>Ga0335081_10007257_pt1 | contig 17722 bp, 15 predicted proteins | sample Lox_Sample_35_FD_206713 | JGI IMG/M metagenome (GOLD analysis project Ga0335081, IMG submission 206713) | Soil microbial communities from Loxahatchee National Wildlife Refuge, Florida, United States - Lox_Sample_3.5 | ecosystem: Environmental > Terrestrial > Soil > Wetlands | place: USA... | reverse complement strand
CGTCGAACGGCTCGCCCGTGATGCGCTCGTACGCCTCGATGTACTTCTCGCGGGTCCGCTCGACCACGTCGTCCGGAATCGCGGGGGCCGGTGGATTCCGGTCCCAGCCGGTCGACGAGGCCCAGTCGCGCACGAACTGCTTGTCGAAGCTCGGCTGCCCTCGCCCGGGCTCGTACTCATCGGCGGGCCAGAACCGCGAAGAGTCGGGCGTGCAGACCTCGTCCCCGAGCGTCAACTCGCCGTCGGCGTCGAGCCCGAACTCGAACTTGGTATCGGCGAGGATGATCCCGCGGTCACGGGCGTGCTCGGCCGCCGCGCTGTACACGGCGATCGAGACATCGCGCAGGCGCTCGGCCAGCGCGCGGTCGCCGGTCAGCGCCACCGTCCGCTCGAAGTCGATTGCCTCGTCGTGGCCGACGTCGGCCTTGGTCGACGGGGTGTAGATCGGCTCGGGCAGCTGGTCGGATTCGCGCAAACCCGGCGGCAACTCGATGCCCGAGACCGTCCCGGTCCTCTGGTAGTCCTTCCAGCCTGACCCCGTGATGTAGCCGCGGACGACGCATTCGACCGGAAGCATCTCGAGCTTTCGCACGAGCATGCCGCGGCCCCGTACCTCGGACGGCACGCCGTCGTTCACGGACAGCATGTGATTGGGGACGATCCCGTCGGTGCGCTCGAACCAGAAGGTAGAAAGTCCAGTCAGCACCGCGCCCTTGTCCGGGATCGGCGTTGGGTGGACGACGTCGTACGTCGATATGCGGTCGGAGGCGACGATGACCAGCGTGTCGCCGCTCCCCTCGTAGATTTCGCGGACCTTGCCCGACGCGATCAGGGGCAGGTCTCCGAGGGCACTCACTAAGGCGATGCTAGCAACGGGCCCGGCGGCCCGGGATCGCCTCCGGGCCGCAATTCCGCAACTAGCGAACTTGGCCTAGTGGACGCCGGTGAAGTCGGCCCAGCAGCCGGTGCCGAAGCTGCCCACGCCGGCGATGCCGGTCACGATCGCCTGCGCCCCACTGGGCGCCACCAGCGCAATCGTCTGTGGCGCGAACAGGGACCCGGCGGTGCCGTCCGGCGACGGGGCGACGTCAACCCCGGTATCGGTCGGGGTGTTCGCGTTGGCAAATTCCCCGTTGAGGTCGGACTGGTCCTCGCTCGAGCTCGCGTCGATCTCGCTCGAGGTCTCCGTGCCGTCGTCGGTGCACGTCATCGTGACCGTGAACGGGCCGGAGGTGAATAGCGTCACTTTGGTCCCATTCGCCGAGCCCGCAGTCTTCACGACGCCATTCGTGCCGATCTCCCCGCCTCCCCCGCCGAGATAGGCGCTCGGCGGCCGGCCTCCCAGTTCCATTGCGTCCTTGGCCTTCCGCACCGTGCCGAGGGTGCTCGCCTTGATCTGCAAACCGGTCAGCGTCTTGTCGCGGAGACGATCCCCGGACAGCGATCCCTTCTTGATCAGGCTGTCGCCGTCGACGTGCTGGCCGGCGGCCACCGCGGTGCCGGTCGCAGCGACGACGAGTGCGATGACGGCGACCACCATCGCCGCCGATGGCCTGCGTCGCCGGTGATTGGCCATCTTCGCCTCCATCCAAGTCCTGGACCGCCGGGTGCGGCCCGTGCCGCGCCGACCGTACTCGACACCGTGCGAGTGAGAGGTTAAGAAGGTGGGTCTGGCCGTACCGGCAGAACAGGACTGTCGATGGCCAGAGCCATGCCGCGCCGGGCGGCCAACGCCTCGAGCATCAACGCGGTGTCCGCGATCGCGACCCCGGTGAGGTGCTCGCTACGCTGCTCGAAATCATGGACGATCGCCGCCACCGCGACCGCGTACATCTCGCCGTCGCGGGAGGCGATCGCAGCCACCGCCTCGCCAGTCCTGACGAATGCGTCGGCGCCGGTGCTATCCCCAGCGCCCATTCGCGCCGCCCACACCCCGGCTTCGTGATCCTCGCCCAGAATCAGCGCCGCCAGTGCCTGCGCGTACGACGCGGTCGAGGACTCCGGATCCAGGTCGCCGAGCGCCGCCCGCGCGTACTTGGCCTCCACAGCGCCACCGCCGGCGAGCACCGCGGCCTTCAACATTCCGACGATTCGCCCAAACGCCCGTGCGTGCGCCGCCTCCCACGACTGGCGGTACAGCTCGGCCGCGGCGGCGAACTCCGCGCGCGCGGAGTCGAGGTCGCCGCCCAGGAGCTGGCGCTGTGCCTGCTCCTCCCGCTCGATCGCCGTCGTCAGCAGCTCCTGATGCTTGCGCGGCGGCACCCTGCGCTCAATCGTAGGCGAACCGGGTATCTCCCCACGCGATGAAGACGCTCAACCGACGTGTGGCGCTGGTCACCGGCGCGAGTGGCGGCATCGGGCAGGCGATCGCGCGCGGCCTGGCCGCCGAGGGCGCCGCGGTTGCGGTCGCCTATGGCAGCCACGCCGAACCCGCCGACAAGCTGGCCGAGGAGCTCGTCTCCTCCGGCGGTCTAGCGGTGGCGGTCGGCGCGGATCTCAGCCGAGCGGAGGCTCCGGATGAGCTTGTGGACGCGGTGGAGTCGGAGCTCGGGGCGGTCGAGGTGCTGGTCGCCGCGGCCGGGCTCGGGCGCCGGCAGAAGCTCGAGGAGGTCTCGCTCGAGGACTTCGACGAGATGCTCGCGGTCAACCTCCGTGCTCCCTTCCGCCTTGCGCAGCGCACCGTGCCGGGCATGCGCGAGCGCGGCTTCGGGCGGGTGCTGTTCTTCTCGTCGGTTGCGGCGTTCACTGGCGGTGTCGTCGGCCCGCACTACGCGGCGTCTAAGGCTGGGCTGCACGGGCTGACGCATTTCCTGGCCTCCCGCCTCGCCCCGTCCGGGGTCACCGTCAACGCACTCGCACCCGCCCTGATCACCGAGACCCGAATGCTTCCGGGTGACCCGGAAGAACTCCGGGCGCGTGTGCCGGTCGGCCGGCTGGGCCGCCCGGAGGAAGTCGCCGACCTCGCGCTCGCGATCCTCCGCAACCCGTATATGACGAACCAGGTCGTCTTGCTCGACGGCGGTATCTATCCGCACTAAGCGGACGCCAGGCGCTCGCCGACGCTGATGGCGTCGAGTCGCCCGACGATCTCGTCCGCGTGGCGGACGAACGGGGCGTAGTCGAAGATCGCGTCGAGGTCGAGTCCAGCGCCCGCCGGGTCGGCCGCGAGTAGTTCGCGCATGTGGACCTTCGAGTCGAGCGCCTCCTGGGCGAGGCGCTGGACCACGCGGTAGGCGTCGTCGCGGATCATGCCGGACTCGACCAGGGCGAGCAGTACCCGCTGCGAGAACAGGGCCCCGTGAGTGAGCTCGAGGTTCTCGCGCATCCGCTCGGCGTCGACGACCATGCCCTCCACGAGCGCCAGCACCCGCCGCTGCATGTGGTCGAGCAGGGTGGTCGAGTCGGGCAGGATGATCCGCTCGACCGACGAGTGCGAGATGTCGCGCTCGTGCCAGAGCGCGACGTCCTCCAGCGCCGCCAGGGCGTTCCCGCGGAGCACACGCGCGAGGCCGACGACCTGCTCGGACTTGATCGGATTGCGCTTGTGGGGCATCGCGCTCGAGCCCTTCTGACCGCGGCCGAACGGCTCGCGCACCTCGCCGACCTCGGTCCGGGCGAGGTGGCGGATCTCGGTGGCAAAGCGCTCCAGGCCCGCGCCCGCCAGCGCGATCGCCTCCAGCAGCTCGGCGTGACGGTCTCGGGGGACGACCTGCGTAGAGACGGGCTCGCGCGCGATCCCCAGACGCGCCAGCACCCGCTCCTCGAACTCGGGCGAGGTGGCCGAGTAGGTGCCGACCGCGCCCGAAAGAGCCCCGACGCAAGCCTGGTCGAACGCGCGCGTCAGCCGGTCCGCGTTCCGCGCCGCCTCGAACGCGAATCCCGCGAGCTTGATCCCGAACGTGGTCGGCTCGGCGTGGATGCCGTGCGTGCGCCCGACGCACAGGGTATGCGCGTGCTCGCGCGCGGCGCCGGCGAGCGCGTCGACGAGGCGCCGCGAGTCAGGCAGCACGATCTCGGCGACGCGGCGAAGCTGGAGCGCGAGTCCGGTATCGAGCACGTCGCTCGAGGTCAGCCCGTGGTGGATCCAGCGCCCGGCCGGACCCGCGGAGGCCGACAGCACGTCGACGAACGCCGCGGTGTCGTGGTCGGTGACCTTCTCGCGTTCGGCAATGTCCTCGACCGTGAATGTCGCCGCCCGGATCGCCTCGAGCTCGGCCGCCGTCGGACCGGAGAGCTCCTCGCACGCGGCCACCTCGACCTCGCGCATGGCCTCGAAGTGCGCGTGCTCGGACCACACCTCGGCCAGCTCAGGTCGTGTGTAGCGGGAGATCATCGAAAGCTCAGCCCCCGGCCAACTGGACGGCCTTGACGATCAGCAGCGCGATCGCGAGCAGGAGATAGCCCTCCATGGCCAGCATCGCCGCCCGGCGCGCCGGCGACTCACGGGGCCTCGACAGCAGCGCGATCGGGGGCATCGTCCACTGCTGCTTGGGCACCTTCCATGTCTGGCCGGCCGCCGCGCCGGCGTCCCGCCCGCGCGCCCAGACCACGACCGCGCCGAACACGAGCAGCCCGACCAACGTCACCGCGCCACCGACAAGCGCGAACGTGGTCACGTTGAGGCTGGGGAACACCGTGGTCGCCATCAGGATCAGAGATAGCAGCAGCAGAACCGCTTCGATCACGACCGCCAGCACGTTGAGCCAGGGTGGGTTGCACCACGGCCCGAGCACGTCGCGGTCGTTACACAGGAGCAGCAGGAACATACTGGCACTCGGGAGGAGCACGCCGGCCAGCGCCTGGACGGCCTCGGTGATGATCCCGAGCGGGGCGCCCGGGATGAGCACGATTCCCGCCGCGCCGGCGATTACGAGCGCGAACAGCGCGTAGAACCCCTTGGCGTCGGAGAACTTCCGGTGCAGCGAGCTCTTGGTGCCGAAGATGTCGCCGAACGCGTAGCTCGTCGCCAGCGTGAGCGCGCCGGCGCCGATCAGCGAGGCGTTCAGGAGCACCAGCGCGAAGAAGGCGCCGGCGGGCGGTCCGAGCACATGCTCGAGGCCGGCTGCCGTGCCGCCGGCGTCGGTGAAGTGACCGAAGTACGGCGTTCCTGCGAACGCGAACGCCGAGACGCACATCAGCGCAGCGGCACCGACCACGACGACGACCGCGCCCATCCACGTGTCGAGCCGCTCGTAGTTGATCCAGCGCGGCGTGATCCGCTTATCGATGATGTTCGACTGTTGGAAGAACAGCTGCCACGGCGCCACCGTCGTCCCCACGATCGCAATGATGAGGAGCACCGAGGTCGAGGTCGCGCCGCCCTCGATCCCGGGCACGAAGAAGTGGCGGAGGACTTGTCCGTAGTCCGGGCGTGACAGGAAGAACAGCGGGACCACGAGCAGGTTCGCGAACACGAACACGAACATCGACCGCTCCCACGCGCGGAAGCTGCCGGTCGCGGTGATCCCCACGAGCGCGACCGCCGCCACCGGTACCGCGATGTACTCGGAGACGCCGAAGTAGCCGAGCGCGAGGCTGACGCCGATGAACTCCGTGACGACGGTGAGGAAATTGAGCACGAATAGGTCGATCACCGAGAACCACCCCCAGAAGCGGCCGAACCGCTCGACGATCAACCGAGCATGGCCGACGCCCGTGACGGCGCCCAGCCTCACAACCATCTCCTGGTTGACGATCAACACCGGGATCAGAAGCAAGAGCACCCACAGCAGGCTCGTGCCGTAGTTCTGGCCGGCCTGGGAGTAGGTGGCGACGCCGCCCGCGTCGTTGTCGCCAACCATCACGATCAACCCGGGGCCGACGATCGCCAACAAGGCCAGCCCGCGCGAGCGCCAGCCGCGGTGCGCCTCCTCGTGCTCGCGGATCGTGCCGAACGCGCCTTCGATGTCTCCGGCGTGCGCGGAGTCGAGCACCGCGCGCGGGCGCGTCGCCTGATCGCCGGCCATCTGCTCGACCTCCTTTCGCACTGCGCCGGGCTTCGCGCCGACGGGAGGTCGCTCAGGTTCCGGGCGGGTTAGGCCCCGAGACGAGAGCCGACGTCCACGACACCGGCCGCAAGCCCGCTACTTCGTGGTTTCTCGTCGTTTCCCATGCGCAGCGAGGTTACCAACGGGTTCGCGCCACAATGCGCCTCGGCATGAACGAACGTTTCGATTCTGTTAGCGCCGGCGACTGGCGCGCCGCGATCCGTGAGCTCGCGGCGTTCGAGCGGCCGTCGGCGTCCGACGGCGAGCGTCGGGCCGCCGAGCTCATCGCCTCCCGCCTGCGGACTCTTGGCTGCAAGGCCACAGTCGAGCCGGAGCGCGCCCACGGCGGCTACTGGTGGCCGATCGGGCTCGTCAACGCGGCGACCGCGGCTGGGGCCGTGCTCACGCTCCGGCACCGTCGCAAATCGACGCGAGCAATCACCACCGCACTCGCCGGCATCGGCGCTGCCGCCCTGTGGGACGACCTGGGTCACGGCAGGCGCTGGTTTCGCAAGGCGGTGTTACCGCACCGCCCGACCTGGAACGTCGTGGCCGAGATGGGAGACGCCAATGCCGAGCGGACAGTCGTGTTCATCGCCCACCACGACGCGGCACACTCCGGGCTGATCTTCCACCCGATCCTGCCGCGGATTCCGCTCAAGCTGGCCCCGCGGCTGCACGCCCGCTCGGGTCGCAGCTTCCCCCTTCTCTACGCCGTCTGGCTGGGTCCGGTGCTGGTGTGCGCCGCCGCTGTCCTCGGTGTGCGGCGGCTACTCCTCGCCGGCGCGGCGATTGCGGGGGCCGCCACCGCGGCGATGGCGGATATCGGGATGCGGGCGTCGGTGCCCGGCGCCAACGACAACCTGAGCGCGGTTGGAACCATCGTCGGTCTCGCCGCACGGCTGCGCGAGCAACCGATCGACGGGGTACGGGTGCTGCTCGTCTCGACCGGCTCGGAGGAGTCGTTCAGCGAGGGCATGCAGGGGTTCGGCGACCGGCACTTCGACGAACTCGATCCGGCGCGCACCGAGATGGTGTGCCTGGAGTGTCTGGGCGGTCCCACGCTGATCGTGGTCGAGGGCGAGGGCATGCTCCGCATGCGGGACTACCCCACCGCGATGCGCGAGGCGCTCGATCGAGCGGCGACCGCCGCCGGCATCCCGATCGTCCGCGGGCTGCGCACGACCGCGGCCACTGACGCAATCATCGCGCTCCGCGCCGGGTATCCCGTGGCCACCCTCGCGTCGGTCGACGAGACGAAGCTCCCGATGAACTACCACTGGCCAAACGACGTCCCGGACGCCCTCCACTGGGACACGATCGAGGACGCGATCGGGGTCTGCGAGCAGTTTCTGCGGACGATCGCGGGCGGGGTGGGCGGGCCTTAGTCCCGAGCCGCGCCGGCCCGCCAGCGCCACTCCTCGGGCACGAGCAGCTCGAGCACGTCGTCCACCGCGATGATCCCGACCGGCCGTCGCTCGGCGTCGAGCACCGGCATCGCGACGAGGTTGTAGTCGCTCATCAGCCGCGCCACCTCGGGGACGTCGGCGTCGGTCCCGACCGCTGGCGTGAAATCGTCGACCAGAGCGGAGACCTTCACCGGACCCTCGGCGCGCACTAGCTCCGCGAGCGACAACGTGTCGATCAGCTTGCCGGCGTCATCGACGACGCACACGATCGCGACCTGCTGGAGGCCGAGGCCGCTGGTCCGGACCCGCGCGAGCGCATCACCCACGGAAGCCCCCGGGGGCACCGAGATGAAGTCGGGGTTCATCATCCCGCCGGCGGTCTCGGGGTTGTGACCGAGGAGCGACCGGAGCTTGGCCTGCTCGGCGGGCGGCATGAGATTCAAGATCGGCAGCCGCCGATCCTGGTCGAGCTCCATCAACACGTCGGCGGCGTCGTCGCTCTCCATCCGCGCCAGCACCGCGGCCGCTTCCTGGTCGGTGCGGTCACGCAGAAACTCGACCTGGTGCTCGTCATCGAGCTCCTCGAAGACGTCGGCCTCGAGCTCCTTGTCCTGGCCGACGGCCTGGAGGATCTCCTCCCCTTCCTCGTGCGAGGCTGCCTCGACGAGGTCGGCAATCTGAGCCGGGTGCAGACGCCGGATGCGGCGGGTCGCCAACTTCAGTCGCGAGGTCGGGACGTGTGCGACGAACGGCTCGAGCTCCCGCCAGTCGATGAACTCGGGGTGCTCGGTGTCGTGGCCGCGGAACCGCCGCGGCAGCAATCGCCAGAGCCGGGGACGGAGGCTCGGATCGATTCCGGCGACCCGCCAGGCGCCGGTGTCGTCGCCTACCAGCTCAACCTCCCGCGCCTTGGCCAGATGAGCGGTATTGACATTGATCATGCTGTGATCGAGCACGTCGGCGCGGAGCAGGACTTCGCCGGGCCGACGCTCGAACGGCGCCAGATCCAGCTTGGTGGTGGAGGTCGCCACCGAATAGGGGCCGAGCCGATCGACTTGTTCGATCGGCACGAACAGGTGCCGTCCACCGATGCGGGCCGTCAGACCGACGACCCGCGCCTCGCCGTCGCCGGAGCCGAGGCGCGCGACCACATCGTCGACCTTTCCGAGCCGCTGCCCAGAGGAGTCGAACAACGGACTCCCCGCGAGCGAAGACACGTGAACGATGTCGGGCATCGATCCCGACGCGAAGGGTACCGCGAGCGAAGCCTCAGCTCTCGAGAATCCGCGCTGCGAGCACGGCCGCGTTGCGCGGGTTGTCGACCCCAACGCACGCCACCGGCACACCCGGGGGCATCTGCGCGATCGACAGCAGCGCGTCGAGTCCGCCGGCCACCGAGGTACGGCTCGTGAGGGGGACGCCGATCACCGGCAGGTCGGAGTGGGCCGCGACCACGCCCGGGAGCGCTGCCGACAGTCCGGCGCCGGCGATGATCACACGCAGGCCGCGCATCCGGGCGTTCCTGGCGTAGTCGGCGACCTTGTCCGGCTCGCGATGGGCCGACATGACGCGTACCTCGCAGCGGATCCCGCGCTCGATCAGCTCCTTTTCGGCCGCCTCCATCCGCTCGAGGTCGCTCTTGGACCCCATCACGATGCCCACCACCGGTGCGTCCACCTCGAGCTCCTCGAGCTCGACCACAGGCTCGGTGTAGGTCTCCGGCGCCGGGCGGGCCGACTCGGTCACGAGCTCACGCCCGCGGACTGAACGACCCGCAGCGCGATGTCGCGCCGCAGCTGCTTGCCGTCGAACTCGATCATGTCGGCGGCAGCATATGCGGCCTCGCGGGCGGACGCGGCGTCGACGCCGAGCCCGGTCACGTTCAACACCCGCCCTCCGGCGGTGACGACCTGCCCGTCGGCACCCGTAGCGGTGCCGGCGTGAGTCACCTGTACGCCGGACGGCACCCGGTCCAGCCCCGTGATCACGTCGCCGCTCGACGATGACGCGGGATAGCCGGCGCTCGCGAGCGCGACGGTCACCGCCATCTGCGGCGCCCAGTCGAGCTCCACCCCGGCGAGGCCGCCGGGAACGATCGCCGCCTCGAGCAGGGTCAGCAGATCCGAGCGCAGCCGCGGCAGGATCGCCTGGGTCTCGGGGTCGCCGAAGCGAACGTTGAACTCGAGCACCCGCGGTCCATCGGCGGTCATCATCAGCCCGGCGTAGAGCACGCCCTGGAACGGGATCCCCCGCCGAGCGAGCTCGTCGAGAACTGGCTGATGCACGGCGCGGCAGATCTCGGCGGCGCGCTCAGAATCGACCGACGGGACCGGCGAGTACGACCCCATGCCGCCGGTGTTCGGCCCCCGGTCGCCGTCGAAGATCCGCTTGTAATCCTGGGCCGAGGCGAGCGGTATCGCGCGCTCGGCGTCGCACAGGGCGAGCAGCGACAGCTCCTCACCCTCGAGGTACTCCTCGACGACGACCTGCTCGGTGCCGAACCGTCGCTCGACGAGCAGGGCGTGGAGCGCCTCGCGAGCCTGCGCCTCGTCCTCCGCGATGATCACGCCCTTGCCCGCGGCAAGGCCGTCCGCCTTGATCACGACCGGATATCGCTCGATGGCGGCCAGGCCGGCCTGCGGATCCTGAACAACCTTATAAACAGCAGTCGGGACGCCCGCGGCAAGCATGATCTCCTTGCAGAACGCCTTGGAGCCCTCGAGCTGGGCGGCAGCCTTCGTCGGACCGAACGCCCGGATCCCGGCGTCCGTGAGCGCGTCGGTGAGCCCGGCGACGAGCGGTGCCTCGGGCCCGATCACCACCAGGTCGACGCCCTCGTGCCACGCCGTGGACACGATCCGGTCGATGTCCTCGGCCCCGATGTCGATCACCCGGGCGTCGCCTGCGATGCCCGCGTTGCCGGGGGCACACAGGATCTCGGGCCGCCGGGGCGAGCGCGCGAGCGCGTGCACGAGCGCGTGCTCGCGGCCGCCGCCGCCGACGACGAGAACCCTGGGTGCGTCAGATGGCGCCAATGAAGTCGTCGATCGGGATCGCGACCAGCGTCTCGTACTTGGCTGTCCCGCGCGAGCCGAGCTCGAGCGAAATCCTTGCCATCGTCTTCTCGTCGGGGGCCTCAACGACGTTGACGAAGTCAAACTGGCCGAGCGTCGCCCATTGCGCCTTGACCGTGGCACCGAGCTGCTCGACCTCGCGGTTGACCTCCTTGATCCGCGACGGGTTGTTCTTGATGGTCTGCACCCCTTCGGGGCTGAGCGTCGAAAGCATGATGTATGTCGGCATGAGCGACTTGTACCTCATGCCGACACATCATGGCGGCAGCTACGCGGCGGTCGCGACCGCCTCGGCCCGCTCGAGCACCAGCTCACCATCGGCGGCGTCGACCTTGACGATGTCGCCGGTGCTGAAGCGACCCTCGAGGATCGCGAGTGCCAGCGGGTCCACCAGCCGCTTCTGGATCACGCGCTTCAACGGCCGCGCGCCGTAGGTCGGGTCGTAGCCGAGATTGCCGAGCAGCGTCCGGGCATTGTCGGTGAGCTCGACCTCGATGCCGCGCTCGCGCACGCGCTCGATCAACCGTGCCACCTGGAGATCGACGATCTCGCCGATCTGCTCCCGGCTCAACGAGTGGAACTCGACGATGTCGTCCAGGCGGTTGACGAACTCCGGCCTGAAGTGCGACTCGACGCCGGCCCGGCCGCCCGGAATGTTCGAGGTCATGATCAGCACGGTGTTCTTGAACGACACCGTCCGGCCCTGGCCGTCGGTCAAGCGTCCGTCGTCCATCACCTGGAGCAGGGCGTTGAACACGTCCGGGTGGGCCTTCTCGATCTCGTCGAGCAGCACCACGCTGTACGGACGGCGGCGGACCTCGTCGTAGCCGACATATCCAGGAGGCGCACCCACCAGGCGCGAGACCGAGTGCTTCTCCATGTACTCGGACATGTCGATCCGGATCATCGCGTCCTGGCTGTCGAACATGAACTCCGCCAGCGCACGCGCGAGCTCGGTCTTGCCGACGCCCGTCGGGCCGATGAACAGGAACGTTCCGATCGGCCGGTCGGGATCCTGGAGCCCGGCGCGCGAGCGCCTGAGCGCATTGGAAACCGCCTCGACGGGCTCGTCCTGGCCGATCACCCGCTGGTGCAGGCGCTCCTCCATGTGCACGAGCTTCTCGATCTCGCCCTCCATCAGGCGGGAGACCGGGATCCCCGTCCACTTGGCGACGACCTCGGCCACGTCCTCGGCGTCGACGACGTCCTTGAGGAACTTGGGCGTGTGGTCGCCGGCGGCGTCGTGCTCGGCCTCGGCCGCGGCCTCGAGCTGCTTATCGAGCTCGGGGATCGTCCCGTAGCGGAGCTCGGCGGCGCGACCCAGGTCGGCCTCGCGCTGGGCCTTCTCGAGCTCGATCTTGGCCTGCTCGAGCTGCTCCTGGAGGTCGGCGACGGCGCCCACGGACTCCTTCTCGCGCTGCCACTCGGCGTGCATCGCGTCGGAGCGCTCGCGCTCCTCGGCGAGCGAGCGCTCGAGCTGCTCGCGACGGGCAATGGTTCCGGCGTCATCCTCCTCTGAGCCCAGCGACTGGAGCTCGATCTCGAGCTGCATGATGTGCCGGTCGACCTCGTCGATCTCGGTCGGCTTGGAATCGATCTCCATCCGGATCCGCGACGCCGCCTCGTCGACCAGGTCGATCGCCTTGTCGGGGAGGAAGCGGTCGGCGATGTAGCGGTGGCTGAGCGTCGCGGCGGCCACCAGCGCGGAGTCCTGGATGCGGACCTTGTGGTGCACCTGGTAGCGCTCCTTCAGGCCGCGGAGGATCGCGATCGTGTCCTCGACCGTCGGCTCGCCGACGTACACGGGCTGAAAGCGACGCTCGAGGGCCGGGTCCTTCTCGATGTGCTTGCGGTACTCATCGAGCGTCGTGGCGCCGACCGCGCGGAGTTCGCCGCGCGCGAGCATCGGCTTCAACATGTTGCCTGCGTCCATCGCGCCCTCGGCGGCACCGGCGCCGACGATCGTATGAAGCTCGTCGATGAAGACGATGATCTGACCTTCGGCGTCGGCGATCTCCTTGAGGACGGCCTTGAGGCGGTCCTCGAACTCGCCTCGGTATTTGGAGCCGGCCACCATCGCGCTCAGGTCGAGCGCGACCAGTCGCCTGTCTTTCAACGACTCCGGCACATCGCCGGAGACAATTCTCTGCGCCAGCCCCTCGACGATCGCGGTCTTCCCGACCCCGGGCTCGCCGATCAAGACTGGGTTGTTCTTGGTGCGCCTTGAGAGGACCTGGATCACGCGGCGGATCTCGTCGTCACGGCCGATGACCGGGTCGAGCTTGCCCTGGGCGGCGGCCTCGGTCAGGTCGCGACCGAAGCGCTCGAGTGCCATGTACTTGTCCTCGGGGTTCTCGTCGGTAACCCGGTGGCTGCCGCGCACCTCGGACAACGCCTTCAGCAGCTGCTCGTGAGTCGCGCCATTACTGCGCAGCGCGTCGCCGGCCTTGCCGGGATGCTTTGCGATGGCGAGCATGAGGTGCTCGGTGGAGACGTACTCGTCCTTGAGCTCGCGCATCTCGTTCTCGGCGTCGCGCAAGATCTGCACGAGCTCGCTGGAGCCGCCGGCGGGCTCCGGGGACGCCGAACCTTGGATCTTCGGCAGCGCATCGAGGGCCTGGCTGTTGGCCTGCCGGACCGCGGCGGGGTCCACGCCAAGCTTCCGCAGCACCGGCGCAACGATCCCACCGTCCTGCTCGAGCAGCACGGCGAGCACGTGCTCGGGCATCGTCTGCGGGTTTCGGCGCTCGTCAGCAAGCCGCTGAGCGGCCTGGAGCGCCTCCTGGGACTTGATCGTAAATCGGTCTGGTTGCATTCGTTCTCGGTGTCTGTCGCGGGTATAAATCTAAGTCTGACTGACTTAGATTATGACAGGTTTATCCGGTCATCTCAAGGCGTTGTTCCGCCAGTTGTCGCAGTGTTCGTGCCTGTCGTCGCCGGGCCGGTGGTTGTCGTGGTGGGCGCGCTCGTCGTCGTCTTCGGGGTGGTGCTGGGCGTCGACGTCGTTGTGTTGTGTGTCGTCGTCGTCGGGTGAGTGGGCGCAGTCGTCGGCGCCGCGGGCGAGGTCGTCGGGTGGTTGGTTTCGGTCGTGGCGGGCGAGCTCGTGATCGGTGGGGACGAGTGATCGCTGCTCGTCGAGGTCGATTTGTCGTTCTTGGTGTTGAGGGCCAGCGCCACCGCGCCACCGAGCAGGAGCGCGGCGAGCACTGCGAGCGTGGCCCAGAGACCGGTTCGGCTTCGCGACCCGTTTTGCGGTGGTGGGGTTCGCGGCACCGCGGGAGGCATCGTCCGCTCGGTGGCGGGCGGTGGTGGCGGCACTTGCGCGGGAACCGTCGCGGGTGGTGGCGGCGGCGGTGGTGCCAAGGCGAGCGTGGTCGCTGCGTCTTCTTCCTCGGCGGGATTGCCGACGATCTCCCGCAGCCGGTCGCGCACCTCGGCCGCGGTCTGCGGCCGGTCGTCGGGAGACTTGGCGAGCATCTCCATCACGAGCGCGTTCAGCGCCGGCGGGATCGAGGGGTTGCGCTCGCGCGCCGGCTTCGGTTCGACGCGCACGTGCTGATGCATGACCGCAGCGGCAACGTCGGCGACGAAAGGCGGCTCGCCGGTGAGCATCTCGTACAGGACGCAGCCCAGTGAGTAGACGTCGGAGCGCGCGTCGGCCGGCTGGCCGAGCGCCTGCTCGGGCGACATGTACGCCGAGGTACCGAGAACGGTGGCGGTCTGGGTGAGTGTTCCGCTGTCGACCGCCCGGGCGATCCCGAAGTCGAGCACCTTCACCGACCCGCCGGGAGTGACCATGATGTTCCCGGGCTTGATATCGCGATGGACGATTCCGCGAGCGTGCGCGGCGCTCAATGCGTCGGCGGCCTGCGCGGCGATGTCGGCCGCCTTGGCCGGCTCGAGCGGGCTGTGCTCGCGCAGGATGTCCGCGAGGCTCTTCCCCGGCACGAACTCCATCACGATGAACCGCGTCGGGCCGTCGGCGCCGGCGTCGTAGACGGTGGCCACGCCCGGGTGGTCGATCGCGGCGCCCGCGGTCGCCTCGCGCGTGAACCGGGCGAGGTAGATCGGACTCTGCTCGACCAGCGGATCGAGCGCGACCTTAACCGCGACGGTCCGGTCGAGCTCCAGATCGGTGCCGCGGTAGACGGTGCTCATCCCCCCGCGGCCGATCACCTCGTCCAGCCGGTAGCGCCCCGCCAGCGTGCGCGGTTCGCCGCCGGAGGTCACGGGTTCGGGCGCTGAATCTGAAGCGAGAAGCGCTGCACGTCCGCGTTCCGGACGATCGCGCCGCCCTTGTCGTAGGGCACGATCTCCGCCCGCAACTCGCGTCGCAACCGCTCGAGACGCTCGACTTCGGACTTCAGCTCCTCGGCACGCTTCTCGAGTGACTTGACCTTGCGCTCCATCCCCTCGAGCTGCTCCTCGAGCTCGAACACGCGCTCGACGCCGGCGAGGTTCATGCCGAGCTCGGCCGTCATCTCCTGGATACGACGAAGCCGCTCGACGTCCTTGTGCGAATAAAGCCGCGTTCCCTTCGGCGAGCGCTTCGGTTCGATCAGGCCACGGGCCTCATACATCCGCAGGGTCTGAGGATGCATCTCGGCCAGCTCCGCCGCCACGGAGATCATGAAAACGCCCCGGTCCGACGACACCTCCATACGCGCCTGAGCCCTCACGCGCCTCGTGGCCATCAGTTGTCCCTCCCCTTCGATCCGCCGGCGCCGGCCTGCTTGAACAGGTCGGCCCGCGGGTTGCCGTTCATGACTTGCGAGAGGCGGTCGATGGCCTCGTCCTGTTCGGGCGAAAGATTGTCGGGGACGTCGATCACGAAGCGGTAGCGGATGTCGCCTTTGGTCTTCCCACCGGCCTTTGGAGGACCTTCGCCGCGGAGCCGCTGGACCGTGCCGTGCTTGGTACCGGCCGGAACGCGGAGGCGCTTGGACCCGTTGAGCGTCGGGACCTCGACGATCGCGCCACGAACGGCCTCGGGAATCGTCAGCGGGACCTCGACCTCGAGGTTGTCGCCAACGGTCTTGAACACCGGAGACTCCTGGACGCGGGTGATCACGTACAGGTCACCCGGCTCGGCGCCGCGCAGCCCGGCCTCGCCCTTCCCGGCGAGGCGAATCCGGCTCCCGTCGTGAATGCCGGCCGGGATGTTGACGCGGAGCTTGCGGATGCTCCGCTGTGCGCCGGTGCCGCCGCACGTCGTGCACGGATCTTCGATCACCGTGCCCGAGCCACCGCAGTTCGAGCACGGCTGGGAGATCGAGAAGATCCCCTGGCTCTGGGACTCGATCCCGCGGCCTTCGCAAACGGGGCACACCTTCGGTGTGGTGCCCGGCTTGGCTCCGGTGCCATGGCACGTCGGGCACGGCTGGGAGGTCGGAACCTGCAGCGGCACCTGGGCGCCGTGCACCGCCTGGTCGAACGTCAGCGCGACCTCGGTCTCGAGGTCGCGACCCTGCGTCTGTGCTGTCCGGCCCGCGCGCCCCGCTGCGGTACGGCCACGGGTCCCGCCGCCGGCGCGACCCGCGGTGCCGGCTCCCGCCCCCCCGCCTCCGAACAGGTTCGACAGGATGTCGCTGAACCCGCCCCCGAACGCGCTCGGGTCGAAGTTGCCGCTCGTGAATCCGCCCAGCGGACCCTGGCCGCGGTCGTAGGCCTTGCGCTTCTCCGGGTCCGACAGCACGTCGTGGGCCTGAGAGATCTCCTTGAACTTCTCCTCGGCCTTCTTGTCGCCCGGGTTCCGGTCGGGGTGATGCTGGCGCGCCAGCTTGCGGTACGCCTTCTTGATCTCCTCGTCGGAGGCGTTCTTGCCTACTCCGAGCGTCTTGTAATAGTCGGGTCTGCCCGCCATGGCTGGTCTCGGAACTTAGGTTAAGCCGCGACGACGACGCGAGCCGGCCGGATCACGACATCGCCCAGCCGGTAGCCACGCTGGTAGACCTCCACGACGGTGCCTGACTCGGCGCCCTCGACCGGCTGCTGTGCGATCGCCTCGTGCAACTTCGGGTCGAAGCGCTCGCCCTTCGGCGAGTACCCCTCGATGCCGGCGCGGCTGAGCGCGGCGATCACGTCGTCGTGGACGAGCTTGATGCCCGACACGAGCGTCGCGGTGCCGTTGTCTGAGGCGGCGCCATCGGGGGACGTCGCGGCAGCCGCCTCGAGCGCCCGGTCGAGGTTGTCGACGGCTGGCAGGAGCTCCTTCGCGAGCTTTGCGACCCCGCGCTCCTGGGCAGCCGCAGCCTCGCGCGTGGCGCGCTTGCGGTAGTTCTCGAAATCGGCCTTGGTCCGCTGAGCGAGCTCTAGGTACTCGTCGGCCTTCTCCGCCTTTGCGGTCAGTTCCTCGAGATCGTGCTCGAGCTGGCGCTCGTGGTCCATCTCGACGGGTGGCTCTGTGGTGTTCGCGGGGCCTACGGGAGCCTCAGGCTCGCCGGCGGGGACGGACGGCTTGGGGGCGCCCTGCGGCGCCCCCTCCTCAGCCTCCGCAGCGGCCTTGCGATAGGCCTCCGCGATGTGTGGTTCGCGCGTCATTACTTCTCATCCACTACTTCGGCGTCGACGACGTCCTCCTCTGCGGCGGCGCCGTTGGTCTCCGCGCCCGCACCGTTGGCGCCACCGTCAGGCGAGCTGGCCGCAGCCTGCTCCTGGGCGCGCTGGTACATAGCCTCGGACACCTTGTGGAACGCGGTATGCAGCGTCTCGGTCTTGGCATTGATCTCGGCCGCGTCGTCGCTGGTGAGCGAGTCGCGGACCGCCTTGATCGCCGCCTCGATCTCGTCCTTGGAGCTCGAGTCGACCGCGTCGCCCAGCTCCTTGAGCTGGCGGTCGGCCTGGTACGCCGCGTTCTCGCCGTTGTTGCGTGCCTCGGCGAGCTCGCGCTGCCGGCGGTCGTCCTCGGCGTGCGACTCGGCGTCGGACACCATCCGCTTGATCTCCTCGTCAGAGAGGCCGGAGCCAGACCGGATCTCGATCTTCTGCTCCTTGCCGGTGCCGAGGTCCTTGGCGGACACATTGAGGATCCCGTTGGCATCGATGTCGAACGCGACCTCGATCTGCGGGATGCCCCGCGGCGCAGGCGGGATGCCGGTCAGCTGGAACTTGCCCAGCGACTTGTTGTAGGTCGCCATCTCGCGCTCGCCCTGGAGGACGTGGATCTCGACGCTCGGCTGGTTGTCCTCGGCGGTCGAGAACACCTCGCCCTTGCGGGTCGGGATCGTGGTGTTGCGCTCGATCAGCTTGGTCA
>Ga0335081_10007256_pt1 | contig 17722 bp, 9 predicted proteins | sample Lox_Sample_35_FD_206713 | JGI IMG/M metagenome (GOLD analysis project Ga0335081, IMG submission 206713) | Soil microbial communities from Loxahatchee National Wildlife Refuge, Florida, United States - Lox_Sample_3.5 | ecosystem: Environmental > Terrestrial > Soil > Wetlands | place: USA: Florida... | reverse complement strand
GCGATGACTTTTGATTGCGACTGGAAAAGCATGGGTTATTTGTGGCTGATGAATATTCGGAAACCGCGTCGGTGCGCCAGTCGCACGATCAGGTCACTGACACCATCCTGATTCAGGTCCGCGACCTGCCATTCATCAATTGGTTCGGGGCAGTTGAATCGCAAATCCGGTTCGGAGCTGAACCCTTTTTGCCGCGAAACAAAAGGGTAAACCGAGATGATATCGCTGTGGTCCCGCACCAACAAATCGGTTCGGCCACTTCCGTCGAAATCGCCGCCGAACCGGACGCAGCGCGTAAAATTTTGAGCCAGGCGCCAATCAAAGGGGCCCTCGGCATGATCCAAACGGATGACGACGTTGCGTTGGCAGTCCGCTTCCTCCGGGAAACCGGCGCCCGCCCGGTGGAAGTAGAACCTGAGCGTATATTCAAGCTGCCGGCTGACAATCTCGTTGCGCACGCTCTCCTTGCTGTCCAGGTGGCTGTAGCCCAGGACCAGGTCCGGATGACCATCTCTGTCCAGGTCCACCACCGGCACCGCCGGCGTCCAGTCGTTCTTGCGAAAGACGTATTGCGGTGCGGCCGGAATCCGGCCTTGCGCCCCGGCGACATAAACCCGCACGAGCACCTTATCGGACGGAACGCCGGGCACAAATGAAGGCTCGTTCAACCAGACGCTTTTAATCAGGTCCACTTTGCCGTCGGAATTGAAATCGGCCCAGCAAAGCCACGAGAACGGTTCCTCCTTGTCCGCGTAGCTTAACGCCGGTTCAAGCGCGAACAGGCCGTTGCTCTGCTGCAGGTAAAGGGTGTAAGTGTTGGTCGTGCCGCCGATGTTGCCGCGTTTTATCATCAGGTCATCCCGCCCGTCGCCATTGACGTCGCCTATGCCCAGGTCCATGTCGAGCGAAGTGGTAAATCCGGGATGGGCCACGGATGGTTGCGACCGGGCATCAATGGCCCCGCCGATGACCTGTGCCTGACGCCATTCGTCGCGATGTTGCCCGTCCTCAATGGCAGTACTGCGGAGGGTGGACCAGACTTGAAGTCCGTCCGGCGTGGGCAAGATCAACAGCGGCCAGTCGCGGCCGGTTGCGGCCGACAAGGGCAGGTAGGTTCCGTTCACGCCTTCCGCTGCCTTCGGAAGGATTGTGGATTGCCTGATGATTTGTCGGATGACGGGAGGACCGGTTCGATTGGTGAAACAAAACTCGGACACGCCGTCGCTGGTCATAACGAGCAAACTTTCAGTTGGCTTGCCCAGTTTGGCCGCCCAGACCACGCACGGCCGCGGCTCAAGCGAACAGGATTGCTGCGATTCGCGGGTGAAGCCTCGTTTGGCATCCTGGTAGAAAATGGACAGGTTGGTATCGTCCATCAGAACCAGGTCTTTGAGACCGTCACCGTCCAGATCGCACAGCATCCACTGCTGGCAGGGGCCGGCGACTTCACTGGCGCTGAACTTCGGCCTGGCCTGGGTACGAAAGCCGGCCAGAAGGAAAAGGCTAAACAGGATTGGCGCGAAAACTCTCAGCTCCGGTCTTCCGTAGCCCTGGCGGGAAGAATGGGCCGGCACTCCAAGGATACTACTAAAAGGGAGGGATGCGTTATCGGCAGCCGCGTTGCGAAGGATGGATGACCTCGCGTCGTTTGGGCTCATTTCACGAGTATTTGACCAAACCGAATGGCAGCCGTCACGCGACGGGCTGCGGCGGAAGATGTTGAACTGCGGCCTCAGCTTTGTCCAGCGTCCGCTGCCGGAGAATCAGCAATTTCCTGCATGGAGTCGGGAGCTGCTGTGGCTGTTTTTGGACCTTGCCGTGGCAGGATAATGCAATCGGCTGCCAGAATAAGAAATTAGCAGTGCCATTTTTAAATGATTGACAGTTAAGTGTTAATTGTATATTTTGCCGGCCATGAAAGCCACACTCTATCCACTACTCTTCGCTGCAACCCTGGTTTGCCTTACGGGTTGCACCACACCAGAAAGCCAGTCTCAGAAGCTGCAACTGAGAATGAGCATGAACGCCGTGACCAAGCTGATGGGGCCAGGTTACACCCAGGTGGCCGCGCGCGTTGACCGCGATGGCACCATGGCCGTCGTCATCAAATACGATCTACAGAAGAACCGGCCCCTGTATCTCTATTTCAGGCAAGACGAGCTTGTCCAGTGGGGCGACATCCGTGTGCTGGGCTCGATGCCGGCTCCCGAAACTCCGAACTGAGGCCGCGCGCGGACCGACAAGTAACAGCCGTGTGAGGATAATCGTGGTGTTGTCAGATTGTCCTCTCCTTCGTGTCACCCATATCCTCGCTACCCCCGCCGACCGGACGCGCCGGATGGATGCGGAACTAGAGGATTACGCGAACATGGCCGATGCTGAAACCGCTGGCTGCGCCGTAGAACAGCGCCTGGTGCCCCGATCCCAATCGCGTCCGGCCGCCCTGGATCAGCATATCCAGCGCCAGCGGGATCGCGGTGCTGGCGGTGTTGCCGTAGAGATGCGCTGTCAGCGCCAGTTTCGGCAGGCTCCGGGACGAAACGCCCCGCGCGATCCATTCAATGAACCGGCGCGAAATCTGGTGCGGCACAACGTGGTCAACCGTCTGGAAGACATCGTCCTCCCCAAACGCCTGCCTGCGATAACTCCTGTATTCGTCGAAGTAGGCCAGCGTCATCTCGCGGGCGATGACGGCCAGTTTCGACATCTTCATGTAGAACCAGCCGTGGATGTGGCCATCCGGGCGCTTCCGCCAATTCGTGGTTTCGGGCACGTGGCAGAGTTCCCAGTGCTCACCGACGTTCTTGAGATTGATTTCGGTCAGCCCGGAACTTCCGTCGGAGCGTTCGATAATCATGGCGGCGCCGGCGTCGCCCAGCGTGAGACCGCCGAGCTTGATGTCCAGATCGGCGAAACTCTCCACCTTGCGGTTGCAGACGTAGCTGCCGATTTCGCCGCTGCAGATGAGCACCCGCTCAGCGCCGCCGGCGGCAATCAGGCTGTTGGTGAGATTCATCGCTTGCAGAAAGCTGTTGCACGCATTGGTCACGTCAAAGGAGTTGATCAACCGGACGCCGAGTTTTTCCTGCACGATGTTCGCCGTGGCCGGCTCGAGCGTGTCCATGTCGGTGCTGGCAAAGATCATGGTGTCCACGGTTTCCAGCGGAATGCCCGAGCGCTCGACCAATTGTTGCACAGCAGCAATCGCCAGATCCGAGGGCGAGGCGCCCGGCAGTACATAACGCCGCGTCCGGCAGCCGGTGGCCCGCGCAATCAACGATGGGAGCAGGGTCGCAACTTCCCGGGGCGCCTCCACCAGACGCGCAATCTCCTCGTTATCCACCACGCGCTCCGGCAGATGAACGCCCAGCGCCGCAATGCGGGCCGCTGGAGGTTGGCAGAGTTGCATTCCCTGCAAGAGCTCGTAATCACCGTGGTCGAAACGCGTTATCACAAAATTTTCGATTTCCTGCCCGGCCCGGCCAAACGGATTCTGATTGGTCTTTCAAAGACAAGACAGCTTAACTTATCCTGCGCCCGTCGCCAACACCAGATTTAGGCCTACACCGATGAAATCCTCCGCCAGGTCCGGTTCCGCATCGAAAGCGCCGCTGTGCGCGAATTTTCTGTCGTGGCTGCTGGTCCGCCCCATTTTCGAAGACCAGTGGGTGCTGCCCGTGCATGATCGCGGCCTGATACGCCGTTGGTTCCGCTGGTACGAGGCGCACCGGATGAAAATCGCGCTGGATGACATCGCCGTCAGCCGCCCGATTTTCATCATCTCCCTGCCCCGGAGCGGCTCGTCCATGCTGCAGGACCTGCTCTGTGCGCACCCGTCCATGGCATACATCACCAACATGATGTATATGTTTTCGGACTGCTTCTGTGCCGCTGAACATTTCCGCAAACGCCTCCAACTCGACGCACGCGGCGAACGTTTTCTGCGCGACAGTGTCGAAGTCGGGGCGGGCAGCCCGGCGGATCCCGTTGGCCTGTGGGCAACCTGGCTCAAGCAAGATCCCTTTGCGCTTGAGTACCGTCCGTGCCACATCACCGATTTCACCGGCGCCGAAATCGCGGCTATTCACGACGCGATCCGCCGCGTGCTGTGGTGTTTCGGCGGCGCGAACCGCCGGTTTCTCTGCAAGACGCCCGCATTGCTCCCGCACCTGTTGTTGCTGCGCGATCTTTTTCCCGACGCCCGCTTCATCCATCTCGTACGTGATGCGCGCCAGAACGCCAACTCCATGCTCAAACTCCACCGCCTCTGCCACGAGCAGTGGCAGCGCATCCGAGCGCGGCGGCCCGGGATGCCGGACCGGCCCACGTTTGTCCCCTACCCCCGCCTGGCGGGCCTGCCGGAACTCATCGAGCGGTTCGGCGCCGATGACCTGCGCACCACGGCGCATCTCTGGAACGAGGCCATGGAGTTTATCCAGGCGGTCCGGCCGCAAATTCCGGAGAACCAGTTCCACGAAGTGCGTTACGAGGACATTTTGGCCCGGCCGCGCGAGGAACTGACGCGCATTTTCCGATTTCTCGACCTGCCCGAACCGGCCGCCGGCACTATCTACCACACGCGCATAGCCAACGTTGGCAAGGTGCATCACCAGAATCAATACGGCGGCTTTGAGACAGTTGAGCGCATCTGCGGCCCGACGCTGCGGCGGTATGGGTACGCGTGAGTAACGGCAAAGGAGGTCTGTTTTGGTGCCCAACCTGCGATCAGCTTGTCAACCGACGGAATGTTGTTTTTGCCGGTTCAATATTGAAGCCGATCGCTCACTTAAGGTTCACTTGGCAGGTCACTTGAGATGTGTTAAGCACTACTTTTGTGGACCAGGATATGCTAGATTTCCGAGGCATACATACAAGTTAGGCATTAGCGAGCACTACCATTAAAAACATCATTTTGCTTTTGGCGGGACCAATTCTCATGTTATTGACAGTAGCTGCTCTTGCCTTTTTTGATTCTTGGATTTTGCACAAGAATCACGTTGATATACACGCCAGCCCTCGTTACCAAGGATGCGAGGCTTTTATTGGGCGCGTGCTCGATGGCAGACAGCAAGCCACACCAGACCAATTTGTGCGGGCGCTGCAAGACCAGCAGTGGGCCATGAAGGCCGAAGGCGATATGACCGATTCGTTTATTGACGACTCGCGGTATGTTGGTTGGGTGGCGGCCATTGCCATCGTTGTGCAGATTGCCGCCGGTTACAAAATTTGGCAGAGATTGCATAAAGTTGATGCCTAACATGGGAAAGGTCGCGCCGTCAGTTTTAGCTGGTCGAATCCATGCGAATAGATGGCGAAGTCGCTCCGGTCCCAAGCCCAATCAGCCATAGATTTACGCGCCCAAACCATGACGTCAGTGACCCCGAGTGTCATCAGGTAATCCCGGAACGCCGTTTTGGAAGCTGAATCACTGCTGTCTGCAACCCGAGTTCAAACGCCCGCACTTTTTTCAATGAACTTTGCCGAAAATTGCATACAACTCGCCGACCGGAACTTGTAGGATATGGCTACCGTTGCACGGAAATTTACTGACAGGAAATATGCATTGGAAAAACGTTGTCGTTGCGACTCATCGGCAGAGTATCGCTTTGGCAGCGACGTTGTGTGCCCTGTATTCGGCCAATGGGCAGCCGCAGGTAGCCCGGCCGACGTTCCCGAAATTCTCCGTCAATCTTGCTGACTTTGGCGGCACGAGCGACGGCGCGACCTTGAACACCACAGCTTTTGCCAAGGCGGTCGCGGCCGTCTCGGAAAAGGGCGGCGGCGAATTGATCGTTCCGCCGGGCATTTGGTTCACCGGCCCAATCCAGCTTTGCAGCAATCTCAACCTGCACCTTGAACGCGGCGCGCTGGTGAAGTTCTCCGGCGATTTCCATTTGTATCCCCTCGTGGTGATTGACCTGAAAGGCGAACGCGAAGTGGACACGACTTCCCCGATTTCAGGTGTGAACCTCGAAAATGTCGCCATCACCGGCGAAGGCATCATGGATGGCGGCGGTGAGGCCTGGCGTCCGGTCAAGAAAACCAAATTGAATCCCGGTGACTGGCAGGCCCTGGTCAAGTCCGGCGGCGTGTTGAGTGCGCGCGGCGATACCTGGTGGCCGAGCCGCGAGGCGATGGACGGGTTCAGTGTAGTCGTGCGATTGCGGAATCAGGGTTCCCTCCGACCGGAGGATTACGAACCGGCACGCCAGTTCCTGCGTCCGCGAATGGTGCGGCTGATTAACTGCCGCAAAGTGCTGCTCGAAGGCGTCACGTTCCAAAATCCGCCGAATTGGACGTTGAATCCCGAACTGTGCGAGGACGTTTCCATTCTCAATGTCAATGTCCACAACGACCCTGCTGCCCAGAACAGCGATGCCCTGGACCTGGAATCGTGCCGGCGCGCGGTGATTCGCGATTGCACGTTTGACGCGGGCGACGACGGGATCTGCATCAAATCGGGACGGGACGCCGCGGGACGCCGCATCGGGGTGCCGACGGAAGACGTGCTGGTGGAAGGCTGCACGGTGTATCACGCCCACGGCGGGTTCACCATCGGCAGCGAAATGTCCGGTGGCGTGCGGAACATCCGCGTGAACAACTGCACGTTCATGGGCACCGACGTCGGGCTGCGATTCAAAAGCATGCGCGGCCGCGGCGGCGTGGTGGAGAAAATCCACATCACCAATGTGCGCATGATGGACATCACCAGCGACGCGATTAATTTCAACATGTATTACGGCGGCCGGGCGCCGTCGGACGAAACCGCCGGGGGCACGGCGACCAATGTGCCGCCCGTCACGGAGGGAACACCGCAGTTTCGCGATATCCAGATCGAGAACGTGATCTGCCGCGGCGCGCAGAAGGCGATTGTCCTGGAAGGCCTGCCCGAAATGCCCATTCGCGACATCACATTGCAAAACGTTTCCATCAGCGCCAATGCAGGTGTCTTTGTGACGGACGCCGACGGCGTCAGGTTTGAAAATGTCCATGTGGAAAACAAGACTGGGGAGGCGCTGACGACGCTCCGCGTGAAAAACTGCAAGCTCGACCTGACGAAATGAACCGCGCCACCAAATATCGCTGGGTCATCTGCGTCCTGCTCTTTTTTGTCTGCACGGTGAATTACATGGACCGGCAGGTGCTCGGTTTGCTCAAGCCGGACTTGTCGAAAACGTTCGGCTGGACCGAAACGGAATACGCGTTGATGGCAATTTTCTTCCAATTTTCCTACGCCCTGGGACAGCTCTGGTTCGGTTCGTTCATGAACTGGATCGGCATCAAAACCGCGTATGCACTGTCCGTTTTGTTCTGGTGCCTGTCGGCGATGTCGCACGCGCTGATGCGCACGGTGTTCGGATTCTGTTCCGCGCGATTTGCGCTGGGTTTGGGAGAATCGGGCAATTTCCCGGCGGCCATCCGCGTCGTGGCGGAATGGTTTCCGCCGAAAGAACGCTCGGTGGCCACGGGCATTTTCAACACCGGCACGAACATGGGCGCGATTTTTGCGCCGTTGTTGGTGCCGCTGATTGTCGCCGCGTTCGGCGGCTGGCAGGCGGCGTTCATCACGCTGGGCTGCGCGGACCTGGTGTGGCTGGCGTTCTGGCTGAAATTTTACGACGCGCCGGAAAGGTCCAAGCGAGTGAACGCGGAAGAACTTGCGCAAATCCATGAAGGCGTGGCGCCGACGGCGGAGGAAAAACTGCCGTGGTTGAAGCTGATGCGCTGCCGTGAGGCCTGGGCGTATTTCAGCACCTGTATTCTGGGACCGGTCTGGTGGTTTTATGGATTCTGGCTGCCGGATTTTTTCAACAAGCAGTTCCATCTCGATCTGAGCCATTTCGGCCTGCCGCTCGCCTTTGTCGCCTTGTCGGCGGCGTTGGGCAGCATCGGCGGCGGCAGCTTGAGCGCATTTTTCCTGAAACGCGGCTGGCCGCTGAACCGCGCCCGCAAGACCGCGACTTTCATTTGCGCGCTGTGCACGCTGCCGGTAATTTTCGCGCCGCGGGTGGACAGCGTGTGGCTGGCGGCGGGGGTCTTCGGCCTGGCCGCCGCGGCGCATCAGGGCTGGTCGGCCACAATGTATACGGTCGTGGGCGACATTTTCCCGAAACGTGCCGTGGCGTCGGTGGTCGGTTTTGGCGGCATGCTGGCGTCGTTTTTGTCCATGGGCTTTTTCTGGCTTGTCGGCCATGTGTTGCAAGGCGAAGGCACTTACAAAAACATCCTGTTGATTTGCGGCAGCGCGTATCTGGTGGCCTGGACGATGTTCCATATTGGCGTGCCACGCATCAAACCAGTCAATCTGACATGATTTAAAGAATGTCATCCGTCATTTCCAATCGCCCACAACCCGATGCCGCCGTTCTCGCGGGGGCCTATCCCTGGATACCGGACCGGGGCGATGGCACGTACCGCAATCCGATTATCTACGCCGACTATTCCGACCCGGACGTCATCCGTGTCGGGGACGATTTTTATCTGACGGCCTCCAGTTTCAATTGCACACCGGGCCTGCCGATACTGCATTCCAAAGATCTGGTCAACTGGTCCATCATCAATCACGCGGTGGAAAACCTGCCGCATCCGCGTTATGCCGCGGTCCAACCCGGCTGCGGCATCTGGGCGCCCTCCCTGCGATTTCATGAGGGCAAATTCTGGATATTCTTCCCCATGCCGGACGAAGGGATTTATCTCACTACGGCAGATGATCCGGCCGGTCAGTGGTCGGAGCCGCATCTGGTCCAGGCGGGCAGCGGGTTGATTGACCCATGTCCGATGTGGGATGGTGAGGGCAAGGCGTATCTTGTCCATGCCTACGCCGGCTCCCGCGCCGGGATCAAGCATCGCCTTCGCGTCTGTGCGATGGCGCCGGATGGAAGCCATTTACTGGGGGAGGGCCGGATTGTTTTCCACGAGCCGGAGAAACATCCGACGCTTGAAGGGCCAAAGTTCTACAGGCGGAACGGCTGGTATTACATCCTCGCCCCCGCCGGGGGCGTGGAGAACGGCTGGCAAGTGGCGTTGCGTTCCCGAAATATTTTTGGTCCGTACGACGACCGGGTAATCCTCGCGCAAGGCAGCACGGCAATCAACGGACCTCATCAAGGCGCGTTGATTGACACGGCGGACGACGGCTGGTGGTTTGTGCATTTTCAGGATGCCGGTGTTTATGGTCGAATCACCCATCTACAACCCGTCCACTGGAAAGAGGATTGGCCGGTGATGGGCGCAAATGGTCAGCCGGTGCTCTGCCATGCGAAATTGCGCATGCCCGGGTCGCAAAAGACTTGCGCGCCGCAGACAAGCGATGAATTCGATTCGCCCAGGCTCGGCCGGCAATGGCAGTGGAATGCGAACCACAAGGACGAATGGTATTCGTTGACCGCGCGGCCGGGCTGGCTGCGGCTGTATGCACAGTCAATGGCGGACAAGTTGAGCGAGCTACCGAACCTGCTGCTGCAAAAATTTCCCGCCCGCAGCTTCACGGTAGAAACACGGCTGGATGCCCGGTCGTTGCACGATGGCGAAACCGCCGGTCTGGTCATCGCCGGCCAGTCCGGCGCGAGCTTGTTCGTGCGCCGCACGGGCGCGCAAGCTACACTGTGGCTGCGCCGCGACCAGGCAGAAACAGCCATTGGTGGCAGTTTGAGCGGAAACATCCGCCTGCAGGTGCGGGTGGCTGACGGCGGCAAATGCGAGTTCGGCTTCGAGACCGGCGAAGCTGAACGCGTCACTTTACCGGAGGGTTACACGGCAACCAAAGGCGTCTGGATCGGAGCCAAGGCAGGAATCTACGCGGCGCGAACTCGAGGAGAAAGCACGGGGGGCCACGTTGATTTTGATTATTTTCGTTTCGCGCCATAAATAATCGCCCCGGCGATGCAAGGTTGGACGATATGTGTTCTGAAAGACGCAAACATCTGCAATTTGCTCCCAGTGAAGTTTCGCTTTTAGATTCGATTAGAGCGGTTACGTCAGCGTGGGTGGTCAACGCAAGAGAAAAAATCGGACGGGGGAATTGCTTTCCAAAAAAATGCGAGAGGACGGCGAAGTCGTTTCGGCCCCGCTACCGATCAGGCGTATATTGCCGCGCAATGCGCGCCTAGAGCCATTTAAGAAAAACTGTAGCCGCAACAAAAGGGCGCAAAACGCCCGGCGCGGCGGCGCCGCAACGAAAACACCGCGCGGGCATTCCTGTCCACAGCCTGGCAACAACCGGGTGCCACCTGGATTCCATCGACGGGGTATTCGTGTAGATCGCTGCGGACAAGAATGTCCGCGCCCCGCAACAATCTTGCGGCATCTGCGCGATTTCACGCTATTGCAGTGCAAGATAAAATGTTGCATTTGCATCTTTTACGCCTCGTTGCGGCTATGGAATTTGTTTAAACGCTCTAAAAACCTGGAGGTGGGTATGGAGTGATGACAAGAGCAAGAGCAGTAGCATAATCCCATCTTGTTGGGGAGTTGGAGCGACGGCCTTCCCGCCTGGTGAATTATCAATTTCAGCCGGCTCGAAGTCCGGTTTTACGGAGCGAGGTTGCGCAATTGCAGCAGATAAAAAGACTGCGGAAGGTCGGGCGGGAAAAAGTTGGTAAAATTGAAGTCGCCGTTTGCATCGAAAGTATTCGTCGCGACGCACACCCAGTTCGTCAGCGGCAACGCCAGGTTGGTGCTCGCCAGCACGTAAACCGGCCAGCCCGGCGCGCCATTCGCGCCGCTGAACACCAGATTGCCACTCGATAGCATGACCCCGACAATTTGCGGCGGCGTAAGGATAACGACTACGTTTAATACAGTTTCGTCGGAAAGCCCGCCTGAGTCGGTGACACGCACCATAAAACTGTTCGTCCCGGCATCAGTTGGCAAAGGGATCCCGGACAATTCCCCATCGGCAGCGACGTTAAGCCAGGTCGGGCCGTTAACTTTGGAAAATGCCAGAAAATCCCCGGCATCCGGGTCGGTGGCGTCAGTAGCCAAGGCGCCCGAAAAGGCCTGCCCGGCGGCAGCTATGAATCCGCTGAGTGGATTGCCCGCGAACGTCGGTGCGTTGTTGCTCATCACCTCTTGAATCTGTGACTCGGTCAGGGCCGTGTTGTAAATGCGCACATCATCCATTTCCCCATTGAAAAACCAGCGACCCGCCGGCAGCGACCCGCTGTATTGTTCGCGCCCGAGACAAACATCGTTCGTAGTCTGGTCAATCGGATTGCCCCGGTTCTGATTCGTGGCGCCGTCAAGCTGGCCATTGATGTAGAACGTCGTCAACGCGCCGTTGATCGTCACTGCCACGTGCGTCCAGACACCGGTTGGGACTGCGTTACTGGAAAACACCGAAGTATCATTGCCCGTCCACAGCAGGTTCGGGGGAGTGGTGTCTCCCTTGATCAACAACGAAAAGGCGTCCTTCCACTCGCCCTTGGTCACGATGGAATTGTGATTGTGGATGTCGGCCACCTTGACCCAGGCCGTAATCGTCGCCTGGCTGCCGGAACTTAAATCCAGAGACGGGGCATTGCCCAAATCCACGTATTGATTCACCCCGTTAAGCGACAGAACCTTGCCCCGGTCGGGATCATTTACGATAGCGGCGCCGTTGACCAAGACGCCGTTGTTGCCATAGCCGGAGTCGTCTGCCGCGGTGCCATCGTCAAACGTCAGCCAGGCAACAAGGGACGTGACGACATGCAAGGCGACTGTGGCACTCGCCACGTTGCTGCCATTGTTGCCATAGATTGTCAGTACATAGTCGCCTGCCGACGTATTCGTGGCCGTGGCAATATTCAGGGCCGAGCTTCCGGCGCCGTCGAGTGATGCCGGGTCGAAATAAGCGCTCGTGTTGGCCGGCAGACCGCTCACCCCGAAATTGATGCTGCCACCGAAGCCGTGATTCGTCGAAACACTCACCAGGTAACTGGTCCCGGTGCCGGACGTGACACCCTGTTCCAGCGGACTGACGGACAGCGAGAAATTCGCCACGACAAGATTAACGACCGAGGTATGCGTAACATCGGCGTTCGAGCCGATGACATCGAATGCGTAGTTACCCGGCGCCACCGAATTTGACGCGGTCACGGTCAGGGAGATGCTGCCCGCACCCGTAGTGGAATTGGTGCCAAGACGGGCACTGATTCCCGCCGGCAGGTCGCTCGCGGCCAGGACAACGATGTTGCTCATCAGCGTCGGGTCGCCGATATTCACGCCATAACTGGTATTCCCGCCGGCGACGACGGTCTGCAAATTCGGAACCGTCGAAATCGTAAAAAGCGGGTAGCCGATATTTTCAACTGCAGCTCCACCGAGTCGCTCCCGCAATTGTTCGAGGTAAAGGCTGCGCGGATTCACATAACCGTTGGTCGCATCAAAAATGCCGTCGTCGCTCCGGTGGATGAACGTCGCCCCCGGCGCGCCGCCGATGGCCCAATTGTAATGATGGTTCACCTGTGGAATCTCGTTGATGATGCCTTTGGAATCGCCGTTGTAGATGACGCTGTAGCCGGCGCCGTAACCCTGTCCGCTGCCGGCGCTGCCACGATTTTCCAGCTTGATGCCGGTGTTGCCGCCGCTGATGGACGCGGCGACATTGTTGTCAATCAACACGCCCGCCGCCCAGCGTTGATGCGGGCCGCAATCATAACCATTATCGCTGGAAACAAAATTGAGGAACACATTCGGCCCCGGCACGGCGGCTTGTGTGACAAAGACGTGGTACGTTGTCGAATTGGAGCTGTAACAACGCTGCCACAACAGCATCTGACCTGAACCGCCAAACGCCGCGGCACCGGCGCTCGTGGTTGGAACCGTGTTGCTCACGAAATAACAATCCTGAACCGTGCACCATTTCGCGCCACTGCCCGAGTTGATGCCGTTATAGAAATTATCCACCACGATGTCGCGGAACCAGCAGTTCTTGCAGTTATCGAAGTTCAGCGCCCGGCTATTGCCCCAGTTGGTGCTCGCGTCGCTGAAATCGCTGCGCAGCCGGAGATTTTCGACGGCCGTGTTCGTAATCCGTCCGGAGGATTCCGTAACGCGATAGACGTAACCGGTGCACCATTGCTGCTCAATCGGATTGAACAAGGGGATGTCAATCGTGAGCCGGTTGCCGTTGATGGCGGTGATGGTGCGCTCGAAACCGAGGCCGCTGCTCGGCGACCAGTTGATGTTGGTCGCATTCATCCCGATGGCGTCAATCCAAGCCTGCGTCACCGGACGGCGCACGACGACGAGGTTGCCGACGGAAAATGTCGAGGCGTCGGTGACGTTGAAATTGGTCGCGCCGAGGGGGACATAGGCATTGGTGATATTGTAGCTGCTGCCCTGCTGCGAAACCGACCCTGAACCCTGCATAGCGATCGTCTGCCGGGCATTGCCGACGAAATGCAGCACGGTCCCGGTCGGCGAATTGCCCGAACCGCGCAGCACCACGCCGCTGGCATTCATGGTGAGTGAACCGTCTATTTCATAGATGCCGGGATTCAACAGCACCGCCCCGCGGAAGCCATTCACCATCGGCAGGGCGCTGACAAAATTGATGATATTTTGGATGTTCGCCGTGTTGTCGCCGCTGACGGCGCTGACGGTTTCCCGAACCGGGACATTCGTCGGCAGCGGCACGCCGCCTTCGCCATAACCAGCGTAGGAAAAATCCGGGATGTGATTGCCCAGATCGTCATTGGAATAAACCAGCGAATGCGCGCCATCGTAATAAACCCATTGGGATTGTCCGGCCTGAAGATTCATCGCCAGGCAACCGATTGCTAGAAATGACAGGCGGCTGATCATACCGCTGAAAGCTTACGGTAACTGGAGACGGAAAAATTGCGCCGGCAGGCCGGCGTTGATGGCGTTGGTAAATGCGAATCCGCCGCCCGGATCAAACTCATTCGTCGCCAAGCGCGCCCAGTTCGACAAAGGCACGGTCAAATCCGGTGATGCCAGGATGTAATAATTCGCATTCCTCACACCGTTGGAGCCGCTGACCAGCAGGTTTGTCCCCGACGATTTGATGCTGCTGAAAGCCGGATGCGGCGCGGCCACCACCTGCAACACGCCGTTGGAGTTCAACAGGCTAGCATCCCACGCCAGGCCAGAAGCGGGCATCGCGGGCACAATGTTGGTAAAAGCGCCGCCATAGCCGCCCGCCGTGAACAATTTGAAGCTGTCACCGGCCGCTAATGGATTCGGACTGAGGTTGGTGATGACCAGCGTGCCATTGTAAACCACGTTGCCGGCCACCTGCGCCACGTCGTTGGTCAATGCGGCTTTGCTGACTTCAAAGACCGTCGTGCTGCCGCCGTTCAGGGTGAGATTGTCGTTGAATGTCAGTGTGGTCAACGAACCGCCCGGCGCGAGCGTCGCCCCGTTTCCGACAATCGCGTTGCCGTTCACAGCGCCATTGCCGGTCAGCGTCTGGCCGCCAGCTAATGTCAACGTGCCGTCAACGCGCCCACTGGCATCAAGTGTTGCCCCAGAAGAGACCGAAATGACGAAACTGGCCGAAATGGAACCAACGTTGGTCAGCATCAGCCGGCCTCCGTTGATGAGGGTGTCGCCGCTAAACGTGTTCGCCCCGCCCAGATACAATGTGTAGCTGCCGTTCTTGATCAACGCGCCCGCGCCGCTCACCACATTGCTCAGGAAAAGCGACGTGCCGCCACCCCAGAACACACAATTGCCGTTCAACTGCACCGGTCCGACGACCACATTCGCTCCGCTCCAGTTGTACAGGTTGGTGTGGACACCGTCGCCGTACAGGACGAAATGCTTGTTCCAGGCGGTGCTGGCATTGTAAAACGACAACGTCGCGCCGGCGCGCACGATGATGTTGCTGGCCGGGTTGCCCATGGAACTGGTGACGGTTTCCCAACCCATCAAACCTTGCTGAATGTCAATGTCGCCGAGGGCCGGGTCCACGTCCACCGCCACCAGCGAAATCTGGTTGCCGCCCGTCTTGGTCAATTTGTAGGGATGACCGCCGGTGGTGAGGGTGCAGCCGTTGGTCGAGGAGTTGGATGCCGCGCGGATGTCCCAACGGTTCTGGTTGTTGCTCGGATTCCAGGGACCGACACCGCCGAAAGTTGTGTCGCTGGCCAGGGTGACAGTGCGCAACCCGTAAGTCTGTTGCGCGCCGCTGCTGATAACTGCGCCGTTGCCGCCCACGCCGGCGCCGGACACGATGACCGGTTCAGCAGTCAGATTATAGCCATTCAGGTCCAGCGTCCCGCCGTTGGTAATCACCGTGCTGCCGCTGGCCGAACCCAGCGCCGCGCCGTTGCCGGCCTGCAACACGCCATGGCTGATCGTCACGCCGCCGGAGAATGAGTTTGAGCCGCCCAACGTGAGAACGCCGGCCCCGGTCTGCGTCAGCGTACCGGACCCGGAAATCATTCCAGACATCGTGACGTTGTCGCTGCGATTGAACACGAGCGCACCGTTGTCGCCCACATTGACGGAACCCAGCGAGCCGCTGGTCGAGCCGTCACCGACGATCAGTGTGCCGCCTCCCACAGTCAACGCGCCGCCGACGCTGGACAGCGGGCCGGCCAGTGTCAATGGATTGGTCGAATCGTTGATGACGATCAGATTCGTCATGATGGTTACCGGCGATGCGATGATGTCGCCTTTGCTCGAGGCGAGTTCGGTCAGCATTGATTGGTTGGTAGCGCTGAAAACCAGGGAACCGCCATTGGCCGCGATCGTAAAGGCAGCGGAACTGTCGGGGTCGCCCACGTTCAGGGACCCAATCGTGATTGTCTGGTTCAGGTTGATGGTTTGAGGCGCCGCGATGTTGGCGTTAATCACCGCCAATTCACCAACGTTGTTGGGAAAAGCTCCGGCATTCGTCCAATTGCCGGCCGTGTTCCAATTTTGCGGCACTGCAGTCACGGTATTGGTCCAGTACGCGGTGAGGGGCGTCATCGGTGTGACTGCAACCTGAATCGAATTGGCACTTTCGCCACCTCCATTTACCGACGAGACGACATAATAATAGGTCGTGCCGTTGGTCACCGCGAAATCCAGATAACCGGTGCCTGGCACATTGTTCGCAATGGCCGCATACGGTCCGCCGTTCACGGTGGAACGTTTGACGTTGTAACCGGACGCTCCTGAAGACGCGTTCCAATTCAACACCACCTCGGCGTTGCCCCCGGCCGCATTCAGGCCGGTCGGCGGCGCGGGTGAAACGATGGCCGGAGCAAAGGCGGCATAGGCGCTCTGGTTGCACGCATTCGCCGCCGCCACCAGGTAATAATAGATGCCGCCGGGCGCCACGTTTGTGTCAGTGAAGTTGGTAACGGTCAGTCCGCTGCCAACGACGATAGGCGGTGTGGCGGCGGAGAAATGCTCTACCGTGTAACTCGTCGCTCCGGCAGACGCGTTCCAGCTTACCAGGACATGGCCGTTGCCGCCATCCGCGTTTACACCCGTCGGCACCGCGGGCGTGATGCAAGGCGTCGCGACAGCCTCCAGCGAATTGGAGCTTTCGCCAAAACTGCTCACGGCGGAAACGACGTAATAATAGGTCGTGCCAGCGACGACGTTGGTGTCGGTAAAAGTGGCAATCGGAACCGTGGCAATGGTCACATATCCGGTGCCACTTGTGATCGAACGCTTCACATTATAGCCAACAGCGGCAAGGGCGTTGTCCCAGGAAAGCATAATCGCGCCGCCGGGACTGGCGAAGAATCCTGTCGGCGCATGCGGCATTTGCGGCGTGGTGTTGGTCACGACCACGTATGCGTCCGCCCAGTCAGAGTGGTCATAGGCATTGCGGTTGCCGCCGGTATCGTTGCCGGTATCCGTCACGCCCAGGGTCAGCCGCCGCACACCGGTCATATCGAGATCAATCGTCTGCGCCGGCGCGCCGCCGGTCAGGATGCTGGTTGCGTAAATCCTGCGGCCGTCGGCAAAAACCTGGAATATGACCGACCCGTTGGTACCGGCTTCATCGTCCACGCCCACGACGGCGTGAAAACGCGAACAGACTCCGCCGAGATTGAATTCGTGGCCACCGATGGCGTGCGTGCCAATGCCTTTGGGATAAACCACGCCATCCAGCGTGATGGGGTTGCCACCGATGCTTTTGTCCTGGGTTTCGGTGCCAAAACCCGTGTAGGCATAAATCGGCTGCAAATCGCTCAGATAATTAGTCCCGGGCCCGGGCGATGCGATGGGTGTGCCGACGATTTTGAGGAGCATCGAACCATAGGCCGGAATCGTGGCGGTGAAACTGTTGGTAAACGTGCCCAAATCCTGGTGCGCCCACAAATCGCGCACCGTGGCGGTCGTGCCCGGTTGAAATGCGAGATTGGTCCAGTTGCAGGTGATGACAGCCGAACTGTTGGTGCTCCGGTTGAGCAACGCCACCGCCCTGGTCGTAAAGTCATAACCCAGCGGTTTGCTCCAGACCTCCGCGCTGTCCACGATGCCGCCGACCCGTTCGCCCTGCTCGCCCGCCGGGTCCTGGTCCACGGCGATGGCCTCGGCGTTGGTCAGAATGGCCAGGGTCTGCGCCGACATCGTGGTGAGATTGTTTCCGGCAATCAACGGCGCCGCCATGATGCACCACATGGTGAAGTGCGTTTGCGCCGCGACGAGGTTCGTGGCGAATTCGCCGTTCCCGATTTCCAGCATATCCGGGTCGTTCCAGCGGCCCGGCCCGGCGAGATACGCCGATTTGCTGTTCTGATCAATTTTCGAAATCATGCTGGCAAAG
>Ga0335081_10007255_pt1 | contig 17722 bp, 15 predicted proteins | sample Lox_Sample_35_FD_206713 | JGI IMG/M metagenome (GOLD analysis project Ga0335081, IMG submission 206713) | Soil microbial communities from Loxahatchee National Wildlife Refuge, Florida, United States - Lox_Sample_3.5 | ecosystem: Environmental > Terrestrial > Soil > Wetlands | place: USA... | reverse complement strand
TTTCGAACTCCTGGTTTTCGTGGCGGAAGTCCCGGCCCGGGCGCGGTCTCCCGGGCGCGGGCCGCGTTCCCCGCCGAGCCGTCGCGTGAGGCCTCAGACGAACGCGTTCTGACCCGGCCTGCAGCCGCTCCCGGGCCCACTCCGGCTCCGCGGGACGGGCACCAGGCCGGGGATCCGGCCGGTTTCGGGGCCAGGGCGCGAGCGCCATGCAAAAATGCCTGCGGGGCGGTCTCCCTTCGCCGGCATTGCCCGGATCAGGTTCCTGGGGGTCGCCGTTCAGCCTCTCAGCTGTCCCGGCCTCTCAGCCTTTCCTCCCGGCCCCGGTCGCCCGGCACTCCGTCAGGTCCAGCTCCCTCGATCACCTCGCAGACATAATCACACTGCACGGCGTCAAGGACGCCTTCCCAGGGCCGAAAGCCCCGGCATTCACGGGCCGAACGTCATGGCCCGGGCGCACCTTAAGGCAGCGATCCAGCCCCCGCATCCGGGACTCTGCCCGATGAACGGCTCAGACGCCGGCCAGGGACGCGTCGCTGCGGCTGAGCGCCGCGAGGATGACTGTGCGGGCAGCCCCGGTGATGCGCTGCTGCTGCGGACCGGGCGTGCCGGTGGTGTTCTTCCTGCTGACGCGGCCGCCGCGATCAGCTCCGTTCCGCCGGTCCCGGACCCCGTGCCCGTTTCTCCGGGCGGGGGTCCTTTGCTGCCCGGCAGCGCGACACGCCCGTGATCGGCCGGTCCGTCATTTCCGAAACAGTTTCCGCAATGATTTACCGCATGAGCGACAGCACGAGCTTCAGTGCCCGGCAGCGCGGCCGGGGCGGCAGGCCCAGCAAGGGGCCCAGAGCCACCATGACCGTGAGATGCCCCGAGCCGCTGGCCGAGGCGATCGAGACCGCCCGGGCCGGGTCCGGCCTCACGACCAACGATTTCGTGGTCGGGATGCTCGCGAAGGCCGCAGCCGCGGGCCTGTTCCCCGCGGCCGGGGACGCCGGGCAGGACTGCCTGCCGCTCACCGCGTAGCACTCCCCGCAGCTGACAGGAGGGCATCGGGACCCACACCAGGAGCGCTGGAAAGCGCGAAGCCCCGGCCGCTAGCGTGCCGGGGCATCGAGCACAGGATCTCGCCGCGAGAGCTTGCCGGCCTTAAGCGAGCGTCCTCACACACCACCGCCCGAAGGCGGCCGTCTGGCATGCCGACCTCAGGCGTGCCCGAGATCTGGAGCCCAGGATAACTCACGCCTCTGCCGTTTCCCCAGCATGCGCCGATCCAGCTGCTGCGGCGTGCCGGCCGGCGGGCAGACCCCGGCGGTCCGCACCGCGCACGCGGCCGCAGGCCGGGCCCGCCGATGCGGGCCTGGCCACGACGCGCGCCTGCGGCCGCCGCACGATCCCTGCGATACCGGCTGAGCCCGCCCGGCGGGCTTCCCGGCGTGCGCCGGCTGCCAGGCCGGCGCGGGCAGGCTCAGCCCGCCGGGTGCGGGCTGCCTTCCTGCCAGGAAAACGACACGCCGTGCCGGCCACCAGGGTCCGCTGCCCAGGCAGGCGGGCCGGCGAGGATAACTCCCGATTACCCGCAGGCTGCCCTCAGGAGGCGCCCCTAAGACCAGGAAAGCGCTCCCCCGCCGGGGGGAAGCGCATCACAACTCCATCCGCCCGAGCCCGTCAGCCGAAGGTTGCCAGCCAGAACACTGACGGCGCTCAGATCACCATCCGGAGATGAACATACATCGTCCTCCGGCTGGAGCGCCACGCCCTCGTCACGACACGCCGGGCGGGTCATCCGGCCATCCGCAGCGATCCGGGCCGCGCCTGCCCGGCGGCCAGCCCGGGATTGCCCGCGCCATCCCCGCCGGATCGCGGCGGGCACCCTCGCAGCGGGCTTTCCTGGCCGCTCTCCTCCGCGATCCGGAGCTCGCCGGGATCCGCGAGGATGCCCGCCGCAACGTGCTTGAATGCGCCCGGGTCTGGGCCCGGTTCGCTGCATGGGCCGGCCCGGACAAGATGACGACCAGGCCGGGCCGGGCCCGCCTGTGCGAGCTGGTCCGCTCAGACCGGCGCCGGCCGCGCTGCCCGAAGTGCAGGGAAGGCGACCGGGAGCACAGCCACCCGCTGTCTGAGACCTCCTACAAGCGCGCCAGGGCGTGGCTGCAGGAGCGGGGCTGGCTCGGCGTGGTGGAAGAGGGAACTACGCCGCAGTTCTCCCCCGCTGTCCTGACAGACCTGGACGGCCAGAACACCGCTGCCCGGTATGTCCTGTGCGTGCCATTCCGGAAACGAGAGACCAGGATTGCCGATTGTGCTGACCCGGCAATTGGCCCCCCTACTGGCTTCCGGAGGAAGCCTGGTAAAGCCCCTCGCGCGCGAGACGCTCAACAGGGGAAAGTCAAGCCCGAGAAGGCCTGCCCTCCGGGCAGACCGCCTAGTGTCCCGCATCCGGCTGCGGAATTCCCCACGAGGAAAAACCCGGAAACCCGCACCGAGAGGCTAGCGGCGGCCGAGGCTCTGCGAGGTCAGTCGCGTTTGCTGGCGGTGCTGTCGCCTGAGCATCTCCGGCATCTGTGCCGCGTGCTGTTCGCCGCGGGCTGGTCACCGGCTGACATCCTGTACGCCCTCGAGCACGCCCCCGGCGGCCGCCAGTACGGCTACACCGCGAGTGTCCGGCACGTGGCGGGCTGGGTGCGCTTCCGGCTGTCAGCGTGGCTCGGCCCCGATAGCACTCCCCTGCCGTCCCGCGGCCAGCTCGCCGCGGCGCAGCGGGCGGCTGCCAGGGCCGAGCAGGAATCCCGCCGCCGCGAAGCCGAGCTGGGCGCTCAGCGTTCAGCGGGAATCGACGTGGCCGAGCGGGTGGCCGAGCTCCGGGCGATCGTCACGAGCCAGCGGCGGGCCGCGCGGCAGGCCAGGCCAGCGAACGGCTCACCAGGAAACGGCAGACTGGCGTAGCCCTTTCCTCAGGTCGTTCCGGTCAGCTCCGGGGAACGGCCCGGCAGAAAGAGCCACGGCCCGCGCGGATCAGCCTGGCCCCCGGCGGACTACGGACAGCTCGCCCGGGCTGGTAAGGCCGCAGCCGGGGTCACCGTGAGAGTCAGCGCACGGCCTATTTCCGATGGCGGAATTGCCCACGGCCGGACCGCTCCACCTCTGGACAACTCCGGTTCGGCCGCAAGCGTGGCCGGACGCCAGCCAGGGCGAATGCTTCAGCGAGTTACGGGCGTTGAGGAACAACGGAACGAAAAGTAGTCACGCCAACGAGCTCCGGCCGGGGGCCCGGCTTGGCGTGACTGGGGGTCTAGCGGCCTGCGGGCCAGGGCGCGGATGGCCTGGCAGCGGGCCGAGCGTGACCCTGAGGGCCGAGGCCGGTGACCTGGAGCGCGGGACGGTGCAGGAACCGGCCGCGAATGATCTGCCGTCACGGGCTGTCCGTAGCTTCCAGCGAAAAAACAACGTTAAGGGGTTGATCTATTGCATCGGTCGGGCCAGTCCTGGCATCTGGTTAGTGTTGCAGGCGGCGACTGAATGTCGGCGGCGTAGCTTGAGCAGCAACCGAACGGCCTGTGGCGGCAGCGGCCCATGGGGAACATCGCAACGACGACGGCGCTAATCCGGCTCACTTCCAGCCCCGTTACCGCCAATGAGCATTCCATTGTTCCCGATGGGGCCGCTCTCGGCTGCATCATGTAGGTCATGAGCAGCACACCCCTTTGGCTACCGCTGGCCTCCGCTGGCATAGCCGTGCTCGGGACTCTCGGCGGCGTGCTCATCACGCAGCGGTCAGCCGATCGTCGTGAGGCCAAGACCTGGGAGCGGGAACGAAAAACAGAACAAGAGGATCAGTGGATTGCGGATCGGCGGTCGTATTACCTGCCGCTGCGGGAAGCGGCCCATGACCTCAAAACGCGGCTGGAGGAGCTGGCGAAGACCTACCGAGGTGAGTCACCGGTATTCAAGCCGGAAAGCCTGTCGGCCGACTTCCGGGAACTGTATCTGCTCTCCCCGGCTCCGATCGCGGAACTGTACGGCGCCGACCCGAACCAGCCCCGGCGTGACGATCACGCGGTGCAACGGCTGCGGACACGGATGTGCCGGGAACTGAACTTCGCCACCAGCACCGTCTACCGCGCGGCCCGCTTCCTGGCGTGGGCCCAGGTGAACCGCCGGCTGCTCGATGAGGGCCGGAACAACCTGCCCGCCCAGCCCGCCAGCCAGCTCCGCGACCAGCTTGCGGCAGTATCCGAAGACCTGCAGGGCCGGACTGGGGCAGGGTTGCCGATCGAACAGCAGGAGTCCATCGGGGAGATGATGCTCACTCCCGACGGCCGCGTGATTACCCAGTTCGAGTTCCGCCGACGCCTGCTGGAGCTGCCCGGGTGGGAGCAATACACGGCGCTGCTGACGTTCTTCATCACCGAGGACGACAACATCGAGGCCCGCCCGAACGCCGCCCGATTCGCCCCCAAGGTAGACAACGAGGTCCTGGCCACGATCACCGCCCTGTGTACCCTGATCGCCAGTCTGGATCAGATCACCACTCTCGACGAGCCGCACCCGGATCAGCAGATTGAACTGCGGCCGTGTCCCCCGCCCTGGATACCCCGTTAACCTGCCCCGACCTGGACGTTGCGGAAACACTGATCCAGGCGGGCAGCCAAGATGGAGTGCCGGTCAGCTCCGGGGACCGGCCCGGCAGGAAGAGCCGCGGCCGCGCGGATCAGCCCCAGCCCCGGCGGGACTACGGACAGTTCGCCGGGCTGGTAAGGCGCAGCCGGGGATCACCGCGAGAGTCAGCGCCAGGCTCCCCGATTTCCGATGGCGGAATTGCTCACGGCCGGACCACCCGGCCTCTGGACAACTCCGGTTCCGGACCGGCCGGAAGTCCGCTGAACGCCCCCCAGGGCGTGCGCCAGCAAGTTACCGGCGAGGACGGCCGCGGCCGGACTGCTGCACGGGCTCCCGTGCAGCGAGGAGATCAGTGATCTGCTCTGGCGTCATCGCATCCCGGAGCCGGTCGAGTGCAAGGCGCACGACAGAACTCCGGCTGATGACCTTCCGGCCGCCGCGGCGTACGTTCGCGTACTCGCATTCGCTGAGCCACAAGTCGTTCCTGCTGTCCAGCCACACCTGGCGAGGCTCAAGCGGGACCACCGCGACCTGCTGCGAGGCAGGAGGCCTGGCCCTCTTCCGGCCTGCTGGCGTACCGTCAGCTGCCGCCGGGCCCGGTGAAGCGGGAGCTTGCACCGCAGCTGCCCCGGTGAGGACAGGCGTGCGGGCCGGTCCGGGATCCAGCGCAGCTGAAGAGCCCGCATGACCGCCGGCCGTGGCCCCGGCTGCCGACAGGCCGATCACCCGGGCGGTCTGATCATCTGGCTCCGTCCCCGCACCTGCCTCCGGCGCGGCGGGACGAGGATGACTCGGCGGGAGCGGCCGTCGGGTGCGGCGAGCCTGCTGCTCCTGGACGCGCTCGCTCAGCTTAGCCATAAGACTCCACCGCGGTCGTAACGGCCCGCAGTTCCCCGACCGCCCGCCCGAGGCGGTTCGGGACCGGGTCGTAGCTGGTAAGGGCAACCCGGAGCTGGCGCCGGGCCAGCCACGGGTAGAACGAGATCACATCCGTCTGCGGTACGTTCCCGGCCTCAGCCAGGATGGTCTCGAGCCGCTGGACAAGGGGCACAGGCGGCGAGGACGGCACCTTGTTCGGGACTACGAGGATCGGATAGCCCTTCAGCTCATCCAGCGTGCCTTCGAGAGCGTCGAGCTCCCGCATGCCCAGCACTACCGGCATGACCACCACAGATGCCGCCGCAAGAGCGCCGAAAGCGATCGCTCCCCCGCCCGGATGCGTGTCGACTACCACCCAGGGCCTCTCCCACTCCACCGCCCACTTGGCCAGCCGGTCCCGCATCTCGGCAGGCTCGGGCTGGTTGACGGCGATGTCCAGATGAGACGGGACCAGGTCCGGGCGGCGCTCCCCGGTCACGACGGACGGCGTTCGTCCCGAGCCAAGTGCGTCGACGAGCGGGCTCCGGGGCTGACGTTCCCGGGGATTGTAGCCCCACATGCCGCTCGCTCCCCCGGCATCCCAGTCAAGGTCGACGAGCACGGCGCCCAGGCTGTAGGCCAGCTCATAGCTGAGCGTGGTCTTGCCTACGCCGCCCTTGCCGGCGTAGACGGTGACGATCCTTGACGGCGCCGCCGACACGAGGCGCTCCGGGGCGGCAGCGGCTCGCTTGCGCGCGTGGCGACCAGCCAGGTCGCTTCCCTCCTGCTCTGCTCGCTTGCGTTTAGGCCAGATCACGCCGCACATTATGACCGGCTCACACTTCAGATGGCGCGCATTTCAGCGCCCCGGCGAGCCGGGTGGCTCAGCAGCGGAATCCTCCGCGTCTCAGCTGCCTGACCACTGGAACAGCTGACCACTGGTCCATCGGGCAGGCGGCCCATCGGACGTGCGGCGCGCCGGACATTCGGAGTGTCTCACATCTCCGGCCCTTCCCGTGCGGAGTTGAGGAGTGCCGGACCATTCCGCCATCGGAATAGTGCGCAATCTGAAGTGCCCGAGCGCTGAGACGTCCAGTCGTGGACAGCCTGAGCCGCGGAGTCGTTCACAGTCGGCGTTGCCCGAGATTCCGAGTGCTCAGCCTTGGAGTTGCGGGCCGTTCCGGTATTGAGGCTGTCCGCCTGCCGACGGGGGCCCACGTCCCGGCGCCCTCGGGTCGGCCCAGGACTGGGGGGCGGCCCAAGGTGGTGGGGGGCCCGGAGGGTCGAGCAGGAACACCCGGCGTCGTTAGCCCCCGGGCCCCCCGGTGGGGTCTCGGCTGATGGCCGGGCCACCTCAGCGGGGGAGGAGAGGTTGGGGGTCTTCCGTGTCGGCAAATGTAGCGAGGGGGGCCTCGGTGTCCAACCGATGGTTGTCAAATGCCGAGCGGCCCGGGAACCGCCGCCCCCGGGGCGCGCCGGCGCTGACCTGCGAGCCCTAGCGCGGGGGCCCCTCCGCAGCCGGGGTCGAGCCCGATACGCTCCGCCGCGAGCGGGGGGGCATCTCCCTCCCTGGTCGTGTTGCCGGGCCCCGGGAAGGGGAAGGCGCCCCGCTCATCTGTGACGGAAGTTCGGGTGAAGTGGAGTTGCACCAGTTAAAGTGGTTCGGCGGTAGGCTGCTGTTCATGGCTGATCCGATCCAGGCTGTGCCGTTCAGGCGGGGCGCCGGCCGGCTTTGCCTTGATTTTCTCCGGACCCTGCGCTACCGGGGGACTGCTGAGGCCACCGAGGAGCTGGCGGGCCCGGCTGCGCTGGATTCCTGGATCCGCCAGTTCGGCCCGCCGCTCGCGGGCGGTCGGCGGCTGCCCACCGCGGCGGAGGTCAGCGAGGCGCGCAGGCTGCGCGAGGCAATTTACGAACTCATCGTCGCCGGCCTCGGCGGCGGGGCCTGCCGTGCGGCCGCGAGAAACCTGGTTAACCGGCATGCTGCGTGTCCCGTTCCTGCCCCCAGGCTTGGGTCCGCTGGCCAGATGACCTGGCATGCGGACGCCCCCGTGCCGGCGATCCTGGCCCTGGTGTCCCGCGACGCGCTCGATCTCGTCGCTTCCCCTGCCATCCTCCGTGTCCGGCGGTGCGCCAACCAGGCCTGCAGAGTCATGTTCTTCGACGGTTCGCGTCCGGGCACGCGGCGTTGGTGCTCCATGGAAACCTGTGGTGACCAGGCCAAGAAGGCCGCGCTTCGCACCAGGGCCGGTGCCGTCGGCCGCGGCGGGCCCGGGGAGAGGAAGATCCTGACCGCTTAGCTGAGCTTCCCCCGCCTTCCGCCGTCCCGGAATGATCTGGCGGGCCAGGCTGCCTGGCCCGCCAGGTCAGGTGATGGTATGGAGGCAGGAGGCTCGCCTGGGGGGGGCTAGCGGACAACTGCCGGGGGGATCTCAGCAGGCGCCGCGGGCCGCGGCTGCGGTGTCGGGCGGCGAAGCAGGTGCAGCAGGTGCCGCGACAGGGCCACGGCGGCGAGGACGGCCACCAGGGCGCACACACCGGGCCATCCCAGGTGAGCGTAGGCGCGCACACCGAGCCAGGAGCCAGCGGCGCCCCCGAGAAATGCGCAGGTCATGTAGGCGGTATTGAGCCTGCTGCGGGCTTCGGGGCGCAGGGCGAAGATGCGTGCCTGGCTGGCCACCTGGCCGCACTGCATCGCAACATCGAGCAGAAGCATGCCCGCCCCCAGGGCGATCAGTCCGGCCGCGCCGCCGATCGCACCGGCAGCCAGGACGGCCGCCGCCGCGATCGTCCCGAGCATGCAGATCAGGTTGACCTGGTCGGAGCCGTGACGGTCGATCCTGCGCCCGGCGATGGGGGTGCAGAACATGCTCCCCGCGCCGACGAGGGCGATCAGCCCGACGGCAGACGCCCCGAGGCCGTACTTCGGCCCGGTGACGAGAAGGGCGATGCTGGTCCAGGCAGCGCTGAAGCCGGCGAACACTGTCGCCTGGTAGAAGCAGGACCGGCGCAGTTCCGGCTCGGTCCGCAGCAGGTGCAGGGATGCGGCCAGCAATGCGGGGTAGCGCTGCTGCGATGACGGGGTGGTGACGGGTATCGCCAGGGCCAGGACCGCGGCGAGCAGCAGGACCACTGCCGCGGCGCCCAGGTAGGGGGCGCGCCATCCGAGCCACTGGCCGAGGGTTCCGCTGAAGGTGCGGGCCAGCAGGATGCCGCCGATGAGCCCGCTCAGCAGCGTGCCGGTTACCGCCCCGCGGCGCTCCGGCGCCACCAGGCCGGCTGTCATGGGGATGATGATCTGCGGAACCACCGTGGCGGCGCCGATGAGTGCGCTGGCGCCGACCAGGACGGGCAGCGCGGGGGCGCTGCCGGCGACGAGAAGACCCGCGCCGGCAACCGCGAGCAGTACCGGGATCAGCCGCCGGTGGGCTAGCCGGTCGCCCAGCGGTACCAGCAGGAAGATCCCGAGGGCGTAGCCCAGCTGCGCTGCCGTCACTACCCCGGCTGCCGAGCCGGGTGTTACGTGCAGGCCGCGGGCGATGAGCGGGCTGATGGCCTGCGGGAAGTAGATGTTGGCGACGCCGATGCCGCAGGCGAGGGCGAAAAGCAAGATGATCCGGCGCCCCGGCGCCGGCGGGGAGCTGCCGGTCAGGTGATCCGGCTGGCGGCTGCTGGCCATGGAATACCTCTCAATCAGGAACCGGTTTAACCGGTGCACATAAGGTTACCGGTTAAACCGGTGCCGAACTAGGTGCCGGGCCGCCTCAGCCGCGGCCGAGGATCAGTGCGCTCGCCCGCTCGGCGAGCATCGTGACGGGCGCGTGGGTGTGCGCGCGCACGAGGCTGGGCATGGCAGACGCGTCTGCCACCCGCAGCCCGGAGGTCCCGCGGACACGCAGGCTCAGGTCGACTGGGGCCTGCGGATCGGGTCCCATGCGGCAGGTGCTGACCAGGTGGTGGATGCTCAGCCCGGTCCGCCGGATGTATCTGGCTATGTCAGCGGAGCTTCCCGACATCGCTCCCGGCGTTAGTGACTCTCCCCGCCACCTGGCGAAGACGGGCTTCTCCAGGATCTGCTGCGCCTGGCGTACTCCGGCGATTGCCGTGTCCAGGTCGGCGCCGCCGCTGTCTGACAGGTACCGCGGGTCGAGCAGCGGCGCGTCGTGCGGATCGGCCGTGGCCAGGGTGACGGCACCGCGGCTCGCGGGCCTCAGCACGATGACGCCGAGCGCGAGGCCGTGCCGCGCTGCCGTCTGATGCTCGCCGTATGGGATCACGAGATGCACGATCTCGACGTCAGGGGCGTCCAGGTCCTGACGGGTGCGCACGAACAGCAGAGCCTCGGAGATGATCGAGCCGAGCGGGCCCGCGCGGTCCTTCAGGTACTGCTGGATCTCCTCCGGCCCTGCGTCGGCGCCGGGGGATTCAAATCCCCGGGCGGCGAAGGCAAGCGGCACGATCAGGTGGTCTGTCAGGTTCTGGCCCACTTCCCGTGCGTCTACCAGGACCGGGATGCCGTGTTCTGCCAGATGACCGGCCGGACCTATGCCGGAAAGCATCAGCAGGTGCGGGCTGCCGACTGCCCCGGCCGCCAGGATCACCTCGCGGCCGGCCCGGATCTGATGAACGCTCTCCCCGGTTTCGAGCTCCACCCCGCAGGCCCTGGTGCCGGTGAACAGCACCTTGCGGACCAGGCTGCCTGTGAGCACGATCAGGTTCGGCCGGTGCCGCGCCGTTGTGAGGTAGCCGTCTGCCGAGCTCCAGCGCAGCCCGTCCTTGTGGGTTGCCCGTGCCAGGCCGTACCCCTCTGGCTGTTCCGCCGCCGGCGCATGACCCGCCTGGGCGCACGCGCTGAGGAAGTCCGCCGTGCAGGGGGCCGGGCAGCGGATCCCGGCCAGCCGGATCCTCTTCTCGGCTTTCTCGAAATAGGGCTGCACATCAGCCGATCCCCAGCCGCGCGACCCGGCGGCCTCCCAGCCGTCGTAATCGGCCGGGTGGCCGCGGGTCCACAGCTGGGCGTTGATGGCAGACGAGCCGCCCAGGGCCCTGCCCCTCGGGATGGGAATGACGCGGCCGTTCAGCCCGGCCTGCGGGACTGTCGTGAACCCCCAGTCCAGTGTGCTGCCGAACGTCCGGGGGAACAGCACCGGGACCTGGATCTCGGGATTGCGCTCCGGCTGCGGGCCGCCGGCCTCCAGGAGCACCACTTCGGTGTTCTCGTCGGCGCTGAGGCGCTCCGCGAGCACGCATCCTGCGGAGCCGGCCCCGACGATCACGTAGTCGGCGGTCGTCACGCTGTGCGGGTCGAGAGGCTGACGCATGACAGTTCTGATTCCTTTCCTGAGCGCGGCGGGCCGCCGGGATCCGCGTGAGCACGGGCACCTGGTGCGCCCCGGGCTGCAAGGCTCTCCCGCGCGGCACGCGGCCGCCGCGGGGCGGCGAATGACCGGTCGCAGTAGACCAGCGGGGTCCGGTGGCTTACGTGAGTGGCTTCGACGCGGCCGACGAGGATGCTGTGATCGCCTCCGTCGAGGATGCCGTGCATGGAGCAGGCAACGCGGACAAGTGCGTCAGGGAGCCCCGGCAGGCCCAGCTCGCACGGTTCCATGTCACCCGCGCCGAAGCGGTCGATGCCGGCAGCGGCAAACCGCCGTGCGACGCCGGCGTGCTCCTCCGCCAGAATGTTGATCATGAATCGGCCGGTGGCGGTAAAGGCTGCGTGGGTACTCGCCGCCTTGCCGAGGCAGATCAGGACGAGCGGCGGGTCGAGGGACAGCGAGCTGAAGGAGCTTGCGGTGAACCCCCAGTTCCGGCCTGCCGCGTCCAGGGTCGTGGCCACGGTTACCGGGCAGGGGATCCGGGACATGGCGCGGGTGAACGACGCCGGGTCGACAGCCATCACTGGTCCTTCCTGAAGTCCACGATCGTCTTCAGGCCGGTGGTGGCCCGGTAGTTCTCGAAGATGTCGACGAGACCGTCGTAGTCCTCGAAGGGATGTACGGCCGACAGGAGCCGCCTGCCGTCGATGATTCCCGACAGCAGCATCTGCATGGCCGATGCGATGACGTTAGCGGTCTGGTGCATCGGGAATCTGTTGACATCGAACGGAGAGGAGGTGATGTTGATGCCCTTGGCGAGCATGAGCCAGGTGTCGAGCTTCTGCATCTCCTGGGATGCGCCATACAGCACGTACTTTCCGCCGGGCCGGAGCTTGCGCATGGCCACCCGCCTCGGGTCCTTCTCCAGGTCATCGGCCTTGACGGTGGGCAAGGTATCGAACACGTAGTCAAAGCTGCTGTCCGGAATCTCGGCGATGAGCTCGTCCGGGAGATACGCCCGCTGCGAGAAGTGCTCTTCTGCGTGGATGTTGCGATGCGCGTTGGCGTCGACCGAGACAATGGAGTTCGGGGCCAGGAGCTTCCTCATGACGCTGCCGGCGATGATGCCGATCGGCCCCGTGCCGAGAATGAGGATCTTGTCGCCGATGCGCGGCGGGTTGGCCAGGATCGACCGCAGCGCTCCGGTGGCGGGCTCGATGAACGATGCCTGCAGGTCGTCCAGTTCCTCGGGGACCTTGACGGCGGCGGCGCGGCGGTCGTCAAAGAAGTTGCGGTCTGCCCAGAAAACATCCTCCTTTACCTCGCCAGAGAAGATCGGGCGGACCGTGCGATACTCGGCGAAACCCTCGTAATCGGTCTGACCCCAGTAGACGATCCGGTCGCCTGCCCGTATGTCCGGGTTAGTGAAGTCAGCCCCGATCTCGACGACCTCGCCCAGGTACTCATGCCCCAAGATGACCGGGTACTGCGCGGGAAACAGATGTCCTTCGTAGAAAGAAATGTCGGTCGAGCAGATCGACACGCAGCGCGTCTTCAGCAATAACCCGTCTGCCGGAGCAGCCGGCTTCGGCACCTCGGCCAGGATCGTCTTTCGCGGGGCGATGAGCTGCACAGCTTTCATGGTCTGCATGATGGGCCTTTCAGATATTTCGCGGATCTGGTAGATCCCCGGGAACTTTCCAACAGATTCTTTTCTTGTTGCCTAGCGCCGCATCTTGAGGCTGCCGCCAAGCAGGAACTGACCGACCATCTCGAAATGCGAGTGCGACAGCGTGATGTGCTTGACGGCCGTGTGGATGTCGCGGAAGTAACGCTCCAGCGGGCTGGCGGCGTAGATCGCGCTGGCCCCGGCGAGCCGGCAGACGCTGTCCACGGCCTCTGTGGCGTTCTCCGCGACGGTTGCCGCGGTCAGGCGAATCATGGCGCTGAGAGCGTCGCCGCCGTCTTCGCCGTGGTTCGCCGCGTGCCAGGCCGCGTCGGACAGCAGCAGTTGCCCGGCCCGCGCGAGAGCCTCTGCGCGCGCCAGCTTCTCCTGCACCGTGTGGCTATTCGCCAGGGTGGTGGTCGCGGCGGCCGGAGTCTTCGCCGTGGCCAGCTGCTTGAAGGCGTCGATCGCGCCCCTTGCGATACCCAGGGCGGTCGACGACGAGGTGAACGGCCCGAAGTCGTAGTAGCCGATGGGGTAGGCGCGGGAAGGGCGCCAGGCGGGCGGTCTGAGCATGGCCGGGCCGGCGACGGTGAAGTCCTCGGGGACGAAGGTCTCGCCGACCTGGTAGTCGTGGCTGCCCGTTCCGCGCAGCCCGAGGGTGTACCAGGTGTCGAGCATCCGGCACTGCGCTTTCGGGACAAAAAGCAGGCGCGTTTCCGGGCCAGCGGGAGTCATGCGGGGCCGGTCAGATTCGGTCACGATCGCCGCGCAGACAAGCCAGTCGGCATGCGCCGAACCGCTTGCGAACCCCCAGGTGCCGCTCAGCAGGTATCCCCCGGCTACCGGCACGGCACGGCCGGACGGGTTCACTCCGCCGACCACCAGCCTCGTATGATCCTGGAAGAGCTTGCGGGCGGTGGGCTCGGGCAGGTAGTCCGACAGCCGGCCGATGGCTCCCTGGACGCCCATCTGCCAGGCGACGGACGCGTCGAGACGGGCAAGCTCCTGGATGACGGCCGACCCGGTCTCCAGGCTGACCTCGCTGCCGCCGAATTCCCGGGACACCCACATGCGGTGGATGCCCGCCTCGCGCAGTGCCTCGAATACAACGTCGGGCAGCACCCGCTCACGCTCGCTCCGCTCACGGTTCTCAGAGATCAGCGGGGCAAGCTTGCCGACTCGTGCCAGCCAGTCCTTTGTCTGGCACGATACGGATGCCTTGTTCATTAGCGACTGGTGAGTCAGCTTCTCGCTCACGATGAGCCTCCCTGAGCACTCAGATCAAAGAAAACCGGCGGGCATCATTCCGGCTGGGACCATTGCTGAAAGAATGCACGGTGAGATGTCCCCCGGTCACGGGGTGAATGTCCCGTCCTTAGCCGGGAAATATCGGCAATCAGGCGCGGGACTGATGGGCCCGGCGGCCTGCTGCCGCGCCTGAGGGCGGGCATGCTGGTCCCGGCGCGGCCGCAACTCCGCCCGGCTATGAGCTGTGGCGCGACGCCGCGGCCGCGCTGGGCGGTGCAGGCCCGAGATGATGGGCAGCGGCGGGGCAGTGTGGTCTGGACCTGGGCGCACCGCGAGATCTGGCGATGTGGTTCGCCTAGCACGCCGCGCCATCCGGATGAGCTGCGCTGCGCGCCCGCTCGCCCCCGGATCTCCTGTCCCAGCGCCCGCAGACCGTCGCACCAGGGCAGGCCCGTCCCGGAGCATCCGGGGTGCTCACCCGCGAAGAGCACCCCCGGATAGGCTCACTGCCGTCTTCTTATCGGCAGGCGGGCAGCGATGCGGGTTCCGCACGGGCCGCGGGGCTCGATCGCCAGCTCACCTCCTAGCTCGGCGACCCGTTCCCGCATGGCAGTAATCCCGATCCCCGCTCGCCAGCCCTCGGGCATCCCCGCCCCGTCATCGCAGACACACAGCCTCAAGTCCTCGCCTGGCTGGATCCGGACCTGACAGCAGCGCGCGGCAGCATGCCGGAGCACGTTGGTAAGGGCCTCGGTCACGATCCGGTAGGCGGCCACCTCGACGGCGGCGGGCAGGCCGGCAACCCCCCGGGCGGGAAGGTGCAGGACGACCGACAGCCCGGGCGCCTGCTGTTCCAGGCGAGCTACCTCCTCCCGCAGCGCCCCTGCGAGACCGAGCTCGTCAAGTGCGGGCGGTCGCAGCCCGTAGACGATGCGGCGGATGTCGGTGACCGCCCGCTGGGTCTCTGCCTTGAGCCTGCTGAGCAGTTCCTGCAGCTCGCGGCAGCCGGCGGACATCGCGTAGGCCGTATCCATGCCGAGCGTCAGCCCGGCTATGGTCGGCCCGAGCCCATCGTGCAGGTCGCGGCGCAGCCGGCGCCGCTCCTCCTCCCGGGCGGTGGCCAGCCCGGCCCGGGACGCGTCCAGCGCCTCGCGCAGCGCGACTGCCTGCGCCGCCGGTGCTACCTGCCTGGCGAGATTGACCAGGAGCCGTTCATCATCCTGGCTCAGCCGCTCGTCAGGTGCGCGCTGGCCGACAAGCAGCCGGCCGACGGTCTCTCGCTGGAACGTGAGGGGGAAGGCGACCACCTCGGCCGGAGCCTGCCCCCAGGCCGCGGTGGGGGCCCAGCCATCGCCGATACGAAGCTGCACGGCGGCGTAGGGCAGCCGCAGGCTGCCGGCCACTGCGGTGGCGACCGAGCTGAGCACCCGCTCAGTCGTCGCCTCCTCCACCCGGCGGCCGAGGCGGGCCATGGCGTCGTAGGGCTCGCCGCAGTCGCCGAAAAACAGCCGGTCGACCTGGCGCTGGAGCCGGCCACGGACCGGCAGCAGCACGGCCGCGGCGATTACCGTTGCCAGTACCTGCAGGCTCAGGCCCGGGCCCATCCCGAAAAGCCCGCCGGCGACCGCCACCACAGCCAGGTACAGTCCCGCCACGGCGGCGCTGAGCGAGCCGTAAACGACCGCCCGGCTGAGCAGGACATCGATCTCATACAGCCGGTAACGCAGCACGGCCAGCCCGATCGCCACCGCCATCAGCGAGCCCGCCACTGCCCCCAGGACCAGGCCCAGCGCAAGCGCATCGGGGAAGACCTGAGTAACCACCGCGACGGCAACCGTGAGCGGCACCGTCGCGAGAAACCACTTGAGCTGCTGGCGCACCATATGTCCGGCCCGACGCCACCGCAGCGCAACACTGGCGACCGCGGCCGTGGCAGCGGCCAGACCGCACACGTTGGCCAGATCGAGGATCACCCCGAACAGCGGCCCGTGAATTCCATACGGGTTCGGCAAGTCGCGGTACCAGCCGCCCATGCTCTGCGGAACGAAGGCATTTCCCGCCACCGAGAGCGGGACGAAGGCGACCGCCGCCCACAGGGCTGGCCGCCACCGCCGCGACAGCAAGCGACCGTCGGGAAAGACCAAGGGCAATATGAGAACTCCGAGGCCGAGCGCCGGCGCGTAATCCCACGACGTCATCCACATCATGGGTTTGCCAAACGGCAGCAGATCCGGGAAGCGGGCAACGGCTGCGTGCGCGTACGCGAAGGCGCCGTTGGAGACCGCCTCAGCCAGCGCGAGCGCGCACAGCAGCGTCCCCATCGGATGACCGGGCCGGCGAACGGCCACCAGGCCGCCCATCATTGCCGCACCCAGCGCCCCCGGGACCAGCGACGTGATGAAGACCTCGCCGTCGGCGACCGTCAGCACGACTGTGGCCACGGTGAGCGCGGCCGCCGCTGAGGCCAGGCCCACCGATAAGCCAACCGGAACTGGCCATCCGCCTAATCGCGACCCCCGGCCCGATGACCTGCGGTCGGCCAGCACTTGTCCCGCTGTCACGCGGCCATTGTCCCGGTACATCCTGTGGTTACGGGCAATCAATCAGGCGGCCGCCTGCTGGCCCAGGCCCGCTTCCCGTGCCAGCACGATTGCCTGAGCACGATCGGCGACCTGAAGTTTCATCAAGATATTTGAGACGTTGTTGCGGATTGTCTTCTGGCTTAGATACAGCCGGGCGGCGATGGCCGTATTTGACTGGCCCCGGGCGACCAGCTCGAGCACTTCGCGTTCCCGGTCGGTCAATTGCGGGAATACCGCTGGCGGCGCTGAAGGCCTGAGGGCAGAGTAGGCCAGCACGCGGGCGGCAAGCTCGGCGCCGAAGATTGCCTCCCCGGCAGCAGCCGCACGCACGGCACGGCGGATCTGCTCCTGATCGGCGCCCTTGAGCAGGTAGCCGCGAGCCCCGGCGCGCAGCGCCGCGAAAACTGAGTCGTCGTCCTCGAACATGGTCAGCACAACCACGGCGATCTGCGGGCTCTCGGCCACGATGCGGCGGGTCGCCTCGATGCCGTTCAGCTCCGGCATATTCAGGTCCATCACCACAACGTCCGGCTTGGCCTGGCCGGCCATCTCGACGGCCTCAGTGCCGGTCGCGGCTGCACCGGCCAGCTCGGTATCTTGCGCCGCGCGCAGCAGGCAGGCCAGGCCGTCGCGGAACACCGGGTGATCATCTGCGATGAGCACCCGGATGGGCTCACTCACTGCATCCTCCTTATCGGCAGGCGGCCCGCGGGGCGCCGCGCGCCTGCAGGGCTCGATCGCCAGCTCATCCCGACGCGCGCTGGCACATGGCAGTGATTTCGGCCCCGGTCGCCAGCCCCTCCGGCAATGCCCCGGCCCGTCGTCGCAGACCTGCAGCCTTAAGTCCCGGCCTGGCTGGATCCGGACCTGGCAGCAGCGCGCGGCCGGCATGCCGCGCAATCAGGCCGACGTCGCAGGGCCACTGAAGCCATGTCGCCATGGTGTCCCCCTCCGTAGCTTTCCGTTTATTCAGAGCAGTTCACTGCAGGCCTGATACGAGCCGGCTGGCCGCTGGGGAGCGTTCAACTCGCGGGACTGGTGTAGGGGGTAGCTGGTCCGCCACGGGAGCGCGACCGCCGGGGATGAGGATCTGGCTGGCGGCTCACCCCAGCCACCCGCATTTGGTATGGGCAGAGCACGCCGCGCTGCCGGGCAACCGACAGGGTCACCGGGCCCCCTGCAGGAAAGCTGAAATAAACGCTGGCATTAAATCCGGCGTGATCATCGCGAGGACGGCTCGGCCGGATGCCAGGATTCCCGGAGGCCGCTGCGGGGCTGCCACGCCCCTCCGGGCCGCGCAGGTCAGCGCCCGAAGCGTGCGGCGGCTCGTACCAGGTGATAAGGCAGCCCGGCGCCTCGCAGCGGACGCGCGTGTGACCGGGTCCGCCGGCGCACGGGCACGGGGGTCCAGCCGGCCGTTACCCGGCCAGGGG
>Ga0335081_10007254_pt1 | contig 17723 bp, 12 predicted proteins | sample Lox_Sample_35_FD_206713 | JGI IMG/M metagenome (GOLD analysis project Ga0335081, IMG submission 206713) | Soil microbial communities from Loxahatchee National Wildlife Refuge, Florida, United States - Lox_Sample_3.5 | ecosystem: Environmental > Terrestrial > Soil > Wetlands | place: USA... | reverse complement strand
AACTTGAGCCAAGATATCAGATTGGACGCTTGAATACAGTGTGAGAGTAGATGCAGACGTAAGGCGCCTACATCCGCCCGCAGTTGACGGGTGAGACCAGATCTTTGGGCGGCCAGATTGTATCTCCCGACGTCGCCCCAGGACGTCACCGTGGGTTCTGCGACGCTGGCTGCCCCCGATCCTTCAGATCCTGGACATCGGCATTGGTAAAGGTCCGCGCCGGCGGAGGTTCCGGGTGCTGACGCAGGGCCCGCGCCACCTCAGCCAGGCTGCGGGTCTCGCCCGGCGCCCGCGTGCCGACTACGTCGAATTGCGCCGCTCCAAGGCCCGTGCCGGCACCGGCGGAAACGCCGGTTGGCGGTGCAACCTGTGGAACGGGTCCGATCGCCACGGCACCCGGCTGGTTGATATCGACGCTGCCTTGGACCGCAGGCATGGGAACGGTGACGTTGTCAACGGTGGAGTTCGTAGCGCCTGCCTGTAGATTCGAGGTCGCATTGGTGGCCCCAACCGGGCTGGCGGAGACAATCGACAAATTGGCAGTCGGAGTGGTCACCAACGGCGGTCCGTAGCCGACGGTAGTTGCGTAACCGGACTGTATGACCAAGCCGCCAGGTTGAAGGGTGGTGGCCGGCGTTGCCAGCACCGGGGGGCCCATCAGTGTCGTGGGCGCCTGCTGGGCAGCACTGTTTGCAGTTTGACCAGCAGCGCAGATCGCGAGGAACAGCAGGCCCAGGATTGCTAGTGTGGTGCGCATTTTCCACCTCTCTGGCTTAACTGGTTAGATTTCATTCCGAGCTGCCGGGATGCACGGATTATCCTCCAAAACCCGCAGCACCAGTGCGTTTCGGGCACCCCAGGTTTGGGCAGAACCTAAGACCCCACGTAGCGCGCATACAGGCTGCGGGCGACGGAGGTATCGGAAGTGCCTTTGATAATCGCTCGTCCATCGGGGAAGAGAGTCATTTCGTAGTCATCGCGCCAGAACTTCAGCACCAGATCATTGTGGCGGACGGTGCCATGCGCTTTCAGGCGTGCGCTCATCTGGGCGAAGTCTATGGGCCGCTCGCGTTCGTGGATCTGCACGGAATTGCGCCCACAGAGCGTGATGTGCGGCCGGCCTTTTCCTTCCAGGTGGATGAACTCGCGCTCCCGGCAAGTCTTGCAATCGGGGCGCGGGCTGGCGGTTGAAATCTCCGAGCGCTCGTTGCTCCAGACGTCGAAAGAGAGCAGGCTGCGCCGCAGCCGGTCGCGCGCCCCCACCAGCAGCTTCAAGGCTTCTGTAGCCTGAATGGAGGCCACAAGGTTAATGGCGGAGTTCAGGATCCCCGAGGTGTCGCAGGTCTCGACCACGCCGCGCGGCGGGGCAGGCAACACGCACGCCAGACACGCGGTTTCGCCCGGCAGGATGTTCATGGTGACGCCGTAGCTGCCCACGGCTGCAGCGTAGATCCAGGGTACGCCTTGCTGGACCGCGTAATCGTTTACCAAGTAGCGGGTCTCAAAGTTGTCGGTACCGTCGAGCGCGAGGTCGGAGTGCGCCAGCAGACTGGCGACGTTCGCGGGCGTGAGGTCGGCGACCTGCGGCTCGACCGCGACTTCGGAGTTGAAAGTCGCGATCTTGCGCGCCGCGGCGATGGCCTTGGGCACCGATTCCGCGGCATCGCTCTCATCAAACAGCGACTGCCGCTGGAGGTTGCTGGGCTCGACGTAATCGCGATCGATGATCCGCAAGGCGCCCACACCGGCGCGGGCGAGCAGAGAAGCCAGAGCCGAGCCGGTGGCGCCGCAGCCGACAATGGCCACTCGGGCATTGCCCAGCCGTCGCTGGCCTTCGGCGCCGATCCCGCGGAACAGCATCTGGCGGGAGTAACGTTCCTCTAGAGTCATGAGCATGATCTCGCGCTAGCCATTATTATAAGAGTCCACTCTGCAACCGCCGGAAGAGGGCGGCCGTGCGCAAGTGCAACGAGAGCAGCAGGAGCACACATCCTATAACGCATTGGGACAGCAGTCTGATCCTACCGGGCGAAAGGACAAAATCTGGTGTGCTGCGGGTAGCCCTGAGGGCGACGCTCCTCGCGGCGTGTCTTTGCGCCCCGAGCCCCGTGCTGCGGGCACAGGCGGACGGTCGTGTGCAAAGTAAGCCGGCTGCGCTCAGCGCCGATCCTGGACCGACGCTTCCTACCCCGCAGTTGGGGTTGCTGAACCGGTTTACTGGGCGGCTCGTGCACGACATTCAGTTTCGCGGCGTGTCGGAGGCCGCCGATGTCCGGCGGCTCTTGTCGCTGATCCCACAGAAAGCCGGCCAGCCCCTCGACAAGCACAAGCTGCGCGCCAGCCTGCAAGCGTTGTATGCCACCGGCCGCTTCCAGGACTTGCAGGCGGAGGCCGAGCCTGCGCCACAGGATGAACTCTCACTGGTGTTCATTGCCAAGCAAAACCAGTTTGTCGGCTTGGTGGGCGTGACCGGCACTCCCCGGCACGGGCCCTCGGATCATCAATTAGTGAATGCAAGCAAGCTGCAGCTCGGCGAACTCGTCACCGAGCAGCGCCTGCGGCAGGCGGTCGAGGGTGTGAGCAGAGTCCTCGAGGAGGACGGCTTCTACGGCGCGACTGTGACCCCGCAGCTCACGCCGCGCCCGGAGACACAACTGGTGGAGATCCTGCTGCGCATTCAAGCCGGCCCGCGAGCACATGTAGGTGCGGTCAAAATCACTGGAGAGGCCGGTTTCTCCTCCGGCCAGATCATCGAGATTGCCAAGTTGCGCCCCGGAGACGAGGTCACGGCGCAGAGCGTGCCCCGCGCCTTGCAAAGGTTGCGTAAGAAGTACCAGAAACAAGACCGGCTGGAAGCTCAGGTCTCGGTGGTCAGCCGTACCTACCTGCCGACGGACAACGCGGTCGATTACACGCTGAACATCGAGCGCGGGCCGGTGGTCGCGGTGCACGTGGAAGGCGCACATTTGAGCACGGCCGTGATCAAGCGCAACGTCCCTATCTACCAGGAAGGCGCGGTGGATGACGACCTGCTGAACGAGGGCCGGCGCAACCTGCGCGATTACCTGCAAACCCAGGGCTACTTCGACTCCCAAGTTAGCGTGGTGCGCAAGGAGCAGCCGGGCGCTGACCGTACCGACATCGTGTTTGACGTGGACCGCGGGGAGCGCCACGAGCTGGTCGCAGTGGTGATCGAGGGCAATCATTACTTCCCCAGCGACCTCATTCGCGACCGCATGCAGATCCAGCCGGCGGGCTGGCTGGTGGAGCACGGCCTCTTCAGCCAGTCCATGCTGAGCCGCGACGTGGAGTCGGTTCGCGATTTATACCTTGCCAACGGTTTTCTGCAGGTAAACGTAGATGGCGAAGTGCAAGATAACTACCACGGCAAAAGCGGCCAGATGCGGGTGGTAGTGCACGTCCAGGAAGGCCCACAGACGCTGGTGAAGGAGGTGAACCTCGCCGGGGCCACAACCTTTGCCCCCAGCGCCTTGCAGAACCTGCTGGCCAATGTTCCGGGGCAGCCGTTTTCGGACGCCAACATGGTGGCCGATCACGATACACTGGTGACCTTCTATTTTGACCGCGGATTCCCCGATGTCACCATGACCTACGCCGCGCAGCCTGTGGCCGGCGAACCCACCCGCATGGCGGTGACCTACACCCTGCACGAGGGCGAACGCGTGTACGTGAACCAGTTGCTGGTGAGCGGGCTGCAGTATACCCAGCCCTTCGTGGTGAAGCGGCAGATCACCCTGCATCCCGGCGAGCCCCTCAGCCAGGCCGATATGTTCAACACCCAGAGCCGGCTGTACGACCTCGGCATCTTCAACGCGGTGGACGTGGCGGTCGAGAATCCAGAGGGTGAGGAAGCCTACAAGAACGTGCTGCTCAACCTCGTCGAGGCACGCCGTTACACTTTCGATTACGGACTAGGATTTGAGGTGCAAACCGGCAGCGCTCCCACGGGCAGCCCCCAGGGGCGAACTGGCGCCAGCCCGCGCGTCTCCTTCGACGTCAACCGCCTGAACTTCCGCGGGCGCAATGACACAGTCTTCTTTAAGTCCCACTTCGGACGACTGGAGCAACTTGCCTTGCTCGGCTACGAGGTCCCGGACTGGCTCAATCACCAGAATCTCAAGCTCACTTTCAACACCCTTTACGACAACACGCGCGATGTCTTCACCTTCACTTCCCAGCGGCTGGAAGGGTCGGCGCAGGTCGTGCAAACGGTCAGCAAGGCCACCACGCTGCTTTATCGCCTCACCTACCGTGACGTCAAGGTTTCGAACCTGGTGGTCAGCCCGGAGCTGGAGCCGCTGTATTCCCGTCCCGAGCGTATCGGCATTCCCAGCTTCACCTATATCCGCGACACGCGTGACGATCCGGTCGATTCGCACAAAGGCAACTACCTGGTGATCGACAGCGGCGTCACCTCGCACGTGCTGGGCTCGCAAGCCAACTTTGCGCGCTTCCTGGTGCAGCACTCCGAGTATCACCCTTTTGGGCACAAAGGGAGGTTCGTGCTGGCGCATTCGACGCAATTCGGCACCGAGCAGCCCTGGGGCGGGCCGCTGGCCTTCGTCCCGCTGCCGGAGCGGTTCTTTGCCGGCGGCGGCAATTCACTGCGCGGCTTTGCCATCAACGAAGCTGGACCGCGCGATCTCGACACTGGGTATCAGGTCGGAGGTGAGGCCATGTTCGTGAACAGCCTGGAGCTTCGTCTCCCGCCGCTGTTGCTGCCCTTTATCGGCAAGGACCTCAGCCCTGTGATCTTTCACGACATGGGGAACGTGTTCGCATCCACCTCCAGCTTGTTTCCCAGCCTCGTCCGCTGGTCTCAGCCCAACCTGGCGGAGTGCAAGATTTCTCCGTCGCCGGGGACTTGCAATTCCATCCTTGATTATTCCTCGCATGCGGTGGGCGGAGGAATCCGCTACCGCACGCCCATAGGGCCAGTGCGCTTCGACGTAAGCTATAACTTGAATCCCCCCATATTTCCCATCGGGATCCAGTCGCCGCAGCCGCCGCCGCCGGCGCCGCAGCCGACCTTTCAAGTGTTGCATCGGGTGAATTTCTTCTTCAGCATCGGGCAGACGTTCTGATGAGAAACCGTCTTCAGTCCGGATGGCATGGGGTGCTACGGCGGGTGTTGTTCGCGATCGCCGTGGCGCTAGCCGGTTGCGGGCTATGCCGCGCCGAGCAGGTCATCGACGACATCATCGCCACCGTGAACCGCCACGCCATCCTGGAGAGTGAGTTGGAGGAAGCTCTCGGGTTTGAATGCCTGGTGAATAGCCGCCCGCTCCGAGATTTCACGTCCGACGACCGCCACCAGACCCTGCAACGGCTTATTGACCAGGAACTGATTGCCGAGGAGATGCGCTCCAGTTCCTTTGTGCCGGCCACCGCCGCCGAAATCAGCGAACGCATCCGGGAGCTGCGGAAGACGGTGCCGACCTGGAAGACCGACGAGGGCTGGCACGCCGCCCTGGCCGGATGTGGCTTGACCAAAGAGGACGTGGAGGAGCGGATCGCCCTGCAGGTGAATCTGTTGCGCTACCTTGACCTGCGATTTCGCCCCGAGGTCCGCATCGACCGGAGAGCCATCGAGAACTACTATCGCGAGCAGTTGCTCCCGCAACTGCGCCGGGCTGGAACACCAGAGCCGCCATTAAACCAGGTGGCGCCGATGATTGAGCAATTATTGGTCGAGCAGCGGATCAACCAACTCCAGAGCCAATGGGTGCGCACTCTGCGCTCGCAGGCGGAGGTCCAAGTGCGATGAGCAAGGGTGGCGTTCCAAAACGGAGGAGGTGGGTCCCTTACGCGGTGATCTGCGCGGTCGCGCTGGCTACCTTGCTGCTCATGGCCTGGTACCTGGCCAGCGCGCGGTTTCAGCAACGCATGCGGCGCACGGTCGTGGCCAACCTGGAGCAGATGACCGGCGCGCGTGTGGAGCTGAAGTCGTTTCGCTGGAAGCTTTCAAGGCTGGAATTCGAGGCGCGCGACCTCACCTTGCATGGCCTGGAATCGTCTGACGAAGTCCCCTATGCGCACGTGGACCGGTTGTGGGTCCGCCTGCAGATCCTTTCCTTGTTCCGGCGTCAGATCCGCATTCGCGAGGTCGCGTTGGAGCACCCGGTCATCCACATCATCGTTTATCCCGATGGCAGGACCAACCAGCCGCCACCCGGGACAAAGCTGACCGGCGAGGCCATCGCTGGCGCCTTGTTCGAACTCACCGTCCACCGCTTGCAGGTGGAGCGAGGAGAGTTGCTGTGGAACGACCAGCGCCTGCCGCTGGATTTCACCGCGCGTGGATTGCTGGCGACCATGACACACCACTTCGGCGAAAGGGCCTACCACGCCCACATCCAGGTTGCGGCCGTGGAGACGAAGTATGGCGACTTCCCGCCTGTCCACGGCAACACCGAGCTCGATCTTCAGCTCGAGCCGGGAAGAGTTGACCTCAGATCGTTCAAGTTAGTGTCGGAGGGCTCCGTGCTCGAAGCCCGCGGCACGCTCTCGGATTTCCGCGACCCCAAGGTTCAGCTCACGTACAACGGCTCCCTGGATGTGGTTGAGTTCGGCGGGCTGCTGCGCATGCCTGAGCTGCGGCGCGGGAAACTGGAGGTCAATGGCGAGGGAACATACCACGCCCCGGGCTTTGTCTCCGCGGGGCGACTGGTGCTAAAAGGCGTGGAGTGGCGCAACCGCAGCCTGCACTTACCGGAGCTGACTGCCGCCGCTCGTTATGCCCTCAGCCGCGACCGGCTAGTGATTTTCAACCTCACCGCCCAAACCTTGGGAGGGCTGATCTCGGGCAGCGCCGAGATCACGAATTGGAGCCAGCCGGAAGTCGCGGGACGCACCCAATCTCGTCAACGCGGCGTTGCACACTTGCGCTTGTCCGGAGTGCAACTCGGGAAGCTGGCGACAGCCGTCTCTACCACCAGGCTGCCGCTCGATCGTGTGAATCCCGCGGGAGCAGTCCGGGGGACGGTTGATCTCGAATGGACCGGCTCGCCCAAAAACCTAAACGCGACCTTGGCGCTCGATGTAGAGCCTCCGGCCTATCCGCAACCAGGGCAGTTGTCGGTGACTGCGCAAGTGCAGATGGTCTATCGCGGGCAGCAGGCAGTCCTGGATATTGCACAGTTGAACATCGCCACGCCGGCTGCGCGGTTTCATGCGACCGGTGTGCTCGGTTCCACCGGCACGCGGCTGAGCGTGGCGCTGAGCAGCGGTGATATTGCCGAGCTGCGGCCGCTCTTGGCGGCCTTTCATGAGCCTGCGCTGCCGATGGAAATGAACGGACGGGCGGCGTTCTCCGGCAGCATCAGCGGCAGGCTGGCGGGCCCGGCCATCAGCGGGCACCTTGAGATCACAGATTTCGATACCAACCTTTCCGCCGGTCCGGCGGCCACGCCGGGCTCCGGCTGGCCCACCCGGCGCATGCATTGGGATTCTCTGAGTAGCGATCTGGTCTACTCGCCGGGCGAATTGTCGTTGCACCGCGGAATGCTGCGCCGGGGCGCAGCCCACGCTGCCTTCGATTTCACTGCCGCGTTGCATGATGGCCAACTGCAAGACGTCAGCCCGATCCACGGGCGTGTCGGCATCAGCGGCGCCGACCTCCAGGATGTGCAGGTGCTCGCCGGCACCGCTTATCCAGTTAGCGGCGAGCTGTCCGTGAACCTGACGCTCGGCGGCACGCGCGGCGGCCCCGCTGGTCAGGGAACTCTGGAGATCACCGGCGGGACGCTGGCCGACGAGCCGTTTCAATCTTTGCGCGCGGCATTACGGTTTGCCGGCCGCGAGGTGAATCTGGAGGACATGGTGCTCAGGCGCAACGGCGCCCAGATTACCGGGAATCTGGCTTACAACTTTGGCGATACCGGCTTTCATTTCGATCTCACCGGAAGGAATTTCCAGCTTGCGAAGTTTCCGCGATTGCAGTACCCGCACCTCACCCTGGGCGGTGTGGCGGGGTTCCATCTGCAGGGAACGGGCACGGCCGCGGCGCCGGTAATCAACATCGAGCTGCACGTCCGCGAACTTCTTTTGAATGAGGAACAGGCCGGCGACTTCGATCTGGCCGGGGTGACGCATGGCGCGGACCTGCACCTGACCGCGCGTTCGCACTTTCAGACGGCGGAGCTGGCCATCGACGGCGATGTCCGCCTGCGCGGGGATTTCCCCGCCGACATTACACTTCGCTTCTCGCACCTGGACATTGAGCCTGTGCTCAGTCCCTATCTGGCGGGCAAAATTAGCGGCCATTCCTCCATGGCTGGCGCAGTGGACCTGCGCGGACCGCTCCGCCGCCCGCGCGACCTCAACCTGACCGGCCATGTGGACCAGTTCTCGGCCGAGCTGGAAAAGGTCGGGATCGAGAGCGAGGGGCCTATCCAGTTCACGCTTGCTAAGGAAAGGCTCGCCCTCGATCGGCTGCACTTGAAAGGATTCAATCGCACGCAGCGCTCGCAGAACGGTGCGGCGGGCCCGACTACTGACCTCACCGCGGGAGGGACGATTCAACTTGGCGGAGACCAGGAGATGGATATCCACGCCGACGGCGTGCTCGATTTCGGGCTGGTGCAGAGCCTTAACCCGGATCTCGCTTCCTCGGGGAAGATGGAGATCAGCCTTACCATCGCCGGCACCCTGGCGCGGCCGGAGACCCGCGGGCAGGTACGCATCACCAACGGGGCCATCTCCTACGTCGACTTGCCCAACGGACTGAGCAATATCAACGGCACCCTCGTCTTCCACGACAATCGCCTGCACGTGCAGTCGCTCTCCGCGCAGACCGGTGGCGGCACACTCACCATCGGCGGCTTCATCAGCTACTCCCAGGGCTTCACCTTCAACCTGACCGCCACCAGCAAAGACATCCGCCTGCGCTATCCGCCCGGAGTCAGCTCCTATGCCGACGCCGACCTGCGCTTCAGCGGCACCACCGACAATTCCCTGCTGGCGGGGACCGTGACCATCACCAGGTTCTCGGTGAGCCCGCAGTTCGATCTCGCCTATTATCTGCAGCGCTTCGCGCAGGCGCCCACCGTGGCCGGCACGCAGTCGCCGCTCAACAACCTGCACTTTGATTTGCACATCGTCACCGCGCGCGAGCTGCAGGTGCAGATGTCGATGGCCAAGGTTTCTGGCATTGCCGACCTGCGGCTGCGCGGCACGGCCGGCCACCCGGTGCTGCTGGGGCGCGTGGACATCGCACAAGGCAACATTGACATCGCCGGCACCAAGTACCGGCTGGAGCGGGGAGACCTCGTGTTCAGTAATCCCACTACCATCGAGCCGGTGATTGACGTGGAAGCCACGGCCCGGGTACGCGACTATGACATCAGCCTAGGCTTGCACGGGCCCATCGCCCACCCTCACATCAACTATCGTTCCGACCCGCCGCTGCCGACCTCGGACATCATCGCGCTGTTGGCCCTGGGCCGCACCCAGGAAGAGTCGGTGTACTACCAGACCGGGCCCAGCCAGAGCCTGACGGAGCTGACTTCCAATGCCGTGCTGGAGCAGGCGCTGGCCAGCGCCTACAGCAGCCGCGCGCAACGGATATTCGGGGCCAGCCGCATCAAGATCGATCCCCAGGCGGGCGAGGCCGAGAACAACTCCAACGCGCGCGTTACCATCGAGCAGCAGGTCTCGGACAAGGTAACCCTGACCTTTATCACCAACGTGTCGCAATCGGCGCAGCAGATCGTGCAGGTGGAATACAACATCAACCGCCGCTTGTCTGTGGTGGCGATACGTGACCAGAACGGCGTGCTCTCCTTCGACGTGCGGTACCGGCAGCGCCGGCGCTGAGGTTGAGCGTTCTTTTAAAAAATCGGTCGCCGCTTCTGCCAGCCCTTTTCAGAAAGACCAAATTCAGTATCATATTGCGGCTCAAACGTCGGTGAAGGGAGAGACCATGCCCGACAGTCACGCGGATCTGAAAACGAAACTGCGGGGCGATCTGATCCAGCCGGAAAGCCCCAGCTATCACGAAGCGCGCAAACTCTACAACGCCATGATCGACAAGAAGCCGCGCCTGATCGCCCGATGTGTGGATGCGGCCGACGTCATGGCTTGCGTCAATTATGCCCGCGACAACGGCATTGTGCTGGCCATCCGTGGCGGCGGCCACAACGGTCCGGGGCTGGGGAGCTGCGACGACGGCCTGGTCGCCGACCTGTCGCGCATGCGTGGCGTTCGCGTCGATCCCGCGGCGAAAACCGTGCAGGTGGGCGGTGGATGCGTCTGGGGCGAGGTGGACCACGCCACGCACGCCTTCGGACTGGCCGTTCCTGCTGGCATCATTTCCACCACCGGCGTGGGAGGTCTGACGCTTGGCGGCGGCATCGGCCACCTCTCGCGCGCCTGCGGCCTGACCATCGACAATCTGCTCGCTGTCGATATGGTTCTGGCTGATGGCAGCTTCATCACCGCCAGCGAGCAGCAGCACCCCGATCTTTTTTGGGCCGTGCGCGGCGGAGGCGGCAATTTCGGCGTCGTCACCTCCTTCACCTTCCGTGCTCACCCCGTCCATACTGTGACGGCCGGTCCCATGTTCTGGGCGCTGGAGGATAGCGCCGAGGTCATGCAGAAGTACGAGAACCTCATCACCGAGGCCCCCAGCGAACTCAGTGGCTTCTTTGCGTTTCTTGTAGTCCCCCCCGCTGACATGTTTCCCAAGGAACTGCACCTGCGCAAGGTCTGTGGCGTGATCTGGTGTTCTCTGGCAGACCCGGAGCGCACCAGCCGGATGTTGCAGCCCACCCAAAGCTGGCCCAAGCCGCTACTGGCCGGACTGGGTCCCATGCCTGTCCCGGTGCTCAACAGCCTCTTCGATGGCATTTACCCGCCGGGCTACCAGTGGTATTGGAAGGCCGATTTCGTGGACCACCTCAGCAGCGAATCCATCGCGCAGCACGCCAGATTCGGCGCCGAGCTGCCCACGATGTTCAGCACCATGCACCTTTATCCCATCAATGGCGTAGTGCATCAGAAAAGCCCGCAGGATACGGCCTTCAGCTACCGCCGGAGCAAGTGGGCGGAAGTCATCGTCGGGGTGGACCCGGACCCTGCCAACAAAGACAAGATAATTCGCTGGGCGCGCGACTACTGGGAGGCTGTGCACCCCTACGCGGCGCCCGGAGCGTACATTAATTTCATGATGGACGAAGGCGCCGCACGCATCGAGGCAACCTATGGACCCAACTATCCGCGCCTGCGCCAAGTGAAGAAGCAATACGATCCCGGGAACCTGTTCCGCGTGAACCAGAATATCGCGCCGGCGTAGGGTGGCCGTCTGCGGCGCCGGCAGTTGGACGCGTCCATGAACGCTCCTCCGCAAGCTGATGCCTACCGCGATCCGCGGCTGCTGATGGTCGAAGAGCAGCTTCGCGCCCGTGGCATCCGAGATGAGCGCGTGCTGGAGGCGATGGCGCGCGTCCCGCGGCACGAGTTTGTTTCCCCGGAGCATCGCGGCGAGGCCTACGAAGACCATCCCATTCCCATCGGCGAAGGCCAGACGATCTCGCAACCGTTTGTGGTGGCCGCGATGCTCGAGGCGTTGACGCTTCGGCCTGAGGATGTGGCCCTGGAAGTCGGCACCGGTTCCGGCTACGAAACCGCGGTGCTGGCGGAGCTGGTGCGCAGGGTGTACAGCATCGAACGCATTGCCGTTCTGGCGGAGCGCGCGCGCGCCGTTCTGGAGCGGCTGGGATACCGCAACGTCACCGTCGTCCACGGGGACGGCAGCCAGGGCCTGCCGGACGCGGCGCCCTTCGACGCCATCGTGGTGGCCGCAGCCGCGCCCCACCTGCCCCAGCCACTGCTGGATCAGTTGCGCGACGGCGGCCGCCTGGTGATCCCCGTCGGTGGGGGCTTCGCGCAGGAACTCCAACTCGTGCGCAAGATCGGCGGCGCCGTCACCACCCTGCACCTGGATGGCGTGCGCTTCGTTCCCCTGATCGGGCGGGAGGGATTCCAGATTGAGTAATTACCCAATTACCAAATTACTCAATTGCCAAATCCGATAGAATCCTCTGGTGTCTCTCGCCCGCAACCTCCGCGTCACGCTCGATATGATCAAGTGGGAGCACTCGATCTTTGCGCTCCCTTTTGCGCTGGCCGGGGCGATGCTGGCAGCCGGAGGCTTGCCAAGCTGGCGTCAGCTTGGGTGGATCCTGGTGGCCATGGTGGCGGCGCGCTCGGCGGCCATGGCTTTTAACCGGCTCGTGGACCACACGCTCGATGCCGCCAATCCTCGTACCCGCGCTCGTGCCCTGCCGGCTGGACTGCTCTCACGGCAATTTGTCGCGGGCTTCGTCGTCCTGTCCTGCGTGGTGTTCGTGCTGGCGGCGGCGGAGCTGAACCGGCTCGCGCTCGAGCTCTCGCCGGTGGCGCTGGCGATTCTTCTGCTATACTCCTACAGCAAGCGCTTCACCCGCTGGTCGCACCTGATCCTGGGATTTGCCGACGGCATCTCGGCGCCGGCAGGGTGGATTGCCGTCCGCGGCTCCCTCGACTGGCGCATCGTTATCCTGGCTGCGGCTGTGACCTTCTGGGTGGGCGGCTTCGATGTCCTCTATGCATGCCAGGACTTCGATTTCGACCGCCAGGCCGCTTTGCACTCGATTCCGCGCTTCCTTGGCATCCGCCGCGCCCTGTGGGTGGCGCGCGCCTTTCACCTGCTGATGATCGGGCTGCTGCTGTGGTTGGTGTTCGCCCTGCACCTGGGCGCGCTGGCGATACTCGGCGTGGCCATTGTGGGCGCACTGCTGGTCTACGAGCATTCCCTGATCAGCCACCGAGACCTAAGCCGTTTGAATGCCGCGTTCTTCACCATGAACGGCGTGATCTCGGTGGTGTACTTCCTGTTCATCGCTGCCGACCTGCTGCTGCGGCGGTAGAAGGCCCCCGTCATCTCAGCAGCGCTCGTTAGCGCTAAAATCCAGCCTGTGCCCGATGCCTTTGCCAGAACCGTCTTTCACCTCGACATGGACGCTTTCTTCGTCTCCGTCGAGGAGCTGTACGATCCAACGCTGAAGGGCAAGGCGGTAGTCGTCGGCGGACAGCGCCACGAGCGCGGGGTAGTGGCGGCGGCTTCCTATGAAGCGCGCAAGTTCGGGGTGCACTCGGCCATGCCGTTGCGGACCGCCGCGAAGCATTGTCCGCAAGCCATCTTCGTGGATGGACATCCAGAGCGCTACCGCGAGTATTCGCAGAAGGTGTATGCCGTGCTCGGACGCTTCTCGCCCAAAGTGGAGATGGCGTCCATCGACGAAGCCTATCTCGACATGACCGGCACCGAGCGCTTGCACGGACCGCCGCTGTGTGCCGCTCACGCGCTGCATGCGGCCATCCAAGGTGAGACGCAGCTCAACTGCTCCATCGGCATCGCCACTTCGCGCCTGGTAGCCAAAGTTTCCTCCGATCAGGCAAAGCCCAATGGGGTGCTGTGGGTGCTGCCGGGGCAAGAGGCGTGCTTCCTCGCGCCGCTCGATGTCCGCAAGATCCCCGGTGTAGGCAAGGTGCTGGAGAAGAACCTGCACGACCTCGGTATCCACAAGGTAGGCGACTTGGCGGCGCTGGAGGAATCATTTCTCGATGAGCGTTTTGGAAAATGGGGGCTGGCGCTGGCCGGCAAGGCGCGCGGCCTCGACGCCGGCGCATGGTTCGACGGCGAGATCGGCGCCAACGAGCAGCCCAAATCGATAAGCCACGAGCACACCTTCAACCAGGACACGGCCGACGTTGGCCGGCTCGAATCCACCCTGGCGCGGCTCACCGAGATGGTTTGCCGGCGTTTGCGCGAGCACGGACTCTACGCGCGTACCGTCCAGCTTAAGCTGCGCTACAAGGATTTTTCGACGATTACGCGCGCCCGCAGCCTGCGACGCGCGACCCAGCTGGATGGCGAGGTTCTTGAACCGGTGCGTGCACTGTTTCGTGCGAACTGGAAGCCCGGCGAAAAGGTACGTCTGCTGGGGGTACATGTTTCTTCTTTCGAGGACGCCGAAGGGCAGCTCGGATTGCTGGACGGCGGCAAGCACGAGCGCTGGCAAAGGGCTCTCTCCGCGGCCGACCGGCTGCGCGACCGCTACGGCGAGGATGCCGTCTCCCTGGCTACAGGACTGAAAGGCGGATTCCGCGAGCGCACCCACGAGAATCCCGCCGCTCTTCCCGGCAAACATCCCCAAGATCAGGATAGCTGAAAGGTACTTTCGCACTGCCGGGATAGTTCATAACCCGCTGAAACAGCGGTATTCTCACTATTCCTGGTGCGGCCAAGCATCTGCTCAGCTTATAATTTCGGCGAGTTGGGCAAGTGAAGCGCCATTCTCATTGAGCGAAGTCCCGGCGGGCGCATGAGTCCCGGTGGGATTTTTCCTTTTTTGGGGATGCCTTCGAGTAAGGAGCATCCGCAGCAAATGGCAGACAAAGAACGTGGCACCGTGAAGTGGTTCAACGCTACTAAGGGATACGGTTTCATCCAGCGGGAGCAGGGGGGAGACGTGTTCGTTCACTATTCCGCCATCCAGGCGGATGGATACCGCTCGTTGAATCAGGGCGACCAGGTGGAGTTCGAAGTTCAGGAAGGCCCCAAGGGCTTGCAGGCTGCCAACGTCACCCGCGTGTAGTCGTTTCCCTCGCCGCTGATCAGCAGAGAAGCCGGGGCGCTTCGCTGCGTCGTGGCTGACGCTCGCCCGCCCGCTAAGGTATGATTTACCTCGGGATGGCAAGCGATTTTCAGACTGATGACAGCAGGCTGCACCCGATCCGCGAGAAAGTTCTCGCCCGCGAGCGCCTGAGCCCTGAAGACGCTCTAACCCTCTACCGCACCGGCGACATCCTTGCTGTCGGATGGATGGCCAACCACGTGCGCGAGCGCCTGCACGGGAATAACACGTACTTCAACGTCAACCGGCACATCAATCCCACCAACGTCTGTGTGGCCGCGTGTCGGCTGTGCGCTTTCGGACGCAAAAAGGATGCGCCCGGCGCCTACACCATGGCGCTTGAGGAAGCCTGGCAGACTGCGGCCTCGGGCTACAATGAGGCGGTCACTGAGTTCCACATCGTGGGCGGGCTCCATCCCGATCTGCCGTTCGAGTATTTCCTCGACCTGGTCCACGGGCTCAAGCAGCGCTTTCCGCAGGTGCACATCAAGGCCTTCACCATGGTGGAGGTGGCGTATCTGGCGAAACGTGCCAAGCTCTCGATTCGAGAAACGCTCGAACGACTGAAGGCCGCGGGTGTGGATTCACTGCCCGGCGGTGGGGCGGAAATTTTCGCCGACCGCATACGGCACATCATCTGCGACCACAAGATCGACGGTGACCAGTGGCTGGAGACAGCGCGCCTGGCCCACGAGCTTGGCCTGCGCTCCAATGCGACCATGCTCTACGGGCACATCGAGAGCGACGAAGACCGAGTCGACCACCTGCTCAAGCTGCGCGCCTTGCAGGACGAGACCGGCGGGTTCCAGACCTTCATCCCTCTGGCCTTTCATCCCGCGAATACGCCGCTTCAGCACCTGCCGACCACCACCGGCCTCAACGACATCCGGCAAGTGGCCGTCAGCCGCCTGGTGCTGGACAATTTCGCCCACATCAAGGCCTACTGGCAGATGCTCAGCCCAAAGATCGCGCAGATCGCACTCCGCTTCGGCGCCGATGACCTGGATGGGACGGTCATCGAAGAAAAAATTTATCATGATGCCGGCGCTACCACTCCCCAGGGCCTGCGCCGGCAGGAACTGGTAAGGCTGATCCACGAAGCTGGTTGCCAGCCTATCGAACGTGACACGCTCTATCGGCCTGTTGTGAGAACCGAGACGTCGGTCACCGTCAGCGTGTAGGGCATGGCCCAATCCCAAAGTGCAACCTCCACTTTTCCGCTCGGGTCGATGCCCAGAGGTGTAGAATTTGCTTGGAGTCGTTGTTTGGCGCGGACTTGGCCGCGGGCTAGCACCCGTATCCGAGGTCTCCATGAATGTCCATATCTCTTATAAGACCGCGAAGGCTCCTGATCTCGAAAAACAGTTCAATCACCAAATTGAAAAGCTGGGACGCAGACTGCAGGTTTTCCGCCCTGAGCTCGTCCATTTGAAGGGGATCATCGAGCAGAACACCAGCCGGGAAGGGGTAGTGGTATCGCTGAACCTGCGCTTACCCTCCGGACAGATGGCCTCGCAGGAGGCCGGACCCACGGGCATTGCGGCGGTAAAAGCGGCATTCAGCGATCTGGTCTCCCAACTCACCCGGCACAAGGACATGCTGCGTTCGCACCAACGCCGTCGCCTGCTGCGCCGCTCGGTGCGGGAACAGTCGTTGCCGGCAGTCCCTTTCGAGAAGACGCCCGCGGCGGTGCATGCGCCTCTGGCTTCGGCGGAGGACGTCAAGTCCTACATCAACGCGAATCTGTCGCGGCTGGAGCGCTTCGTGGAGCGTGAGCTGCGGTATCGCGAGGTCAACGGCTTCCTGCGGCCCAACCTCGTCAGCCGCGAGGAGGTGGTGGACGAGGCCATCGCTGCCGCCTTGGGCGACGAAGAGGAGCGGCCGGAGCTGCTGTCGCTGGAGCGCTGGCTGTACCGGCTGGCCATTCTTGCTATCAATCGGCTGACTTCGGGCAACGGGGAGGCGGTCATGGCGGTGCCGCTGGAGACCTCGGCCCGCAAGCAGAACGTGCGCGCCAGCGACGAGCCGGAATTGCAATTCCATCAGCCGGACGAGATGTTGCTGCAGTCGGACGTGATCGCCGACCGCCGTCTGGCCACGCCCGAGGACGTGGCCGCCTCCGACGAGATGATCGATATCGTCAACGGGGCACTGAAGGGCGGCCTGCGCGAAGAGCGCGAGGCCTTCATCCTCTATGCCTTCGAAGGTTTCACTGTGCGGGAGATCGCGGCCATCTCCGACCGGCAGGACGACCAGGTGCGCGCGGCCATCGAGGCTGCCCGCCACCGCCTGCAAAAGACCCTGCCGGTCTCGCACTGGCGCGACAAGCTGCTGCAACATTCCGAGACCGCCTGACATCGCATCATAGGGGGAAAGCGCGATGATCAATCGTGAAGAACTCCGTCAACTGGCACAAGTCGATTCTCCGGAAAATTCCGCCGTCACTTTCTATTTCCAGCCCCAGACACCGCAGAACAAATCCCACCGCGAAGAACAGATCCAGGTGAAGGACCTGGTGCGCGACGCCTTGCGCCGTGCCGAAAAGAATGGCAACAACAGCGGCCTGCGCGGCGACCTGAAGCGCATCCAGGAACTGGCCGGGCAACTGCACGGCAACCACGCGCGCGGCAAGGCGGTCTTTGCCTGCTCGGCGAAGGGGATCTGGCGCGAGTTCGACCTGCCCAAGCATCTGAAGCGGACGCAACTCTATGTGGCCAACCGCTTCCACCTGCGGCCGCTGGCGGCGGTGGCGGCCTCCGCCCCACGCTGCTGTGTGGCGCTCATCGACCGCGAGCGCGCGCGGCTGTTTGAGTTGTGGATGGATGAAGTCCGCGAGCAGGCGGAGATCGTCGATCCGCTGCCGCGCACCGGCCGCACCGACGGCTTTGCCGGTTACGATGCCGGCCACAATGAGCGCCACGTCGACAACCATGCCATGAAGCACTTCAAGAATGTGTCGCAGCGCCTGCAGGAGCTGCACAGCGCGCACGGTTGTGACAGCTTCATTGTGGGTTGCCGTGAGGA
>Ga0335081_10007253_pt1 | contig 17723 bp, 13 predicted proteins | sample Lox_Sample_35_FD_206713 | JGI IMG/M metagenome (GOLD analysis project Ga0335081, IMG submission 206713) | Soil microbial communities from Loxahatchee National Wildlife Refuge, Florida, United States - Lox_Sample_3.5 | ecosystem: Environmental > Terrestrial > Soil > Wetlands | place: USA... | reverse complement strand
CGGTTGCGATGATGAATCCGAAGACCACGGGCTTGAGCAATCCCATGAAGACGTCCTGGAAGACGAGCACCTGCCACGCATTGGCCCAATACTGACGCGCATCCAGGGCGAGCAGAACTTTAGCGACCATGAGGCCGCCAGCCAAGCCTACGAGATCAGAAATGATGCTTAAGAAAAAAAGCATGAAGACCGTCGCGGTCACGCGCGGTGTGACGAGTTTCTTCATCGGATCGGTGCCGAGCGCGCGCATTGCGTCGATCTGCTCGGTCACCACCATTGATCCGAGTTCGCTCGCCATTCCAGCCGAGTTGCGGCCGGCGACCATCAGTCCCGTAAGCACGGGCCCGAGCTCGCGGACCATCGAGGTCGAAACGAGCTGTCCGATGAGCGTGATCGATCCGAATCGTTCCAGCGTGTTGGCTGTCTGCAGTGCGAGAACGCCCCCAGTGAAGAATCCGGTAAGCACGACGATGGGCAGCGATCCGACACCGATCAGATCGGCTTGTTGCACCATGTCAGCGAAATAGAGAGGCCTGCGGAAAAGATTGGCCAACGACTCCGCAGCCATCGCAGTGTATTCCTGAACCGCCTGCACCTTCTGCTTGACGAACTCTGTAGGCGAGATCAGTTCCATGCGATTCAGAAGCCCGGAGTGCCGCGAAGTTCCTGGTTCGGGGCTTGAATCGAAATATAACAGAGAAAGCAGTCAACCATCAGCAAGTCGGAAGAGCACGAACCAAGTTCGTAGATGAAGGACAGTGCGCGAGATCCAGGAGAGAAACGAGAACTGAGAACTGAGGACCGTTTATCCGCGCCCCTTCTTCTTGATCTCGATATTCAGCCGGCGGATCTTCTGATTCAGGGTAGAGAGCGGAACGTGGAAGCGCTCGGCGGCTTCAGTCTGGTTCCAGTTGCAGCGTTCGAGCATGTCTGTGATAACCCGGCGCTCGACGTCTCCAATGATCTCGAACAATGACGCATCGGACGGCGGATCGTGCAGAGTGAGCGAGGATCCGCGCCCCATCAAGGATTCGGGCAAAAGATCGACACTTATCTCCCGCCCCGACGACAGGACCACGGCGCGCTCGATGACGTTTTCCAGTTCTCGCACATTTCCAGGCCAGGAATACGCCATCAAAGGCCGCAAAGCCTCGGGAGTTACACGCGGAACAGTGCGGCCATTTTCTTCCGCGTATTTTTTCAGGAAAAAATCCACCAGCAGCGGAATGTCTTCTTTTCTCTGGCGCAGTGGCGGCAATTCGACGGTGATGACGTTCAGGCGGTAGAACAGATCCTCGCGGAAACGCCCTTCGCGGACCATCTGTCGCAGATCGATATTCGTCGCGGCGATGATGCGGACATCCACTTGAATTTCCTGGATCCCGCCCAGATGCATGAATCGCCGGTCTTGCAGCACGCGAAGAATCTTCGCCTGCGTTTCCAGCCCCATGGTCGCGATTTCATCGAGGAACAGAGTCCCTTTATCTGCGACTTCAAACAAGCCTTTTTTCGAAGCGATGGCGCTCGTGAATGCGCCTTTAACGTGGCCGAACAGAGTCGACTCGAGCAGATCGGTCGGCATGGAACCGGTATTTACTGGGACGAAAGGCTTGTCACGACGCGGCGAATTCAGGTGGATCGCCTTCGCGATCACTTCCTTACCGGTCCCGCTTTCGCCCTGCAACAGCACCGTGGACCGGCTGTTCGCGACCTGAGCCACCAGATCGAAAATCTTCAGCATGGGCTCGCTCTTGCCCACGATGTTTTCGAAGTTGTAGCGCTGCTTCAGCGCACGCTTCAGCTGAACGTTTTCTTCTTCGGCGCGGCGCCATCCGACAGCTGCACGAACATCGGCAAGGAGTTTCTCATTGTCCCAGGGCTTCTGAACGAAGTTGGTAGCGCCCGACTGCATGGCACGCACGGCATTCTCAACGGTGCCGAAGGCCGTAATCATGATGACCGGCAGACGAGAGTCATGCGTGCGGATGTCAGAGAGAATCTCCATCCCGTCGCGGCCTGGCAGAGCGAGATCAAGCAGGATCAGGTCAAAAGGGCGGTCCGACAATTGGGCGAGGCCGTCTTCGCCTGTCATTGCGGTCTCGACTTCAAAACCTTCCATCTCGAGCAGGGTCTGAAGCGATTCGCGGATCTCGGCCTCATCATCGATGATGAGGACGGAGCCCGCAGGCGCGGGATTTCCATTCATCGTGCCGCGTGAGATGACTGCTGCTTCAGACATGGACTGCCTTTCTGCTCAATGGAAAATCCAGGGCAAAAGTCGTGCCGGCTCCGGGATCGCTTTCGACGCGAATCTTGCCCGCATGTTCTTGGATGATTCCATACGTCACCGAGAGGCCTAGTCCCGTTCCGCGGTTCTGGCCTTCTTTGGGCGCCGTCTTGGTCGTGAAGAACGGATCGTAAATGCGTTGAATATGCTCCGGTGCAATGCCCGATCCCGTGTCGGATACGCGCACGCTCACGACCTCGCCGTTGCTGGTTGCAACGCTAAGCTTGCCGCCTCCCGGCATTGCATCCTTCGCGTTCAAGAACAGATTCAGAAACACCTGCTGTAAACGGCCTGGATTCCCCTGAATCGATGAGATCCCCGGCGTCAGCTCAGAATGCACCTGAATCTTCGCGATCTTGAACTGGTGCTCGAGCAGCGCGAGTGTGTCGGTGATGACCTTATTGATATCGACGTCGGCGAATTCCGTTCCGCTTGTCCGCGAGAAATTCAACAGATTGTTGACGATCTCCGAAGCGCGGAACGTCTGCCGCGTAATCTTTTCGAGAAGCCCCGACTTCTGCGGATCGCCCTGCAGTTGCTTTGCCAGCATCTGCGTGTAGGAGGAAATCACCGCTAGCGGCGTGTTGACCTCGTGCGCGACGCCAGCCGCCAGTAAGCCGATCGACGTGAGCTTGTCGGCCTGCGAAAGCTGGCTCTCGAGTTCGACGCGCTCGGTGATATCGTCCATGATCACGAGACGCCCGATCACCTGGAATTTCCGCGTGACCAGCGGCGCGATCGCCACATTCACCGTGCGTGCTTCTCCAGCCGGAGTGTGCAGCCGGAACTTATAGAGATTGTTGATCCCGGCATTTTGCCGGATGCGATAAAACTCCTCGACAAAATCTTCGGGGAAGATGCTTCGCACCGGCTGTGTCATGGCCTGCCAGCGGGGCAGGGCATACATCACTTCCATCTGCGCGTTCCAGCTCTCGATGCGGTCTTCCATATCGAGTGCGATCACGCCGACGTTGATCGATTCGACGATGTTTTCGTTGAAATCCTTCAGTCGCTCGTATTCCGCGACTTTCTGCTGGAGCGAGGCGTACAGCCGGCCGTTCTGGATCGCGATGCCCAGATATCCGCCCAGCGTCTCGAGCAGTTCAACGTCTTCGCTCGAGAGATAGTCACCCTTGCTGGTCTTCCCGAGCCCTAATACGGCGACTGTTCGTTGCTGAGCGCGGCATGGGATGTAGTAATTCAGATCGAGCTTCGCGATCGCGTCCTGAGCTGCGGCGGTTTCGCGCGGAACCTGGTGTGTATTCTCAAAGAACATGTGCCCGGAGGGTTCTGGGCGGGGAGCGCCGAGGAACGACAGGGCCAAGGTGCCCATCGGATTCATGCCCAGCGATTTCGCCATAAAGAACTGCTCACCCTCCTCCGCTTCCCGCAGGAAAATCGCGACGCGATCCACGGCCAGCGTGCGCGACAGCCGATCGACTACCGAAGCCAGCAGCGCATTGAGATCCGTCTCCGAACTCAACTCGCGGCCAAATTCAATCAGCGTCCGCCGGTAGTCGTAAACCGTGCGGTAGAAAAGATGGTCGACCTGCTCCTGAATCCACTTCCGCACCGGGTCGAACAGCAGCGCGGTAACTACGACCGCGAGGATCAATCCAACGGGCCCGGTACCAGGCTTCTGCATGTGCACCAGCTCCGCCACGCCCGCCACCAGTGCGAAGTACATGCCGACCACGGCTGCTGCGGCGAGCGTATAAACGACGCCGCGCTTGAAAATCAGGTCGACATCCATCAGCCGGTAGCGGAAGATGGCGTATCCGAATGTCAGCGGCAGCAAACCGAGAGACAGGACCGATAACTTCATCCCCATGCCCGGGAGTGTGCCCATCATGTAAGGAACGACGTAGAAGAGCGTGTAAGGTACGACTGCGAGAATCGTTCCGCGCGTGACCCACTTCAATTGCTGCCGCAAGATTGTGGTGCTCGCACGGCGATAGCTGTACCAGAGCACTCCCGCCGCGGCCACAAATAGGATCGCGCCGTAGGCCATTTCCTGCCGATCCATGTCCCAGCGCAACAGCCCGCTCGCCTGCGCCAGCCGTAACGCGATAACGTGCCGCACCAGAAGAATCGCTCCGGGAACGTACGCCAGACTCAGCAGCCACGGACGCTGCTGCACGAACTTCCGCTTCTCCGGGAATGTGAGAACAAAATGCAGGAACAACGCCGGCTGCAGCATCCAGGCAACGATGTTGCTCCAGTAGATGATCCAGTCAAAGTCGTTCAGCTTGCCGGTGTACTTGAAGGAATACGCAATGAACGAGACGACGCAGAAAATGTAGAAATGTGTCGATCCGGTAGCGGTCCATCGGCGCAGTAGCACGTAGAGACCGATGCCGAGATAAATCAGGCCGATCAGCCGCAGCGAATTGTTGAGCGACCGGTCCGCGGGAACAAGAATCACGCTCGAATCGAGCGGGACCGACCGCCGGATAAGCGAATACATCGCTTTCGACCACACTCCGGTGCGGTAGAGTTCGCGCTCGAGTCCGGGAGTGCTTTTAATGTCCTGGCCGTTGACGGCAACCAGTTCGTCTCCGGCTTTGACGCCGGCTTTGGCGCCGGGCCCGTGAGGATCGACCCGGTCCGCGATCAGATGGCCGCTCCGCTCAATCCACCAGACGCCGTCGTCCGGAACGGCCGAATCGCGTTCCTTGACAAAATTGAACGCGGCAAAGACCACGGCCGCGACCGTCAGCAAAGACAGCAGGACTGCGATGAACCGAGCTTGGCTTTCGCGATTCATGGGCTTCGGTACGTGCCCCGAACCCCTCGGGGGCTGAGGAGTGGAAGTGAGCTCCCACTCATCCGTACTAAGCACGTTCGCTGCCACCTGAGTCCTCAACCTTGCCTCGCTAAATCCAGCGTACAAAGACACTTCCGAGATTATAGATGCATTTTCGAACGCGAACTATGTCTTTTGGGATCTATCTGTGGGATTCGGTATCCCGTCTTCCTTAGAATTGTTGAGGTTAAGCTGGACTAGTTCGTTTGATGGATTCGCATTTTCTACGATTTAAGATGGCGGATATGGGCTACAGGATGTTGGAGGCGGGCCAAAAAGCGTTTTAGCCAGCCTTGCGATTGCTTTTCGGCGTCTCGGGCGGCTCTTCATCCCAGTCAAATGACAGCGCCCGGGCCGTGGTTTCGATGGGTTCGAGGGCAGGAATGTCCTCGGCCACCGAAGCGCCCAGTTCGGCGAACTTCCGAGCCGAGACCAGCACGCGGTTTTCGAGCGATCCGACCGCCTGGTTGTAGGCTTCGACGGCGCGGTCCAGATTCGTGCCGACGCCCGTGAAATGCGCCGCCAGCTTTCGCAGCCGATCGTGCAATTCCTTCCCGAGCGCGCTGATCTCGTGCGCATTCCGTGCTAATTTTTCCTGATTCCACCCGTAAGCGACTGCCTTCAGAAGAGCAATCAAGGTGGTGGGCGAGGCCGGGATGACCCGCTGCAAAACTCCTTGCTCGATCAGACCAGGATCCTGTTCGAGCGCGGCGCTGAAGAACGTTTCTCCGGGAAGAAACATCACAACGAATTCGGGAGTAGCCTCGAACTGTTCCCAATAATTCTTTCCGCTGAGAGTTCGCATGTGATCTCGAACCTGCCGCGCATGATTTGCCAGGCAGGCCCGCCGTGCCTCTTCATCGCTCGTCTCGAATGCCTCGAGAAAAGCCTGCAGCGGAGTCTTGGCGTCAACGACGACGCTCTTTCCGCCGGGCAGCTTGACCACCAGATCCGGACGCAGCCGACCACTCTCGCTATAGATCGTTTCCTGCTCGGCGAAGTCGCAGTAGGAGAGCATCCCGGCGATTTCAACTACGCGCCGTAGCTGGATCTCGCCCCATCTTCCACGGACATTCGGTGTCCGCAGCGCGCGCACTAGATTGCCGGTTTCCGACTGCAATTCTTTCTGAGTAGTGATGAGCGATTGCACCTGCGCGCGGAGATCGCCATAGGCCTCGCTCCGGGCGTTTTCCATCAGCTGAATCTGGGCGTCAACCTTGGTTAGCGATTCGCGCACCGGCGCGACCAGATCGGACACGGCCTTCTGGCGGGCGTCCAGATCACCCTTTGCTTCGCTCTGGAATCGCTTGAGGGTTTCCTGCGCAACCTGCAGAAAAGACGAGTTGTTGTTCTTGAGTGCATCGGCTGCCAACGCCTTGAAGGCATTCTGCAAGTCTTCGGCGGCGCGCTCGGTGGTCTGGGTCAGCAACTCGATTTTTTCGGCGCTGTTCTTGCGCTCGGCTTCGAGAGATGACTCTAACTTTGCCCGGCTGGCGATCAGCGTCTGACGCTCCTCCGAAAGCCGCGTCAGATCGGACTTCACGGAAAAAAGCTCCTTCTCAGTGAAAGTCAAACGAGCCTGCAGCGCCGCCGTGCGCGAACGCAGCGCCAGCCATGCGATCAGGCTTCCAATCAGCAGGCCCAAAGCCCCGATCAGGATCGATTCCATATCGATGGGAGAGAAACGCCCAACTCCGGATTCTACTCCAGCAGCACTTGAGGCAAACTTGGCCGGAAGTGGAAAACGGCGCCGCACGGACTGAGCGGCTTGTCGTCTTACGGTTTCGCCGGCACTGCATAATGCGACGCGGCCAACTTCCATTTGCCGTTTTTCTTGATCCAGATGTCGGTGAACCGGTCGTGGTAATCATAAGGCTGGTCCTTGGTCGCGCCTGTCTCGTGGTATGCCCCGGTCACCACCGCCGTGGTTCGATGAACGCGGATCTTCATATCGGTCATTTCGGCTGCTTCTACGTGATCCGACGGCGAAGCCATAAAGCTGACATAGCCCGTCTTGCTCAACGTCGAGCCGTCTTCGAAGGTGATCACGAAATCTTCGTCCAGCAGGGAAGCCAGCTGTTCGACCTGCCGCTGCTTGTAGGAGTCTGTCAGCTGAAGTTCGAGCGCCCGGATCTTCGCGGCTTCCGAATCCTCTTGCGCGCAAACCTGCGCGGAGAGCGCGATGAAGCACGCGAGCAAAGCTAAGACGACCAGATTGCGCATATGCTTATCTCGCATACATGGCCAAATGTGACAAGTTCCTTGTCAGGCGCGGGGTCCCGGCAGCTTGTGCTAGGCTGGCCCTGATTAGGCGACTTTCCGATGGAATCCACGCAACCAGATCGTCCCGATGGCGACAGCCCGAACGAGATCTCGGCAGGCCACAGGATTCGCATCGGAACCGCAGGCTGGTCTTATAAAGACTGGGAGGGCATTTTCTACCCGCCGGGAATGCGCCAGCGCAAGACGCATCCGGTCGAGTATCTGGCCCGATTCTTCGATACCGCCGAGATCAATACTTCGTTCTACGGGCCGCTGAAGCCCGAACTTGTGAAACTCTGGTGCCGCAGGGTCGCCGCCGTGAATCCCGAATTTCTGTTCACCGCCAAGCTCTACCGCGCATTTACCCATTCGCCTCTTTCGGTGATGGAGCCCACATCGGCCGCCAGTATCCGCCCGACCGACGAAGATGAGATCAAAACGCGCGAAGGACTCGACGCGCTTGCGAGCGAAGGAAAACTCGGGGCCTTGCTCATCCAGTTTCCCGTTTCATTCAAGAACACTTCGCTCAACCGCGAATATCTCGACCGCCTCTGCCGGCAGTTCATCGAGTATCCGTGTGTCGTGGAAGTTCGGGATTCGAGCTGGGACAATCCCGACACCTTCTCCGCTTTCGCCCACAAGAACGTCGCCTTCTGCAATATCGATCAGCCGCTGCTCGGGAAATCGCTCGGCCCGACCGAGTACGTCACTGCGCCGACTGCATACGTCCGTCTGCACGGACGAAATTACGATCAGTGGTTTGATTCCGACAATCGCAACGACCGCTACAACTATCTCTACAGCGAAAAAGAGATAGCCGGATGGAAACAGCGAATCATCAATGTTGCGGAGAAAGCACAGACCACGTACGTCATCACCAACAACCACTTCGAAAGCAAAGCCGGAGTCAACGCCCTCGAATTGAAGGCAATGATCACGGGCAAGCGCGTCGCGGCCCCGCGGACGCTGATCGAAAAGTATCCCGAATTGAGGAGATTCGCCGATCCCGCTGACGAACTTGGTTCGTCGCCATCTGCCCAGCTCCCGCTGCGGCTGTGAGTCGCATCGAGTTGCGAACAGCATCAAATCAGGAGCGAACAGCAATCGACGCGAAGGCCTGTCATTCCGCTCAGCGGCTATAATAAAAAGATTCACTCTGCCCAAAATGCGAGCCTGTGTGGGCTGCGAAGAATTCGATGATTCTGCGACCCCAAAAGTGGAGGACAGAAAATGTCCTCAATGCACGGTAGGGTATTCAGGGGTTTACTGAAGGCTGACAGCTGACGGCTGCCGTTATGGACTTCAAACTAGTTTCCACCTACAAACCGCAGGGAGACCAGGCCACGGCGATTCAGGCCCTCACCCGCGGTGTCTTCGACCGCGAGCAGCACCAGGTCCTGCTCGGAGTCACCGGGTCAGGGAAGACCTTCACCATGGCCAAGGTGATCGAGGCGGTGAACCGTCCGACGCTGGTTATGGCGCACAACAAGACGCTGGCCGCCCAGCTCTATCACGAGTTCAAGAGCTTTTTCCCGCACAACGCTGTCGAATATTTCGTTTCGTATTACGACTACTACCAGCCCGAGGCCTACGTTCCCGCCGCCGATCTCTACATCGAAAAAGAAGCGACTATCAACGATGAACTCGACAAGCTGCGGCTCTCGGCCACGCGCTCGCTGTTCGAACGCCGCGACGCCTTGATTGTCGCGTCTGTCAGCTGCATCTACGGTCTTGGTTCGCCCGAAGCCTATTACGGCATGATGCTCTTCGTCGAAAAGGGACAGAAGATCAAGCGCGAGGACATCACCCGCAAGCTGGTCGACATCCTCTACGAGCGCACCAATGGCGAATTCCGCCGCGGCACATTCCGCGTGCGCGGCGATGTTATTGAAGTTTTCCCCACCTACGACGACATGGCCTACCGCATCGAGTTGTGGGGAGACCAGATCGAGTCGCTCTCGCAGATTGATCCGCTGTTCGGAACGGTCAAGCAGAAGTACGTGCGGCTGCCGATCTATCCGAAAACGCACTATGTAATGAAAGAGGAGACGCGCGCCTCAGCCGTCGAGTCGATCAAGAAAGAACTGGCGTGGTGGGAGCCCGAACTCGAAAAGCAAGGACGCATGGTCGAGGCGCAGCGTATCCATCAGCGCACCATGTTCGATCTCGAGATGATCAAGGCGATGGGCTACTGCCACGGCATCGAGAACTATTCGCGCCACTTTACCGGACGCCTCCCTGGCGAGCCTCCACCGACACTGCTCGATTATTTTCCGCGCGACTTCCTGATGTTCATCGATGAATCGCACCAGACAGTGCCGCAGTTGCGCGGCATGTACGCGGGCGACCGCTCGCGCAAGGAAGTTCTTGTCGAGTACGGATTCCGCATGCCCTCGGCTCTCGACAACCGTCCGCTGACGTTCGAGGAGTTCGAACACCGCACGAATCAGCTTGTCTACGTTTCGGCAACGCCCGGGCCGTATGAGCTGACAAAATCCGCCGGCGTGGTAGTGGAGCAGATCATTCGTCCTACTGGATTGATCGATCCGCCCGTTGAAGTGCGCCCAGTCAAGGGACAGATCGACGATCTGCTGCATGAAATTCGCGCGCGTGTGGACAAGGGCGAGCGGGTACTCGTAACGACGTTGACGAAGCGCATGTCCGAAGACTTGGCCGAGTACTATGCCGAAGTCGGCGTGAAGTGCCGCTATATGCATTCGGAGATCGAAACGCTCGAGCGCGTGAAAATTCTGCGCGACCTGCGCAAGGGCGAGTTCGACGTATTGATCGGCATCAATCTTCTCCGGGAAGGGTTGGATCTGCCGGAAGTTTCGCTGGTGGCGATTCTCGACGCCGATAAAGAAGGATTCCTGCGATCCTCAGGATCGCTGATCCAGACAATTGGCCGCTGCGCGCGCCATTTGAACGGCCGCGCCATTCTGTATGCCGACCGCATGACCGACTCCATGAAGCGCGCCATGGACGAAACCTCGCGCCGCCGCGCCATCCAGAGTGCCTACAACGAAGAGCACGGAATCACTCCCGAATCGATCGTGCGCCCCCTCGATATGTCGCTGGCAGCAATCGTCGCGGCCGATTATGCGGACGTGTCCGTAAGCGAAGCGGAAGGTATGCCGGAATTCAAATCGCAGGAAGAAGTCGACGCCTACGTCACCAAGCTGGAAACGGAAATGCGCGAAGCCGCAAAGCGCTTCGAATTCGAAAAGGCAGCCAAGCTCAGAGATCAGATCAAAGAATTAAGGACGAAGGAGTTTTTGTTCGCGTGAGTGTGGGGGAGTCTTCGCACTCCCCCAGCCTCCTGCGCGTCCCCTGTGTTGTGATTTAGAAGTTATCGTCCGTACGCCGCGCTAGCGGCCAGCGGTTTCCTGTGAAAGGTATATCCGTCGTACGTTTCCGGACGGAAATTCAGATTGGCAGCGCAGAGCTTTTCCGTCTGGCTGAGGAAGAGATATCCGCCTGGCTCGAGATATAAATGCAGGCGCTCGATTAAAGCCGCGCGCTGTGTACGAGAAAGATGCGGCAGCACATCCATGCAGAAGATGCAATCGAAGCGTCCGATATAAACCGGCCGGGTCAGGTTCATGGTGTTGAAGGTTACCAGGCTGCGAAGCCGCGGCTTCACCAGCAAGTGAGCGCTACTGTTCGAGCCATTGCCATTGCCGTTAGCGCCATTGCCGGATCCATTCGCCAGGGCGGCAGATCCGTCCGAAGCGCTGCCTCCGCTGGCCGTCCCAATCTTCGAAAACGAAGCTCGTATGATCGCAGGCGCCAATCCCGCCAGAGCCGATTGCGGATACAGTCCGCGCTCCGCCGTCTTGATCGCCGAAGGCAGTAGGTCACTTCCGACGATGTGAATCGACCACTCTTTCGTCGGCGATACAGGAATAGAAGTTTCCGCAATTCCACCATTCTTCGAGGCATTCTTTGCGTCTTTGCTGCCGGTTCCGTTGCTCGATCCGTTGCCATTCCCGTTCGGCAGCGCTTCGCACAAGGCCATCGCGATCGAATATGCTTCTTCGCCGGTCCCGCAGCCAGCGCTCCATATGCGCAGCGTGCAGGCGCCGTCGTAGGGCTTGCGCGAATAAATCTGCGGAACGACGTGCCGGGCCAGCGCATTCATTGCTCCCGGGTGCCGGAAGAATCCCGTATTCACGTTGAGCACGCCGTCGAGAAAGGCAGCAAGCCATGCCGGATCTTGATCCAAAGCGCGAAGGCGATTCAGCAGGGTGGCCACCGAATCCATCTCCTGCTTTTCGAGATACTCGGCCACATGCGCAGCCAGCGCGCTGTTGGGACAATCGAGCAGCACTCCGGTCTGGCGCTCAACGAGCAGGCGCAATTCCGACAGCTCGTGTTCCAGAATCGTGACGCCTGCCATCAATCGATGCATAATTTCTTCCTCAAACTGAGGCTGAATGAGTCAGCCCGTTTCGGGGAGGAGTCCTTTGCTTACGCTCCGCCGATCGCGGTCGCATACGCCCTGCCTGAATCGTGGACGTGTTGCTGCGCGACGACGTTCATTTCCTTTTCCAGCGACGAGAACCGCTGCATGATCTCGTGAATTCTCAACGTCATGTTGCGGATCGTCTCAATCTGAGCACGCGTCTGCGCCGAAAGGCTGCCCGGCTCCAGCAGCAGCAGATCGGAATTCCCCAGCACTGACGTGAGCGCGTTACTCATGCTGTGGCGCATTTCGAGCATGTACCGGCCAAGAGTCGCTTCCCGCTCGAGCGCGGCGCAAGACACTTCCGCGGATCGGGCTCGCGATTCAGCGCGGGAGCGATGCACGGCTTCGGCCGCCGCCAGCACCAGCGTTTCCAACCAATGCTCGCTCGTACGAAGAATCGCCACTCTCTGCCAGCGTTCGCGGACCAGCTGTGCGGTCGCCGAATCCTGACAGACGCAGAAAATCGGCTGTCCGGTAGAGTGCAGAGGCTCCAGAACGACCGACAAAAGATCGCGCCGCAACTGCCCCACTATGGCAACGTCGAAAACATCTGCCGCAAAGCGCGGCCATAACTCACCGCTCAGGAGCGTGAACGTCGGGACCGTGCGCTCCATCTGCCAGCGCGCAGTAATCCGCCGGGAGAAATCCGCGTCGTCGGAAATGATCAATACTGTCGGCGTTTCCACGGTTTCACCCATCGTTACTTTTTTGGCTTTGGAGCAGCATCCGGATCCCAACCCGCTCCGCCCGATACATCGAACTCAGGAGGATCCGCCTTCGCCGGAGCCGGCTTGCTTGCTGGTTTAATCCCCGCAGATACAGCAGCCGCTTTCGCCAGAGGTTTAACCGGAACGGTGTTTGGGGCCTTCGGCGCAACAGCAGCGCTCTTTGCCGCGACTGCCGGCTTTGCCGCCCCCGCCGGTTTCGTCGCCGGAGCAGTCGCGGGCTTCACGGCGGGTGTTCCTTTCACTGCCGGTTCCACTTTGCCTCGTCCGAGAGCAGTCTCGACCGACGCCCGCAGGTCCACCAGCATCCGCAGCGGAGAGCCCGAGGAATACTCCGCCTGGAACATTACCTTCCACGACTGGCAGATCATGCGCAGCCGGATGATCGGCTCCTGCGCGGAAAACTGCGCCCGCCGGCAATCGATTGTCTGGACGCCTTTATCCTCAAGTTCGGTCAATCCGTCGAGAATGATATTCAAGTCGCCCAGCATCAGCCGGAAGAACGCCCGCCGCATCAGATATCCGAAGCGCGTGAATGCCACAAGCGCCACCGGCAGATAAAACAACTCTCCTGCCAAGCCCTTGGCCTTGCGGCCCTGTTCGAGCACGCCTCCATGCAGCAATTCATCAAGCGATTTGCATCGCCGCGCGGATTCCAGCACGCGGTCGAGCGAGTTCAGCCATACCGGAGGCTTCAGGTCCACTTGTCCAACAATTGGTTCCAATGCCTGCGCCACATAGGCGAGGTCCACTTCCGCATCGTCCACGCCGGTCGGCGCGATCTGGCTGAAGTACTGCACCAGCAGAAAATCGGTCTTATCGCGAACGGCATCGCTTTTGGGCATCTTCGCCAGAAAATGCTGCAACAGCGCAACCAGGCTTTCTGGAGTGACAAGCGAACTGGTCTGCAGGAACTGCCGCAGCTGGTGCACCTGGACTGAGTTGTCCATCTGCTCGATCCAGTGATTTGCCTGCTCGACCGCTTCTTTGCCCGGCGTCTCGACCCCAGCCTCGAGGTCGGCGCACGGCTTCACGTCGATCGCAAACTCGCGCGCGAGCTCAAAATAAACGGGGTAAAGACGGCGGGCCGTATTCCATTGCGTTGCGAGATCCTGTACGGGTGTGGAAGGAGTCATGGTTTCACGATCCAGTTGGGCACATCACCTCGAAAGCGTGCAGCCACGAGAGTCTTGCCCGGTTGGTATTGCACCGCGACAACCGACGCCTCGACATCGAACGTGCCATCCGAGTTGCGCAACCGCAATACATCGGCAAATTCGAGTGGAGTGTTTGACGAGAACAGAACTTCGCGCGGCGTACCGAATTCAATCACGGTTCCTTCGCTGAAGTCGCCGCTCTGCCCCGGTTGATGAATGCGCGCCAGTTGGACCGGCATGCGCATCGGAGTGGCGTCCGGGAAAAAGCGGGCCAGTCCCGCCACCGGGCTGGCGTCGTGCGCGTTGCGTGCAGGTGCGGCGGCGTGATGCGCCACGATAAATGTCCTCTAATCCTCGGCTTGTTCTTCCGTTTCTGCCGAAGCAAAATGCGGTCGGGCTCCCCCTCTTCCCGGTTAGGAAGAGCTGTGGGGAGCCGGATTCCGCGGTTCACCAGAAATGGAGCAACGTGAGAACCATCGCAAAGAACGGAGGTACATGCACCGGCGTGAATGAATTTTCAGAGAGTTAAGAGGAGTTCGAGACGTATCACTCGAGGAGTCTGAGAACCATCGTCTCAGCCTGAGACACCAGTCTCAATTGCTGCAATGAACCCGAGTGCGCGAGCGGCTGAGAACGTCCCTAAACATACGCGTAGCAGAAATTCTGGCGAGTCCCGCTTTTTGTAACAGGCGACAATCCCTTTCCCGCCATGCCGTAGAAAGTGGGATTCGCGCATCCACCCTATTAGCAATGCCAAAATCATTCGAGATTCTTGGCTTAACGATTTGACGAGCGCTAGCTCAGCCTGTCGTGTCCTGATTTTGGAACATTGAAAAGTTTTTCGTCGCATTCCTCAGACCTCACTGTAAAAAGCCGACACAACTTTAGTTGCCGACGTCTCTCCATTCGTAGGCCCCGAACATTAAGCAACAGAGCTCCTCGTAACACCGCCGAGCTCCCGGAGGTCTCGCGATGTCTTATCCAGGTTCTCGATCAGTCCATCTGGCGTGCTCTTTTCTTCTTTTGTGCTCAGGTCTTCTCTGTGCTCAGAATGGCCCACCAGCCCACCCGCCGAAACCAAGAGTCATCGGCCCGGCCAAGTGGAATCCCGTCCCGCAAGAGATTTCTGCTGCATACTGGACGCTTGAACCGGGCTGGAACACCAACCTGGAAATGCGCAACAACCTAAACTCGAAAGAACTCACGGTCACTCCGGTACTCCGCACAGCTGCAGGCTCGGAGTTATCACTTGCACCGGTCACCGTGGCGCCGCAACACGTCGTGTCACTCGATTTGCGCAGCCTTGCCGAATCCGATCCGAGATTTCTCAATTATCTCGGAGTCTTCGGTTCGGCGGTATTTCGCTTTAAGGGACTTAACACAGGGAACCTGTTTGCAGCCGCCATCGTCCGGCGCGAAGGCCACCCCATCGACTTCCACTTCGACGCAGATGTGGCAGGATCTCCGGACTACAGAATGGACGGCTTGGAAGGAATCTGGTGGCTACCGGCCAAGAGTTCCACGAGCTATTTGATTCTGAGTAATCCATCTGACCAACCGGTAAGTGGGAGCTTGGTTCTCTCTGCGGCTTCTGAGAATTTCCGCATCCCCCTTAGAATAGATGCGCACCAAACAAACCGAATCGACCTTCGCCAAGCTCTCGGCCCGTCCAACATCGCAGCCATTGGCGGTCTCACGCTTTCCCTGCCCGGTCACGAATCGCTCTCGGCCACACAGATTGTGTTCGACGAAGTCACGGGCTGACTGCAATTATGAAATTGTTCGATCGCGAACCGGACGACAAATTTGCAGTTCACATCTTGCGCGCTCCAATGATGGCTCTCAGCCAACCGGATCAAGGTCTCGGTTTTCCCGCGGGAACGACCCTGATTCCTCGAATCTTTATGCGGAACGCTGGCGCAGGAGCAGCGCAGGTTTCACTCAGCGTCGACTGGCGCGCCGAGAATAAAACCGGGAGTGTTGCGCCACCACCCGTAGTGCTCTCGCCAGGGGAGGTGACGGTCATCAACTTGGCGGATCAGCAGAAATCATTGCAAATTCCGCCCGACGCTACCTGGGGCACCGTAAAGCTCACCTACTCCGGCAAAAGAGCGGAGCTGGTAGCAGTAGCCCTGAGCTACGACGAGGATTATCGTTATGGCTTGCAAACACCCTTCTCCGAAAACTTGAGTCACAAGTGGGCCCGGCGGTATGTGGCATGTAGATGCAACGCATAACACCTTCATCACGACGGGGAACGCGGGCCCTGAATCCACTACTGCCGAGGTCTCGCTCTTCTACAATGGTGGAAAGAACAAGTACAGGCTCGAAAGAAAGTTATCTCCCGGCCAACAGTTATGGCTCGATGTGGGGCAAGTGATTCACGATCAGCTCGCGGACTCGGACGGGCAAACTTTGCCGTCGGACACGATGAGTGGTTCGTACGAGTTGCGCGATCTGGATCACCAAACCGTAGGACAGTTGTATGAGGGAAAACTGATTATTGACAAGACTTATGGCCATGCTTCGTACGGTTGTGGAACATGTTGCGGGTACAGCGTTCCCACGCTCCTCCCCGATCCCTTTGCTGGGCCACCAGGAATCGACAATACGGACGTCATGCAATCGACGGAACAATGCGGCGGCGAGCTGGTAGACCTTGCCGACGACGCTTACAACTGGCAGAGCACCAACACATCCGTCGCGACTCTGCCCACCAAAGTTCTCCACACAGTGGCTAACGGGTCAGCAACTGGCAGCGGAGAGGTGTATGTCCAAGCTGACAAGCCAGCTCCGCGGTGTCCGATGGCTTACTACACACCCCAGCAGCCGGTCACGGTGTGCGACTTCACCGTTGGCCCGTCAACGGTTTATGCTCAAAACTGCACAGGGCAAAGCCAAAACAACAACAACTTCAGCGCCACTATCACTCCTTCGTCTTGTCTACCAGATTCAGTAAAATCCAAATGCGGCGCAAGCTGGGTTTCCGGCAACATAGATCTTGTAGGGAGTCCCACATGTGTTTTCAATTTGGGCCCGCCGTCGGCCACGGTTACGTACTTTGCAGGACCCAAGCTGCCGAATGGCTCTGCTGGCACTTTCGACGTAACATTCGATCTTTACTTTGACAGTCTCAAGGCGGACATAGCACGTTATGTTACCGCAACGTCGGAGTGCCCCTAGGAGCCTTCGGCACTTTCCGCCAACCGATGCCATCCAAACTACGAGCTTGGAGGAATACGCAATGAGGTTCTGCGTCGTCATGCTGTACACCCTGTGCGTCTTACCGTCCGCTGCCTTACAACAAGGCCTCTTTTCTGTACCGATTGTTGATAAGAGCGGAGCAGGCGCTCCCTTGGAAGTTAGCGGCACGCTTACACTGCGAGAATCGCTGCGCGCGAATGAGTTGGAATGGTCTTGGGGAGAGAAGGTGACGGTTAAAAACTCCTCCGAAAAGGCGATCCTTCTGTTCGGGGCTACTATTAGCGAAGTCGGCCGTTATTCTACCCCCGAGGGTCGACGGGCCGCTCTGGGAAGCGGCCCCACATATCGGTTGGAGGACGACAGGTTCTTCAGCGAAACGCTAATAGAACCGGGCGAGTCGCTCGTGCTACGGGACACCAAGCCGGGAGTTCCAAACGTGGGGTGCTGCGTCAACCCGCTGTCCGAGACCCAAGCTCCCTCTGCCGAGTACAGGCTGTACTTTGTCCAGTTCGCAGATGGCTCAGTCTTTGGCGACCCGGCTGAAGCAAAAGACAGCCTAGCGATACGGCAGATAATCCTGCGTGGCCTCAAGGTACTGCTGCAGTCTTACGAAGATGGTGGCGAATTGGTTTTCGCCTCGAAGCTGAACGACCTGCGATCCTATATGATCGCACCCAGTCGTGCTCCCAAGACCAATGACCAACCGCCCTTCTTTGAAACCGCAATTTGCAGACAGATCCTCGCAAAGTACGATGCGACTGGTGCCGGGGGGGCGCTTGATAAGGTTAGGGAGATTCTGAAGATAGCTGAAAGA
>Ga0335081_10007252_pt1 | contig 17724 bp, 12 predicted proteins | sample Lox_Sample_35_FD_206713 | JGI IMG/M metagenome (GOLD analysis project Ga0335081, IMG submission 206713) | Soil microbial communities from Loxahatchee National Wildlife Refuge, Florida, United States - Lox_Sample_3.5 | ecosystem: Environmental > Terrestrial > Soil > Wetlands | place: USA... | reverse complement strand
TTCAGCGTGGTGGCCACCGGCAGCGCCCCGCTGAGCTATCAGTGGTCGAAGAACGGCACGGCGATCGGCGGCGCCACGAGCTCGAGCTACACCACGCCCGCCGCGGTGAGCGGTGACAACGGCTCGACGTTCAGCGTTCAAGTGAGCAACGCCGCCGGCAGCCAGACGAGCAATGCGGCGACGCTCACCGTGAGCTCATCGGGCAGCGTGACCGTCACGCTGAGTCCGCGCCGCGTGGGACTCACCACCAGCGAGCCGCAGACCTTCACGGCCACGGTGACCGGCGACCCCAATACCGCCGTGACATGGTCGGTCGACAATGTTGCCGGAGGCAGCTCGGCGGTTGGAACGATCAGCACCGCTGGCGTCTATACGCCGCCGTCGATCGCGGGTACGCACACCGTAACCGCTACGAGCGTTGCAGACACCTCGAGCTTCGCCTCCGCCACCGTCGCGGTGACGGATCTGATTGGCATCACCACCCAGCGCTACGACGCCGCACGCACCGGGCAGAATCTGAGCGAGTATGCGCTGACGGCGAGCGTACTCGGCACAGCGGGCGCATTCGGCAAGCTCTTCAGCTGCACGATCAGCGATGGTCCGGTCAATGCCCAGCCGCTCTATATGGCCAATCTGAGTATTTCCGGCGGCACTCACAATGTGCTGTTGGTTGCGACTCAGAACAATACCGTCTACGCCCTCGATGCGGACTCACCGACCTGCACGGTGTACTGGAAGGCAAATCTCGACCCTGCCGGTTCTGTGCCCACGCCCAACGGCGGCGACCAGTACGACGGGGATGTCAACGGACCCTACGGGATTTTCAGCACGCCGGTGATCGATCCGGTGGGGGGTGTCCTGTATGCCGTCGCCGCGACCTTCGACAACAACTCCGACCCCAACTATCGGCTGCACGCCCTAAGTCTCGCAACGGGCGCGGATCTGCTCGCCCCGGTGCTGATCAGCGCGACGGTATCGGGCGTGGTCTTCGACCCCTCGGTGCATCTGCAGCGCCCGGCGCTGCTGCTCAGCGGCAACACCGTCTTCGTCTCATTCGGCTCCTATGGAGACGACTGGACGTATTACGGCTGGGTCATGGGCTACGACAAGACGAGCCTGTCGCAGGTGGCCGCCTTCAATACCGCTCCCCATTCGACCGAGGGGACCGGAGCGGGCATCTGGATGTCGGGGGCGGGACCGGCGGCCGATAGTAGCGGGGCCATCTATCTCTCAAGCGGCAACGGTCCCTTCAATGCCGCCAATACGCTCCCACCGGTCGCTCCGAAGGATAATTTCGGCGATACGCTCCTCGAGCTCACCGGCAGCCTCACGATCGCCGATTTCTTCACCCCCGCGAGCCAGCCGAACCTGGATGCCAACGATCTTGATTTCGGCTCCGGCGGAGTGGTGGTGCTGCCCGATGGGGCAGGCTCACTCGCCCACCCCAATCTTGCGATCAGCTCGGACAAGGAGTCGAACCTCTACGTCGTCGACCGCGCGAGCCTGGGGCGGTACAACTCCGCCCAGAACACCAATGTGACGACCGTGCGGGTCAACGACTCGGGCGGCACCGCCTCCACGGGCATCTTCACCACGGCGACCTATTGGAACGGCAACGTGTACATCGGCGCCGAGGGCGACACCGTCAAGGCCTACACACTCTCGAGCATTCTCGCGACTGCCTATCCTGGACCCTCGCCCACCTCGCAAAGCCACGAGAGCTATAACTATCCCGGCACGAACGTTGTCGTCTCCGCACCCGGAGCGACTGCCACCACGGCGGTGGCCTGGACGCTCAACACCAATGCCAACGGGGTCTCGAACTCCAGTTCCCTGGGACCTGCGATCCTGCGTGCCTACGATGCCACCAACCTTGCCACGACGCTCTGGAGCAGCAGCGCAAAGGGCACCGACACGGCCGGCAATGCCGTCAAGTTCGGCTTTCCGACGGTCGCGAACGGCAAGGTCTATGTCCCCGGCACGAACCAGATCACCGTCTATGGCCTGCTGCCCTGAGGCGGCGGCCGGCGATCGTTCGGGCCTGGATCAGCGGCGTTGCTCGAGCAGCAGCGAGAGGTCGTGTTCGATGTCCTCGGCGGTCGATTCCGAGGCGCCGACCAGCCGCAGTCGCCCACCGCCATCGAAGACGAATTCCTCGACCGGGTGGTCGATGAAGTAGGTGCCGTTGCCGGGCACACGGGCGTTCTCGATGGAGAATCGACGTGTGACTTCGTCCGTCTGCCGCGCGGTTCCGCGCAGCGCGACGAACGCCGGATCGAACGAATGAACGAAATGCGCGAGCGCGTGGGGTGTGTCGCGTGCGGGATCGAGCGTGACGAACACAATGCGAACCCGCGCGCTTCGCGGGCCGAGCGCATGCATCGCCCGGGCGAGCTTGTGCAACTCGAGCGAGCACGCGGCGGGGCAGTTCGCGTAGCCGAAGGTCACGAGCGTCACGTACCCGCGAAAGCTACGGAGGGTTCGCGGCATCCCCGTGGTGTCTCGCAGGCTGAAGTCCGGCGACGGAGCTGCATCGGGCCAGGCGCTCAGGCGCACGGAGGCGGCACCGGCGCTCGCCGCTGGCGGAGCCGCTGCGGCGCACAGTCCGGTCATGAAGAGAGCCACGGCCGCCGCCGCGCCGGCGAGGGCGTGGCCTGATCGGCTGTCAGGGTTCACAGGTCTCCGCGATGGGGTAGATGGCCGTCACGTTGATGGACTCAGTGGGAGTTCCGGGCAGCCCGAGACCCTTCACGAGCACGGTCCGGCCGCGGCTCGACTGCGGGTTCAACGGATCCAATCCGATCAGCCGATAGGATGCCTCACCCCGCGAGATCATCATCTTGCCGAGCTCCTCTCGCGTGATGGCCGCAGTCTTCGACGCGCCCAGGGGCAGCGCGCGGCGCAGCGCCCAGCCGGATTCCCCAGCAGGGACCAGGCACCCCTGAACCGCGATCATCTGCAGCGGTGCGCGCGCGGCGACCGGCTCAACGGGTCGAGGGAGAGCGGCGTACTGCACCAGCGGCGAGAACATCTCGTCCCACGTCTGATTCTGGCTGCGAAAGTACGCGTACCGATCCGGACCGCAACGGGCCGCCGGATTGCTGCTCGAGTACTCGCGCAGGTGCTTGTTCGCCGCGGAATTGTCGTAGTGCGCGGTGACGACCAGCTTCGCTCCGGCCGGCACATCGAGGGGCGTGGCGAACAGATAATTGAGCTGCCAATGGTAGTCATAGCGCGGGATGGCCAGCAAGGTCCGCAGCGCCCCATCGGGGTAGATGACGTCGTAACGAAAGTCCTTCGCCCGCAGGTGCGCGTGCGGCTGCAGGGAGTAGAGCGTGACAGGCCGATCGTACGCCGTGATGCCGATGATCTCGTAATTGTCGTCGTTGGGCGGAATCGGCGGTATGGCGACGTCCATTCCCTCGGCTTTTGAGCCCGGGTCGTCCGGAAACAGGAGCCGCCCTTGGGCCAGGATCGTGCGGCCGGCCGACGGTGTCCGAAAGATCTGCCTTGCGGGCGGTGATTTCCTGAACCACAACCCCAGGCGCGACTGATCGGTCGTAGCCGTGCCGTTCGTGGTGTAGTGCACGTTGAAGCTGATGTAGTACCCCTCGCCGCCCTTGAGGAGCTTGCCGGTGTCTTCCGGGTACGATTCGAATCCGCCGCCCGGTGTGTACGCGGCGAGCATGTCGTAATCCCCCGAGAACGAGGCATCCACGACCGCAGGCGTAGCCAGCGGCACGCCTGCGAGGCCCAGCCTTCGCGCCACGTCCTGAAGGTCGTGCACCGTCTGGACTCCGACGCCGGGCGGCATGTGCACCTCGGCGATACCCATGTGATGAACGACGGACAGGTTGCCAGCGAGCGGCTGGAGCGCGCCGATCCAACGGTCGTCCGCAAAGGGCACTTTGATCAGCACCTGCATGTAGGGAAGCTCACCGGTCGCGGGCACCGGGATCGGTGGCAGCGCGACCACCGCATCCGGAGGTCGGTGGCGTGGATCGGCCCACTCCCCTGCGGGGCTGATCTGCCGTGGCACTCCATCGCCCCGCGGCATGCCTCGAGCGACCCACGCGCGCAGCGCGTCCGTCTCGGCCGCTGACAGCCGCGGATCATTGCGCATGGGCAGGCTACGCGACGGGTCAAGAGGCCACGGTGGCATGGCGCCCCGCTCGACCGCGCTCAGAACCTCAGTCGCGCGAGCGCGGAGGTCCTCGTACGAGGCGAGGGACCCGGAGACGGGACCCGCGCCGGGACCGTGACACGCGATGCAGTGCCTCTCCACGATGCGCGCGACGGCGCCTGTGTAAGTGGCATCCCGAGCCGCCTGGGCCACGGACGTGACGCACGCCGCCGCCGCGACTGCCGCGACGCGCGCCGCGCCTGCGAGGCGAGAGCTCCGGGTTGGCACGAATGAGTCCTGCACAGTTTGCCGCCGCCTCGCTCGTCCCACGGGGGTGGGCCCCGCTCGCATGAAGGATACTTGGCTCCGGCCCGAACTGCTTGAATACAGCCCCAGCTCGCCTCTTGGTGGATTCGGGGGCCGGCTATAGCTGAATTGGGGTAGCATCAGCTGCCCCCCGATCCGCGACACGCGAGGGCCTCACATGAGCGGCGACCGGCTGAGAGTCCAGCGGCTATTGGCACTCACGCTTGCGTCCCTGATCCTCGGCAGCGCGCTGCATGCGGAATCCCCGCCCGCCTATCACATCACCAAATCGGTGCCACTGGGTCAACCGGATCGCTGGGACTATGTGGTGCTCGATGCGGCCTCGCATCGGGTCTACGTCTCGCACGGTGACCAGGTGGCTGTCGTCGATGGTCACTCGGGCGAACTACTGGGACGCATCGAGGGTGCTCCCGGCGGAACGCACGGCATCGCCATTGCGACGGCCGCGGGCCGTGGCTATACGGACGATGGTCGCGCAGGCGAGGCGCTGTCCTTCGACTTGAAGACCTTCAAAGTCAAGCAGCACATCAAGGCGGCGGAGGATGCCGATGCGATCGCGCTGGACCCCGCGAGCGGTCACGTCTTCGTGGTCAACGGTGACCCCGGGACCCTCACCGTCATCGACCCGAAGGCCGATCGGGCAATCGCCACCATCGAAGCCGGCGGCAAGCTCGAGTACGCGGTGGCCGATGGCCACGGCAAGCTCTACGTGAACGGCGAGGCAAAGAAGGAGATCGTGCGCGTCGACACCAAGACCAACACGGTCGATGCGCACTGGCCGATCCCAAACTGCGAAAGTCCCCACGGGCTGGCGATCGATCCGGCCACTCATCGTCTGTTCTCGAGCTGTGTCAACAATGCACTGGTGGTGGTCAACACCGACACGGGCGCAACGGTCGCGACCGTGCCGATCGGTGCCGGTACTGACGCGGCGGCATTCGACCCCAAACGCAAGCTCGTCTTCAGCTCGAACGGCCGCGACGGCACGCTCTCGGTGATCAAAGAACAAGATCCCAACACGTTCGTGTCGCTGGGTGAGGTCAAGACGGCCGTGACCGCGCGCACCATGGCCGTGGATCCGCAGACCGGCCGCATCTATCTGGTGGCCGCGGACGTCGACACCGCTCAGGCGGCTGCTGCGAATCCCGCCCCCGGGGGGCGACCGCGGCGGCCACCGCTTGTGCCCGGCTCGACGAAGCTTCTGTTCCTCGATCCCTGAAACTGCGCGAGCCTGTGGGCTCCAGCGTCTCCACTCCGAGGCGCTTGGATGGGCGGCGATGCGCTGGGGGAAGACCGGTACAGGCATGCCGTAATGGAGCTCAGCGTGACCTCGGTGTTGGGGCAGCGACCGCGGCGCCATCGGCGCGACAATGGCTGGCCCGCTTCACAAGTTGCACCATTCGGGTTGCCGCATGGATCGTCAGTGGATGCTGGGTGAAACCCAGTCTTGGAGAGATGTAGGCCGCCATCTCGCGAGCGCGTTCCAATTCTCGATCGGATGTCTGCGCGAGCAATGTGACCACCAGGTTCTCCAGCGCAATCACGCGGCAGCGGAGCTGCGCCAACTCGGAGTTCGCCAACTTGGCGCCGCGCGATTGCAGGTCGCCGACGGTCGGGTCTCCTCGTGGTCGGTGGACTGCCGCGCCGCCTTCGTTCTCCCACCTGGAAAGCGCCGTTTGGCGTTGTTGCGCCGCAGCTGATGAATCGTGTGTTCTGCTTGGCATGGGTAGCTTCCTCAGTTAGCCGGAATTGTACAGAGGAGGTATCGGACCGGTCGGTCTCCGTGCGTCGCCGCACCGCCTCGGCGAAGCGGAGCCCGCATCGCGCAACTCACAGGAAATTGTCATGTCAATTATCGAATGGATCATTATGGGACTCATTGCCGGGTTCGTGGCCAGCAAGATCGTCAATCGCTCCGGTGAGGGCGTGATTGTGGATATTCTGCTCGGAATCGGCAGAGCAGTCGTCGGTGACTGGCTCTTTAATGTCTTTGGAAAGGCTGGCGTCACCGGATCCAGTTACGGAGCGTCGAGGGTCGAGCTTGGCGGTGTCGTCAGTTCCAGTCACGCTACAGAAGCAGCTGGGCGAGTGGCGGGAACAGCGGCGTGGCGGCCGCAAGCCGCGCGAGCGGCCGGAGGAGTCACCGGTGTGACGACACTGAAGCGCCGAGTCTAGGCGCCCAATTCGACCTTGTCGGACCGAGGTCGCCGCGGTGTGCGGGCTGCCAGATCATCGGGCGCCGGCCACTCATTTCAACGACAGGAACTTCCGCGCAATCTGATCGTCGCACGCAACACCGGACATCGCGAGGTCGGGGCGATGGTCCCACAGCATTTCGTAGTGGAACGGCATCGGGTAGTTGTCTGGATCCTCCACGGTGACCTCGTAGTGGACGTGGTGTCGATCATCGGTGAGCCCTAGTCGTTCGATCATGTGCTTGCGGACGCTCTGGCCACGTCCAGGAGAGAAGGCGACCGTGTCGATTACGAGCGTCTTGCCTTCCCAGTGACCGATGGAGTGTCCGAGCTGCGTAGGTGCAGCATTTGCCGGATGCTGGGCTGGTGGGAGATGAACCTCGCGTTTGAGGACGAAGCCATCAGCGTCGATGCTCATGACGACGCTCCTGTCGCCGATTTCCACGGTGCGCAGGACGTAGAGTGCGGAGGTCGCGAACGGCACCGAGATGTTCTTCGCGAGATTGGCACACGAGAAGTTCGCGCGCCCCGCTGCATCCGTAGCGTCCTGCGCCTTGGCACCAGTCTCGGCATTCCCTCCCTGAACCGCGCCGCGCGCCCTGAACTCCGCCTGCATGTATTCGCCAAAGGAGGCGGACGAGGCCGGTAGCCACTTCCCACTCAGTGCCGTGGCGGCGATGGCCTCCCTGACGGGCTTGACCCCCTGCGGCGTGTTTTCAATGTAATACGTCGAGCCATTGGGAAGCGTAACCGTGGCACCCTTGTAGTTGGCGCCCTCCGGATCGCGCAGCCGTCCGAAACCCAGGACTTTCACATGAGTTCCCGGGGCCAGCATTTCACGTCGCAGGCCGAAGGCGAGCACTGTGGAGAGGGAGGCGGCCTCGATGTCCAGCCGGCGCGCCATGCCATTGGCGCCCTTGTTCTCGATGGTGAAATAGACGTGGGGGTTCTTCCACTGAACCTCGACGATGTTCCCTTCGAGCGTGACAGCCTTCGAGAAGTCGTAACCTGGTGCACCGTGATGCGCCGCGGCTGTGGCTGATACGAGTAGGCCGGCGATGATAGCGAGAAGTGTGCGCATGTCTAACATCTCAGTCGAGCGTGACGATTGCCGGCCGTGACAGTTGGTGGTGACGTGACCTCGCTGAATAACTGCACGGCCGTGGCGTCAAGCTTAGTCCAAGCAAGGGTCTGGAGCACGCGGACTTGGTACTCGGGGGCAGTACGTTGCTCGGTGCGGTTAGCATGAATCTTGAGGAAGGTCCGCAGGATCGTCGAGGACGCCACAACGATCCTGGCCGCCGCTTCACACGCAGCCCCAGTTCCGACGCAAATCCACTTAGGCTGCAGGCGCGCTCGAATGAGTACTGGCGCAGCCAAGACCGGAGGTTCACCGGGTAGGCGCGAGCTCTCCGAAGCGGCCGTTCAACTCAGACGCTGCGCACTCACCGGGGAATCGCGTGGGAGGACTTACCGCTACGCTGGATGATCAGCATTGAACCGCCTGGTCCACTCATCCTGGAAGTCCTTGCCCTCATTGGCGTGCGGATATTCCGTGCTCGGACAGGCGACACCGAGAAACCTACAAAGCGGTTCCCAGCCATCTCCAAGCTCGATGCATCAATAGGCGGTCGGGAGGGATGCACCGACGGACGTTGGCGTAGTGCGCGTGGTATGCCTCGAGAACTCGACTCTTGTTTCTCGAATACAGCCCGGGCAGTCTCGCATGCATCTTGCGCACCACAAGTGCGACCGGACTGCGGTCGAGATCCTGCTGTACTCTCTCAGACAGAATTGTTGCGGTGGCCGAGACGTACCATTGCTCCGGGTCTCGCGTCGTGAGGATAAATTTAGCTTCAGGATACTGAGCAGTGAGCTCCCGGTAGAAGAAGGCTGTCGGATGATCAGTTGCGGCGTTGCAGCCTTGGAAGATCGCCTCCCAGTCGGCACTGCCATTGAGCGCCTGGTCCTGTGAACGACGGACCATGGCCGACGATTGCCGTTCGCCTACGCATCACTGCGGGTTCTCGACGGCGATCCACATGTGCCGAGTCTCTCCATCCCTCGGTCGAACGTTACGCGGGGGTTGTCGATCCGGCGTACGGCCGTACACTCTCTGCGACCGAGTCCGCAATGTGCTCCTTCGTGATGACGCCCACCACATCGGTCCCTCGCGGCGCACCGTTAGCGCGCACGACAACGATCATGGAGGCCTTCCTTCGCCACAGCTCATGGATGACGTCGAACATGACATCGCCTTCCTGCGCAACGGTGAAGCTCTCGTTCGCGATGCTCCCCAGCCTGACGCCGGTATAGGCGCCTTCAAGACCGTGCCGAAGCGTGGCGTTCACCCGAAGGGTGCCCACAATCCGGTCACCGTCCGTGACTACCACATGCCGGAAGGTCCCGTTGAGCTCCGGCATACGCAAGAATTCATCGAACCCCATGGTTTTGGGCAGCAGCTGGAAGTCCTTCTCCATCACATCCCCCGCGTGGCGGATCAGGAACATGTTGGCGTGCATGGCCTTGGGGATGAAGTGTCGCCGGCCGATGAGCTTGATGGTGTAGATGTTCTCCGCGCTCAGCATCCGGCGCACGCCAATGCTCACGGCGACCGCGACGATCATCGGTACCACGATGTCATAGTCACGCGTCATCTCGAAGATCATCGTGACGGCGGCCATTGCAGCGCCTGTACCACCTCCCACCATGGCCGCCATGCCGATCATGGCGAACGCGGGGATCGTCACGTCCGGTAGCGGGAATAGCGACTGGGCAGCGGCACCAAACGCGCCGCCAATCGTCGCTCCCATGAACAGCGAGGGTGAGAAGATTCCACCGGAGGAGCCTGAACCCAGACTGATGGAGGTGGCCGTGAGTTTGCTCGCGAACAGCAACGCCAAGAAGGGGCCGGCGGCCAGTCCGCCGATCAGGATATCCTGGATCGTCGAATAGCCGACTCCGTCAATGCGGTAATGGCCGGAGCCGCGCAGGAATGCGTACATCATGAGTCCGACGATGAGCATGCCGATGATGTGGCGCAGGTACGAATTGCGCACGCGCGCGAAGAGTTTCTCGACGGTATGCAGGCCGCGTATGAACGCCGTCGCGGCCACACCGCAGAGCGCGCCCAGGGACGCGCAGAGCAGAAGCGCGCTTAAAGATGTCGGAGCGGTCGACACGAACAGTTGCGCGGGCACGTCAAAGGCGGGCCGCATGCCGAAGAACAACCGACCGATGAACGTGGCCGTACCGGTCGCGAGGGCCACCGGCAAGAACGTGCGCACGCTGACCTCGGGCATCATCAACTCGACGGCAAACATCACCCCTCCGAGAGGTGTGTTGAAAGTCGCTGCGATGCCGGCTCCGGCGCCTGCGGCCACCAGTGTGATGCGCTGCCAGGCTTCCATGCGAATCAGCTGCCCTAAGGTCGATCCGAGCGAGGCGCCGATCTGGATGATCGGGCCCTCGCGTCCGACGGCGGCACCAGTGCCGATCGAAAGCGCCGAAGCCAGGGACTTCACCGCGGCAACGACGGGACGGATCCTTCCGTCCCGGTAGTAGATGGCATCCATGACCTCCGGGACGCCGTGACCGCGGGCCTCGGGTGCAAACTTGGAGACGAGGAACACGACGCCCAGAGCGCCGATGACGGGCACGAGCACGATGCCGAGGCCCCAGGGACTCGGATGGTCGTACACGTTCGCATCGTAGGCGGTGGAAAGATGACCGTAGTAGAAGGCGTTGTGAATCAGGCCGATGAGGCCTCGAAAGAATATGGCCCCGATCCCGGTGATGATGCCGACGGTGACCGCGAGGAGGGATAGAGCCAGGAGACCCATCGATCGTTGCGGGGCGTCGTCATTTTGTTGTGGCATAGGTGAGAATTTCTGGCGCAGCGCGACGTACGACTTCGCCGTCGGTCGAGGGTGATTATCTCTTGGCGCGGGACAGACCCCGCCGGGATCCAGTTATCGAGGATAGACCCGTGGGCGACCGCGAATCGACGCCGTAAAGGAGTCGCGGCCCGGCAGTTCGTCACCGCATCCGGGGCGGGCGGCGGGAGGAGCGCTCGCGGCCGGTCGCATCCGCCCGCGCAACGAGAGTGGCATTGTGCGGCCCGGCGCCGGATCCCCGGATCCCGATAACCCTTAGCCGTGCTGTTTCTGCTTGAGGCCGGCTACTTGATGGCCACTGCTTGGCGCTTTCAGAGCATCAGAGGCCGCTGCGACTTTGGCCTTCACAGCCTGACCCATCTTCACGGCCTCCTCGACATTTCCCGCGCTCTGGGCAGCCTGTGCCTTCTCCCACGAATGGCGGGCATCCGCCAGCTCCGCCTTGGCGGGCGCGAGTGCTATGCCCTTGGGCACATGTTTGGCCTTGCTGAGGGCAGCGGCCCGCGCGTTTGCCGATTCCATGAGCTTAGGTACCGAGGCGGCGAGCTCCGTCCACTGAGCGCTCACGGCTTTCGCGACCTCCTCTTTCTTGGCGGCAGCTTCCTGCTGCAGGGACTTGGCCTCGCCCGACACCCCGGGTGCGTTCGCCAACACCGTGGCGTAGTCATGCGCATCGAAGGATGCTTTCAGACCCGCCATCTTGGTCTGCAACGCCGCGAGCTTTTCGGGCACGTACTTGGCCGCATCGGCCGACGCCGCCTCAACCGCGCTTTGCGCATCGGACAAGGCTTGCTGGGCCGGCTCCATCTGACTCGTGCAGGCGGCGAAGAGTAGACCCACTGCAGCCAGCAGGGCGTATCCGGACATTGATCTCATCGGTCTCACGGCTTGAACTCCTGTGTTCGCCGCGCTCGAGTCTTGAGCGAGCTACTTCGATATCTTCTTCTTGAACATGCGATCAATCTTCTCGTTGGTCGCGTTGTTCGAGGCCTGAGCAGCCTGGGCCGCAGCCAAGGCTTGGTTGGCCGTGCTTCGGGCATTGTTGGCAGCCTGAGAAGCCTGATTTGCCGCGCGCGAGGCCGCATCGGCGGATGCTTTGGCCGCACTCGCATCGGCTTGCAGCTTGCTCACCTGTGACTTCAGGCTATCGATGTCCGCTTGAAGCGGCTTCAGATCTGCACAGCCGGCGAGTGCGGCAAGCACCAAGGCGGCGGCGGAACTGATCACAACTCGACTAATCATTTTCAATCCTCATGTATGAATACCCAAAGTACATTCTAGCGAATATTTTGGGCATTGGGTATTCCACAGCCCAGGCTGGTAGGCAACGCGCCGCGGTTGTGTCGGTTTGAGGGGCCCGGCCGCTTCTGCAGCGGCGGGTCGGGCGACAGTCCGTTGCCCTGTTGCGGTGCAACTCCGCAGTGGACGATGACTACCGATCCAAGCCTGCGCGCGTGCCGGCTCCTCGCTAGTGCCCATCCGGCCCGTGCGGCGCAGAAGTAGTGCTGACTGCGGGCCTCGGCGTCGATCGGATCTTCACCTCGTGGAGCGGACCGAGGCTGCGACATTGCCTATGCAATCGGGGAGCCTTCGGGGTTCGGTCATGGGGGCCGAGCGACCGGCACTTGGTGGCGTATTCCCTCGTGGGCGAAATGGGGGCAAGTTCCGCCCCAGGTAACCGAGTTGCTTATCACCGGGAGAAGCCGGATGCCGGGAGGTGCTATGCGGTCGACCAGAGCAGCGCGGTATTGGTCTTCGACCAGGAGGGTCGAGCGCGCCTTCTGGCCGAGCCGGCAGGTGTGCTCCATGGCGATAGTCATTGATCTGCGACGCCAATAGCCTCTGAATGATCTGCGAACACAAGCCTCAGCTGTGCTTGATTTAGAGACGCACGCACGCCCCGTCACACAATCACAGCGCACCGTCCGGACGCGCTCACTACAGCTGGCGTAGGGCATCACTCGGACGACGCGGGGAAGCTACCTCCAAACATCCTGCGGGCCAGCCAGCTCCCGATTGCCGGAGCGTTCGTGACCTTAAGTGCCCAGCCGCGTAACCTGATTCCAAGACCCGAGAAATCGCAGGAGTCGCGAGCCGATCGCTGCTGTCGATCCATGAATATTCTCTAGGGGAGCGAAGGTAGCGAAATCTTTCAGCCATCGCTTGCTCCGCAAGCAGATGCCGGAGAAGCAGGGACCGCCGTACTCACGCGGCCGGTCGGGGCGGGCTTGTGCCTTTGGTAGCCACGGGACTGGCGTGAGGCGCCCTGCATACACGCGCGACGGTAATCTCCAAGCTGTTGTCCCCAGCCCTGTGCCGCATACTGGCACGGTGCTATGCACCATACGGAGCCCTACCGGATACACTTGCGGATATCTGGCTGGTTGCCGGGAGTCCACTATGCGAGGAGCCTCAGTCCGTCCCACACGCAAACAGCCGCATTCCTCGTTGGGCCGTAAGGTCATCGGTGCTGGCCGAGCACGAGGAAGTCGATCGCCCGGCACCGCGCGCAGCGTGCTGGAGCTTCGGGCATTGCAGCACTTCAGATTGATCATAGGCTCGGCGCGTCGATTCGACGCTGACGTTCGCCGAACCGCCGGCATCTCTGGATCACTGCTGTGGGCGCTTTCGGAGATCGCACAGTGCGCCGGAATGAGCGTCAACGCGCTCTCCGAGCGGATGGCCATACATCAGACAACCGCCAGTAACATCGTCAACTCGCTCGTGGAACGCAAACTGGTGCGTCGGCGCCGCGATGAAGCGGACCAGCGTGTCGTTCACTTAGACCCCTCGTCTGAAGGCATACGACTCCTCGGGAGAATCCCCGGGCCACACGCCGGCTTGCTGGTCGACGCTCTGCGGCGGCTTGAAAGCTCGCAGATCGAGCGCCTGACTCGCTGTCTCGCCACGTTGATCGCGGATATGCGCAGCGCACCCCGCAGCGCGGCCGGCGAAACGCTGTTGGGCGAGTAGGAGTGCGCAATGGGCGTCATCGAATCAACCAACCAGTCCGTCGAGTCACTCGAGGGATTGCATCTCTACCACACCGGGCGTTCAAATTGTTCTGCGCGTGTGCGTTTGCTGATCGAGGAGAAAGGACTCCCGTGGGTCAGTCACTACATCGATCTGTATACCAAGGAGAACATTTCGGAAGAGTATTTCAGCATCAATCCCAAAGGAGTGGTGCCGACGCTCGTTCACGATGGGCGCGTTATCGTCGAGTCGAACGACATTCTCCTCTATCTTGAGGATGCCTATCCGGTACCGCGCTTCACGCCGCATTCAGCACCAGAGTGCGAGGCTATGCGTACGTGGCTTCAGCGCTCGGGAGATATTCACATACCGGGCATCAAGACTTTTGCCTATGCACAGCTGAATGCGGCGCTCGTGCAGAAGACCCCCGCGGAAGCGGCGCTGTATCGCAAGCTGCAGAAAGATCAGGATCTGCTCGCGTTTCATGCGAAACACGATCCTGGAAAGAGCTTCGGGAAGGATGACGTCCATCGGGCAAGCGCGCTGTTGCGCTCTGCACTGGCTGAAATCGGCACCCGTGTCACGCAAGACGGCTGGCTTGTGGGTTCCAGTTACTCACTGGCAGATATCTCCTGGGCCACGACCATCACGACTCTTCAGCGGGCAGGTTTCCCCCTCGGGGAGTTTCCACATGTCGTGAATTGGTACGCGCGCATCTCGAAACGCCCAGCCTGGGAGCGCGCGGTCGTTCATTGGCTAGGCGCACCCAAGGAGCGCGTGATGCAGATGGGGACACCCGAAACGATCGCTGCGCGTGAATCGCCGACGCATGCCACGTCGACAGGTAGCGAGGTATTTGTTGCGGGGGAACCGAGCGGGGTTCTTGCTCGTGTTTCGAGATGACAGAGTACTTCGTCTACGCTCTGTGCGCAGCGCCCAAAGCCAACGGGGACCACGCGGCTGGCATCGCATCTGATGAACCTGCTCCGGTCGCCAAATGGATGGTGGGCCGAATGCTGACCGATCGGTTGCGGTTAGCTGACTATGGACATCGAAGCCGCTCGGACCTTCGCCTCGTGGTGCGCAGCTAGGCGCCACGTCGATGTCCACCTCCTCGGTACCAGCGATGCGGCCTGATATCGCGCTGTTCCTGGATTTCGACGGAACACTCGTCAGATTCGAGGATGATCCGACTGCCGTGAAGGTCGATGATGCGTTGCGGAATGCCGTGCTGGCGACCGCCGGGCTGCTAGATGGTGCACTTGCCCTGATCAGCGGGCGGCCCATCGAGCAAGTCGACCACTGCTTTGCCTCAGCCCAGATCGCGGTGGCCGGTTTACATGGACTCGAGCGGCGCGACCCGACGGGTGCAATGCATCGGGAGCCGGCCCCACCGGCGCTACGTTTCGTGGCAATGCAAGTGAGAGCCGCACTGGCCGGCCACTCTGCTGTGTGGCTTGAGGACAAAGGTGCGGCGCTCGCGATTCATTTTCGTGGAGCACCGGAGTGCGAAGGCTCCGTGCGCCGCATCGCAACCACGGTACTGGCTCATCTGGGGCCGAATTTCCGAGCTCTGGAAGGTGCGTACGTCATCGAACTGCTCCCGAAGCTCGTCAACAAGGGCACCGCCGTGCGCGCGTTTATGGCACAGGCTCCCTTTTGTGGCAGACGACCCATTTTCATTGGCGATGACGTCACGGATCTGGATGGGTTTGAGGCTGCTCGCGAGCTAGGCGGGCACGGAATCGCGGTCGGTACACGCGTCTCGGCAGAGTATCGGCTCGCGGATGTCGCGGCTGTGCGCGATTGGCTAGGCGTAATCGCATGAGGTCGTCGATGGGCCCGGGAACACAACACCTGGATCTGGCAGTGGTCGGCAACTGCGAGATTGCGGCCCTGATCGATCAACAAGGACGCATCGTGTGGATGTGCCTGCCCCGGCCCGATGGTGACCCGGTGTTCTGTGCGTTGCTGACCCGCGATCTGGGAGCGGGGAGTCGCGGTGTGTTCGCAGTCGATCTGGTCGATCTCGAGCATGCCGATCAGCGCTACGTGCGCAATACCGCGATCGTGGAGACAACACTGCGGGATAGCCACGGTGGCGCCATCAAGATCACGGACTTTTGCCCACGGTATCGGTCTCGTGGCCGGATGTTCCGGCCCATGATGCTGGTGCGGGTCGTCGAGCCGCTGTCCGGGCGGCCGCTGCTGCGCCTGCGTTTACGGCCACTGGCACAGTACGGGGCGCGTGCGGTACGCGGCCGCCGCGGGAGCCATCACCTGCGTTTTTCCGCAACTGACGTCGAGTATCGCGTTACTTCGGATGCCTCGATCAGCGCTCTGGCCGAGGAGCGGTCGATTGTGCTCGATAGTCCCCTCACCTTCATCCTGGGGCCCGATGATGCGGTGGAGGAGATGCCCTCGGCTCTTGCGCAGAAATCGCTCGAGGAGACCCGCGCGTACTGGTGCGACTGGGTTCGGACGCTTGCCGTTCCGTTTGATTGGCAGGAGGAGGTGATTCGCGCGGCGATCACGCTCAAGCTGTGCACGTATGAGGATACCGGGGCGGTGCTCGCGGCACTCACGACCTCGATACCGGAGAGTCCTTCGAGTGGCCGCACTTGGGACTATCGCTACTGTTGGCTGCGCGACAGCTACTTCGTCGTACAGGCCCTCAATCGGCTCGGGGCGACACGCACCATGGAGGGGTACCTTCACTATATCGATCATATCGTCGCTCGCTCGAGCGTCGGTGAGATTCGACCCGTCTATCGCATCATGGGGGAGGGCGAGCTGACCGAGCACACGATCGACTCGCTCGAGGGCTTCTTGGGGGCGGGGCCCGTTCGCAACGGCAATCAAGCGGCGATGCAGAGGCAGCACGATGTGTATGGTGCGATCATCCTCGCCGCGAGCCAACTCTTCTTTGATCACCGTCTAACGCACCCGGGCGACCATGCGCTCTTTAGCCAACTTGAGGCTTTGGGCGAGCGGGCCGCACTGGTCTACGAGCGGCCGGATGCCGGACCTTGGGAATTCCGGGGTATAGAGCGTGCCCACACGTTCTCTGCCGCGATGTCCTGGGCCGGATGCGATCGCCTTGCGCGCGTGGCAACGCGGTTGCAGGTGAGCGCATCGGCGCAGCACTGGCGCGCGTCGGCCGATCGGATGCGCGAAGAGATCCTCGCAAACGCGTGGAGCGAGCGGCGAGCCTCCTTCGTCGCCTCCTTCGGTGGAGAAGACCTCGATGCTTCCGCCCTGTTGCTTTCCGAGCTCGGGCTGTTGCCCCCATCCGATGCGAGGTTTCGGGCGACGGTTGACACCATCGGGCGCGAGCTTGGGGCGGGTGACCTGCTCTTTCGCTACCGGCACGCCGACGACTTCGGTGTTCCATCGACCGCGTTCACCGTCTGTGCGTTCTGGTATGTCAATGCCCTGGCGGCCATCGGGCACCGGGAACAGGCCCGCGAGCAATTCGCACGGCTGCTGGCAAGGAGGAGTTCCCTCGGACTGCTGTCGGAAGATATCGAGCCGGCAACGGGCGTAATGTGGGGAAACTTTCCACAAACCTACAGCCTCGTTGGCATCATCAACAGCGCGTTACGGCTGAGCCGATCATGGGAAGAGGCGCTGTGATCGCTCGGCTCCCTGGCATCATGACCTCGATCACAGGGTATGGGACACCGTTCCCTCTGCGCCCATCCTCGGGCGGTTCATGATTGGCAAGGCGCTGATTCGCTACGTACTTCCCATTGCCGCGGCGGTAAGTGTCGTGGCATTCATCGGCGTCCCGTTCATCGATCATATCCTCACCGACTGGTTCCGATCCGATGTCGAGCTGCGAGCGCATCTGGTGATGACCTCGATCGAGGATCCGCTCGCCGAGCTGCTCGAGCAAGGCCAGACCGATCGTGCGCGCGAATATTTGTCGCGGGTTTCTGGGGACGAGCGGCTTCTCGGTATTGTCGTGTGCGATGACGCGGGCGCGCCTGTGCTGCAGACCGCGCTCGTTCCCTCGGTCGTCGAGTGCGGACCGTCGGCGCAGAGTTCTGCCTCTAATGAGGTCACACGGACGCCGTCAGGTCTCATTGAGGTGTCCCGATTCCCCTTAAGTCATGCAGCCAACCGCCGCTACGAAGTGCTGTTGGTCCACGACTTGAGCTTCATCGGGCGCCGGCAGACGACCGCCCGCAACTTTGTTCTGGCGTTC
>Ga0335081_10007251_pt1 | contig 17727 bp, 12 predicted proteins | sample Lox_Sample_35_FD_206713 | JGI IMG/M metagenome (GOLD analysis project Ga0335081, IMG submission 206713) | Soil microbial communities from Loxahatchee National Wildlife Refuge, Florida, United States - Lox_Sample_3.5 | ecosystem: Environmental > Terrestrial > Soil > Wetlands | place: USA... | reverse complement strand
CAGGTACATCGTGTTTACCAGCAGGCTCAGGTCGCAGCCCGCTAGTTCGTCCGCGGTGCCGATCATCGTGTTCGGCGCGGGCGGGGCCGGGACCCAGCTCATCAAGCGGCTCGCCGTCCACCCATCTGGGTACCGGCCCGTTGCTGTGCTCGACGACGATCCGGCGAAGCGGCGACTTCGGGTGCACGGCGTCCCCGTGCTCGGTACCCGGGCGCAGATGGCTAGCGTGGCCCGGCAGACCGGCGCGACCACACTGGTAATCGCGCTGGCCACCGCCGAGGGCCGGGTAATACGCGAGCTGACTGACCTGGCCGAGCGGTCCGGCCTGCGGGCTAAGGTGATCCCGTCGGTGCGGGAGTTGATTGCGGGCAGCCACCGGATCGACAGCGTGCGGGATCCGCGGCTCAGCGACCTGCTCGGCCGCCAACCGATCACGACCGACATGAGCGCGGTCGCCAGCAGGATCAGCGGCAAGTGCGTGCTGGTCACCGGGGCGGGCGGGTCGATCGGATCCGAGCTTTGCCGACAGCTGCATCGGTTCGGGCCGGCCCGGCTGTTCCTGCTCGACCACGACGAGTCCGCGCTGCACGCCCTCCAGCTCGAGCTGAGCGGCCGTGCCCTAATGGACTCCGATGACCTGATGCTCGCCGACATCCGCGACCAGGCGCGGCTGCGAGAAGTCTTTGAACGCTGCCGTCCTGACGTGGTCTTCCACGCAGCCGCGCTCAAACATCTGCCGATGCTGGAGCGCCACCCGGCCGAGGCGTTGAAGAGCAACGTCTGGGGGACGCTCGACGTGCTGCGCGAAGCCGCCGCCCACGACGTCGGCCTGTTCGTGAACATCTCCACCGACAAGGCCGCCGACCCGGTCAGTGTCCTCGGTTACTCCAAGCGGATCGGCGAGCGCTTGACCGCGCAGGTGGCCAGCCAGGCCGACGGAACGTACCTGTCGGTCAGGTTCGGCAACGTCCTCGGCAGCCGCGGTTCGGTGCTCACTACGCTATCCGCGCAGATTGCATCCGGCGGCCCGGTCACGGTGACCCACCCGGAAGTGCGGCGCTACTTCATGACTGTGGACGAGGCGGTCCAGTTGGTACTGCAGGCGGCCGTCATCGGCGACTCCGGTGAGGCGCTCGTGCTCGACATGGGCGAGCCGGTCAGGATCGCTGACATCGCCCGGCGCATGATCGCCGCAACGGGCCGCGCGATCGACCTCGTCTACACCGGCCTGCGTCCTGGCGAGAAGCTCAGCGAGGACCTGCTGGCAGCGGGCGAGCCCGACCTTCGGCCACGCCATCCGCTGATCAGTCAGGTCCCGGTGCCTCCGGTAGACCGCGCCGAGGTGCTACGCATCGACCAGGATGCCGACCCCGCGGCGATCAGGAACCTGCTGGCGGCAGCCGCCGGCCCCGTGGCGACCCGCGCGTTGCACGACGGCCCGGATCAGACCGTGACTCCCCATCCCAGCCCGGCGATCTCCCCAGTCAGGACGGCGAGCTCGGCCGCCGTGGCCAGGTAGCCGTCGGTCGGTCCGCCCGCCGGGTCGGCCACGTCGTCGCCCGCGCTCGCGCCGAGCAGCGAGCGCCTGGTCCGCCCGGATCCAGCTCGGTCCAGCCACGCGCCGAGCGGCTCGGCAGGTTCGCGCGGTCCGGTCCGCGCACCCAGCCTCACGATTTCCTTGATGGTGAACACACGCGGCCAGCATCGCGGCTCAGCGGTGACCGCATGCCGCAGGCACGTCCGGTCGGCGACCAGCACGAGACCCGCTCCCGCGAGGTCGGCCGCCTGGGCCTGCCGGGCGCGATGGCTGCGAATGTCGATGCCGTAGCCGTCCATTGCCGAGGCAACCTCTGCCGGCACCTCCATGCCGTCAACCGCGACGGCACCGGCGGACAGCACCCGAGCCGACTGCCCGGCCAGCCACCGGGATAGGAACGCCGCGGCCATCGGAGAGCGGCACAGGTTGGCCCAGCACAGCACGAGTATCCGGTCCGGCTCCGTCCGCGCGGCACCGGCTGGCGGTTCTGTCACGTATGCACCCTTGCGCCGGTAATTATCGACGACGACGGTAATTCCATGCATTGAATGCGCCATGGAATAGTTCGCTTCGACGGCACTACTTTACGTGCCGCCGCGCCTGAGTGCGACCGGAGATTAGCCTTTCCGCATGCTCCTGTAGAGTGACCGCAGCGCCGAAATGTGCGGCGCATGAAGTCGGCGTTTTATTATCTTTAACACAAAGCTTACGAGGACTGTCATGACCAACGGGCTCGATGCCGACGGCGGATTCCGCGGATACCTGGGCATCCTGCGCTCGCGCATGTGGTGGATCATCGCACCGGCCTGCCTGGGCCTGATCGCGAGTCTCGCGATCAGCCTGCTGTCGACGCGCGAGTACTCGGCGGCAGCGCAGATCCTGATCCAGTCGCCCGCCACTCAGACCGAGGTGGGCACGATCCCGGTCCAGCTCACTCAGGCCGACGTGGAGACGGTCATCCAGCTCGCGACCAGCGCCCCGGTGCAGAACTCCGTCCGAGCGAAGTTGGGCTCGGCGCCCCCGGTGGCGGCCGCCGAGGTCGGCCAGACCAACATCATCAGCATCACCGCGACCACGCCCAATCCGGTCAGGTCGGCGATGGTGGCTAACCTGTACGCGAAGGCCTTCGTCAGCTACCGGCAGTCGGTGAACAGCCGCAACCTCGCCGCTGCCGAGTTTCAACTGCGGTCCCAGATTTCGGCGACCGCCAGGCAGATCAAGGCGCTGGGATCCAGGTCACGGTCGTCCGCGCAGGTCATCGCCCTGTCCAACCAGGAGTCCGTGCTGAAGGAACAGCTCGCCCAGCTCCAGGTGAGCGGCGCGGTCAACTCCGGCGGGGTGGAGTTCGTCACTCCAGCGCAGGCGTCGGTCGCGTCGGTGTCGCCGCGCCCGGCCCGGGACGCCCTGCTTGGCCTGCTGGCCGGCCTGATACTCGGGCTCGGCGCGGCGTTCCTTGCCGAGCACCTGGACGACCGGCTGACCACGACCGAGATGGCCGAGCGTGCCGCCCAGGCGCCGGTGCTCGGGGCCGTACCGCTAATTGCTAGCTGGCGCCGGCCGGAGACTCCGCTGCTCATCTCCAAGACGGACCCGGCCTCGCCGGTCACCGAGTCCTACCGGTCGCTGCGCACCTCGGTGCAATTCGCCAGGCAGGAGAGCAGCCTCAGGTGCCTGCTGGTCACTAGCCCGGCGGCCAGCGAGGGCAAGACCTCGACCGTGGCAAACCTGGGCGTGGTCTTCACCCAGGCCGCCGAGCGAGTGCTGCTAGTCTCATGCGACCTGCGCAAACCCAGGCTCGGGGACTTCTTCGGCATCGACGAGTCACGCGGGATAACGTCGGTCCTCACGGGCCAGGATGATCTTGATGACGTGCTTCGTCCGGTGCCCGGCGGCAACGGCCAGCTCTGGCTGCTGCCCGCCGGACCTGCCGTTCCCGACCCGGCCGAGCTGCTCGGCTGGCCGCGGACTGCCGACCTGTTCCGCACGCTGATTGAGCGGTTCGACCTAGTGCTCGCCGACAGCCCGCCGGTGCTCGCGGTCACCGACGCGGCGGTCCTGTCCAGGGTCGTGGACGGCACCGTGGTGGTCACCGCCGCGGGCAAGACTAGGAAGACCGAGCTGCGCCGGGCCGCCCAGCGGCTCCAGCAGCTGCACGTCCCGGTGCTCGGCGTGATACTCAACCAGGCGAACAGACAGGCAGGCTACGGCTATGGATATGGCTACGGGTACGGTGCGAAGGACGGCGGCCAGGCCGGTCCCGCCGTCCCGGCGCCGGTCATGGCGGCCGCGGGGGAGCCGGCCGCGGACCAGGCGGCCAGCGGGGTCGTCACCGTACAGGCTAGCCAGGCCAGCCTGCCAGCCGACTCCTGACCGGTGGTGCGGTAAGCGGCCGGTTCTCGCCGCCCGGCCGTCCGCCCAGAAAGCCACGCCGAGCCAGGCCGCCATCAGGGCGTACGCCGCGTCCGATGCGAGGGCGGCACCGGCCGCTCCGAAAGCCGGGATCAGCAGGGCGCAGCCGACTAGGGTCGGCATCAGGCTGGCGACGGCGGCCGCGGCGTACACCCCGGCTGATCCGATCGCGATGAAGTAGTAGTTCAAGATCCGCGCGGCCGCGAGCAGGACCAGGCCAGGTAGAAGCAGCCGGAGCGCGGGCAGACCGGGCAGGTACGCGGGCCCGACCACCAGCGTGATGATCGGGCCGCCTAGGATCGCGAGCACGATGGCGCCGGCCAGCGTGCCGGTGCTCACGACGCCGACGGTGACTGCCGCGATCCTGCGCTGTTCATGCCGCGGCCGGGAGCCGAGCACGGCCATCATCGCCGTGCCGGCGTTGCTGGCGAGCTGGAGCACGATCTCGGCCATTGCGACCGCCGAGTAGTACGTGCCGAGCACGGCATTCCCGGCCAGCCCGGCGAGCATCACCTGGTCGAGGCGCAGCGCGCCGTACTGCGCCACCGTCCCGACGTGGGAGCGCAGCCCGTAGCGCATCGCATGACGGGTCGTCGCACCGTTCCAGCGAGGCCCGGCCAGCCGCGAACGACCGAGCACGAGACCGAGGTCCACCGCCACGGTCACGGCCTGGGCGCCGAGCCAGCTGCCGAATGCCGAGGCCACGCCGAGCCGCCCGGTGAACCACAGCACACCGACAGCTCCGGCGTAGCACGCCGGGCCCGCCAGCCGGGACGCGTTATAGCGCAGCAGCCGCCCGTCGGCCAGCAGCATCATGGTGAGCGGCGCGTTGGCGATCCCGAGTGGGACGGCGGCGGCCGCGGCGAGCTGCCAGGTCAGGCCGAGCCGCGGCTCGAGCACGGCGATCACGACAAGGCCGACCGCCCCGAGCAGGCCGCCGGACAGGGCCGAGACCAGGCCAGCCAGGCCCAGCAGCGCGCGGCGGTGCGAGCCGTCATCACGATGCCACAGGTAGTAGGTGGCGAACTCGGTGCCGAGGGTTCCGGCCAGCGCCAGCATCGTCGGGACTAGCACGAGGACGGAGAGCAGGCCCCGGCCGGAGGGGCCGAGTACCCTCGCGCTGAGCATGCCGGTTCCGAGCCCGAGGACCATCAGCAGCCCCTGGGTGCCGAGGTTGCCGGCCGAGCCAGGCAGCAGGGCGCGCAGGTCGTCACGAGTCGGGAGGCGACTCGTCAGGCCGCCGAGATGACCGGCGGGCCGGGCGCTGTCAGTCGCCATTGCGGAGTGCCGCGGCCACGCTTCGGCGACCTAGGGCGGGCCGTCCGGGCCGCCGTGCCAGGGTGACCGCAGCCGCAGCCAGCTGCTCGGACGCCGGCCCGGCGAGGTAGTCGTGGGCCACCTTCCTGGCGGCCCCGCCCATGGCCGCCGCAAGCGTGGTCGAATCATGCAGCGCGGCGATCGCGCCCCCGAGCGCGCGGGCATCCCCGGCCGGCACCAGCAGCCCGGCATCGGTGCCGATGAGGTCGGGCAGGCCGCCGACGGCCGTCGCCACCACGGGCAGGCCGTGCGCCATGGCCTCGATCGCCGCCTTGGGCATTCCTTCGGAACGCGACGACATCACGAACACATGAGCTCGCTGATAGCAGGCGAAGAGCTGCGGCCCGTGCGGCATAGGCCCACGCAGGTCGACCAGGTCACGCAGCCCCAGCCTCGCGATCTGATCGCTGAGCGCCTTGACGTACATGCGGTCGCCGGATCCGACCACGGAAAGCTGCAGGCTCGCTCCGGCAGCCGCGGCCGCGGCTACCCCGCTGATCAGCGTGGTCAGGTCCTTGACCTGTTCCAGCCTGCCGACATAGAGCAGCCGGAGCGGCCCGAGGCCCGGACCGCGCCACGACTCGGCCGGCTCCAGCACATCGCGCTCGGTCACCGAGGCGGCACCGATGGGACGCACCGGGCCGCCGTAGCGGCGCAGCCAGCCAGCAACCGCGGCGCTGTCGGTGACCACGGGCACGGTCCGCGCCACGGCCAGCGCGGTGGTCATCCGCAGCAGCCACAGCGCGAAGCCAGCCAGTGCGCGCGGGCCCGACCGCTGCCGCTGCGCTACCCGCCACACCCGCGGATCGCCCCTGACCAGCGCGATCGCACGCTTGCCTGCCAGCCTGCAGGCAGCCAACCCGAGCAGCGAGGTCAGCGAAGGCTCGGCGAGTACCACCAGTGGCCACCGTCCGGCGCGCACGTGTCGCGCGATCGCCAGGCCAAGCCGCAGCGGGTGCCCGTAAAGGTCCCGGCCGGACCGCACGTCACCGAGCGAGACCAGCCGGACGCTAGCCGGTAGCGCAAGCTCGTCCCTGGCTGCCTGGCCGCTGATCACGAAGCAGTGGAGCCAGAACTCCTCGAACCGGGCAGCCAGGATCACCAGCTCGAAGACCAGCGAGGAATCGGTGTAGTAGCGGCCGCCTGAGACGAAGACCCTCGCGCCGATGATGGCCGCGCCGGTCCGGCGCGGCCGCGCGGACTCAGCGGCCCGCATGCGCCCTGGCCCGGTACAGGCCGTGCACCAGGCCGGCCAGGGCGACGAAGAACCGGTCGCGCTGCAGGTCCACGCTCATCGAGACGATCAGGAAGACCAGGTATCCGGTCATCAGCCCGGCGGTGACCTGGGCCATCGCGAGATCTGCGCGGCGCCCTGCCAGGACGCGATCCGCCCGGACCATCGACAGGCCCTGGCCGACTAGTGCCCCAATCATCGCGATCAGCACGGCGGCGCCGACGATGCCGGTCTCGGCCAGTGCCCCCACGATGATGTTGTGCGATGCCTGGTCCTGGGCGTAGATGGTGCCCTGCGGGAAGTAGGCGGAGGCATACATCTGGAAGTTGCCCAGGCCGACGCCGGTCAGCGGGTGCGCGAGGAACATACGCCAGCCGGCGTCCCAGAGCGCGAATCTGGAGTAGGCGTCGCTTCCTGGCTGCAAGAATGCCGCGAACCGCTGGTGAACGCCGGCCGGGAGCGCGAGCCAGCCACCAGCCAGCAGCATGAGCGTCAGGACCAGCCTGGGCAGCCGGGCACCGCGCGGCACGAGCAGCGCGTACGCCAGCAAGCCCGCGCCTACCGCGATCAGCGCTCCCTTCGACGCGGTCGCGACGAGGGCGGCGACCGAGAAGAGCGAACCTGCCCTGGCCGCCAGGGTAGAGATCCTCCGCGGCTCGCGAAGCGCCAGCCATGGCAGCACGGCGCCGACTGCAAGCCAGGCGGCGAACCTGTTGATGCCTGCCGCCCCTGTCGTACCAATCGGCCCCAGCCGCACCACGTCTCCGGTGACGGTGACGCCGCTGGCGAGACCAGGATCAGCGAGGGTCAGCAGCCCGATCGCGGCCACGCCGACGCTCAGCGCGAGCACCGCTGCCCTGGCCTGATCGGCGTTACGGACCGAGCGCGAGGTCACGAAGTAGACCAGAACCAGGTTCAGGTAAGTGACCGTGAAAGAGCCGACCTGACTCGGATCGAGGAACGCCGCGGAGACGATCGAGCCGACCGCCCACACCGCGACCAGCGCGTCGGTCCCGTCGAACCGTAGCCAGTCGTCAGCGCCACGCAGTATCGCATCGGCGAACCACGCCCCGAAGGCGCCAATAAGCACGTACCTGACCAGGCTGGTGTCGGTGCCGATGCTGATCTCGGCGAACGGCAGGCTGGCCAGCATGACGCAGGCCGCCACCTGCCGGCCTGCGAGCATCACCACCAGCCCGAGCGCGGCGGCTGCCGGCCCGAGCGCGTCAAGCGTGGAGCGGCTCGCGTGCACGACCCAGGCGGCCGCGAGCACGGTCGCCAGTGCGGTGAGACCGCCGAGCAGCAGGCGGGGCCTGGCCTCCGGCGCCATCTCGGGCCAGGTCCTGGCGCGGGACTGCAGGCGAAGCGCCAGCGACTGGGCGCCGGCGACGGTCACGAATCCCCCGACATCGCCGCCTTGACCAGCGCAGCCACCCGCCCGGCCTGGGCGGGACCGACGCCCGGATGTACCGGCAGCGCCAGGATGTGCTCGCAAAGCCGCTCCGACACGGGCAGCCTCTCGGCCGCGGTCAGCCCGCCGTTCGCGCCTGCGTACATCGGCTGACGGTGTAGCGGCCGCGGGTAGTGCACCGCAGTCTGCACCCCGCGTGGTCCGATGGCCGCCGCGAGCTGGTCCCGGTCGAGCCGGCCGTTGCCGTGCCAGCCGACGAGGATCGAGTACTGGTTGTAGCTGTGGTCGGCCGACGGTGCCGGGCACGGCACGGTCACCCCGGGCACCCCGGACAGACCGGCGGTCAAGGTCGCGGCGTTCTCCCGCCGCCTGGCTAGGTAGCCGTCGAGCCTGGCGAGCTGGCTCAAGCCGAGCGCGGAGGCCATGTCGGTGGTCCGGTAATTGAAGCCGAGCCGCAGGTGGACGTACTTGCCAGCCGCCCCGTGGCTGCGGCTGAGCCGGAGCGTGTCGGCTAGCGCGGCGTCATCGGTAACTACCATGCCGCCCTCGCCTGTCGTGATGTTCTTGGTGGGATAGAACGAGTAGCAGGTGGCGACGGGAAACGCGCCGACGTCCCGGTGGCGGTATCGGGTGCCGAGCGCCTGAGCGGCGTCCCAGACCACGGCCAGCCCGTGCCGCCTGGCCAGGGCGGTAACCCCGTCCACGTCGCAGGCGTTGCCGAACAGGTGCACACCCACGATGCCCCTGGTCCGCGGCGTGATCCGGCTCTCCGCGTCGGCGAGCGAGAGCGTGAACGTGCGCTCGTCCACGTCGGCGAACACCGGTACCGCGCCGATCGCGCTGAGCATGCTCGCGGTCGCCACGAACGTGAACGACGGCACGATCACCTCGTCGCCCGGCTGGAACATCGCCAGGTAGGCCAGGTGCAGCGCGGCGCTGCCCGAGCTGACCGCTACCGCGTGGACGGCACCGACCCGCCGCGCGAACGCCCGCTCGAACTCGGCGGTGACCTCGCCCTCGCGCAGTCGTCCCGAGGCGAGCACCTCGGCCACGGCCGCGATGTCCTCGGTTCTGATGTCGACGCCCGCGATGGCGACCTGCTCGGTCTGCCGCTCGGTCTCGATCGCGCTCATGTGTGCCCCTCCCCCGTCAGGCGGTCGATGAAGTCCGCGAGGGCCACCGAGGAGTGCAGCGATGCCAGGTTGGGCTCGCCGGACTTCACGGTGGCGATGAAGTCGCTGAGTTCGGCCACGAAAAGGTTGACCGGCTCCATCGGCCTGGTGTTGTGGCCGCGGTCGAACAGGCCGCGCGGCTCGTTGCAGTAGACCGACGTTGGCATCGAGTGCATGATGCTCCCGGTCACCGATCCGTTATCGCCGTGCACCTCCACGTAGTTCATGAACGACGGGGTAAGCAAGTCGCTCTGGCACAGCGCCCTAACGCCGCCAGCCCGCATGCTGGCGACCGCGAAGTCTGGCTCAGCCGCCTGGCATGCCTGCCCGCCGATCTGCCTGACCGGCAGCACGAGCTCGCAGTGCGGCATGGCGCCATCGGTCAGCGGCCCGAGCAGCCACGACAGCAGGTCGAGCAGGTGCACCATCATCTCGAAGACGACCCCGCCGCCCTGGCCGTTGTGCTTCCAGGCCTGGTGCGAGCCGCGGCCCCCTAGCCGCGCGACAGCCAGGTGCGGCTGGCCGATTACCTGCTCCGCGAGGACCTCCCGCATGAAGCGGAATGCCGGGTGGTGCCGATACAGGTAGCCGATGGTGACGCTTCGCCCGGCCGATTCGGCCGCCGAGCAGACCGTTCGGGCGTCGGCCGCGCTCAGGCAGAGCGGCTTCTCGCAGAACACGTCCAGGTCGCGGTTCAGGCCGGCGAGAATCCAGTCCCTGTGGTGCGCGGACGGCACGCACACATCGAGCGCGTCGATGTCCTCGCGCAGGAGTGCGGACGCAGGCACCCAGAGCGCACCGGTCTGGCCGGCGAGCGACCTGGCCGCGTCTGCGTCGGCATCAGCGACGACCAGCTCGACGCCGAGCTGCCGGTAGGCGTCGGCGTGCCGCCCGCCGATCCGCCCGCAGCCGGCCAGCCCGATCCTCATGCCGGCCTGCGCCGTGGCTGGTTCGGCTCACGCAGTGCGGCCGGAAGCTCCCTGATCCTGGCCGGGATACCGACCGCCATGCTCCACGGGGGCACGTCGGCCGTCACCACGGCCCCAGCGGCGACCATAGCGCCGGCGCCGATCCTGACGCCCGGCAGGAGGGTGGCGTTGGCACCGATCGTGACATCGTCGTCGAGCACTGGCGCGACCGGTGTGTACTCGGTCCTGCGGCGCAGCGGATATCGGTCGTTGGTCAGGACAGCCCGCGGCCCGACGAACACCCGGCTGCCGATCCGAGTTCCGCTGGGCAGAAAGACACCGCTCTGCAGGATCACCTGGTCACCAATCTCGGTGTGCCCCTCGATAATCGTTCCCGTGCCGATCAGGCAGTCGGCGCCAATGCTGGTCTGCTCGCGTATCACGGCGCCAATTCCGGTGACGGTGCCATCGCCGATCACCACGTCGGCGAAGATCACGGTGCCGCGCCTGATCCGGCACGCGGCGCCGATCTCGGCGGGCCTGGACCAGCCGGCATATCGCTCGCCGACGACGGCTCCGTCCTCGACGGTCGTTCCCGCACCGATGTGGTCGCTAGTTAGCTCACTGACGCGCACGCTGTCACCCTCGCTAGCAGGTCGCCGGTCACCCGGTCGATGTCGAATTCGGCGGCCGCGTCCCTCGCCTTAGCGGCCAGCCCGTCGGCGAGCGCCTGATCCGTCAGGACCCGCTCCAGGGCGTCGGCAAGGTCGGCGGCCGAGCCCGGCCTGACCAGCAGCCCAGTCACGCCGTCGTCGATGACCGCCGCGATGCCGGGCAAGCTGGTCGCCACCACCGGGCGTCCGAGCGAGAGGTACTCGAGCACCTTCACCGGCTGGACGCAGGCCAGTTCCTCCCGGTTGGGGAAGGGGCAGCAGCACACCTGTGCCGCAAGAATCTCCGTCGCCACCTCGTCCGAGGGGAGAACGCCGAGGTAGCTGATGTACGACCGGCCGGCGATGGCCAGGTGCAGCTCGCGGTCGCCCGGCTTGCGGTAGCCGGCCATCCGCAGCTCGGCTGCCAGGCCGCGCTGCCTGAGCAGGTCGACCGCTGCGACTAGCGTGCCAGCACCGCGCAGTTCGCTGACCCACCCGACGTAGAAGATGGTCAGCGGCCGCCGCGGCGGCGGCTCGGCAAGCGCTCCGGCCAAGCTCGCCACATCGATGCCCTGCCTGACCGGCACGATCCTGGCCGGCGGCACCCTGTACCTGGCGCGCAGCAGGGCGGGCAGCGGATCCCCGGCGCCCGAACCGATCGTGGCGACCAGGTCGGCGCGCGGCAAGAGCCAGCCGATCAGCCGGCGGCGGACGGCGTGGGCGGCCGCCCGCGACCAGCGGCCCTGCCGCCGCGCATTGGAGACTTCCAGCCCAGGGTCGTCGAGCACGTCGATCACCCAGCCGGTCCCAGGTCGGCGCAACAGCCAGCCTGCCAGCGCAGAGGCGTCCTGGATCGTATACACCAGCCGGTAGCGGTGGCCCCGCAGTCGCCGGCCCACCGCCCAGCAGGCTGCTGTGGCCGTGAAGGCGAGCAGCCGCAGCGGCGACGTGCCGCACCGGACGGGCAGCCGCCACCCGCGTACGTCAGCGAGCTCGGCGATGTCCGCGGGGAAGGCGTCCGGATAGCTGGCCCGCACCTCGACGGGGCCGATCCTGGCCAGCGCCCTGATCCGCTCGTTGACCGCCATGTGGTCGAACCGGCACTCGCCGGGCGCTATGACCAGCACCCGGAAGCGGCCCATGGCGGCATCGGCCTTCTGGCGCGAGGCGTGCCGGGCGGGCCTGATGGTGGCAAGGTAGTGGCTGCGGGCCGGGCGGACCGCGTGCAGCCCACGGTAGCAAGCCGCGCGCAGCGGCCCAGGCCGGACTGCGCCGAGCCACCTGGCCAGCGGCGGCAGCACGGTGACCGGCGTCAGCGTGACTGCCGCGCCGCGGAACAGCGCCCGCACCGTGCTCGCCGACCGTGAGCGGGTGTTCCTGTTCCATGGGTTGGGCAGCCGGACGTCGTACCAGAGGATCGTTCCGCCCGGCGCGGTCACCCTGGCGATCTCCTTCGCCATCCGCGCGGCGAGCGCGTCGTCGAGCACCGAGCTGAACAGGGTCGAGACGAACACCAGGTCGAAGACGCCATCCCGGTAGGGCAGCCGCTCGGCGCCGCCGACAGACAGCGCGGCGCCGGGAACGGCCTGCCTGGCCCGTTCCAGCCGGTCGACGAGCAGGTCTACGCCGTGCAGCTCCAGCCGGCAGTCGGCCAGCTCGGTGCGCAGGCGGGCGAGGTCAGCGCCGTCGCCGCAGCCGACGTCGAGCACGCGGGCGCCGGCCGGCAGGTCGACCTCGCGGATCTCGGCTATGATGGCGGCCCAGCGCGCCTGCGCGGTAAGCCGGTTGCCCGCATTGCCGCCATCGCGCTTGCGCCGCTGCGCCGGGCTGGTGTCGTAGTGCAGGTAGACCTGCCTGACCCGCTGGTGCTCGACCGCGCCGGTGTCCTCGGCCCGGTGATCGGCGTCCTGACCGGCGGCCCTGAGCAGGGCGGACCGGAAGTCGCGCAGAGCGGCAGCCCTGGACCACCGGCCGGTCGCGATCGCCCGGCCGACCTCGCCCATCCGTGCCCTCGCAGCCGGGTCGGCGGCAAGGGTCGCGAGTGCCGCGGCGAGGGCAGCCGCGTCGCCCGGACTCACCGCGAGCCCGGCGCCCGCCTCCGTCACCACGTCGGCCATATCGCCCGGCTCGGTCACCACCGCAGGCCGGCCGGCCCCAAGGTAGTCGAACAGCTTGTTGGAAAGCACCATCGCGTTCCGCTCGAGCCCGCGCAGCGGTACCACGCAGATGTCGGCCGCCTGGCAGACCGAGACAACCGCTGCCTTGGCCACGGGCTCGGGGAAGAGCACCGGCAGCCTTTCCCGCCTGGCCCGCGCGATCAGGTGCGGCTTGCTCTCCCCTTCGCCCATGATCGCGAACAGGAACGCGTCCCGGTCCAGCATCGCGGCGGCGTCGAGCACGGTGTCCAGGTCATACATCGGGCCGAGGCCGCCCGCGTACAGAACTACCGTCCGGCCGGACCAGCCGAGCCGCTCGCGGAGCACGTCGCGTCCCGGGCCCGCCCAGTCGTCCGGCGGCGGGTCGTAGCCGTTGGGCGCCAGCGTGATCTTGCCGGCCGGAATGCCGCGCCCTTCGAGCAAGCCGCGCAGCCCGGGAGTTACCGTGATGATCCCGTCGGATCTCGCGTACAGGAACCGCTCGACCACCCTGGCCGCGCGCAGTGCCAGCGGCGGGAGCAGCCGCGCCTGCTCGGCCGCGTCTAGCGACATGTCCCGCTCGTCGAGTACGAACGGAACCCCACGAAGCCTGGCGGCCGCGAAGCAGCCGATAGCCAGCATGCTTGGGGTGAGCCCGGCAACCACCACGTCGCACCGGCCGCAGCGCCAGGTGGCAACGGTAGACGTGACCAGCTGACCCGCGTAGTACCGAAGCCGGGAGGCCAGGCTGCCCCGGCGCAGCGGAGCCAGCCGCATCGGGACCAGCGTGACGCCGTGGGGCAGCCCTGCCTCCTCGCCGACCCCGCCGGTCGCGTCCGTGCCGAACAGGTAGTGACTGGACGGCGCGACCACCGTCACCTGGTCGCCCGCCTCGGCCAGATGCCTGGCCACCTGCCAGGTCCGCAGGATGCCCGGCTGATGAGGACTGCTGAAGTGATCGGAGACGAACACGACCTTCATGACCGGCCCCGCAGCAGGGCCTGGCAGTACCTGACGATCAGCTCGGAGGCGTCGTGGCCGCCGACCTCAAACGGATCGGCCCAGCTGCCCGGCCGCTCGATCATCTGCGCGCAGGCCGCGACGATGTCGCCGCTGTCCGTCCCGGCCACCATGTTCGCCCCGGCCCGCACTGTCTCCTGCCATTCGGTGCTCTCCCTGGCCGTCACGCACGGCACTCGCAGGATGCAGGCCTCCTGCTGGACGCCGCCGCTGTCGGTCAGCACCAGAGCGGCGCCGGCCAGCAGCCGCACGAAGTCCCGATGGCCACCAGGCTCGCCAGTGACCACGCCAGGAACCGTGAGCAGGCCGTCGAGCAGCCCGAACTCGGCCAGCCGCACCTTCGTGCGCGGGTGCAGCGGCCACCGCACCGGTACGCCGAGCTTGGCAGGCAGCTCACCGACAGCGCCGACCAGGCCGCCAAGCACGGCCCGGTCGTCAACGTTCTCCTGGCGGTGCAGCGTGACAAGGACGTAGCCGCCGGCACCGGACTGACCTCCCCGCCGCCCGCCATCGGCCGAGACCTGCGTGAGTGTGTACCTGAGCGCCTCGCCGAGGGTGCTGCCGGCGACCACGATCTCGCCGCGCACCCGCTCGGACTCGGCGATCAGCCGCGCCCGCTCGGACGGCACGAACAGCACATCGCTGATGTGGTCGATCATCGTCCGGTTGTGCTCTTCCGGCATCCGCCAGTCCCAGCTGCGCAGGCCGGCCTCGACGTGACCTACCAGCAGGCCGAGCTTGCGCGCGGCCAGCGCGCCGGCCAGGTTCGTGTTGGCGTCGCCGCCGACCAGCACGATGCCGGGCCGCTCGGCAGCCAGAACGCGCTCGATCCCGGCGAGCATCTCGGCTGTCTGTGCGCCTTGCGTTATGCCAGGACGGCAGTTGCCGATCCGGCAGCCCGGTGCGGGAAGACCCATGTCGACGAAGAACACCGCGTCCATGGCCGGCGAGTAGTGCTGCCCGGAATGGATGGCGAAGTGCGGCACGTCCTCGGATGCGAGCCGCCGCAGCAGCGGCGCGAGCTTGACGATGCCCGGCCGGGTACCGAGCACCACCGCCACCCGGGCGGCCGCGTCGGCCGGCCACTGACCGGGCGCCCGGTCCTGCCCGCTCAATGCTTCGCCCCGCGCCCGCCGGCCACCACGCCGACGGTCCTGGCCAGGATCGTCAGGTCGAGGCGCAGGCCGCGCCGTCCGCAGTAGTCGAGCTCAAGGCCGAGCTTCTCCGGAATCGACAGGTCGTCCCTGCCGTTCACCTGTGCCCAGCCGGTGATGCCCGGCCGCACGCCGAGCACCAGCCGCTCCCGCGGCGTGTAGCCGGCCGCGATCGCAACGAGCTCTGGGCGCGGCCCTACTAGCGACATCTGCCCGGCCAGCACGTTCAGCAGCTGCGGCAGCTCGTCGATCGACCAGCGCCGAAGCACCGACCCAACCCTGGTGATCCTTGGGTCGCAGTCGACGGTCAGCGCGGGACCTAGCTTGTCGGCACCACGCACCATGGTCCGCAGCTTCACGATCCGGAACGGCCGACCGCCACGGCCGGCGCGCCACTGCAGGTACAGCGGGGATCCCGGTGACTCGGCCAGGATGGCCATGCATGCGGCGGCCAGGACTGGCATGACGGCCAGCAGGGCCGCCGCGGCAAGCGCGAGGTCGATGATCCGCTTAGCCGCCTTATAGGAAGGCCGACCCAGGCTCCTGTGGCTGCTCGCGGCCCCGGCGGGCCTTCCGTCAACCCCGAGCCGCGCTGACAAGGTCCGTCACCACCTCGATGACGCGGTCCGCCTCTGCGTCCGACATGTCCGCATAGAGTGGCAGCGAGAGCACCCGCCGGAAGACGTCCTCGCAGACCGGGTACTCGCCGCCCCGGTATCCGTAACGCTTCCTGAAATGCGTCATCAGATGCACCGGGATGAAGTGCACGCTCGTGCCGATGCCCCGGTCCGCCAGATCCTCGACCAGCCGGTCACGGCCACCTCCCGCCCGGCCGGCCAGCCGGAGCGGATACAGGTGCCAGGCTGGCCGGACCCCCTCGGCGACGACGGGCAGCTCGACGAGATCGCCGAGGCTGGCGAGGCTGGCGCTGTAATGCGCGGCGATCTCGGCGCGACGCTCCCTGATCTGTGCCTCGCGCCGCAGTTGGCTCAACCCAAGCGCCGCCTGCATGTCGGTCATATTGGCCTTGAAGCCGCACTCGGCGACGTCGTAGCGCCAGCTGCCGCCCTTGCGGTAGCGGCGCCATGCGTTCTTGCCGATGCCATGCATCCGCAGGCACTCGACCCGGTCCGCGATGACGTCGGACGCGGTGGTCAGCATGCCGCCCTCGCCCGTGGTGATGTTCTTGGTGGCGTAGAAGGAGAACGCAGTGATGTCGGCGATGGAGCCGACCGGCCGAGCGCCGACCGCCGCGCCGAGCGAGTGCGCAGCGTCCGATATCACGACGGCGCCGCGATCGGCGGCGAGCTTGGCGATCTCCTCGATGGCGCAGGGATGCCCGCCGTAGTCGACGGCGATGACGGCCTTGGTCCGCTCGCCCCAGGCCCGATCGACCAGGTCGGGATCTATCTGCAAGGAGACCGGATCGATGTCGGCAAACACCGGGGCAGCGCCGACCCGCTCGAACTCCTGGCACAGCGGCCCGTAAGTGAGCCAGCCGGACGCGAGCGCCTGCCCGACTGCGGAGATGTCCTCGGCGCTGATCGACGGCCGGTGAAACGGGATGTCAGCCATTCCGACCGCGCATTTCCGCCTTGAGTGCGCTGAGCGCGGCAATGAGGAATCGCACCGGCCACTCCCCCGAATAGCATTTGTGCGGGACTCGGAGGTGATCCCCGGCGGCCGTTAGCGGCTAACTGCTCGGGAATCCAAGAGATCCCCCTGAGGTGGTAATGGGAGACGGAACGTCCAACGATTGGGTCGGCCGCCGCCAGGCCGGCATCGGGCATCGGTCCGGACAATTCAGAGCGTGGCCGCGCCTTCAGCGGGTGCTGAGGTCCAGGGCAGACCGAGCGGCTGCGCGGTGCGTGACGTGGTCGGCCGAGCCGCTTCGTGCTCGGCGCCGCCGGCGGATCGAGACGATCGCGAGCAGAGCGACGTCGCCCACCGCGAGGCACAGCCCGCCGATGTCACATGCCTTCACGAGCCGCCATGGCGTGTACGTCGCGACGAGCCGCGCCTGGGGGCGGGTGCCCGGCAGGCTCGTGAAGGCCGTCGTGACGCCGAACTGGGAGGCGGTGCGGAACCCGGGGATCTGCCAGCCGGCGTAGGCGGGGTAGGTGAGCACGACCGGCCCGCTCGCAGCACTGCCAGCCAACGATGCGGAGACGGGCGTGCTGCGGGCGACCTTGATGACGGCAGGTGCTCGCGGCACCCTGATGCCAGCAGGGGCGATCAGCGGCCCGGGTCCGGCGTGGACCACCCGGATCAGGTAGTCGGTCAGCGGGGCGCGCTGCGCCAGCGCGACTACCTGGCCCCAGTCTCGGAGCGTGAGACGCAGGCGCGGCTGGTACGCGGCCGACACCGGCTCGGTGTTCTCATAGACGACGATGGACCCGGCGCTGAAGACCCTCGTGAGATCGCGCTGGCGGGCAAGCCAGTCGTAACTCTGCGCCCCGGGCACTCGGGCGAGGATCACGTAACGGATCCCCAGGGGTGCCAGCAGCCGCCCGAACTCGGTGAGCCGGCTCCCCTCGTTCAGGCAGAACTGGAGGAACAGCGACCGGGGGTTGCTGGTCTCGGTCGTGATCGGCCCGGCTTCCAGGTCGTCGGCGGAGATCACCGGACGGTTGAAGTAACCCTGCATCGGGTTGGCGACGACGCGGTCACCGATCCACGGCACCTGGAAATAGGCCCGCCACGGCAGCGCGATCGCCGTCGCTCCGTTGCTCATCGATCGATCGGCCGCTGCCCAGGCGGCCGGGTACTGCGTCGGC
>Ga0335081_10007250_pt1 | contig 17727 bp, 18 predicted proteins | sample Lox_Sample_35_FD_206713 | JGI IMG/M metagenome (GOLD analysis project Ga0335081, IMG submission 206713) | Soil microbial communities from Loxahatchee National Wildlife Refuge, Florida, United States - Lox_Sample_3.5 | ecosystem: Environmental > Terrestrial > Soil > Wetlands | place: USA... | reverse complement strand
AAGGCCAGAGGAAAGTTGACGGCGAAGTAGCGAGGTAGTGCGGACCCCCTCGACTGGGCTGCTTCCAGGAAGCAACAAACGGGTGGTCCGCAGGTGCCAGCCCTTGTTAACTACGGTCCGCGCTCCGCCCGCTGCGGCGGGCTACAGGCTGGGCTAGGCTATGTCACGCCTCCTGGGGCGCCGAATTTTCGCCGGTCGGTCCACGGGAACAGGACCAAGCTCACCCCCCACATGACTACTGCGCCGGCGCCGACTGCTTCACGGTCAGCGAGCGGCTCAGCCGGAAGGTCACTACGGACTCCGCCGGGATCTGCAGATCCTTGTTGCCGGTGAAAGCAGCGCCCGCAGTTCCCGCACCCGCGCCGACCAGGCCGCCGATCAGCGCGCCCTTGCCGCCTCCGGCCAGACCGCCGATCAACGCGCCGCCACCTGCGCCGCCGCCGATCATTGCGCCCGTGCGCTTGCCTTTACCCTTCACGGTCTGCGTGTAGGTCGAGCTGTGAATCGTCATCGGCACGCCTCCCACATTGACGGCGGTCAGTGCGACCGACAGCACGCCCTCACCCTTGAACCGGCCGGGTGACTTGGAATCGACCACCGTGCCGGAAACCGCAGCGCCGGCGGGAATTGCGACCTCGCCTTTTACCGTGACCGCATGGGCCAGGGTTCCATTGAAAGCGTCGCCCGGATTTGCCGTCTTGGTATCAATCGTGCTTCCCATGCGCACCACCAGGCTCGCGCCCTGCGCAATCACCAGCGGCGGCGGGGGTGGTGGCGGCGGCGGCGGAGCCTGGGCCGCCTGCTGAGCCGGAGCTTGCGCCGCGCCAGGTGCGGCCTGTTGCTGCTGTTGCGGCGGCGCCGTCTTTGCCATGGACTGGTCCTGGCTCATGTTGCCCATCTGCTGGCCGCCCTGCGCGGACGAGGTCTCGCTGCTGGTCGCCGGCTGGTTCGGATTCTGATTCTGGGTCTCGTTCTTCTTGCTGCAGGCCACGAAGCTCATGGCCAGGATGAGGCTGAGCACGAGCGCTGACATTCGGTAACGCATGGTTTCTCCCTTTCGTTGTGGTTCCGGAATGAGGTTATCCGGCAAACGATTCGACCGTGCCGCCGAGAAACGTACAGACTTGTGCGCTGCCGGTCATAGTGACTTAGAACGCAGAAATTGTAGCGCGTTTGCCCAACTGCTGCGCGTGCTTAGTGTGAGTCGCCGACTGTGCCGGATGCCGCCGATTCGGCCGATCGCCTGCTCCGCGCACCATCGCGCAGCGCCAGATAGCCGAGTACCCCGGCCACCACCGAAGCCACCAGGACGGCGGCTTTGGCTTCCATCAGGTGAGCGGGATCGTCGAAGGCCAGCGAGCTGATAAAAATCGACACGGTAAAGCCGATACCGGCCAACATGCCGACCGCGCTGAGCTGCTTCCAGGTGACACCGTTCGGCACTCGCGCCAGACCCACTACCTGCGCCAGCTTGGCAAAGCCGATGATACCCAGGGGCTTGCCAATCACCAGCCCCAGCACGATGCCCCAGGCCACGCGGCTGACCAGCAGACCGCGCATGCTTCCGCTGGAGAAGGTCACACCGGCATTGGCCAGCGCGAAGAGCGGCAACACCAGAAACGATACCCAGTCGTTCAGCAATCGCGTCAGCCGCTCAGAAGCCGATTCGGTATTGTTCAGCAGCGCATCGAAACCTCCGAGCAGGTTCTTCGCCGTCTGCAAATTGCCGCTGGCCATGGCGTCGCGGAAGCTGCGCGACATCTCGGTTGCGATGTCCTGAAACTGCTCCAGCGAGAGACTGGCCGTGGTCGGCACCATGAATCCCAGGATCACGCCCGCGATGGTGGCATGGACCCCGGAGCGCAGCATTGCCACCCAGAAGCCCACGCCCAGCACAAAATAGACGACCGCGCGCGAAATGCCCAGCTTGAGCAGCGCAAGAATAATCGCGAGGATCACGATGCCGGCAAAGAGCGCGCCGCGATCCAGCGATCCGCTGTAGAAGACCGCAATCACGATAATGGCGCCGATATCGTCGGCGATGGCCAGCGAGAGCAGGAAAATCTTCAGGTCGGGTGGAATGCCTTTGACCATCCCGAGCACACCGAGCGAGAAGGCGATGTCCGTCGCCATCGGAACCCCCCAGCCGTGCTGGCCGGGCTGGCCGTGATTCAGTACCGCGAACAGAGCTGCGGGAATGATCATGCCGCCCAGGGCGCCGAAGATGGGCAGGGCTGCGCGGCGGATGTCCGACAGCTCGCCATGCACAATCTCGTGCTTGATCTCCATGCCGACGAGGAAGAAGAAGATCGCCATCAGCGCATCGTTGATCCAGGCGTGTACCGGCAGCTGCAGCCGGGAGAGCGACAGCTCCATCTCCCAGACGTGATGGTAGGACTCGTGCCAGGGCGAGTTGGCCCAGAGCAGCGCAATCACGGCGGCGGCCAGCAGAAAGACGCTGCTGATGCCCTGGATGTGAATGAACTCCTGGACGGGAACGACGAGAGCGCGCGTCACCAGCGATTCGCGCAGGCGAATCTGTAGCGCTCCGTAAGTGCGAGGCGGAATTCCCATGGATCGTGGCGAGCGGCTACTCTCAGTCCAGTTGCCAGTGTCCATTTCAACCTGCGGAGAGAACCGGCGTCAAACGATTCTGGGAGGTGGCGAACACTGTGGCGGACTATTTGGTAATCCGGAATTGCTGGGCTATGCTGGGTGGCCTACATGTACGCCATCATACGCAATGTGTTGCTGATTTTTGCCGCGCTGTTGCCTATCGTCAACCCGCTCGGCATGGCGCCGATCTTTGCCGAGATGACGCTGGGCTACCCGGACAACATCCGCCGCACGGTCGCCATGCGAGTTGCGGTCAATGGCGTCGCGCTGCTGGTCGCATCGCTGTTCGTGGGCGGCTACATTCTTCAGTTCTTCGGCGTCAGCCTGGCCGCCGTGCAGATCGGTGGCGGACTGGTCGTCGCGATTGCCGGATTCCGCATTCTGAACAAGAAGCCCGGCATCGACGACAAGCAGGTGGAATCGGCTCCCGACAGCCAGGAGATTCTCTCGCTGGCTTTTTACCCGCTCACCATGCCGCTGACCGTGGGCCCGGGCTCGATCGCCGTCGCGCTCACCCTGGGCAGCAACCTTCACGAAGAGACGCACCTGCAGCTGATTGTCAGCGCGCTGGCCGCGGTCGCCGGCATCGTGCTGATCGGTGTCACCATCTTCCTGTGCTACTGGCTTTCGGAAGGTCTGCAGCGGCTGCTGGGCCCGACGGGCACCAGCATTCTCATTCGCCTGTCGGCGTTTATCGTGCTCTGCATCGGCATACAGATCATGTTCAACGGACTGGAGGACTTCTATCACATTCTGCTCAGGGGAGCGATCGGGTAGAGGGCGTTGGGTAGAGCTGGCGTTCAGGCCAGCGTCAACCTGCGCATGGTTTGCGAACAGCGATCGTTGCCTCTGAAAACATTCTCTGCGCCTCTGTGGTAAAACTTCTGCAAGGAGCTTCCATGGCGGAATCCTACGATCCGGTTGCGCGACTCAACGAACTTATCCAGGACATTCCCTTCGCGATGTTCACGACGGTGCGGCCCGACAGCACGCTGCACAGCTGTCCCATGGCCACGCAGCCGGCCGACGGCAGCGGCGTGTTGTGGTTTCTCTCCGGCAGCAACACGGAAAAAGTTGAGGCTGTCCGCACTGTTCAGCGCGTCAATCTGGCGTACAGCGATGCGGTTTCGCAGCGCTACGTTTCGGTCAGCGGATTCTGTGAGCTGGTGCGCGATCATCTCCGGTCGAAGGCGATGTGGAATCCGCAGTACAGCGCATGGTTCCCCGGCGGAGTTGACGATCCCAACCTGATTCTGCTGAAGGTGAACGTGCAGCAGGTGGAATATTGGGACAAGGCGCAAGGCCGCATGGTGGAGCTGCTCGGCTTCGCCCGGCCGGCGATCGACTGAGGCTTGTGCAGAAAACTGTGGCTAATCCGCTGCCGTTCTGTAATGCTATGTGCCTTCCCTATTGGCCAGTCTCTCGCCAACACTGTGCGCTGAGCGTGTGCGCCATGGGGCATTTCGCACTTCACATCGGGAGATTGTCATGAAGGGAACCGGCGCCGTTAGGAACAGCAAACGAATCGTGTCCGCCACTCTCAGCCTGGTGATGCTGGTAGCCGTATCGCCGGCATTTACCGTCGCGCAGATGGGCGGCGGGGGCATGGACGCTGAGCTGCAGCAGAAGCTTGGCGCTCTGAAGCAGGCGGCCGCCGCCAACAAGCAGAAGCTGCATCATTACCAGTGGACCGAAACCTCGCAGATCACGCTGAAGGACGACGCCAAGCCGGAGCGCGTTTTCCAGTGCTCCTACGGGCCGAACGGTCAGGTGCAGAAGGTCCCCATGGGACAACAGCAGCAGCAACCGCAGCAGCGCGGCCGCTTGCGGGAGCGCATCGTCGAGAAGAAGACCGCGGAGATGAAGGACTACATGCAGGACGTGCAGAGCCTGCTGTCGCTCTACGTCCCGCCCAACGCGCAGCTGATGCAGGCCGCGTTTGCCAAGAAGAATGTCAGCCTGCAGAAGACGCCGGGCGCTCCGGGGGTGAACTTGGTATTCACGAACTATGCCAAGCAGGGCGACCAGATGACGATCACCTTCGATCCGGCGACCAAGAAGATGACCAACATCAGCGTCAACACCTACATGGACAATCCGCAGGATGCGGTGACGCTGGCGGTGCAGATGGCCAGCCTGCCCGACGGCGCCAACTACGCGCAGCAAACCACGCTGAACGCCACCGCGAAACAGCTCCAGGTCGTGACGGTCAGCAGCAACTACGTGAAGATTCAGTAGATCGCTATGGCATTTGTGTCAGGGCACGTCTTTACCGGCCGCTGAAACACTCGGATTTCCATCTCGTTCGGGTGGAGCTGGCCTTGAAGGCCAGCGGGCGTGGCCTGACCCAAAGCAAAATGCGTGAGCTAGTCACGGCATAATCACCGCCGCCCCGTCGATCGCGTCCCGCTTCACCGCCAGCAGCGCTTCATTCGCCTGATCCAGCGCGAACTGCGTCACCTTGGGCCGCAGATCGATCTCGGCGGCAATCTCCAGAAAATCGTGCGCATCCTGGCGCGTCATGTTGGCGACGCTGCGCAACTGGCGCTCGCCCCACAACAGCGAGTCGTAATCGAACTGCGGGATGCGATCGAGATGGATCGCGTTGATGGCCACCACGCCGCCCTTGCGCAGGCTGGCGAGCGCCGCCACCACCACATCGCCGCTCGGCGCAAACGTCAGCGCGCGGTCCAGTTCCACCGGCGGCTTGTCGGTCTCGGCGCCCACCCACTTCGCGCCCATCGACTGCGCCAGCTTGCGATGCGATTCCCCGCGCGTCGAGACGTACACGTCGCACTTCCACGCGTGCAGTACCTCGATGGCGAGATGCGCCGAGGCGCCGAATCCGAAGAGCCCGACGCGCTCGCCTTTTTCCACCCCGGCCACGCGCAGGCTGCGAAATCCGATGATGCCGGCGCACAGCAGCGGCGCCGCGTGCAGATCGTCGAGTTCAGGCGGCAGCGGAAAGACAAAATCGGCGCGGGCCAGCGCGTACTCGGCATAGCCGCCGTTCACGCTGTAGCCGGTGAAGGTGGGCGCGTCGCACAGGTTCTCCATCGCGTGCTTGCAGAACCAGCAGGTGCCGTCAGTGCCGCCGATCCATGAGACGCCGACCCGCGTGCCGCGCGGCAGCTCCGCGGTTGCGCCGTCGACCACGTCGCCGACGATCTGGTGTCCGGGGATGACGTGGTCAAGCCGCGGCGGCAGCTCGCCTTCGGTGATGTGAAGATCGGTACGGCAGACGCCGCAGGCGCGGACTTCCAGCAGCACCTGGCCGGGGCGGAGCGTCGGCTGCGGGACGTCGGCGATGCGCAGCGGCCGCTGATCAATGGGCGCCGGAGCGGTGAGGGTTGCGGCTTTCATGGTTCACCATCCATGGCAGTGATTCTATCGCCGCGACTCCAGATGCCGCCCCAATTCATGGCTAAAGAACAGAAGAGGCATTTAGGCCGCGCACTGCCACGGTCATGGCCAAGCGGAGCATCTAGCAAGTTTGGACGTGCACTGTAACCCGCAGAATCAAGCGCCGTTGCTCCTGCCCATCTCTGTGCGCTGCGTGCCCTCTGTGGTGCAATCTCCTCACACCGCCGGATTGCGGAAGAACAAAATCAGCCTCAGCCCCACGCCGTTGAACTCGCGTATTGGCTCGACGATCGTCGTCCGCCGCCGGTAATAGCTCTCGATCTCCGTCCGCGAGTTCACCCGGAAGATGGAGCCGAAGGTGTAGTTGTACTGAGTCCACATGCCGGTCTTGCAATCGTAGAAGATCTCCGCCTCGGCATACGGCGTGGCAATGAAGGAATGCACCTGCAGGCTGTGGCTGAGCGTCAGGCGATTGCGATAGCGCCAGGTGAAGCCGGTCGGCAGCCCGCGCAGGTCGATGCGATTGCGGTCGGCAATCTGGAATTCCCACGGCAGCGGCAGACGCGCCGTCAGCTCCAGGTTCGCATTGTTCTGCGTGGACGGATTGCTCCCCACGATCTTCACGTAGCGATAGCCGGCGCGGAAGGTCAGGTACTTGGCCTTCTCGGGGTTCAGCACCTTCAGATGCGGCTCCAGAAACGGCAGCAATGCGAAGTCGATGTTCGGGCTCAGCTGGAAGTTGTTGTTTGGGGCGTCGGGATTCACCGAGCCCTGCGCGATCAGGTAGAGGCTGACCTTGTCGGTCAGGCCGATGTAAGTATCCAGCGCCGGATAGAAGTAAACGCCTTGCTGCGCCCTGGCGCCGGCGGCCAGGAGCAGCAACGCCAGCAGCACTTGGCTGGCGCTCCTAATCACTCCGACCGTATTGCGGCCTGCAGGGGGCAATAGGCTGGGCCTCGCGAGCGATAATTCCGGGATGCTTTGGGATGGAGCGATTCATTATGGCATCCGCTGCAATGCTGTAAAGGGCAATCTGACTTGGACTTGCGCGAAGGATTACACTCCAGCCGGAACCCATATCCATCTAAAGTGGTATAGACAAATAGCGTTAATGTGCTACTCTGCGTATGGCGACGAAACAGGTAGACGTACCTAGTTTCCGTCGCCTTTTGTTCTTGCGGTTGATGCACGACGGTGCCGCTCGCCCGCCGAAACAGAACGAACAGGCCCAGGCTGAGTTCGGCCCCTGTTCTTTGACAACTGAAAGTAAATGGCCGATCGCGCGAACCGTTGCGTATACAGGCTCTGCGCAACGGAGTCGAAGCAAGGTCCCGTGCCGCACCGTGATGCGGACTGAAGTGAGCGGGACCTTGCGGGAAAAACTCTGCTTTGCGTGCCTTCTGTCAGGGCACGACTTTTTACAGGCTGCTGAAAAACTCGAAGCTGTCCTCAGTACAGCAAATACTTCACCCGCACATCCATGAACTGGTCGAGCTTCTCGCGCCAATCGCCGGCAATGCGGTTGGGATCCTCGCCCGCCTGCAGCGCGGTAAACGCCGACTTGTTTACCAGCAACTGATTCATCTTCCCCATGTCATAGCCGAGCGGATACAGCTTGTGCAGCGCAGCCGCCAGCTCCAGCCCGAGCTCGGGCGCGTCCAGCTCCTCGCGGTTGGTCACGATGATGTTCACGCCGCTACATTCGCGGCGCGCATACGGGCCCGACGTTGGCGTGAAGGTCGTCGGTATAAAGCGCACGCCGGGAATGTTGCGCCCGTTGAGATAACTCGACAACTCCTTGGCCACCAGGTACGGCGAGCCCACAAGCTGGAACGGCATATCGGTTCCGCGTCCCACCGAGACGCTGGTGCCTTCAATCAGCGCAACTCCGGGATACAGCAGCTCCGCATCCAGGCTGCGCAGGTTCGGCGAGGGGTTCACCCACAGCGCGCCGGTTGAGTCGTACCAGTCGCCGCGCAGCCAGCCGCGCATCGGAATCACGGTCAGGTCGGCGTCAATGTGCTTCTCCTCGTTGAACAGCTTGGCCAGCTCACCCATGGTCATGCCGTGCCGTACCGGCAGCGGAAAATAATTTACGAAGCTTTCCTGGCCGCTGTCCGACACCGGCCCCTGCACATATGCGCCGGTGATGGGATTGGGCCGGTCGAGCACGATGATCGGCTTCTTCGCCTTGGCCGCGGCCTCCAGGAAATATCCCAGCGTCGTCTCGTAGGTGTAGAAGCGCGCGCCCACGTCCTGCAGGTCGACCACGATGGCGTCGAGCCGGCGAATGAGATCCGCGGGAGGACGCCGTTGCGCATCGCTCGCGCCGTAAACGCTGTAGATCGGGATGCCGGTCAGCACGTCCTTCGTATTGGGAATGTCGGTCGAGTCGGACTTGCCTTCCACGCCGTGCTCGGGGCCGAAGATCACTTGCAGGTCCACGCCCGGCGCCTGCGAGATCACGTCAATGGTGCGCCGGCCCCTGCTGTCGATGCCCGTCTGGTTGGTCAGCAACCCGATGCGGGTCTTCGTCACGTTAGGAAGCCTCAGTGGCTCGAACTGCCGCTCTTCCAGCACATCAATTCCGGTCAGCACCTTGCCGTTGCGCACGATCACACGCCGCGCCGCCATCAGCGTCTCGTTGTACCCGGTGATGCGCGCCAGCCGCGTCTTCTGCTCTTCGCTGGGCGAGAGCTTCAGCGCCGCCGCTACCGCAGTCGCAATCTCGGTGCGCAGCGAGATCACGTTGCCCGTCGGCAGCATGGTCGAGTTGGTCAGCAGGATGACGTACGTGTTGGTCGTCGGATCGATCCACAGCGAGGTGCCGGTGAAGCCGGTGTGGCCGAAGGAGCCGACCGGCAGCAGCTCACCGCGCGTCGAGGAAAACGGCGAATCGATGTCCCAGCCCAGCCCGCGCAGGTTGGGCATGTTTGGTGGCTGCTGCGGCGTCGTCATCTTCTCCACGATCAGTTGATTCAGGATTGGTGCGCCATTGTTCAGCAAACACTGCGCAAACTTCGCCACGTCCTCTGCGGTTGAGAACAGCCCGGCATCGCCGGCCACGCCGCCCATCTGCCGCGCCGTGGGATCGTGTACCGTGCCGCGCAACATCTGGCCGGTGTGCTCATCGCGCTGCGTCGGCGCAATACGCGGCCCCCACGACGCCGGAGGATTGAAGCGCGTCGTGGTCATGCCCAGCGGCCCGAAGACGTACGTCTGCGCGTACTGGTCCAGCGGCGCGCCGCCCACCTTCTGCACCAGCTCGCCCAGGACGATGAAGCCAACGTCGCTGTAGAGGAACGTCGAGCCGGGCGCGTTCACCAGCTTGGCCGCATTGGCGCGCGCGTAGCCCTCGTCGACCCCGTTCCACGGATCCTTCAAGTCGAGATCGGCGGGCAGCCCCGAATAGTGCGTCAGCAGCATGCGGATCGTAATGTCCTCTTTGCCGTTCTGCGCGAAGTCGGGAATGTACTTGGCAACCGGATCGTTCAGCTTGATCATGCCCAGCTGCTCCATGCGCATGATGCAGGTGGTGGTCGCGATGACTTTGGTGAGTGAGGCGAGGTCGAAGATGGTGTCGGTGGTCATCGGCTCGGGTTTGTTGCCGACGGTGCGATTGCCGTACGCCTTCTCGTAGACGACGAGTCCTTTGTGTCCGACCAGCAGCACCGCTCCCGGCGCGTTGCCGGCGGTCACAGCTTCCTTCAGCACCGCGTCCAGTGGCGCAAACCAGCTCTGCTCTTCCTTGGAGGCCGTGGCCGCCGCCTGGGGCGTAGCAGGGGCTGGCGCCTTTGTCGCGGGAGCGGATTGCGCCGGCGCTGGCTGAGCTTGCGGAGTAGCAGCAGGTTTTTGAGCGATGGCGGACGCAGCAATGACAACGACGAAGAGCAGCGCGAGCGCCGGCCGGCGCAGATCGAGACTCAAGTGGACCTTTCCGCTGTGGATGTAATCCGCATCAGGCGCGGGAAAGATATTATAAGTTGCGATCCGGATTTCCCGCAGCCAACTGCTTGCGGAGAGTGCGAGGGTAGAGCGGGCCTTCAGGCCCGCGTCAACAACTGGAGAATGTATTAAGCTGCCGGCAGGTACGGCACCGCAGGTGCCGTACCTGCCGGCGGTAGCAAAATACGGCGGGGACGCGAACCTGAAGGTTCGCTCTACCCGGCGAATCGCAGGCTCGTCATTGGTCGAATCTCACCAACCCGTCGCCTTCGCCGATCAGGAAAGACAATTCGCGCGCGCCTTCGCCATCCTCCGTCAGGCCATCGCGGACCGCGTCTTCCCTGCCGCGGCTCTCGCGATCATCTACCGCGGATCGCTGATCGCCTCGCAAGGCTTTGGCCGCTTCACCTACGAACCCGACGCTCCGCAAGTTCACGCCGAAACCATCTTCGATCTTGCCTCGGTCAGCAAAGCCGTCGCCACCACAACAATCGCGATGCTCTTTCACGAACGCGGCAAGCTCGCGCTCGACGAGCCACTGGCGGCAAGTCTTCCTGAATTCGTCTCGCTTGCGCCCAAGCACCAGCAAGCCGAGCGCGAAGCCGTCACGCTGCGCATGCTGCTGGCACACTCCTCCGGTCTGCCCGCCTACGAGAAGCTCTTCGAGTACGCGACCACGCGCCGTGACTTGATTCACGCTGCGATGACATGTCCGCTGGTCTCGGCGCCGGGCATGCGCGCCGACTACAGCGATATCGGCTTCATCTTGCTGGGCGAGGCGCTTGCCAAGAAAGCCGGCGCATCGCTCGACCAATTCGCGCAGCAGGAGATCTTCACCCCGCTGGGAATGACGCGCACGTGCTTCAATCCTCCTCCGGAGTGGAAGCCCGAGATCCCGCCGACCGAAGACGATCAGCGATTTCGGCACACCATCATCCAAGGCGAGGTCAACGATGAAAACGCCTGGGTGCTAGGCGGCGTTGCCGGACATGCCGGGCTCTTCGCGCCGGCCACCGACCTGGCGCGCTTCGCCGAGTGCATGCTGCGCGGTGGCTCGCCCATCCTGCTGCCCGACACGGTGAAGTTGTTCACGCGCTGCGAGCCTGAGCCGCCGGGCACGACCCGCGCGCTGGGATGGGACACGCCGTCCTGGTCGGACTCCTCCGCGGGCCAGCATTTCTCGCACGCCTCGTTCGGGCATCTCGGGTTCACGGGTTGTTCGCTGTGGATCGATCCTGGGCGCAGGCTGTCGGTCACGCTGCCGACGAATCGCACCTGGCCCGATCGTGCATCGCAACTCATCCGCCAGGTCAGGCCGCGGGTGCATGACGCAATCGTGGAAGCGCTGGAGGGATAGCGCCGGGTGCCCCGCAGCCTGCCCTGAGCTCGTCGAAGGGTCTCGTGGTTTTCAAGACGTGGGCGATTCGCCGTCCAGACACCCGCCTTCCCAGAATCAAACTTGCTACTTTTTGCAGCAATCCAATCCTTGTAAATGCGAATCCAATCGAGGTAAGTTGCTGGTTAAGGGCGCCGCCACGCCCTCAGGAGTTGCTTATGCGCCGCTGGTATGTTCCGCTAACCGTTCTCGGGGTCGGCGGTATCGGTGCGCTGCTGCTGAGCGATCGCGGACGCGCCGCTCTGCGTTCCCTCTTCGACCACTTTTTCGAGGAAGCCCCCGAACGCCTCTCCGACCTGAACGAAACCATCCAGAGCGAACTGGATCGCATTCAGGCGGCGCTCGATCAGATCGCGGAGTCTGTCGAACCTCGTCCCGAGCTCGGCCACTAGAGCCGGTCTTCAGGCTCGTGTTGGGTAGAGCGAACCTTCACGTTCGCGTCTTCCGCGTCGTATACGGAACGGAGTCGTCTCTACACGCCACCCGAGAGATGCTGCGTATCAGGGCACGACTTTACAGGCTGCTGAAAAACTCAGGAGTTCATAATATTCGGGTAGAGCTAGCCTCTAGGCTAGCGTCTAAGCACGTGTGTTTTCCGATTGCCAGTCGGCTTCACAGATTGCTGAAAAACTCTGATCGACGTGTTTGTGCCGCCGGCTAAAAGCCGGCTCATGATCGCAAACAAATAACTCAGACGCTAGCCTGAAGGCTAGCTCTACCCGAACGTGGAAACGAAGCAGAACGGATTTCGCCGGCTGAGCCGGCTAAGAAAAACACCGGGAATTTGGCCGCTTTTCGGCATGACTAAAGTCATGCCCTGTTACAAAGCAATTTGGCTGCCTTTCGGCATGACTATAGTCATGCCCTGTTACAAAGCCATGACGTGGAGTCTTCCAACGGCTTGTTCAGCCGGCGGCACTTACTCTTCCTCCACGCCTTCAAACAAATCCGTCTCGTACTTCCCTTCCCGCGGATCGCGCGTCGCTGCCAGGTGATACATCTCCATCGTGCCCAGATGTTCGCCCAGGTTCTTGCGCACGCGCTCGAACAGCGGCGCCTGCGTGGTGTGCAGGCGAAAGGCTTGCACTTTCTTCTCGAAGCGCGCGCTGCCGATCTCGATGCGCGCCGTCACCGTCGGCTGCGCGATCGGCTGGCGATCCGGCAAGTTCAAGTCAGCGCTGTGGTAATAGAGCTTCTGCGCGCGATGCGGCCTCATCCCGCGCTCCAGCTGCTCAGGATAGCGATCGGTGCGCCCGGCCCACTCGAACGCCAGCGTCGCGAACGTTCCCGCCATCGCGTGATCGATGTGGCCGGTGAGCCCGCCGTCGGGACCGAACGTCACGATCACCTGCGGGCGGAGCTCGCGAATGCGCCGCACCAGGTCGCCGACGGCCTGCCGAAGGTCAACGCGATCGAGCTTGCCGTCGGGATAGTCGAGCACCTCGCCGCCGGCAACGCCCAGCAGCTTGCACGACGCCGCAAACTCTGCGCGACGCAGGCCGGCCAGCTCTTCATCGGTACGAGCTGTGCCGCGATTGCGCGCTGCGGTCCCGGCGGTCATGCAGACGACGAACGTCTCTATACCGCGCTCGTGATAGAGCTGCAGCGTGCCGCCGAAGGCGCCAGCCTCGTCGTCGGGATGGGCGGTGATGCAGAGAAGTCTGCGCATGAGGAGTTTTGGAGACGTGCTACATCGCCCCTACGCACTCTGTTTGGCGACGGCCTCACCTTCCTGGCTGGCTTCCATCTTGCACTTATGGGCGTTGAACTGCTGCTGAATTGCGGCCTGCCCTTCCGACGGCTGGCTGTGGGGATGCGGTTCGAAATAAAATTGCGCCTCGCAGAGTTCGCAGATTCCAAGTACCGGAACTGTCCTGACTCGCTTGATGATTCTCAGATTTCGCTTTGCCATGCCTCATCGTGCCATATCGCGGTTTCTTCCGCCAGCGCCTGTCCCTTGCCAAAACCCGCGCCCATCCGCAATAATATTCATGTTGTTGCCTCAAGGTATGTGAGGTCCGATGAGCGCCTGAGCTGCGCTCGTTGGGGTGCGGTAGCGACGCCGTGTAGGAAGATCGCTGGAGCGCCCATCCGCAAGGCATTGTCGGCCACGCGGTTTTATCTCGCCTGAGGAAACGTTGCCGCCGGAACTTCCAGGCCCCGCCTGGAGTCTGCTTGCGGTCGCTCACTAGCGAAAGGAAACCATTCTCTGTGTTAATGATTCGTCTGTCGCGCCGTGGCGCGCGCAAGCAGCCGCATTACCGCATCGTGGTCATCGAAAAGGACCGGGCACGCGATGGCCGTTCGGTGGAAGTGGTCGGCACCTATAACCCGCGCACCAATCCGGCCAGCGTCGAGTTGAAGCGCGAGCGCATCGATTACTGGACGTCGAAGGGCGCGCAGCTGTCGGACCGCGTGCGCAAGCTGGTGGAGAAGACGCCGGCGAGCACACCGGCCCCCGTGCCGCCGGCTCCTGTACCGCCTGCGCCGTCGACCGAGAGCGAAGCGCCGAGCGCTGCCTAACCGTCTGTAGGAGTCCCACAATGTCGGATAGCAAGCCGAACATCGTTGCCCTGATGGAAGTGCTGGCGCGGGCCATTGTGGAAGCGCCGGACGAGGTCTTCGTCGAACCCTTCGAGGAGAACGGGCAGACGGTGATCGAGCTGGAGGTCGCCGAAAGCGATGTAGGGCGCGTGATCGGCCGCCATGGGCGCACCGCGCGCAGCCTGCGGACCATTCTGCATTCCGCCAGCCTGCGGACGCGCAAGCGCTACCAGCTGGAGATTGTGGAATAGCCGTCGACTTCATCACGATTGCGCGGGTGCGAGGGCCGCAGGGCCGCCGCGGCGAAGTGCTGGCCGAGCTGCACACCGATTTTCCCGAGCGCTTCAATGAGCGCCGGAAGTTGTGGGGACTGGCGGCCGATGGCAGCCGCCGCGAGTTGACGCTCGAAGAGCACTGGTTTCACAAGGGCGGCGTGGTACTGAAATTTGCCGGCGTTGACAGCATCGGCGACGCCGAGCAGCTTGCCGGGTTGGAGATTCAGGTGCCGCAGGAAGAACGCGCAAAATTGGAAGCGGGTTCGGCATACGTCAACGAGATTGTCGGCGCCGATGTATGGATCGATGGCGGCAAGCGCTTTCTGGGTCGTGTAACGGAAGTGCAGTTTGGCGCCGGAGAAGCGCCGCTGCTGGTGGTGCAGCTTCCCTACTGCGTTCCCCGGCCTGGGGGTTGCGAAGGCGATTCGCGAGAGATTCTTGTCCCGTACGCGGCCGAGTATGTGACGAAGCAGGATTTGGCTGCGGGCCGCATAGAGATGGAGTTGCCGGAGGGCTTGCTCGATGTCGACGCGCCGCTGAGCGAGGAAGAGAAGCAGCGCCAGCGCCGGGAGTAAATAGCCCAGCGCGGAAGCGCTGGGTTAAGGGCAAAAGGTAGGTGATCTAGCCCTTTTGAGGGCGACGGGTTTCATGGAATGCCGCCCCTGAACGGGCTCTATGAACTTCAATGACGGGAGATTCCCAGCGCTTCCGCGCTGGGCTAATTCCTTGGCATGGTCGTCACAGCTTTGGCTAGGTGCTAAAGGCTAACTGCTAATTGCTCAATGCCGCGCTTCGACATCCTGACGATCTTTCCGGAGTTCTTTCGCGGGCCGCTGGATTACGGCATTGTGCGCCGGGCGCGCGAAGCAGGGTTGATCGAGATTGCGATCCACGACCTGCGCGCCTTCACGCACGACCGCCATCGCACGGTGGATGACCGGCCGTTTGGCGGCGGCGAAGGCATGGTGCTGAAGCCGGAGCCGATCTTCGAGTGCCTGGAGTCGCTCGCGATCGCGCCGCGCGAAGAGCGGCTGAAGAGCACGGCGCGCGAGTCGGTGGTGCTGCTCTCGCCGCAGGGACGGATGTTCACGCAGGCAGTGGCGCAGGAGATGATGGCGCACGAGCGCATCGTACTGATCTGCGGCCGCTACGAAGGCGTGGATGAACGAGTAGCCGAGCATCTTGCTGACGGTGAGCTTTCGGTTGGCGATTTTGTGTTGAGCGGTGGTGAGCTGGGTGCGGCGATTGTCATCGATGCGATGACGCGGCTGGTGCCGGGAGCGCTGGGCAATTCGGCCTCGGCGCAGCAGGAGTCGTTCACGGCGGGCGTCGAGCAGGCACGACAGGAAGGCGAGCCGCCCACTTCCACCTGCGGCTCCGGCGGATTGCTCGATTATCCGCATTACACGCGGCCGGCGGAGTTTCGCGGCATGCCGGTTCCCGCGGTGCTGGTGAACGGGAACCATGATGAGATCCGGCGCTGGCGGCGCCGTTGCGCGCTCGAGAAGACGCTGCGCAATCGGCCCGATCTGTTGCAAGAGGCAGAGTTGAGCCCGGAGGATCGGAAGCTGTTGGCCGAGATTGAGAGTGAGGTATGACGGTCGACGTTATTCTCAAGCGCTTTGAGCAGCCGGACGAGAGCCGTTTCTTCGAGAAAGGCAAGTTTGAGCTTGTCCACATCGGTGGCATGACCATCGGTCGCGCCGTGTACGAGCCCGGCTGGAAGTGGTCGGAACATGTGGGCAGGAAGATCGGCGCGAAGAGCTGCGACGTGGAACACGTCGGCATGGTGATTGCCGGCTGCGCGACGGCAGCGATGGATGATGGGCGCGTGATCGAAATGCGCGCCGGAGATGTGTTCTATATTCCGCCGGGGCACGATAGCTGGGTAGTGGGCGGCGAGCCTTACGTCTCGCTGCATCTCATGGGCGCGGGTGACTATGCCCGCGGTAAGTGATCCGTTGAGGCGGTTCAAGGAATTCATCGCTGGTTGCGAGAACCTGTCTCATCAATTGCTTTGTATCAGGGCGCATCTTTAGACGTGCCGAACACGCTACCCGCGACTTGGGCTTCAGCCTCTGCCAATCGTGGCTTTTACAGGGGCTAAAGCCCTGGGCTTATAAAACTGCCGTTTTCGGCACGACTGCAAGTCGTGCTTTGATAGAAACCTTATCGATTTATCAGATAGGTTCTAGTTGCCAGTTGCGAAAGGAAAGCAATGTCGAACTCTCCGATTATTGACCGGCTGCTCGCCAAAACGCGGCGCACCGATCTCCCCGACTTCAAGCCGGGCGACACCGTCCGCGTGCACGTGAGGATCAAGGAAGGCGACAAGGAGCGCCTGCAGGCGTTCGAGGGCGTCGTGATCGCCAAGACCAAGGGCGCGCAGCCCAGCTTCACCGTGCGCAAGATGAGCTTTGGCCAGGGCGTAGAACGCATCTTCCCCACCAACTCCAAGGTCATCGACAAGATTGACGTGCTGCGCTCGGCGCACGTGCGGCGCGCCAAGCTGTACTACCTGCGCGCGCTGCGCGGCAAAGCCGCCCGCCTGCGCGAGGTCGAGAGCTCCCGCAGCTAGCGCGTGGCTCGACAAAAAGCAAAGGCTCGGGAGCCGTACCGTGCGACTCCCGAACCTGCGATTCCTCTTCTCTGCTGTCTGTCTACTCCGGCTTGGGCGGCTGTGAACTCTCCGGCGTGCCTTTGGGATTCATGCCGTTGTCGGGCGGCGGGCTCACCTCTCGCCTCTTGTTGCAGTTGCTGGAGACGGCGCGCACATTCGACGCCTGCACCGCAGCGGCAGCATTGCCGGCCGGCTGATCGCTCTGGCCGTTCAACGCACTCTGCTGGGGCTCCAGCCCGCTGATCTCCACCTCGCGTCCCACCATCGAGCGCAGCGTGGCGTCGTCGCCGTTCACCTGATATTGCATGCCATTCTGATCGGTGAGTGTGTAGTTGCCGGTCGAGCCGCTGAGGCATCCGCGAATCACCGTCGAATTGGGCGCCGAGCTGTTGGCCTGCGCCGTCAGCTTCCGCGGACTGTCCGGCGCGGCGCTGCTGGGCGATTGCTGAGCGGCTAACACCGTGACGCCAAGCAGCAGGATCAGCGGCAGGAGCATGCGTCGCATCGTTTTGGCCTCCTCGTAGTTGGAGGGCGATCCGGGGGGTTGGGGTTATCTGGAGTCGGCTCTTAGCTCTTAGCTCTTAGCAGGCATGACGGCTCCGGCCATAATGGCGACGCTCGCTGCCGCTCCCGTCACGTCCATCGCACACATTGCCTAAGAGCTAAAAGCTAAGAGCTAACAGCCCGCCAGCGAAAAGTGTCATCCGCTAAACTAGTTCTAATGCCCGCTCCCTTCGACTGGCGCAACTTCGACGCCTATCTCTTCGACATCGACGGCACCATCGCCAACACGCACGGCGGCGTGCATTTTCATTCTTTCCACGCCGCGCTGCGCGAAATCTACGGGTGCCACGGCAAGGTCGATTGCGTGCCCGTCCACGGCAACACCGACATCGGCATCCTGCGTGCTGCACTGCGCCATCACGCTACGGTTCCCGACGACTTTGAGGTGCGGCTGCCGGCGGCGC
>Ga0335081_10007249_pt1 | contig 17727 bp, 7 predicted proteins | sample Lox_Sample_35_FD_206713 | JGI IMG/M metagenome (GOLD analysis project Ga0335081, IMG submission 206713) | Soil microbial communities from Loxahatchee National Wildlife Refuge, Florida, United States - Lox_Sample_3.5 | ecosystem: Environmental > Terrestrial > Soil > Wetlands | place: USA: Florida... | reverse complement strand
CGGCTGCGACCACGATCTTCGTCGCCCGCTGCGGATGAGCCCCATCAAGGTGGAGCGGTTCCTGCTCGACTGGCTGCCCCGCAAGGTGGTGCTGAGCCCGGCGGAGCAGGAGGCCATGCCGCACGTACTCGCCGCGTGGACGCGGTGGGCCGGCCGGCGCAGCGGCCTGCCAGGAAGCGCGATCAGGGCAACCCTCGACGCGGTGTTCGAGTCCATCGGCGCGTTCGCACGGACGTACCGTGATCCGGAGTCGTTCGGCCTTGATCGTGACCTGGTCAACCGGCTGCTCCCCGACGGTGACCTGGAGGCGCTCGCGCGGCGCACGTTCGCATTCCCGCTGCTCGCCGGCCGCCACGGCGAGCTGGATCTCGCCACTCTCGACCCCGCGGATCCAGCCGACCGCAGGAAGTTGCTCGCGGCCGGCCACGGCAGCCAGCCGAGCACGGGCCGGCACGGTGCGTGGAGTGACCAAGCAACCCATATCGACCGTCACATCGCGCTGGCGGAGCGGTTGTGGCGCGGCGATCCGCCGGAACTGTGGGAGGCGGCGCAGCGGCTGCTCGATATTGGCACGGAACGGCACGAGGCTCTACATGTACTGATGGAAACCCTCGACGAGTCCGGCCTGGACGAAGACGACATCGCGGCGGCCCTGGGCGACCTTCCGCCGGACGCGTGACCGGCCGGACCTGCCTGGCCGACGATCCGGTCCGGTGGCCGCGCTGCTCGCGTACGTGGCGGCTGCTCGTGCCTGTTCTGCCCGACGCGATCTCCTCGCCGCTGCAGCGGGCGGCCGGACTCGCCGACTCCGGCAGCGGGATTAGGGCGTATCCCGTGCTGGACCGGGCCATTTGGGACTAGCACAACCCCGATCTCTCCCTGCACCTCCATAGGCGCCCGGCGGGTGAATGGATCTGTCTGGAATCGGCTTCCCTGGTCGGGCCGGAGGGCGCGGGAACCTGCCGGACCACGCTGCATCACGCCGCCGGGACCGTCGGCGCGGCGGCGCAGTCATTGCTCGCCACCGCCGTCAGCCAAGGGTGAACTCCCGAAAGGCGGCGCGGACGTCGGCTCCGGTCAAGGTGGTCAGTTCGGCGGTGCTCGCGCGTTCACCCAGCCGCGCGACCCTCAGGTCCCGGTGCGCGCACGCGCGCTCAAACAGCGATCGCGCGAACCGGCCGTTGCCAAGCTCGTCGACCCGGCCCCGCGCGCACACTTCACCGAAGGTCTGCCCGAGCCCGGCGAGGGCGTCCGAGTCGAAAACGTCGCCGGCGCGCCCTGCCAGGTGCGTCGCAATGCTCTGCAACTCCACAGCCGAGTAGCTCGGGAACCGTACGCGAGTGGCGAAGCGTGACGCGAGGCCCGGATTGCTGGCGAGGAAAGACTCCATCGCGGCGGGGTAGCCGGCCAGCACCACGACAAGGCGGTCACGGTCGTCCTCCGCCCGCTTGAGCAGGATCTGGATCGCCTCCGTGCCGAATGCGTCACCGCCGGAATACCCGCTGTTGCTGAGGGAGTATGCCTCATCGACGAACAGCAACCCGCCGAGCGCTGAGTCGACCAGCCTGTTGGTCTTGACCGCGGTCGAGCCGAGGTGCTCACCAACGAGGTCACCACGGTGCGCCTCGACCACCGAAGGACGAGAAAGCAGGCCAAGTGCGGCGAAAACACGGCCGAGGATCCTGGCGACGCTCGTTTTTCCCGTACCAGGCGGGCCGGTGAAGACGAAATGCCGGGCCGGCGACGAGGCAGCCAGGCCCTGGCGCTCGCGCATCCGCGCCACCTGAAGCTGGGCGGCGATCGCCCGCACCTGCTGCTTCACAGGCTCGAGGCCGATGAGCCCATCAAGCTCGGCAAATGCGCTCGCCAATGTTGGGGTCTGCTCGTAACCGCGGAAACGCGAGGTCAGTTCGGCGAACGCGCGATCGGCGTCCGCGGCGCGGATGGTGATGAGCTCGGCCGGATCGGGGTCTTGCCCGTTGCTGATGACCCGAACATCGCGCGCCTCCCCGGCCTTCTCGACAAAGCTGCGCACGAACCGCCCGTTGCCGAGGTCATCGACGATGCGGCGGCGCGCCACCTCCTCGAAGATGCGCCACAGCGCGGGCCGTGCCTCCGCGTCGAGCACGTCGCCGCGCCTTTCCACCCACGACTCGGCAATCTGCAGCAACTCGGCGGGCGTATAGCTGGGGAACTTCACACGGGTGGCGAACCGCGAGGCCAGCCCCGGGTTGCTGGCGAGGAAGTCCGCCATCTGCTTCTCGTACCCGGCGAGAACGATGACCAGGTCCTCGCGGTCGTCCTCGGCCCGCTTCAGCAGCGCCTGGACGGCCTCGTTGCCGAATCGGTCGGCCTGCCCGTCGCCCTCGTTCACGAGGCTGTACGCCTCGTCGATGAAAAGGACGCCGCCAAGAGCGGAGTCCACAAGCTCGTTCGTCTTGATCGCCGTGGCCCCGAGAAACTCACCAACAAGATCGGCCCGCTGCGCTTCGATCACGTACGGCGTGTCGAGCAGCCCGAAGGCATAGAAAATCTTGGCGATGACCCGCGCCACGGTGGTCTTGCCGGTGCCTGGCGGACCGAGGAGCACGAAGTGGCGCATCGGCTTGTCAGTCGTGTACCCCGCCAGGGCACGCATCCGGGCCGCCTCAATCGACGCGGCGATGGATCTGATCTGCTCCTTGACCGGTTCCAGGCCGATCATGCTGGCAAGTTCGGCCATCGCCTGGCCGACTGAGATCTCTGGCAACGCGGTCTCGACCGCGGCGGGGCCGGGCTCTTTATCCCGCGGCCTCGGGGCGTCACCGGCCAGCGCCTGCTCACGAACGGGAGTCTCTGTCACGTGGGCGTAAGCGCCGGCGACGCCGCCGCGTAGGCGCGTTCGGCCCTGCACGCGATCGTCCTGCATGGCCTTTGCCAGCCGCCAGCCGAGCACGACGACGGCGAGCAACCACGCGGCGCCGAGCCCGATGATCGGCAGGGACGGCCAGATTCGCAGGCCCGCGACACCTGCCGGCACCGACCAAAGCAGCGCCCACGCCACCGTCCTGCACGGTACGTACCAGCGGGCAAGTATGGCGGCGTGGGCCGCTGCCACCACGGCGAACGGCAGCACGAGGAGCGGGAACAGGCGGCTCGCGTGCGCGCCCGCACCGACAGTGACCCCGACGATGCCCCATACCGCGACCGACACCGACGCGGCCACGCTGCGCCGACCCTGCAGCATCGCGATGATCCCGAACCCGAGGGCGGCAAGCAGTATGAAAGGTGTCGCAAGCGCGGCGAAGATAACGAACGCAACCAAGACAATGATCTTCAGGCCGAACGGTGCACGGGCGAACCCGGACCGAGCCCGGTTTAGCCAATTCTCCGCTGGGCGACTACCCGGCCAGGATTTCTCGTGAGCCCGCAACCTGCTCCCTCGCACTCGTCCCTGTATAGCGCACACACGGCGGATGCGGCAGCACCCACACTGTTGCATGAGCACAACCCCGGTAAGGGCCAGGCCGGAACTGGCTGGCTTGTGTTCCCCATCGTTCCGCAGCCCCGCCGCACCCTTGCCGGGTCCTTACAACGGATAGCTACCGAACGCGGTTACACAACATCGGCCGGGCTCACGCATCCCTCCCCACCCGTTACCGCGCACTGTGACAAATAAGAAAAATGGTGCGGCCAGCTTACCTATTCTCGGGGTCGGCCATCAGCTACGGCAGCGGACGCCAGCCAGTCGGCTGAGCAGCCGCAAATCAGCTGCAGCCGCTGGTGGAGCCGCAGCCTTCGCATACGTAGCAGCTACCTGCCGGGCGCATTTTTGTGCCGCAGGTAAGGCACAGCGGCGCATCTGCGATACGGCCTTGCTGCTCTTCGATCAGCTCTATGGACGAGTGCGCGTGGGCAGGCTCCGCAGCGTGCGGCAGCCGTTCGGGACGCTTCTGTTCCACGGGTGCAGACTGCGCCATCGCCTCCGGGTCGGCCTCGGCCAGTTCGGCCGCGTCTTCCCCGGCGAGCTGGGCGCTGCGCTCGGCCGCGGACAACATGCCGAGTTCGGCCCGCTCCTCGCCGGGCAGGTGATCAAGCGCGAGACGGCGGAAGATGTAGTCCAGCACCGAACTGGCGATCCGGATGTCGGGATCGTCGGTGAGCCCGGCAGGCTCGAACCGCATATTGGTGAACTTCTCCACCCAGGTCCGCAGTGGTACTCCGTACTGGAGGCTGATCGAGATGGCCATCGAGAAGGCGTCCATCACGCCCGCCAGCGTCGATCCCTGCTTGCCGAGCTTGAGGAAGACCTCGCCGAGCCCGTCGCCAGGATAGGTCGACGCGGTCATATACCCCTCGGCGCCGCCGACCGAGAACGAGGTCACCGTCGCGGTGCGCTGCTTGGGTAGCCGGCGGCGCACCGGCGGGGTCTCGTTCTCGGCCGTCCCCTGCCGCGCGGCTGCCGTCCCCTGCCGCGCGGCTGCCGTCCCCTGCCGCGCGGTTGCTGGCCCCTGCCGCGCGACTACTGGCCCCTGCCGCCTGCCTGCTGTGTGGCCGCCAGCCTCGGCACCCGCGAATTTCCTTCCGGCCACCGACAGCGGCTGGCCTACCTTGCAGTTGTCGCGGTAGATCGCCAGTGCCTTCAGTCCGAGCTTCCAGCCCTCGAAATAGACGTGCTCAATGTCCTCGACAGTGGCGCTCTCCGGCATGTTGACCGTGTTGTGATTGACGATGCCATTTGCCACGAAGGCGTGCGTTTGAGGAACTGAGAGGTCGTAAACCTCGGCTTCGCCAGCATCTGCCACCGAAACCACCGGAGAGAAGTGCAGGTTCCCGTCAATGACCTGGCGGAGCCAGGTGGGAAGCTCGACACCCGGCAGTGTAGAAACACGCTCGATCGTAGCGCGGCACACCTGCTGCGCGTGGGCGTCAAGCAGGAATGTGAAGTCCGATCGCCAGCTGCGCAGACCGTTACGGCCGCGTGTCCCGGGCGGGATCATCCCGTACAGCTCGCGCCCGGTGAGACCCGGGACGACATCCGCGGTGGCGGACTGACAGCTCATCCCCAGGTACTCGGCGGCCCGCCCGGCCTTCTCCGGCTCGAGGAACGGGACGAGGCTAACCATGAGCTGGCCCTGCGTTCCCGCCGCGTAGACCTCACCGCAGTCCTTTCCGTCCTGTTCCTGGCGCTTCGTGACGCGCCCGCTTATCACACCGAGATTCGTCATTGCGGCCTGCAGGTCGTCGAGGAGCCCAGGGCTATCCCGGCAGATCACCCATTTAGGCGCCGTCGTTATCGAGACATCAGCGTCCAGGGCAAGACCCTGCAGGAACGCGAGCACCATCTCACGTGGTGACATGAGAACCGCGGCTGGGATGCGCTTGTCCGACGCGTGCAATCCGCATCCGAGGGCTGTCAAGAACTCCACCACAGCCTTGGACGAGACCACTACTTCGGGGCATTTGCCGGGATCTGCAGTGATTCTCGCCTCGAGGCCGAACACCGAATACCACGCGTTGCTGACGCGGTGCAGGACATCGGGCACCCAGTTGGTAATGGTAATGGTCCAATTGCTGCAGGCCGTGTGCCCTTCCGATGCGTACGCACCAAGCAGGAAAGCTAGTTCCCCCGTCATCTCCCCAGGAAGAGTTACCGGTTGCTGGCTCCCGTCGAGCGGCGACACCATTACGTCCCGCAGGCTGGCAGGGGTTGTTGCCCACAACTCAGCGCCATACTGGATCGCGACCGCGTCGCCCTCATGAATCTCGCCGAGCGTCCTCCAGCACAGGTCACCTCCAACCGCGACGAGCAGCCGGTGCGGATTTGTCCCGGTAATCGTGTGGCCTGAACGGAGCCGCACGCGGCGTACCGGGCGGACGCCACCGTAATAGAATGCGTCAGTCTTGCGGTCTGCGTCCAAGGACGAGATCACCAGCTGCTCCCCGCGGAACGTGTCTTCTTCCTCTCCCCTATGCAACGTGCCGATTCGGATCAGGCCAGCTGAGGACGGAACGAGCGTGTCACCGGTCACGCACTTGCTTATGGCTCCACTGAGAAATGGCTGCACCGCGGCCATCATCCGGACATGGCCCATTGGCTTGATCGCGCGCTCACCCATAGCGCAGTCGAATACGTCGTAGTCCTCCTGGCGCAATCCGGGCGCGTCAACCACGTGGCCGTGCTCGGCGACGTACTCGATGACAGCCTCGACCTGTTCGGGCTGGTAGCCGAGGTTCGTCAGGGCGCGCGACACGGTCTGGTTGACGATCTGCATGGATCCGCCACCGACCAGTTTCTTGAACTTGACCAGGGCCAGGTCCGGCTCGATGCCTGTGGTGTCACAGTCCATCATGAGGCCTATGGTGTTGTGACTCACCATCCCGTTCGCAACGTACGTGACATTCTCTGGAACGGACAAATCGTACGTGGGTCGCACGCCCCCATCGTCGTTTGCGGCGATCCGCTCATAGAGATATTCGAGCGCTTCGCCCAGCCGCTCGTCGAGAGTTTCCTCGAAGACCCGTTGCGCCAGTATCCGCGGGACCCGGCGAGCTTTGCGAAGCGACCGAAGTACCGCATTCCGCCGCCCGCTGTCCGCCAGCGTCAGCTCTTCCCACACTGGCCTGGGCAGGTAGATGTAATCGTTCGCCGACCGATCCGGCTCCAATTCAGCCATGAGGCTGGCCTTGCGCTCGCCGATGAAACCAATACGCTGGTCGAAGTTGAGAGCATGGTCGATATTACGCAGGCGAATCACGGAGATGGGTCCGCTGCAACCGCTCCCGATCATCTGGGTGGTCGTGGCAAGACCAAGAGCCAGCATCAGGCTCCGAATCTCGGCGGCAAATGTCTCGTGCGCCGTCGACAGGCTCGGTATGCCTTCGAGAACAGTCCCGTCTGCTTGAAACAGACCGCGCACGAAAGAGGCGTACACGTCCGGGTTGTTGGTCTCCAGGATCGCTGAGGGTACGCGCGGGATCCACCCGCTGCCCTGGTGAGCCTCACCAGGGGGCCCCTTGGCGAAGCCGACCGCCTGCCACCAGCGGGCGAGGCGCACCGACGGCAACAGTACCTGGCGGTAATTCTCCTGGGCCGTTACCACGGGCTCTAGCCCGAAGAGCGACTTGACGAGTACCTCGAGCCGCGCCATTACATCGAGATCGGTGTCGGCGACGCGGAACCTGATCCCCTTTGCATGCAGGCTGCCATCGCCCATGAAATATCCGGCGAGTTCCGCCACCTCGGGCGTCACCTGGTCAGGCAGCCGAAGACCGCGATCTCCGACGTAACCGGCCTGATCCAGGACGGGGAGAGGCACCCGTCGAGTCGCGCCTACCATCGTACCTAGCTGCATCGGAACCACGTCACCGGGGACGATGTCGGCCAAGCGCTTCCAAACCCAGGCACCGGTATGCGTGTCAACCACCTTCACGCGATGCGCGAGGGTCCCCTGGACCTTGTATCCACCCTCGGTCCGGATAAGGCGCGTCGGCTCCTCGCCGTTGACAAAAAAACGGGTCGCGGGCCTCGGGCCCTCGTCGGTCGACACCATTAGTTCGATGTCCTGCCAGCGATCCCCGTACTCGTCGCCCAGTTCAGCGAGGCGGGCAAGGCCCCGCCCGGTAGTGATAAGACTGTCCCCTGTCAGACAGCCAGTAGGCGCAAGTAGGCTACTTTGCGCGTTTCTATACCCGTTTTCCTCGCCCAGGGCGAGGCACTCCCGCCACGCCGTGGTGGCGGCGTCGAGAATTTCCTCTCCCATGCCGCCATGCACGCGGACTGTATCGTTCGCTGCGGCATGCTTTCGCATCACGCGCTTATGCGCGGCGGCGTTTCGCCGGTACCCGTCGTACGGCCCGACGACCCCGGCCAATTGGGCGGAGCGCCGGTAAGCCGTGCCGGTTAGCAGCGAGGTGATAGCAGCCGCGATGGCCCGGCCGCCGGGGGAGTCGTAGGCGTGGCCGGTCGCCATCAGCAGGGCGCCGAGGTTGGCATAACCGATGCCAAGCTGGCGGTAGGCACGGGTGGTCTCGGCGATATTCTGCGTCGGGAAGTCGGCGAACGTGATGGAGATATCCATCGCGGTAATGATGAGCTCGACAATCCGGGCGAAACGCTGGGTGTCAAAAGTGTCGTCGTCGCGCAGAAATTTCAGCAGGTTGATGCTGGCGAGATTGCACGAAGAATTGTCCAGATGGATATATTCTGAGCACGGATTACTTGCGGTGATCCGGCCTGATTCCGGGCAGGTGTGCCAGTCGTTGATGGTGCCGTCGTACTGAATTCCGGGATCGGCGCATTCCCATGCCGCCTGTGCCATCTTGCGAAACAATGTCTTAGCGTCGATCCGCTCGACGACTTCACCCGTCCTCCTGGCAAGCAGGTCGAACTGGCCGCCCGACTCGACTGCTTCCATGAACTCGTCGGAGACGCGGACCGAGTTGTTGGCATTCTGGTACTGAACACTCGTGATGTCCTGGCCGCCGAGGTCCATGTCGAATCCGCCGTCACGCAAAACCCGGACCTTTTCTTCCTCGCGAGCCTTGGTTTCGATGAACTCGCCGACATCCGGGTGATCGACATCCAGCACGACCATCTTGGCGGCACGCCGGGTGGCGCCGCCGGACTTGATGGTCCCCGCCGATGCGTCCGCACCACGCATGAAGGAGACCGGACCGCTCGCGGTACCGCCCGACGAAAGCAGTTCCTTGCTGGAGCGGATGCGGGACAAGTTGACCCCAGAACCCGATCCGCCCTTGAAAATAAGGCCTTCTTCCTTGTACCAGTCCAGGATCGAATCCATCGTGTCGTCGACCGCGAGGATGAAACAGTTGTGCACGCGAAGGTTGCCAGAAAGGTACTCGCCGCTCTCCGTCTGGATATCATAGACCTGCATCGCGCCCATTCTTTCGGCGGATTTGATCTCAGCCAGCCGCTGGTTCGGCCCCCCGGACTCAGGATCCATCCAAAGCAGACGGTCGCCGGACCGCAGCTTGCCAGCGTCAACGAAACGGCCATCGACCAGATTCTCCGCCCGCCAGACGAGGTGGTCGGCGGTTACATCCAGGCTGTAGCCGGCCTTCGTGTGCAGGCGCAGCACGTCCTTCACGCCGTTGGCCTTGGTCGCGACGATCCGGGTCACGCCATGGGCGTCGTAGACCTTGGCCCCTCTGGCATCGTCCTCGACGAGCTCGCCAATAGGCACCAGTCCGGCTGGCGTGCTCACCAGCGCGTGGTAAGGCTGACAGGCAGAGACCTGCTGCGGAGAGGTGGTCCCGACGTTGAACCAGACTGGTGAGTTGAAGCTGAAGACCTGGTGGATGAGGGCGTGCTTCAGCTCGTGATCGAAGATCTCCGCATCTTCGTCGGTGGCAAAGTAGCTGTTCTCCTTGCCAGTCGTGACATAAACACTGGCGACACGGTCGACGAGTTGCTTCAGACTCCACTCACGCTGCGGGGTGCCGACCGCGCCGCGAAAGTACTTGGTGGTGACGATGTTGGCGGCGTTGACCGACCAGAAATCAGGGAACTCCACTCCACGCTGCTCGAAGTTGACCGAGCCGTCCCGCCAGTTGGTCATGACGACGTCCCTGCGCTCCCACGTCACCTCGTCATAGGGATGGACGCCAGCCTTCGTATAGATGCGCTGGCTCGTCAGGCCACCAGCCGCTCCCTTGCGTGTGCCCTTGCCGCCGTTGCCACCCCGCCCGGCCCGGCCGCTCGCCGTCTCCGTCATTTTTGCTCCCCCTCCCGGGACCCACCTGAATCCTTTCGGCCCTTGCGGGCCGCCGCCGACTATTCACCCGCGCCGGGCCGTGACCGGGCGCAGGCTGCCTCCTTGACCATTCACCGCGTCCGCGCCGGCGCATCGGCAAGTTCATGCCGGCCCGCCGCATCGCCCGACTCTTCAGTTGCCATACCGCCCGTTGCCACGCCCGCTCCACCCGCCGCGGGACCGCTCTCATCCGCTCCACCCGCCGCGGGACCGCTCTCGCCCGCTCCACCCTTCGCGGGACCGCTCCCGTCCGCTCCACCCGCCGCGGGACCGCTCCCGTCCGCTCCACCCGCCGCGGGACCGCTCTCGTCCGCTCCACCCTTCGCGGGACCGCTCTCGTCCGCTCCACCCTTCGCGGGACCGCTCTCGCGCACCGCCGGGAAACAGTCCTCGTCATGGGCGGCCCGAAGAAGGGCAATCTCCGCTTCGAAGTCAGCGAGCGATTTAAAACCCCTGTATACGGACGCGAACCGCAGATACGCGACCTCGTCGAGCTGGCGGAGCGGCCCCAGGATCGCAAGACCAACTTCATGTGATGCGATCTCCGCGCAGCCGCGCGCCCGGATCGTGTCCTCGGCCTGCTGTGCCAGGACTGCGAGCTGGTCCTCATCGACGGGGCGTCCCTGGCATGCCCGCCGAACACCTCGGATGATCTTGTCACGGGCGAACGGCTCGGTAACGCCGCTCCGCTTCGCTACCATCAGGATCACGGTCTCCTGAGTGGTGAACCGGCGCCCGCATTCCGTGCACGACCTGCGGCGGCGGATCGCGGTGCCATCCTCGGCCGTCCGGCTGTCGATGACCCGGCTGTCCGAGTTTCTGCAGAACGGGCAGTGCACCTACGCCTCCGCATCGTATAACACAACCTGTGGATGAACTACAGCCTTGTAACTACTATATATTGTGGTCACGGTACGACAGACAGGGGTGTGACCGCAACCGCAACCCGCCGGTCGGCCGGCCCGATGCGGGCAACTGCAGGTGCGCCGCCGCGGCATAGCCAGGCGGGCCGGTCACGCGTCGGGCGGCGGTGCTAGGGGCGTGTCCCGTGGATCTTGGTGAATGCGGGCGGTGATCCAGACGGCGACCGGCAAGGCGGAGGAGGAGCCGATAGTGGAGCTATAGGCGACGACGACAACGCCGCCGGTCGTCGTTCTGGGCGCCGGTCCGCGCCGCCAAAGATCCACGGGACACGCCCTAGTTGCCGCGCTTTCAGCCCTTCGGTACCCAGAGCCGCTGGCCGGCGGCGATCTCCGCGCTCGGCAACGCGTTGATGTCGCTGATCTGCTGCACGACGAGCCTCGGGTCCGCGTCAGGTTCCGCGCGAGCGGCGATCGACCAGAGTGTGTCGCCAGGCCGCACCACAACCTTCGACAAGTCCTTCTCGTACACGCTGGGTGGCACGCCCGACCTGGTCGCGGCCGCGCCGCCCGCCGCCGCCAGCCAGATCAGGCCAGCGGCGAAGACGAGGAAGCCGACAAGCACGATCCTGCCGCGCCGGGTAAGCCTGAGTGCAGGCGCGGCGGCCCTGGTTGAGGTCATCGCGGTCTCCCTCCGAATAGGCACACACGTTCGATCGTACGTGCGTTCGATCGAACACAGGTACGGTTGTATCGCAGGGGTACGACAGTTTCCACAACCCTCGAACAGGTGTTTGAGGTGCCGTACGAGAACCGCTAACGTCGGCTCCGTAAGCCAACACAGCCCGCGCACGCCGGCAGGTCAGCGGAAGGGCGATCCGCAGTCCCGCCGGCAGCACTCGCTCGTGAACAAGCAAACGCAGCCGTGCATCAGGCAACGGCCGTTAGGAGACCGCGGAGATGACCAGCAATGACAACAGCGGCGCGGCGCGGAGAAGCCCAGGCCGGCCGCCCAAACACCCGCTGGACCCGGTGGTGACACCCCGGAGGAAAGGGAAACGGAAAAACCCGGCCGTCGTTGAGTTTCCCGACCAGCCCGATCCGGCGCATGTGCTCACCTGGCGGCAGCGCCGGGTTCTGCAGGTGATCCGTGAGTCCGTGCAGCGCAGGGGTTACCCACCATCGATGAGGGAAATCGGCGAGGCCGTCGGCTTGACGAGCACATCGAGCGTCAGCTACCAGTTGTCCACCCTGCAGAGCAAGGGCTATTTGCGCCGCGACCCGAACCGCCCGCGTGCGGTCGAAGTCAGGCTGCCAGGCAAGCCACCGGTGCGGGTGGGCGCAGTGGCCGATGATATCGACGATGCGATCACCGATGGCGTTATCGACCAGGACGAAGCCGGAACAGAGGCAGCACGCGACACCGCGTACGTTCCGCTGGTCGGGCGTATCGCCGCTGGCGGCCCGATTCTCGCGGAGGAGGCTGTGGAGGACGTGTTCCCGCTGCCCAGGCAGGTCGTCGGTGAGGGGACGCTCTTCCTGCTCAAGGTTGCGGGTGACTCGATGATCGAAGCCGCCATCGCGGATGGCGACTGGGTCGTGGTGAGGCAGCAGCCTGTGGCGGAGAATGGCGACATCGTAGCCGCCATGATCGACGGTGAGGCGACCGTGAAGACGCTCAAGCGCAAGGACGGCCATGCCTGGCTGATGCCGCAGAACGCGGCCTACGAACCGATCCCCGGTGACGAGGCCGCGGTGCTTGGCCGGGTCGTTGCAGTCCTGCGCCGCGTGTGAGGCCGGGCCCGGGGCGCTGATCATCCGACGGCCTGAAGCGCGACCAACCGGGCCAGCGGCGGCAGGTCCAGGTCAGCCGCGGGCAGGTCCGGGCAGCGGCCCCGGCCCAAACGCGCCAGCGTGCAATGAGTGACCTGCCGCGCGAGCGCACCAGCAGCGGCCCCGCGCGGCACAACAACGGCCCACTCGTTTCCTGAGCAAGATCATGGTGAGGACCCGATGAACGAGAACCCCCACGGTGGCGGGGCGGACGACAACACCGTTACCCAGAGCCGTAGCTCCGCTGACGCTGGGCCTCCGTTCCGTAACAACGCACGACGGGCGGACCGCGGACCCCCCTCCCGCGGACCGGCGCCAGCGCCGGAAAACCCGTCGCCGCTTGGGTCAGTCCGGTACGACGTTGACCAGCTTGGGCGCCCGGACGATCACCTTGCGGATGCCACGCCCGCCCAGAGCACGCTCGACTCCGGGGGTAGCGAGCGCCAGCGATCGCAAGTCGTCCTCGGAGATGCCCGGCGGCACCTGCAGCCGGTCCCTGACCTTACCCGCCACCTGGACAACACACGTCACCGATTCCCTGACGAGCAGCGCAGGATCTGCCAGCGGCCAGGCAGCCATGGCCACCGAAGGCGCACGGCCGAGGATCTCCCAGCATTCCTCCGCGGTGTAGGGCGCGAACAGCGACAAGAGCACCGCCGCCGTCTCTGCGGCTTCTCGCACGGCAGGGTCGCCGGCACCGGCCCCGAAGTCGATCACCCGGCGCGCCGCGGTGACCAGTTCCATCAGCCGGGCGACCGCAACGTTGAACCGGAAGCCCTCTACCAGGCGGGTGAACTCATCGATGACGTGGTGGGTCACCTTGCGCAGTTGGGTGTCACCGGTGACAGGACCGGCACCGCCGCGCCCATCAGGTGATGCAGCGCACACATCGCTCGCCAGCCGCCACACCCGGCCGAGGAACTTGACCGATGCGGCCGGGGACACGTCAGCCCAGTCGATGTCGTCTTCGGGCGGGCTCGCGAACACCATAGTGAGCCGGATCGCATCGACACCGTGCGCCGCCACCTGCTCACCCAGGTCGACACCGTTGCCCAGCGACTTCGACATCGCGCGGCCCCGGTTGATCACCTGCCCCTGGTTGAGCAGCCGGGTGAAGGGCTCGGTGAACTCCAGCATGCCCATGTCGTAGAGCACCTTGGTGAAGAACCGCGCGTAGAGCAGGTGCAGGATGGCGTGCTCGACGCCGCCGACATACTGGTCGACGGGGCACCACCGCCGGACCGAGGCGACGTCGAACGGTCCTTCGTCATACGAGGGCGAGCAGTACCGCAGGAAGTACCAGGACGAGTCGACGAACGTGTCCATCGTGTCGGTGTCCCTGCGCGCGGGACCCCCGCACTTAGGGCACTCCACGTTCACCCAGTCGGCCGCGGCAGCCAGCGGCGACACGCCCTTCGGTACGAGGTCCTGGCCGCGCAGGTCGGGCAGGACCACAGGCAACTGTTCGTCGGGCACGGGAATCTCGCCGCAGGATGGGCAGTGCACAATCGGGATCGGCGTTCCCCAGAATCGCTGCCGGGACACCAGCCAGTCACGCAGCCGGTAGCTGACCGCAGCCTTGCCAAGGCCCCGCTGCTCCAGTATCTCGATGATGGCGCGGATGGCGTCCGCCTTGGACAAGCCGTTGAGCGGCCCGGAGTTGACCAGCGTGCCCGCGCCGGACGTGGCCACGCCCGTGTGTGCCGGATCTGGCTCGCCGGTGTCGAGCACGACGCGCACCGGTAGCCCGAACGTCCGGGCGAAGTCCAGATCGCGCTGGTCGTGCGCGGGCACTGCCATGATCGCACCGGTGCCGTAATCCGACAGCACATAGTCGGCGGCCCACACCTGGATCCGCTCGCCGTTCACCGGGTTGATCGAATAACGGCCGAGGAAAATCCCGGTCTTCGGGCGCTCGGCCGACTGGCGCTCGATATCGGAAAGCTTGCGCACCTCGGCCACGTACGACCGCAACCCAGCCAGGCGATCCGGGGTGCACAGCTCTTCGGCCAGCAGCGAGTCGGCCGCCACGACGAAGAAGGTAGCACCGTACAGCGTGTCCGGCCGGGTGGTGAAAACTGTTACGGGCTCATCGCGCCCTTCGATCGTAAAGTGGACCTCGGCGCCTTCGGAGCGGCCTACCCAGTTGCGCTGCATGAGCAGGACGCGCTCCGGCCACTGTCCCTCGAGCTGCGCCATGTCCGTGAGCAGCCGGTCCGCGTAGTCAGTGATCTTGAAGTACCACTGCGTCAGCGTGCGCCTGACGACCTCGGCGCCGCACCGCTCACACCGCCCGTCGATCACCTGCTCGTTGGCGAGCACGGTCTGGTCGACCGGACACCAGTTAACATAACCGTCGGCTCGGTAGGCGAGGCCGCGCTCGTGCAGTCGCAGGAACAGCCATTGGTTCCAGCGGTAGTATCCGGGGTCGCAGGTATGCAGCCGGGTAGACCAGTCGAAGGCCACAGCGTAGCGGCGGAACGAGGCCGCCTGTGTCTCGATGTTGGCGTAGGTCCAGTCGGCCGGGTGGGCATTGCGCTTGATCGCTGCGTTTTCCGCCGGCAACCCGAACGCGTCCCAGCCGATCGGATGCAGCACGTTGAACCCGCGATGAAACAGGTACCTGGCCACCGCGTCGCCGATCGCGAACGCCTCACCGTGCCCCATGTGCAGGTCCCCGGACGGATAGGGGAACATGTCCAGCACGTAGGCGCGCGGCCTGATATCTGCCGGGTCCTGAGAGGCGCGGAACGGTCCGATCCCGGCCCAGCGGGCCAGCCACTTGTCCTGGACATTACGCGGGTCGAATTGCGGGCCCGCTCCCGCGATGTCGGCGGCTGTCATCGTTCCCTCACGGCTTGTCGATCCTGCGGACGTGCTCCCGAACCCGCACCGCGCTCGTGCGGACCCAGGACGGCGCTCCGAAGATGGTGCTGCTAACACAGTGCCGCGCCGCTAACACGGTGTTGCGAACACGTGCTGCAAACACGGTGCTGCAAACACGGTGCTGCAAACAAAAGTGCCCCCCGGTCACGAGGGGCAGCCGCGCCGACAGCAGCAGGGCCGACGCGGCTAAGTAAGGAGCAGCCAACCGGGACGCATGATGTCAGGGTAGCCCACGATGTGTCCAGCCAGTACGCCCTAGTGACCAGATCGGGCCAGCCCGCCGACCGTCTCCCCAGCAAGGCTCGCCCCGGGAGTTGACCATGGAGCTAGCTGAGATGCGAGGCGCCACAGCGGCGCGACCGTTCGGTGACAGTACCGCTATGGCGCCGTCGCTTGGCCGCCAGTGCATGACCGGACGTGGCGTGACTAGAGTCAATACCCGTGATTGATCAATGACGGGCGGACCGTACCTCGATCCGGCCGAATGGTTCGCCACGCTTCCAAGCGTGTATTTGGCGGCAGGGGCGCTCATCACCAGCCCGGGCGGCGAGGTCCTGCTCGTCAAGCCCAACTACCGTGACCACTGGGCGCTTCCCGGCGGTATCTGTGAGCAGAGCGAGGCCCCGCACGAAGGATGCGCACGAGAACTGCTCGAAGAACTAGGCCAGGTGATCCCGGTCGGCCGGCTGCTCGTGGTCAACTGGACGGCGCCGGGCGGCCCGCGGCCAAAGTCGATCATGCATCTGGTATTTGACGGCGGCACGCTGCTCGACGGTAGTGGGATCCGGTTGCAGTACGAGGAACTCGACGAGTTCAGGTTCGTCGAGCCGGGTGAAGTTACCTCGTTCCTGCCGCCGTATGGAGCGCCGCGGGTGATTGCGGCGCTCCACGCGCGGGCCGACGGGACGGCGATCTACCTGCCGTCTGGCGAGGCACCCCAGCCGTGATCGCGGTAAGTTCCGCGAATGCTTCCAAAAGCGACCGCGATCACGAGATGTGCGACAACCGCTTCGCCGGACAGGCGCCAGCCCGCGCGGCCGTTAAGGAGAATGCGCAGCCGCACCGGTGACCGCGGAGCCGGGTTGTGACGGTGCCGCGAGCGAATCTGGCTGGGTATAACGGAGTATGGTTCCATACGGCTCCGCGGGGGTACGCCGGGGCTGGCAAGATGCCTCGCCCGGAAGGCGGTGGAGTCTGTGGGCCTGCCCGCTCTCCAGCTTGCTGACATCGACTTGTCCGATTACACCTTCTGGGGGCGGCCGCCGGCCGAGCGGCAAGCGGCCTTCGGGCTCCTGCGGGCGCAGCCGCGGCCGGTCTTCTTCGCCGAGCCGGACGCCCCTGCTGCGTTCGGACCGCCCGGCGCGGGTTACTACGCGCTGGTGAAACACGCCGACGTGATCGGGGCGAGCAGGCACCCCGAGGTGTTCTGCTCTAGCGGCGGAGCGGCCAGCATCGTCGACATGCCGGCCGAGTTCGCCGAGTACTTCGGCTCGATGATCAACATGGACGACCCCCGCCATGGGCGGCTGCGCCGGATCGTATCGCGCGCCTTCACGCCCCAGATGATCAGGAAGTTCGAAGACGACGTGCGGCGGACGGCACGGCGGATAGTAGACGACCTGGTCGACCGCGGGCCGTGTGATTTCGTCACCGAGGTGGCGGCCAAGCTTCCCCTGAAGATCATCTGTGAGATGATGGGTATCCCCGGTGATCACTATCAGATGGTTCTTGATGACACGAACATGATTCTCTCGGGTGCCGATCCGGAGTTCGTCGGGGACAACTTCGAGGAGGCCGCCATCAAGATCCTGGCAGCTGGCCAGGAACTCGGCCAGCTGGTGCAGGACCTCGCCGCGGAGCGCACCAGGCGCCCGGCCGATGACCTGCTGTCCGCCCTGGTCACCGCGAACATCGACGGCGAGGCCCTCACGTTCGCCGAGCTTGCATCGTTTTTCATCCTGCTCGTCGTGGCCGGCAACGAGACCACGCGGAACGCGATCTCGCACGCGCTCACCCTGCTCACCGATTTTCCCGCGCAGCGCAGCTTACTGCTCGAGGACTTCGAGGCCCGGATCGGCGGGGCGGTCGAGGAGATCGTGCGCTTCGCCTCGCCCGTCATCTTCATGCGCCGGACACTCACCCGGGACCACGAGCTCGGAGGCCACCGGTACCGTGGGGGCGACAAGGTCGTGCTGTTCTACTCGGCGGCTAACCGCGACGAAACCGTCTTCGCCGAGCCTGGGGCGTTCGACATCCTCAGGAACCCGAACCCGCACGTCGGGTTCGGCGGGCCCGGGCCGCATTTCTGCCTCGGCGCGCACCTGGCCCGGCGGGAGATAACCGTCATGTGGCGCGAACTGCTTGACCGCGTGCCCGACATCCGGGCGGCGGGT
>Ga0335081_10007248_pt1 | contig 17729 bp, 21 predicted proteins | sample Lox_Sample_35_FD_206713 | JGI IMG/M metagenome (GOLD analysis project Ga0335081, IMG submission 206713) | Soil microbial communities from Loxahatchee National Wildlife Refuge, Florida, United States - Lox_Sample_3.5 | ecosystem: Environmental > Terrestrial > Soil > Wetlands | place: USA... | reverse complement strand
GAATTGGAACAGATTAAGAATAGCAGAATTCGCTCGGTTCTAGGACACGAATTGAAACAATCAGCGAAAGGACACGGTTTTGGGAAAGAGCCGTATTTCCTGCCAGCTTTGGTAGGATTCTTTGGTAGGCACTGATTCAGGAAATAGACTTGTGCTTAAGATCCAAATCATATCAATAATTTGGGCTGTCGAGGTTTCACTCTTATCACTGAAATATGGAATCTTCGAAGTTCTGGGCTGCTTCAGGCCGCTGTTTGTCATCAAAATTGGCGTGCTCCGAATGGTTTCAATGAACCTCGCCACCATAGGCAGGGTCCAATTCTTATCCAACCATTTTGAACATCTGCTTTCCAATTCGTCCATCCTGTGTAATTTGGACACCAGATGAAGGTCTTCATAATTGGACTTGCAGACATTTTCTATGACTTTCGGGAAAAGAGCAAATGCATTTCCAATCAGCTTTTTGTTGGTGTCAACTTCTCTATCCATTGAGGTAGTTAAGAGAATGCCTTCTCGATCCTTAGTCGGAATGAAATCTCGATTCGAAATCAGAAAAGGTGAAGGAAATGAAGCGGAACCGATAAGCGGCAGGGGGTAATATAGCTTCGGCAAATCATAAGTGTCAAAAACAGCCAACTTCCCGTTTTTTCTGCACAGCGGAACAGCTATAGATATATTATTTTCCGTGAGGATGGCGATTGAGCAAATATCTGTATTCTGGATTAAACCATTATGCAATAACTGGACATCGACTAATCCACCGTCCGGGCGCAGAGTTTTGATCCATTTAAAAGTCTCGCCGTCTTGGCTAACTGTAATAGTGTTCAGTCTATTGTCGAGCCCCAATAAAATTGGTGCAGTTTCCCTAAGAATGTCTAGTCCTTGACGATAAATCCCGATTTTCGCAGGTGTGTCTATTTTGTATTCATAAACAGTCAATTTTTCAGCATCTTGACCGGCCACAGCCAACGATTTTAAAAGATCATTCCACGTTTTCCTCATCTTGTCCGTCAATTCAGCTACAGTATTTGCTTCACGATCGAGTGTAAATTCGAACTTTTGCTGATCGCAAAGGCATCCCTTCACTGTGACTTCCGGAGAAAGAAGATGAGTGGCGAGAAAGCCCGTTCCTAATTTCCCGCTAGACCCTTTTTCGTCTACTTTGGTAGAACCATGATATATGAGGTGAATAAGCTCTTTTTCAGTGAAAGCGCGACCATTATGCGAGAATGTTAGGATTGAGCCGTGCATGTTAACGCTTATGTCAACTCCACCATCCCGCGCAACATCTAACGCGTTTTGAATTAGCTCCAAAATCCATCTCTTTCCGTGCACGTCTATGTATGCATGCAGATCAGTAAGTTCCCGAAAGATATCTTGTGCCACTGTCTCATTTAGAACATCATCTTTCTGAGATTTTAGACCTTCTATCGACAGCCAAGTTGCCCCCTTTACTCTTAAGGGGGGCTGTTTTGTTTAAAAGCTTTCAACTTAGTCCGCCGAGCGACTTTGGGGTGAGGCCTTTCCAACCTGATTAGGAAAAGATTGCTAAGCTGACTTGGCAGAGCATTAAATTGGAACTTAAAGAGTATAGTAGATGGTGAAATTAAGATTGAGCCTTCCTGAAGGTTTCGACATTTACGAGACATTAGATCATCCAATTCGAAGGCTACTGCTTGAAAGGCTTCACAGTAGACCTAGAAGCTCTTTCACAGAGCTTATGAAAGCAACGGGAGAGAGTACTGGATCGCTGAGCTTTCATCTTTCAAAGTTGGAGCCTCTTTTAAGCCAAGACGAAGAGAAGAAATACAGCCTCAACCAATCAGGAGAAAGAGTCTGTTCAATTATCAAACAGTTGACAGACTTCGAGCCAGTTCAGTCACCAAGCCAGCCACCGGAATCACAAGCGAACATAACTCCAGAAGAAAAAATCATCCTTAGTTCAGATAAGATAAGACCACTTGGAGATGAACATGCCATCGGAGGGTTAACCAAGTCAAACGTGCACCACATTAACGCCACTCTAACTAACCGAAGGCTACTACTGTCAGGCTGGAGATTTTTCCACCCAACCGAAATTAAGCTCACAGCAGTTAAACTGGTGAGGACAAAGAAGGACATACCGTTAACTAAAGGCGACCTAAAAGGAAGGTCTATTGAGGTAACTTACGCTGACCAGTCAGATCGTCTGCGTTCAGTTCGTTTTATACCGCCAGATATCGAGAAATGGGCTAAAGCGATTCGGGAAGCATGCTCAGAAATTTCAACCTCTGAAGCATAAAATCAATTATGGCATTAGTGGCTTTCGTTAACCGACTAAAAACTTGAAATTAGAAGCTGCCACCACACTTAGTAGATATACTTTACACTGCAAGCTTTAGCTAATAAACCGCTTGAACAAAATGGCCTATCGCCAAATCCGTCGTTTAAGAATTAAAGCTGCAAGGGCAAGGGCTTTCAGATGATAGTTAAGTCGCCCCGTATTTGTGATCCTGAGAAGAGCCATTATCTCTGTGTAACTTAGTTCGTCCTTCTCAGATAGCAGCTCAAGTATGTTTCTTCTTGTTGGGTCGCTGAGAATTTTATGGAGAGACGACCAATCTATTTCTTCCATAATCCTTGTTTGCGACTCTTCTGCACTTTAATGTTTTTGATAAGGGTCCTTATTGTCAAGTTATCAAAACTGGTTTTGGCAATAAAGAAAGAGTTTTTATGAGAAAGTTCCAACAGACGACAAGATGCCTTTAGCTGTAAAGGTGTTGCTGACTTAAGGATGCGTTCTTGAAGTACGGGCATGTATAGCATCGATGCAGATGTCCTCTTCTTTGTCTTCCAAGGATTAACACCTACTAGTTTGCTATTGAATGGCATGTGACTTGAAGCTGGAAGGGCGCCTTCGCCTCTTGGGTCAGTAATAATCGAGCCGACGTCTGGCACTGCTCCTGAAATCAACGTTCCGAAAATCCTGTTTAATTGATCGCCAATCTCGTTGGGTGTTGAGCGACAAACGGACTCGCCTTTGAGTCTGTCGAAGAATGCTTGGTCTTGCACAAACTTGTGTGCTGCCTGAAGGGGGCGAAACTGAAAATAGCCTTAGGAGCTAGCGCTCGCCCAAATATCGTCGTATATGAGAAGCAAAATCGAAAGCTACTTTCGGTTAATCTTATCCAGCAACAACGCAACGCGAGGGTTGTGGTGTGCTCGATAAGATTTTAAGGCATCCAAATAGCTAGTTCTTAGCCTTTTCATTCTTTCGTCATCATCGCTGTAATTATCAGCGTTGCGAAGTCCGTCTCTTAAGGCCTTATTATAGAGTATTTCGATCCCGTAAGGCGGGATGTCATGTATTTTGATATTTAACTCTCTAATGTCTTTTGAATTTATGTTTAGTTTTTTGCTAAGCAATTCATTACGCATGTCGTTTATACGCTTCAGTTTACGATTTCTCAAAAACGTTGCATGCGCGGGTACTATTGTGTTTTTAGTGCTTTCCCCCCCAGTAATAGCTGATTCCTTTTTTGGATCAAGCTCGTCCTTGACCATGCCAGTAATATTGTTCTAAAAAACTTATAAAACTTGCACTTATACCGAAATTAGTTGTTGACAACAGACAGCCTTAATCTGTCCATAGCCATTTTTTAAATTCAGATTGCTCTTCTATGTGCTTGCTGATTCGCCACGTCATGTACTCGTCGAATGCCTTCTCTTTTTGATCAAAGTCTAAAATTGAATTAACCTTAGAAAGTCTTTCTAGCTGCTCTTTTTCCCTTTCCGTGATTTTCCTTCTAATTTCTTCCTTATTTGGCATCAGCAATTCGATTCCCAAGTTGTATTAGCGGGCGATCAAACTTAAAAGTATTGTAATAATACGAGACTGCAGAAGCTGGTTGAATATGTTATTCTTATACTCTGTCAGCATAAAAAACTATCCAACATCTTAGTCAGATAAAGAAATCGCCTTTGTTCTTCTCTATGCGATATGTTATGAAAACTAGGTCATCTCTGTCTAATGCGAACAATCCAATGAAGTTGAATCCAAGCTGTATTGCTTTTAAGAGTTTGATTTCGTCCTCGGTAAGCAACTCTGCTATCATTGGCAAAGTAATCCTGTTGTCAGTTTCGCTTGCAGTTTGAATAAAATACTCGCCTACTCTAAATCCATTAGACTTGAAGAGATCTACTATGAGATTGAGTTTGCCTTGCCCAATATTTCGCCATTTATCAGGATCAAAATCCACGAGACTTTCGGCACTAATAGGAATTAGTGCTGTTGGAGGAATTGAGTTGAAAATCTTCGATCTTATAGTCGTGTCACCAAGGGTAACTGGAACCGTTTTCACGAGCCTAATGTATGGACCTACCTCATCGAATGGCTCCAAAATGTCTGGTTCACACCATTTTTTCGTAAACCTATCTATCTCTCCTTTTCTATATGTCTCAAATGTGGATTTTGTTTGCAAGCAAGCATCAGCCTCTACTATTTTCCGTTTTCGTTTATGCTCCTCGAGTTCGGTTAAGATTTCGTCTGCAGCAACTAGGATAGCTACCTTTGCCTCTTCAAATGACGTATATCTAAAACCCGCCAATTCCACTCGAAACATCGCATCAATATATGCTGGCGCCTTACCAAGGGCGCGGAAAAACTGTCTAACCCATAAATCATGCAACTCCTGCTTTTCTTCTTGCGAAAAATGATCCAGAACATTCATACTTTTCATCAACCACTGCCTTAGAGCTCTGTTCTAGCACATATAATTAATATGGTTTATAAAACCATTGAAAAAACGAATTTACTCGAGGGAATCAATGTCTCGCAATAGCTGAACTTACCGAAGATAAAGACTTGATAAACGACGACAGATTATTCAAATTCTTCTGTTCCATTCTCCAGTAAGAGCTCTATTTTTGGTTTGATTAATTCTCTGTATAAATATGCTTGAAATCTGTGAAGATCATAAATCACAAATGGTTTTGTGTTAGGCAATTGTTCATATTTGCTTGTCAATCCTAATAAACTCGCTTTGTCGATGATTGGCTTAATGCATTCTTCAAGAATATCTCGTTCTTCAAGTAATTTGAAGTATTCTTTCAATCCAAACTCAAGCAGAGACGCTTGTTCTTCGAAGTGTCTACCGATACAGACGAGCACTTCGTAAATGCAAAGTTCTTTTTCTTCCTTTTCTGAAAAATCGATAGGAATAGGCATTTGTTTGAGACAATCTTGAAACTCTTGGCTCACTACATAACAAGGTTCTTTCCTTTCACCTCCACGCGATGAAACGAAGTAGCGGGTTTTGACGCATAGATTCTTTTCTTCGAGAATTCTAATGAATTCAGTGCAGAAGTTCCAAACTTCACGATTCATAAGCAATCTATCTGCCGCATTTTCGAAAGCCTCAGTTTCAGATATGGGTTGTTCAACAGGAAAGTTCAAGCCGCGAGACAGGTATCTACGAACTACAAACGCAATTATCCTTCGTGGAATACCGCGATATTGAGAAATGTCGAACAACCTACATGCTGCTTTAAGTTGAGGCTTTATAATACTATCCGCGTCAGGCGTCGTCACGTACAGTTGCAGATCATAGAAATATTCTTCCTTAATCAAACCCATCAATTGAAGTTCTTTTGCAAGCTTGCTATCAACATCTGAACTTAAGATTCCTTTCTTGACACCAAATCGCGCATTAATCCTTACGTTTTGTCCGACGTAGATCTTAGCGAGTTCTTTCTCAAGTTCAGGAGTCACTTTCTCAAACAAACTATATGCACAAGGCTATTTTGCAATTTTTTATTATTTATTTGTTTTGTAACTTGTCAAGAGGCAATATTCTCAAGAGAGCGCCCGACTGCATTCTCAGGAAATATCTCGATAACTTTTTTCCTCAATTGTGCACAACTGATAAAAGATAACTTTGTCATAAAAGGCTATTTGAAATAACGCTTTAAATTTAGCACGTCGCGCACTAATATGAGTTACAGAACCAATGGAAGTAAAATGTTGGATGACTAAAAAACCAGATATTCACGAGAAAGGATTTGAAGGGGAAATGACCTTCAGAAAGTTTTGCGATGAGCACCAAATAATACTCTGTAAACCTTACAGCGGAATGTCGTTAGATGGATACGGTGAAGATTGGCCTGAATTTGTTTCATCAGTAATTGACTCAGACCCTTTTGGGTGGGTATTCGATAGTTACGAGCGCTTTGAGAAGCAAGCGCGAGAGCTTAAATCGCGAGGCTGCTACTCGTCATTTGAGCGCTTCAGTGACCCGCCAACGCCAACTATTCAAGATTACCATTACAAGATTATGAAAGACAGGGAGCTACTTGGAGACAAAAATGTTGGCGATATTGACTACTGTTCTTTTGAAAATATGTCTTTATATGAAGTAAAGCATTGGACCGAGAGACCGAGCTTTGGCAAACTTACAAGAGCTCAAAAAGAAGCTATGAGGAAATGTGTCGGAAAATGGAAATGCTTTATCGTCTGGGTCAAAAATGGTGAAAATCGTAAGGAAATTGAGTTAATTGAGCTTACAAAACAGGAAATTCTTGGTCAAAAAAATTCGGTTTCGATTCTTAAAAAAGAAAATAAGAAAAATAGGTTAAATTCTCCTCCAGAGTAGCGCATCCCAGCGAGCTAGCCACCTGTAAAGTTCACTAGCTTTTCTTCTAATATTGGCTCTGCAGATGATAGTTAGTTCAAAAAAAGTGGTATATGTGAGCAAATGCATAGGTCTCTCCCGGGACTACTAATTTAACCAAAAAGAAAAAGGGGAAGTATTGTTTTCAGTATAAAAGTGTGCGTGGGAAGGCGGGTCCGACGGAAGTCGGAACTGTACAGCGGTCTTTTATACTGCCTTCTTATCCCCTTTTCTTTTTTTGTTAAGGGACATTTCGTTCTGCGCCAAGCAAAGTTTGGTTTTTAGTTTGCAACGAAAAAATGAATGATAGGAAAGCAAATAAGACGGTCAACTTTATTTGCGGTTGTGATCACATGACAATCTGGTTCTGCGTCAAAACAGCCCAAACCCCAAATATTGTAGCTGAAGTCGTCCGTGCATTTAACACATTTGAAGAAGAAACTTCCAAAGACAAATGCGTCTGGATCATCGAGAAAGGCAAAGGCATAGAAGAATACTGGCAAATCCTATCTAAATACGAACAACAAAAAGATGTCTCCTGTGTAGCGTTGGTCTATCGGGAAGGTGACACAGTAGTTTTGGGCGAGGTGGCAGATGAAGTCCTCCCAAATTTCTTAGCGCCACTTCTGGCAAGGTATGGGTTTGATAACGTAAAATGGATTGTTGCCAACCCTAAACGATAGACAGTCAGGATATCAGAATTCTGTCGTCGTATCAAAAGCTCTCACTGCTAGCAAGAACATGACTATGGTAAATCCAGCCAGAAATCCCAACGAGACAAGAAGCTCATTGAATGAAGTAACATAATGGACACCAAAGGAATAAAAATTCGAACTTATCCCAAAATAGCGCATACCGTTAATGAAATGTGTTAGAGGATTAAGGTAAGCTGCAGCTTTCAACACTATTGGCAAGGAATCCAGCGGGTAAAGCGCATTGCTTGCAAAAAAGAGAGGTAAAGTAAGCAGAGTAATTATCGCTTGACTAACATTATGATCTTTTACTTTCATGGCGATGGCACTGGAAAGAAACATTAAGCTCAAGGAAAACAGCATTGCAAACAATAGGACGCCGCCTATCGCGGCTAAAGTGCCAGCCACCGTTAGACCAAAGAAAAACTGGATTCCAAGAACATACCCAAATAAGATTACGATTACAGCTTGGATCAAGGCTTTTGTGATTCCGCCTAAAGTTTCACCTAAGAGTATTTGAGAACGAGGCATGGGCGAAACTACAATCTCTTTCATCAGCCCATACTGCTTGTCAAATTGAATATTCTGCCCTGAGTACAGGCAGGTGAAAAGAATAGTCATACCCACCACACCTGCAGTCATGAACGTCATATAACTCACTGAAACTGCACCAGAAGGAGCAGAGCCGTTTGCGAAAAAAATGTTAATGTTGCTAGACATTGATATGCCGTAAAGAACCAGCCAAAGCACTGGCTGAATCAAGGCGGAAAAGAGAAGAGCTCTGTTACGAGAGAACTTGATCATGTCACGCCAATAAATTGCAATAAACCCTTTTTCCACGCTATTATTCCTCTCCTAAAGTTTTTTTATCCGCTATTTTCTTGATTAACTTCGTTTAATCCTCTTCCCGTGTACTGAATGAAAACGTCATCCAATGTTGGTTTCACCAAAGTGATGCTTATTATTTGGATGTCTTCGTTTCTGAGGAGGTCAATTAGTTTTGTGATTGGTTGCACTTTTTCTTTGAACTGAATAATCAAACCGTCGGATGTGTTTCTGATTTGGTTTATGCCTGGTATGTCTTTGATTAGTTGACCAGCTTTCTCATCATTGTCGGTCTGAAGTTGGGTACAGTCTTGCCGGAGAGACTTCTTCAAGTTCTCAGGCGTTCCGTTTGCCATTATTTTTCCTTTATCTATAATGCAAATTATGTCGCTGTTTTGGTCGGCTTCATCCATGTAATGAGTTGTAAGGAGCACGGTCACTCCTTCTTCTTTGTTTACCCTTTTGATGTAGGACCATATGCGTTTTCTAGTCTGAGTGTCTAGACCTATTGTTGGCTCATCAAGAAATAATACCTTGGGCTTCACCATGAGTCCCCTAGCGATTTCCAGTCGCCGCTTCATTCCCCCGCTTAAGTTTTTGGTTAACTCATTTCTTTTATCATCCAATTCAACAAGCACTAAAAGTTCGTCAATTCGCGATCTTCGGATTTCTTTTGGGATTGAATATATTCTGCCGTGGAAATCAAGTGTTTCCCAGACAGTGAGGTCTCGATCAAGTCTTTGATCTTGAAACACGACACCTATGGATTTGCGCACTTCGCCTTTCTCTTTTGCTACGTCGAATCCAGCGATGGTAACTTTTCCTTCTTGTATCGGCATCAAGGTTATTAACAAATTTATCGTGGTCGTTTTGCCTGCGCCGTTTGGTCCCAAAAACGAAAAAATCTGTCCTTTCTTAATATCGAAGCTTATTTTGTCAACAGCCCGCAATTTTCCGTAACTATGGCTGAGCCCCTGCACCGATACAACATTATCTTCCATAATGTGCCCTCATTCACTCCAGTTTTTGTAGAGCTTCCAACGATTTTGAGAGAACTCGGTTGATTTTTTCTGGCGCGATTCCATGTGCTAGAAGGCTGGAGACTTCCTTAACGACGGGATTGACAAGAGTTGTGTCATCGATTAATGTCACGTGTAGGTCGTTGAAAGTATCATTTGCTAAAGAAATTGAACCACTGATTTTCTGCGTGTAATAATTCCCCATTGAATCATGTGCATGTACCACTTTTTTGCCAGAATCACTAATTTCATAAATAGTTTTGCCCTCAACTGTTTTTCCAACTATCCATCCTTTCTTCACCATGGATTTGAGGAGTGGATAGACGGATCCTGTACTTGGCTTTTCGCCAGTCAGCGTGTTCACTTTTTTTATGATATCGTAGCCTGTGGCTTTGTTTTCGGAGATTATTTTCAGCATTGACATTTTAAGAAGCCCTTTAAGCATATTATCTACACCGACATGTCGACATAGTCATATCACATCGATATAAGTTTAATGGTTGTTAACACTCGCTTTCGCTGTAGCTAGACGAACAATAGTGCGTGCTTAAGTAGGCTGTTTTGATCTATTCAGCGTCCGAAGCATGCTGCCGGTTTGGTATCCTTCTAAGTCAACGGTGACATATTTGAAGCCAAGCTGCTTTAATTCCTTATTTATTTTGTTCTGAACTTCTTCATTGCAAAGAAGAGCTCTTTCGGTTTTTCCAACTTCTATCCTTGCTAGCCCGTTATGGTCTCTGACTCGAATTTGCTTAATTCCAATTATCGCCTTTACAGCTAGCTCTGCTTTGTCGATTCTGCGTAACTTTTCGGCAGTGATCATTTCATTAAACGGTATTCTTGAAGCTAAGCAAGCTAATGCTGGCTTATCATGAACGCTCAGTCCCATGGTTTTAGCTATTTCGCGGATCTCATTTTTGGTAAACCCGTCAATCATCCATGGACTGAATACGTTTTTTGCTTCTTGAACAGCTTTGAACCCTGGTCGGTGGTCGTTTAAATCGCTATAGTTTGTTCCTTCGAAGACTGCTTTGAACCCTATCTTATGCGCGAAGTTAAGGAGGGTTTGGAGGAGCTCTTTTTTGCAGTAGTAACAGCGATTCTCAGGGTTGCGGTTAAAATCCGGGTTATCCAACTCATTGGTTTCCACCACGAACAATTTGATGCCTATGTCTTGAGCGATTTGCTTTGCGTTCTGCAACTCCTCAGACGTATATGTTGGCGACTGAGCAATAACAGCCACTACCTTCTCACCTAAAACCTCGTGACTAACCGCTGCCAAAGTTGAGCTGTCTACGCCACCAGAAAAAGCTATGACAACACCATCTTTTCCCTTGTCAGCGATGAAACTCTTTAGTTCGTCTATTTTAGGCTTAAGTGTTTTCACAGAAACCGCCTATTTACCGAATTTTTCTTGCATCTTGGCAACTGCAAGTTCTGACAGTTCTCGCAGAGGCTTTTTAGTTTTTTCCGCCAACCTCTTGAGGTCTTCGAATTCGGGTTTTATGCGGATAATTTCGCCTTTAGCGTCTTTGGCGACTTTTAGCCTCACGGTTTCCTTATTCCCCATCACTTGTAAATCAATAGTGTAGATTTCTCGATTAATGATGTGCCGTTCGCAGTAGTAAACGCGGACGCCTAATGTGCCCGTTTCATCGATTAGGACTTTGGAGATGCGCTGTGCATCCTTTTGGTCTGCAATGACTTCGATTATTTGGCCAGGGCGATTCTTTTTAGTGAACATTGGGATAATGCTGACGTCTTTGGCGCCTTCACTCAGCAGTTTGTCGATTGCGTACCCTATGATCTCGCCTGTGGCATCGTCAATATTGGTTTCTAAAACGGCAATCTCGTCTCGAACCAATCCACTGTCCATTGAGTTACCTAATGTGAGCCTTAACACCGCAGGCATCTCGGAGAACTCTTTGGTTCCCGCACCATTTCCAACCTTTAGAGGAACAATCGAGGGATAAAATCGCGTAACCTCATCTGCCAAATTCACCAGAATTGACGCTCCCGTAGGAGTAGCCAACTCGACTTCAATTGGTCCGCCGTGGAACGGGAAATTCTTTGATTGAAGAATTGCCAGCGTGGCTGGTGCAGGGCTTGAAGTTATGCCATGCGAAAAACGAAAAGTGCCACCGCCTACAGCCAGCGGCGTTGAATAAATCTTTGATTCGAATAGGTTGAGGTCGTCTAAAGCAACTGCACTGCCTATGATTTCTGCTGCTGTATCTACAAGCGCAACTTCGTGTAAGTGAGCTTCATCGAACGATGTTTTGTGCAGCTCCGCTTCTGTGCTGACGAGAGTACGGATGACTTTGGATGCGAATTCTCTAGCTTTCAGTGACAATTCTAGGTTTTTAGCTGCCTTTTCGACTATATCGATGAGTTCGCTACCCTTTCTTTTTTGGGTTGACTGGGCTGTTACGTCGATTTGTTTAGCTCTAAATTCCCCGCGCATTACTTCTCTTATGTCTATCTTGATTTTTTGGTAACCGTACTCAGGTTTTTCCAAGCTTCTTATCGCAGAAGAAACTTTGTCAACATTCGCTCCAAGGTCTAGAAGGGCACCTAAAATCATGTCTCCTGCGATGCCTGAGGACTGACAATCGATAATCAGAATTTTTTCTGTTTTCAACATGGGGCAACACGAGATTTTTTCTAATTAAGCAAGCGTCTAAATATATTGATTTCATTGTTTTTAAATAGTGTTTGTTTATGTCCTCGCTTAGGGAAGTCTTAGACAAGGTTGCTAAGGGAAGAATCTCGGCTGCTGAGGCTGAAAAGATTTTGCAGTTGCTTGTAATCGAAGAGGTCGGCTGTTTAGCTAAATTGGACAACAACCGTGAACTGCGTAAAGGAATACCAGAGATTGTCTTGGCTGAAGGCAAAACCCCCGATGACGTGGCAGAAATTTCCAAGAGAATGGTTGCTAAATGTGGACGTGCAATTGTGAGCCGATGTGGCAAAGAGCATATAGCGACAATAAGAGGGGCACTTGGAGCTAGCGGTGTTAAGTTGGAAATAAATGACAAAGCCAAAATGGTAATAATAAAAAACAGTGACTTCAGCGTTGAACCAAGCGGTGGTAGAATTGGGATTCTAACGGCAGGAACCTCAGATATTCCAGTAGCTGAAGAAGCCAAGCTTATCGCTCAGGAAATGGGTTGCGTTGTCACAGCGATATATGACGTTGGCGTAGCAGGTATTCATCGACTGCTTGAACCATTAAAGAAAATTCTTGCAGGCGATGCGGATGCGATTGTTGTTGTGGCTGGTCGTGAAGGCGCATTGGCCTCAGTTGTTTGCGGGTTGGTTGACGTTCCAGTGATTGCTGTGCCGACCTCGAATAGTTACGGTTTTGGGGCTAAAGGTGTAGGTACGCTCATGGCTATGTTGCAATCTTGTTCTTTGGGGTTGGCGGTGGTAAATATTGATTCAGGGGTTGCTGCTGGTGCAGTTTCTGCTTTGATTGCTAATCGAGCGGCCAAATTCAGAAGTTGATATTAGCTGGTTTGGATAAATGTGCCAAGGTGAACCCGACTAGGCGCGAGTTTTTTCGACTAATCGCCCTGTAGGGGGTTTCGGATGTTTACAGCCAACCGAAGGGTTCAATCCTGGCGCACAACTGAGGAAGGCTGCTTTGTCCTGCGCTAAAATTGTTCCTGCAGTTTTGGCATACGAATTAATGAAAAAGTGTTACTGAAATATAAGTGTTACTAATTTTTAAAAACGTAATACTAATGCACTTTTTAGGCTTATTTTTGGGCAACAACTATCTTAAGAATTTTTACGCCTCTTCGTGTTCCAAGCTCGTCGCCTAATTTTCTTATCGCAGCAACCGTGCCCTTCACAGCTATGCCTTCAAGGCAATCACTTTCGCTGACATGGATGTGCATAGTTGATGTTACAGATGTTTGGTGTTCATGTTGTATTTCGGTCAGTTCGGCCTCTAGACCCCGGGTGTCATGATCATATACCATTATTATCATGCCTGCTTGTTCAGTGGTGTCTTCTTGTTGGATCCATTTTCTTTCAGACACAAAGAGTCGCACCGCATCTTGGATGGCTTTGCTACGGCTTTCGTAACCCATTTTGCCTATGATTTCATCAAAGTCCTTGAGAAGATCGGGCGGAAACGTTACGCCTGCTCTCGTTATTCTTGTCATCTTTCTCTCCTCAGTCTCATGTAGTGGAAGTGTTCTACCTAAAAGGTTTATTACTTACCTGCAAAAGTGAATACTCGTGGTAGTATCGACCTCAGATTCTGTTAGCGAAAAGACCTTGAAGAGACCTGTGTATTCACGCGTGAACAAAAGCGAAGTGCCCATTTATTCAATAGTTGAGTGCTTTAGTAACAGTTTATTTAAATAAATTAGCTCGTGATCTCTTGCAATAGTTTGATGCGTTTTTTTAGTATTCCTATGAGTCTTTCGGTGTCGTCGGTGTAGGCAAGTATCATTTCGGTTTCTTTTTGTGATATTTTATTGATCGTGTAATTGAATTTGGCGTTCGCTTGGATTAGTTCCATTTCACCCTCTATAGGTTCAAACATTCGCACTAGTTCTCTTTCTTTCAGCTTTTCTTTACTGATAAGCTCATCCATTTGTTAGCCTCACATGCCAAGTGTGATGTTGCACTCTGGTGTTTTATGCAAAAGGTTAATATAAACGTAACACTTTTTTTTAAAAAAGTATTACTGATAAAGTAACACGAAGGAGAAAAAAAGTATGCACATCCCTGATGGATATCTAATACCTGCTGTTTTCGTTCCAGCGTTTATAATCGCCATTGTTTGGTGGGTGATCTGTATAAAGAAAGTAAAACTAACCGAGAAACAGGTTCCAATACTGGGTCTTCTTTGCGCGCTTTTCTTTGCAGCCATGATGATGAACTGGCCCGTTGTCGGCGGAACCACAGCCCACCTACTAGGCGGCGCCTCCATGGGTTTAATTCTAGGACCTTTCGCAGGAGGCATAGGCATTTCCGTTATACTAGCTCTGCAGGCATTGCTGTTCGGCGACGGCGGACTAACCACCTATGGAGCAAACGTCTTTAACATGGCCATAGTAGGAGTACTCGTTCCCTGTGCAGTATTTCTATTACTTAACAAGCTAGTCGGAGTAAAAGGCAACAAATTATACGGGGTAATCTTTGTGTCGGCGTTCGCAGGTGACGTACTGGCAGCTATCGCAGCAGGCACAGAACTAGGGCTTTCACAACCAGTCTTCCAGTATGGACTCAACGTAGCCGTACCAGCAATGGCAATGAACCACTCAATCATAGGCGTGGGCGAAGGCATAATCACATCAATACTCGTTGGAACACTACTAAAACTTCGACCAGACCTATTGATGCAAAGTCCTATTCTCAAACGAATTCCACAACTCCAAAACAGAGCGGACTTAGAGGAAGAAAACAAACAATCGTCCGAGCAAAAGAAGCAGGTTGAGGAGTGAGGTGAAAAACTTTGCCACTGACAACCAAACGAACAATAATACTAATCCTTGCGATTGCAATGGTATTCGTATTAGTTGGTACCTTTGTGTTATCTTATTCGTTTGAAACATTGGATAAGCAGGCAGGGAAATTGGGTGCTAACGAAACGCAGCTTTATCATGCGCCATTTGACGGCTATAACATTCCTGGCTTGGAAAACACTTGGGGTCTACTGCTTGTCGGCATATTTGGAACATTAGGGCTATTCGGTTTAGGCTTTGTAGTAGCTAAAATTATGCACAAAAAGAGCCAGCAAGCATGAGAGTTCCACAGTCTCTAAGAGATATAGTCGATGGTGCGGAGTCACTGGTCTACGTTGAAGACTTGAGCAGTAAGCGTGGTTTGATGCAGAGCATTAACCCGCTTATCAACCTCACAGTTGTCGTCTTCATGATAGTGGCTTCCCTCTTCATTTTTTCACTACCATACTTACTATTAATCTGCATAGTACCCATCGTATTCGCCGTTGCATCACGTGTTCCATTTAAGTATCTTCTTTCCAGAACCATCTGGATTCCAGCCTTTGCAGCATTAATCTCCATACCCATCTTATTCATAACGCCTGGACAAACAGTCGCAGCTGCAAATCTTAGATTTTTTACTTTAGCCATAACCTCATCTGGAATAACAAAATTTTTGGTGTTCACTATCCGCGTTTGGTTCTGCGTCGCCTCCTTGACTACACTCGTAGTTACAATGGGCTTTGAGAAACTGTTAAAACTCCTTGCTTCACTGAGAATTCCCGCAGTTATAGTTCAATTGTTCAGCTTAACTTACCGATACTTCTTTGTATCCGTACATGAAGTGCAGAGTTTTCTGATTGCTAAAGAAGCGCGAACATACATCCACAGAAGTACCATGAATTATCAAGCCCTCAAAGACTTTGGCGCCATTCTAGCCGCGCTGTTTATACGCACTTATGAACGGTCAGAAAGAGTTTATTGGGCAATGAAATCACGAGGTTTCAGCATTGAAAATGACCATAAATTGGAGTTACCTTCTTTTAGGTGGTTTGATGCGGTCTTTGCAGCGTCGATAATAGTTGTGTTTAGTTTGATCTCGTTGCTATTATAGAAGGTTTAGTAATGTCGGAAACAATTATTTCAGTAAAAAACGTTAAATTCAGTTATCCGGCAGGCGTAAAAGCAATTAACGATGTGTCGCTTGAAATCAAAAAAGGCGAACGCATAGCATTGCTTGGTCCAAACGGTTCAGGTAAATCAACACTAATTCTGCTCATAGCAGGGCTTCTGTCTCCTGAGAAGGGCGAAATTAAGGTTCTTGGAGAAGACACTACCTCAAAATCTTTTCAAAAGCTAAGGCAAAAAGTAGGCATTGTTTTTCAAGACCCTGATGATCAACTGTTCAACCAAAGCGTAATTGAAGACGTGGCATATGGTCCAAAGAATCTTCGAGTTCCTGAAAACATAATTCAGGAAAGGTGTCAACATATTCTTGAAGATATTGGGATAGGTCATCTGAAAAGTCGGCCTCCTCACAGGTTAAGTTTTGGTGAAAAGAAAAAAGTCTCTTTGGCGACCGCCTTGGTTCTAAGGCCTGAACTGCTAATTCTGGACGAACCAACTGCTAATCTGGATTTGGTGTCTAGAAGAGGACTTATTGACATGCTAAATGAACTCAGCACCGAGGGAACAACTATTGTGATTTCGACCCATGATGTGGAGGCGCTGCCTGAACTTGCAGATCGAGTTATCGTTGTCAGTCATGGCTCATTATTAGGTAGCGGAGAAATGCATAAAATTCTTCAGGACAAAACGCTGCTTGCATCAGCAGGTCTCGAATTGCCCTCAATCGCGAGACTCTTTACTAAGCTCAAAGATTTGGGTTTGACACACGAAATTCCAATCACATATGAAGAAGCAGTAAGCCTACTCCAAAAAGAACTCAAATAAAAAGAAGACTTAGTTAACTGCCTATTACCTCGTCCAAGAGCGCCTCATAAGGAATGCACCAACCCCGATACAGGCGATAGCATAAAGCGCAAGGATAAATAGCGAAAAGGGAAGCCCTGTAGGGTTGGGGTAGAATAAGGCCTGTCGTAAAGCGTCGATTGAGTACCGAGTCGGGATGAACGCGCTCAAATTCTGAAGCCACTGGGGAACTAATTCGATTGTGGTGAAGCCTCCGCCTAGGAGGAAAAGGTAAATTGCGGTTATTGAAGATAGAAACGCAACGTATCTTGAACCTTTTATTAACGTTCCAACTATCGCACCGATGCCGGACGCGCAAAATGCCGTTCCTAAAAATATCCCAAACAAAGCCGGTAACTGACTAATTGGCAGGCTAACAAAACCGACCAGGACTCCAAGCAACACTGCTGGAAGGACAATTGCAAAACAAGCGAAAACCCCTCCTAAAATGCGGCCAGAAACCAGCATCCAGGAACGTTGCGGCGATAGAGCTAGCATGTGAGCAGTCTTGTTCTCCTTATCCAGCGCGCATAAGCAGGCGGTTCCGACTAATCCCACGTTCAGGATCAAGAGCACGAAAGTGGGAACAAACTGATAATGGAACCAGTCAACGTTAGTCTCCCTAATGTATTGCTCGTCTAGAGCAACATGATACACATTGGGCAAGGATGTATTTACCAATTCATTCGAGATGAGGGTCGGAGCATCAAATTCCACAACCGAACGGTCTACGCTTCTACGGATATCGTCCGAAAAATCAAAGTCTACGTTGTTAATCGTGAGAAGAACCTTTCCAGTTCCGTTTGCCACCTGCTGATCGAACGTGGATGGGATGGTAATGACGGCGGCGACCTTTTCATCCTGCAACATGCTACTTGCATTGGCCGCATTCGTTATCGTGAGATCATATGCCTCTGTATCCGATTGGATAATGTGAGCCATCTGTATCGATGCGGGACCAGTCCCTTGGACAACTAAAGCAACAGGCTGTTGAGTGACTGAAAGACTTAATGTTACAAGGACCAGCGTCATGGCAATTGGCGGGATAAGCGCGCAAGCTGCGGTGAGGGGCATTTTTCTCCATCTTTTAAGGTCATGCAAAGCGATTGTCAA
>Ga0335081_10007247_pt1 | contig 17729 bp, 21 predicted proteins | sample Lox_Sample_35_FD_206713 | JGI IMG/M metagenome (GOLD analysis project Ga0335081, IMG submission 206713) | Soil microbial communities from Loxahatchee National Wildlife Refuge, Florida, United States - Lox_Sample_3.5 | ecosystem: Environmental > Terrestrial > Soil > Wetlands | place: USA... | reverse complement strand
ATCGGAGGGACGCTCTCCAATACCCAGCGGACACGCTCGACTTCGTCGGGGTCGGGCCATGGTGGCTGCTGCGCTGCCGGTCGCGCCACGGCTTCGCTCACCGCTGCAGCGAGCACTCCCGGTAGCGATGGCACGGGCGGCGGGCTCGCGGCCACGTCGACTGTCCAGGTCACCGGATGAAGGCTATGGGATACGTTCTACTCTCGGGATATGACAGTCATCAGGTGCCAGACGTGTGGTGCACGCAATCGGGTCGGGCCGATCGGTCAGGGCGTCCCCCGGTGTCCGAAATGCAAGTCGGAGCTGGCGTGGCTTGTCGATGCCGACGGCGACACATTCGAGGCGGAGACGAGCGCCTCGGTGCCGGTGGTGGTGGACTTCTGGGCAGCGTGGTGCGGGCCATGTCGGATGGTCTCGCCCGTTCTGGAGGAGCTCGCCCAGAAGCACGCCGGACACCTCAAGGTGGTCAAGGTCGACGTTGACGCGAACCCCGGGCTCGCGACACGGTTTGGCGCGCGCTCGATCCCGTTGCTGGTCGTGATCCGGGATGGGCAGGAGGTCGATCGGGTCGTAGGCGCGCTTCCGCGGGCGGCCTTGGAGCAGCGACTTGAACCCGTGCTCAGCTAGACGCTGATGGCGGTCGAGTTCAAGGACTACTACGAGGTCCTGGGCGTCCCTCGCGACGCGAGCCAGGAAGACATCCGCCGGGCATATCGCAAGCTCGCGCGGACCTATCACCCCGACGTCAACCAGGACAGTGATGCCGAGGAGCGGTTCAAGGAGCTGGGCGAGGCCAACGAGGTGCTCTCCGATCCGGAGAAACGCGAGCGGTATGACCGGCTGGGCTCGCAATGGCGGGCGCAGGAGCGAACGACGGGCAGCGGCGAGAACTTCGAGGACTTTTTCGACCAGCAGGGCTTCGGTGGCGGCGACGTTCGGTTCGAATTTGGCGACGGCGACTTCTCGGACTTCTTCGGGAGGTTGTTTGGCGACGGCGCCGGTATGCGTACGTCAGGGCCGCTGCGCGGGCTGGACCGTGAGGCCCTGCTCGAGCTCTCGCTGGAGGACGCGGTCGCCGGGGGCAGGCGACGGCTGACGGTCGAGGGCGGGCGCGGCATCGACGTCAACTTTCCGGCCGGGGTCAGGGACGGTCAGCTCATCCGTCTCGCCGGCAAGGGCGCGCCGGGGCGCGACGGCGGCCCGGCAGGCGATCTGTACCTGCGCGTGCGGCTCAAGCCTCACCCGACATTTCGCCGCCAGGGCGACGACCTGGATGTCGATGTGCCGGTCGCGCCTTGGGAGGCCGCGCTTGGTGCCACCGTGCCTGTGCCGACGCTGACCGGCACCGCCCGGGTCAAGGTGCCCGCAGGATCCTCGAGCGGCCGGCGGTTGCGACTCCGCGGTCGCGGGCTGGCGAAGCAGGGCGGCGGCCACGGCGATCTCCATGGGATCGTGAAGATCACGGTCCCGAGGCATCTTTCCGACGAGGAGCGAGAGCTGTTCGAGAAGCTTGCCGAGGTGTCCGACTTCGACCCGCGAAAGAACCGAGCATGAACGAACAGGAGCCGGTCGAGCTTGCCGTGATCGCGCGCCAGGCCGGAGTCCGCGTCACGCTTGTCCGTCGCTACGTCGAGTTCGGACTGTTCGAGCCGGCCCCCGGGACGAGCCAAGCGCCGCTGTTCGCACCGAGCAACGCCAGCCGTCTGGCAAAGGCCGAGCGCCTGCGGCGCGATCTTGGTCTCAACTATGCCGGGGCCGTGCTCGCGTGCGAACTCCTTGACCGCATCCGCGAGCTCGAAAACCGGACGGACTGAGGGCCTACCCGTCGAGCCATGGAGTTCAGCCGCGAGTTGCGCAACGACGTCCTCGCGGGAGACATCACGCTCACGGTCCGGCTGTGGACGCGGCCGCGGGTCAAGGAGGGCGGCCGCTACCGGGTTGGTCCGGGTGAGATCGAGGTCGACGCCGTGGAGCTTGTCCCGTTCGCGGCGATCACCGCAGCGGACGTCCGGAGAGCCGGCGAGCCCGATCGCGAGACGCTACGCCGGCGCGCTGCCCACGCCGGCCCGATAGACGAGGACACCCTCGTCTATCGAATTGAGTTCCACGCGGCGAGCCCCGACGACTGAGCGCCGCGACCGGCGCGTTCCCCTACGGTCCGGACTCGAGCCGTTGCTTCAGCCGGCTCATTCCCTCGGGTATCTGTCTGGCGGCTTGGCGACGCACCATGAGCGGAACCAGCAGCCTCCCGATCCCATGGCCCGTGAAGTCGGCGGTGATCGTCAGTCGCGATCGCGACCCGTCGGCGAGCGGCTCGACCGTGACCGCGATGATCGCCCGGATCGGACCCTCGATGCCTCGGTCGGCCCACCGGCGCGGCGGATCGTATTCGGTGATCACGGTGGACACCTGGCGCTCACGGCCGCCGATCCGCCGGACGGTTGTGCACTTGGAGCCGACGTGGGTCATGGGCCCGTCCATGTGGCCGCTCACCACGCCCTCCTGCCACTCGGGGAAGGTGCTGGGATCCGTTACGTAGGCGAACACCTCCTCCGACGGTCGGGCGATCTCAGTGGTCGTGGTGATCGGCGCCATCGGTCCTCCCTCCGCGATGTGGCCTGTCGAAAGCTATGACAACCGAGGAGCCCGGAACGTGACGACACTGTCACTTCGACGTGGATTAGCCCCGCCTCTCCACTTCCAATTTATACCACCGAGGGGGGCTTCATGAAGCCCCGGGTCGTGCCTCATAATCGCCCGCCGCAAGCGAGAGGTCACGCAAATGAGAGGTGTCAAGGACTGTGTCTTCGTCGGCGGTTTCGAGAGGAGTGTGGCTATGACCGAGCATGCGGTGGTGATCGCAGGAGGAGGTCCGACCGGGCTGATGCTGGCGGGCGAGCTGGCGTTGGCGAACGTGGACGTGGCGGTCGTGGAGCGGCGCTCCAGTCCCGAGCTGGAGGGCTCGCGGGCACGCGGTCTGCAATCGCGCACGATCGAGGTTCTCGATCAGCGGGGAATCGCCGATCGGTTCCTGTCGGCGGGGCAGGTCGCTCAGATCGGGTCATTTGCGATGATCGCTTTGGACATCAGCGACTTTCCGACCCGTCACAACTACGGGCTCGCGCTCTTGCAGAACCGGTTCGAGGAGATCCTGGCCGGGTGGGTCGACGAGCTGCCGATCAGGATCTACCGGGGACGTGAGGTAACAGGGTTCGCGCAGGACGACACGGGCGTCGACGTCGATCTGTCCGACGGTGAGTCGCTGCGCGCGGCGTATCTCGTCGGGTGCGACGGAGGTCGGAGCGTGATCCGGAAGGCGGCCGGGATCGAGTTCGCCGGATGGGACGCGTCGACGAGCTACCTGATCGCCGAGGCCGAGACGAGCGAGCAGCCGGAGTTCGGCATCCGTCGCGATGAGCACGGCGTCCATGCCATAGGCCCGCTCGAGGACGGCAAGCGGGTTGGGATCGTCGTGAGAGAGCGGGACGTCGGCCACGCCGGTGATCCGACTCTCCCTGATCTAAGCCATGAGCTGATCGCCGCCCGGGGAACGGACTACGGGGTGCACAGCCCGACCTGGATCTCCCGGTTCACGGACATGACCAGGCAGGCGGCGTCATACCGCGAGGGACGCGTGCTGCTCGCGGGTGACGCCGCGCACGTGCATACTCCGATGGGAGGCCAGGGTCTCAACACCGGGGTGCAGGATGCGGTGAACCTGGGATGGAAGCTCGCCCAGGTGGTCAGCGGAACCTCGCCGGAAAGCCTGCTCGATACGTACCAGGCCGAGCGGCATCCCGTCGGGGCCAAGGTGCAGAAGAGCACGATGGCGATGACCGCGCTCAGCCGATCCGAGCCGCGGATCGACGCGTTGCGCGAGACGCTCTCGGAGCTGCTGAGCATGGACGAGCCGCGCCAGCGGCTGGCCGCCAGGCTCTCCGGCCTCGACATTCACTACGACCTCGGTGAGGGACACGCGTTGGTCGGGCGCCGCATGCCGGATCTCGACCTTGTTGTCGCGAGCAGCCCGGTGCGGGTGTTCGCCCTGCTGCACGACGCCCGACCGGTGCTGCTCAACCTCGGTGAACCCGGCGCCCTAGACGACACTCCGCGACCAGATCGGGTTCGGCTGACCGACGCCGAATACCACGGCACCTGGAACCTCCCGGTACTCGGCGAGGTGACTGCGCCCACTGCGGTGTTGATCCGGCCGGATGGCCATGTCGCCTGGGTAGGAGAGGGCAGCCACAACGGGCTCCTTGACGCTCTGACCACTTGGTCAGGACCACCTCCGGCGGAGTTGAGCATGCGGTCGACCTCGGTGTAGTGTCGTTCGAGACGGCGAGGAAGGAGCGCAATCTCATAAGCGACCCCAGCGTCCACACGGCTGGCGCTCTTTCGTCATCTAAAGCGCCTCAGAGCCTGTCGGCGTCGAGGAAGCGCTTGACGCTAATCGCGACGATTCTGGGGTCGAGCATCGCGATCCTCGATAGCAGCGTAGTCAGCGTGGCGCTGCCTTCGATCCAGCGGAGCCTAGGCGGCGGCCTCGCCGGTCAGCAGTGGGTCAGCAACGCCTACCTGCTGACCCTCGGTTCGTTGATCCTGCTTGGCGGCTCGCTCGGCGATATCTTCGGTGAGCGGCGGGTGTTCGCGCTTGGGGTGGCCGGGTTCGGCGTGTGCTCGCTGCTGTGCGCGGTTGCGCCAACAATCGGGTTGCTGGTCGCGTTCCGGGCGCTCCAAGGCGTCGCCGGCGCGTTGCTGACCCCGAGCTCGCTGGCGGTAATCGTCGCGACCTTCCCGGAGCGGGAGCGCGGACCGGCGATCGGGACGTGGACGGCGTGGGGAACGATCGCCGGGGCGCTCGGTCCGCTTGTCGCCGGGGTGATTTTGAACGTGGCGTCGTGGCGGTGGATCTTCGTGATCAACCTGCCGCTGGTGGCCGGATGCCTGTGGCTGATCCTGAAGGCGGTTCCGGCTGCGAAACCGACCGCCGAGCGGCGGCGGGTCGACGTGGTCGGTGCGGTGCTGTGCGTGCTGGGGCTTGGCGGCGCGGTGTTCGCCCTGATCGAGCAGCCGCGTCTCGGCTGGGCGAACCCAGCGGTGAGCGGGTCCCTGATTGGTGGAGTGATCCTGTTCGCGGCGTTCCTGCTCTACGAGTCGCGCGCAAAGGACCCGATGCTGCGGCTCGATCTGTTCAAGAGCCGGAACTTCGCGGTCGGGAACGTCGAGACACTGGCGCTCTACGGCGGGTTGTCGGCCTTGTTCTTCTTCCTCGTCCTCTACCTGCAGCAGGTCGCCGGCTACACGCCATTGGAGTCGGGATTGGCGCTGCTCCCTGAGAGCCTGGTGATGTTCGCACTCTCCTCGAGATTCGGCGCGCTCGCCGACCGTTTCGGCCCGCGCCTGTTCATGGGCGGCGGCCCGCTGGTCGCCGGCGCCGGCATGCTGCTTCTGCTCGGCTTCGGCGTCCGGGTCCACTATCTGACCGAGGTTCTCCCCGGCATCCTCGTGTTCTCGCTCGGGCTGTCGATCACCGTCGCGCCGCTGACGGCCGCGATCCTGGCCGGCATCGACGAGAGCGAGGCCGGGATCGGCTCGGCGGTCAACAATGCGGTCGCGCGGGTCGCCGGCCTGATCGCGACGGTCGCGATCGGCGCGATCGTCGCCGCGCAGTTCGGCTCATCGCTGGACCACAAGCTCGCCGGTCAGCCTCTCACCCCGGGCGGGCGCGCCGCCGTCGCCGAAGCCAAGCAACTCACGCTCGGCAGACCGTCGGTCGCGGGCCTCCCGCACCGCGAAGCGGTCGCGATCACGGTCGCTTCGGGCCAGTCCTCGCTTGAGGCCTTCCGCGTCGGCATCGGCGTCTGCAGCGCGCTCGCGATCATCGGGGGTCTCATCGGTGTCGCCGGGATCCGCAACCCTCGCCGCGTCGTCCGGGCCAGCCAGTGCTCCGGCGGGCAACTCGCGGGGGCGCCTCTCGACGCCGCGGGTCTCCACGCTTCTCAGCCGGCCTAGCGGGCGACGATCGCGGCGGCGAGCGCGACCCGGTGGTCCTTCGTCCAGGGCGGCCCCATCGTGGCTCGGGGTCCGTTCAGAACCTCGTCGGCCCGGTCGGCCAGCAGCCGGCTCGCCTGATCCACGACTGCCTTCGCCTCGTACACGTGGACTTCCCAGCCACGAGCGTGCGCCAGCTCGGCGAGCTCCTGGCGGTACATGATTGCGTCGGCCCGAGCCTCATACGGCGCGCGACGCTGGATCGCGATGTCATCGGGAAAGTCGAGGGGCCAGACTCGGAGCGAGATCGAGCGGACCGGCGCGGGTAGCGCGGCCGTGATCTCGTCCAGCGCAGCCGAGGTCGCCCGAACGACGGACGCCCGCACGCGCGCGACCAGCGCGGCTGTGGCGGCGACGTCGAGACGCCCGCTCTCGTAGTGAATCGGTGCCTCAGACACGCCGGGTTCGACCAGCTCTATCCGCCGGCGGTCTGCCACCTCGTGGTCCGCCGACGCGGTCACCGCAACGGCCCATCCCAGATGATCGGCAATGCCGACGCGCACGGCGCCAGGTTATCCGCGCGAGTCGGCAAGAATGCGCGTTCATGAACGGAGACACCATGAACGACATTCTGAGCGTGGCTCGGGAGCAGGTGCTGGACGAGGGGGTGCCGCTCGAGGAGGCGCAGGCGCTTGAGGTGCTCGAGCTACCGGACGACCGAGTGCCCGACGCGCTCGCGCTTGCCCACGAGGTGCGGATGCGGTGGTGCGGCCCCGAGGTCGAGGTCGAGGGGATCGTCTCGATCAAGACCGGCGGCTGTCCCGAGGACTGCCACTTCTGCTCGCAGTCCGGGCGGTTCCACACCCCGGTGCGAGCGGTTCGGCTTGACATCCCGGCGCTCGTGCAGGCGGCGCAGGAGACGGCCGCCACCGGCGCCACCGAGTTCTGCCTGGTCGCTGCGGTGCGCGGCCCGGACGAGCGCCTGATGGGCCAGGTGCGCGAGGCGGTGGCGGCGATCCAGGCCGAGGTGGAGATCAACATCGCGTGCTCGCTGGGGATCCTGACCCGGGAGCAGGCCGAAGAGTTGGCGGCGCTCGGCGTCCACCGCTACAACCACAACCTCGAGACCGCGCGGTCCCACTTCCCCGAGGTCGTCTCCACCCACACCTGGGAAGAGCGGATGGAGACCCTGGAGTTGGTCCGCGAGCTCGGCATGGAGGTGTGTTCCGGCGGCATCATCGGGATGGGCGAGACTCTCGGGCAGCGGGCCGAGTTTGCACACCAGCTATCGGAGATCGCTCCGGACGAGGTTCCGCTGAACTTTCTCGACCCCCGTCCCGGCACGCCGTTCTCGGATCTGCCCGTCGTCGGCGCGCAGGATGCGCTGCGCACGATCGCGGCCTTCCGTCTCGCGCTGCCGCGAACCGTGCTGAGGTTCGCCGGTGGCCGCGAGCTCACACTGGGCGACCTCGGCACCCGGGACGGCATGCTCGGCGGGATCAACGCGATGATCGTCGGCAACTACCTGACGACACTGGGCCGCTCGCCAGAGCGCGACCTCGACCTCCTCACCGAACTGGCGATGCCCGTAAAAGCGTTGTCGGAGACGCTCTGAGCTCTCCCCGGGGCACTGACCATGGCGACCACGCGTCTGATCGCTGTCGAGGACGCGCCGGCGCTCGCGCAACTGCTTCAGCAAAACCGAGCGTTCCTGGCGGACTGGGAACCTATCCGGCCGGAGGACTATTTCACCGTTGACGGCCAGCGCCGGATGATCCAGGAAGCCCTTGATTCCTACGGCGACGGGGTCAGGGTCTCACATGTAATTCTTGACGACCGCCGCATCGTTGGACGGGTGACACTCAGCAATATCGTCCGCGGGCCATTTCAGTCGTGCAACCTCGGGTACTGGGTCAGTCAAGCCGATAACGGTCGAGGCTTTGCCACCGCAGCCGTGGGTGACATCAGGCAGATCGCGTTTGACACGTTCCGCCTGCATCGGATCGAGGCGGGCACGCTCCTGGGCAACGTCGCTTCCCAGCGCGTTCTCGAGCGAAATGGGTTCGTCCGCTTCGGCGTCGCGCCGGGATATCTCAACATCGCCGGCGTCTGGCAGGACCATGCGCTGTACCAGGCCCTGAACCCGGGAATGAAGTAACTCACTCCCGGATCCGACGCCGCACGGGCTAGACGAAGAAATCCTCGAGGACCGCGGCGATCAGGGCATCCGCGGGGATGTGCTGCTGTCCATCGAGGACGCGCTCGGTGGCACGCACCAGGCAACCGGCGAGCGTCGCCGTTGTCGCCGACGCCCACGGCGGGCTAACCCCGCCGGCGAGCGCGAGCACGGGAATCTCGACCCCCTTCAGCCGCTCGACGGGCACGCGCCCGTTGTTGGCGAGCCTGAGGTCCTGCGAGAGCGTGTGGGCGAGTGCCTGCCGGTGCGGCCAGCCGGGGCTGCTCTTGATCGACTCGATGACCGGGGGTGGGGTGCCCGTGACCACGAGCCATTGCTCGGCCGCCTCGTCACGCCGTCCGCTCGCCACGAGCTCGTCGAGGTGCCGGCCGAACTCCGGGCCGGGGTCATGGTCGCCGGTGTACGGCGGCTCGTAGACGGCGAGGCGTCGCATCTCCACCCCGCGCGCCGCGGCCTCGAGCGCCAGCGAGCCGCCGGAGGAATGGCCATAAACGAAAGGAGCCTCGCCGGCGGCCGCTACGACCGCCGCCAGGTCTTGCACCTCGACCTCGGTGCAGAGCGGCCGGCCGTTGCCGCTGTCGCCGCGTCCGCGCCGGTCGTACTCGTAGACGGTGTAGCTCGAGGCCAGCAGCTCCGCCAGCGGCTTGCTCGTCGATCGGTCGCAGGACGCGCCGACCACGATCACGAGCGGCGAGCCGCTGCCCGATCGATCGAATGCGATCCTGGTCCCGTCGGCGGACTCGACTGATCCCACGATGTCTCCTCCTCGGCCGGCGCTCAGTATCGAAGCGCATCATGGAGATAAGGCCTGCGTCTCACATCGGGCATTAGGAGCGATGTCGTCGCTCCTTTCCCTTAGCCCGCCCACCGCCAACCGATCAGGATTCGAGAAGCGCGAAGGGCAGAGCGGGACTAGGGTGACCGCATGCCGACAAATCAACTGATTCAGGAGTGCTGATCGATGGCTGAGAAGCAGGCTGTCAAGAGGACCACGAAGCGGTCCGCCAAGAGCACGGGGAAGACGTCGAACGGATTCACCGCGGAGGAGAAAGCCGCGATGAGGGAGCGCGCGCGAGAGCTGAAGGCAGAGGCGGGCAAGGAGGCCGGGGAGAAGGACCTACTCGGAAAGATCGACGAAATGCAGGGACTGGATCGAGCGATCGCCGAGCGGGTTCACGGCATCGTCAAGGCAAACGCGCCAGCGCTGTCGCCGAGAACCTGGTACGGAATGCCCGCGTACGCCAAAGATGGCAACGTCATGTTTTTCTTCAAGCCCGCGGCGAAGTTCAAAGCGAGGTACGCGACGCTCGGCTTCAGCGACAAGGCGAACCTCGACGATGGCGCCATGTGGCCGACCGAGTTCGCGATCAACAAGTTGACCGCCGACGTTGAGGCGCGCATTGCAGCGCTCGTGAGTAAGGCCGTGAGCGAGTGACGTCAACGTCGCCTTTAGTCAGGTTTGGGTCGACAATGACATAGCCGTAATACGGTGCCGGGCTCGATCGAAGCCCGGCAGGTCGACACCCCTCGGGTGGGGTGGGAGACTGTTCGCGCCGGTCTGATGTGTGATGCGCGAGTGCTCCTAGTCATCGTCGCTCCTTGGCGGTTGACGCTGTGGGTCCTGGCGTTCAGAAGTGCCTTTGCCCGCTGGGCCGACCCGGCGTGCGACCAGGCGTTTGGCGAACTCGCTCGGGCGGAGCTGGAAGCGCTCCAGGCCGCGAGCGCATCGCTGAGCTAAATGTCGATTTCGGCCTGGGTCGTTCGTGTAGGGGGTGAGAGGCCGGCGATCCCGCCGGTCCGGCGTTAAGAAAGGATCGTCCGATGAAGCAATATCTGCTGAGCGTCTACCAGCCCGACGGCAATCCGCCTCCGCCCGAGGTGCTCGAAGAAATCTCGCGCGACGTGCGCGCCGTGGACGATGAGATGCGCGCCGCCGGCGTGTGGGTGTTTGCGGGCGGCCTGCACCGCGCCGAGACCGCGACCGTGCTCGATCCGCGGCAAAACGGGTTGCCGATGCTCGATGGCCCGTACGTCGAGGGCAAGGAGCACCTCGGCGGACTCGTGATTATCGCGGTCGATAGCCTCGACGAAGCGGTGGCCTGGGGGCGGAAGGTCGCGCGCGCGACGACCCTGCCGATCGAGGTGCGCCCGTTCCAGGGCGAGGCCGGGGACTGACGGCAGGCGTGCCGACCGTCACGCGTCCCGAGATCGAGCGTGTCTTCCGGGAGCAGTACGGGCGGGCGGTGGCGGTCCTGGCCCGCGTCTTCGGTGACATCGACATCGCCGAGGACGCGGTCCAGGACGCGTTTGCCACGGCAGTCGCCCGGTGGCCCGAGCACGGCGTGCCGCCGGCGCCGGCCGGGTGGATCATCACGACCGCTCGGAACCGCGCGATCGATCGTCTGCGCCGCGAGTCCTCGCGTGCGGACCGGCACGCCCAGGCGGTCCTGCTGCGCGCTCACGACGAACCCGCGGAGGAGAGCTCCGTGCAGGACGATCGCCTGCGCCTGATCTTCACGTGTTGCCACCCGTCGCTGAACAGCGGTGCGCAGGTCGCGCTGACGCTGCGATTGCTCGGTGGCCTGACTACGCCAGAGATCGCGCGGGCGTTCCTGGTCCCGGAGGCGACAATGGCGCAGCGACTGGTCCGGGCCAAGGGCAAGATCCGCGACGCGCGCATTCCCTACCGGGTACCGAGCGAGTCGGATCTGCCCGAGCGGCTCGCCTCGGTGCTGGCTGTGGTCTATCTGATCTTCAACGAGGGCTACGCCGCGAGCTCAGGCGCGAGCCTGATCCGCGAGGAGCTCGCGGGCGAGGCGATCCGGCTCGGCCGGCTCCTCGGCGACCTGATGCCCGACGAGGCCGAGGTATCCGGGTTGCTCGCCTTGATGCTGCTCGTGCACTCCCGTAGCCCTGCCCGGGTCGGCCCGAACGGCGAGCTCGTGCCGCTCCCCGACCAGGACCGGACGCGTTGGGACGGCAGCCTGATCGACGAGGGACAGGCGCTCGTCAGGCGATGCCTGCGACGCAACCAGCCCGGTCCCTACCAGATCCAGGCTGCAATCAACGCGGTCCACTGCGACGCCGCAACAGCCGCCGACACCGACTGGAATCAGATCCTCGCCCTCTATGACCAGCTCATGGCCTTCACCCCGACGGCGATCGTGGCGCTCAACCGGGCGGTAGCGGTGGCGGAGATCGATGGCCCGGAGGCGGCCCTCGAGTTGGTCGACGGGCTGCCCCTCGACCGATACCACCTGTACCACGCGATCCGGGCCGATTTCCTCCGTCGCCTCGGCCGCACCGACGAGGCCTCGGCCGCCTATCGGGCGGCGATCGACCAGGCTGAGAACGCCGCCGAGGTCGCGCTCCTCACCGAGCGGATGGCGAGCGTGACGAACTGATAGCCGGCGCGTAGTGTGAGCATCGTGCACAAAACCGTGCTCGTGATCGTGATCGCCGGTTTGGTCGGCATCGCCGGCGTGGCCGCCGTGATCGCCGTCGCCGCGACGCCGGCCCAGGTGCTCCACGCCAACCAGACGGCGGCGGTGAGCGCGGCCGATCAGATGCTGGGCGAGGTCGTGCTGCCCGCGGGAACCAACGAGGTGGCGAGTGAGCCCGCGGGCGACGACGATGCGCTCGCCAGGTCGATGGAAATCCCGATCTTTCGCGCCGAGGTCGACCGGCACGAGTTCTGGACGACGTCCGCCTCGCCGCGCGCGGTGATCGCCTCGTTCAAAGCCAACCTGCCCGCGGGGGCCAAATCGTCGGGTGAGGGCTACAGCGGACCGTCAACGACCATCTTCGTGTCGTACTCGCTGCCGACGATCGACGCGCCGGCGCTCGGGCCGAGGACCCTCACCGTCAACGCCGTCGTGCTGTCCGACGGAAGCACGGGAGTCCGCGCCGATGCCGACGTTCGCTACACCGCGCCGCGTCTGCCCGCCCAGCGGATCCCGTCCCAGGCGCACGTGCTCGAAGTGACGATGGCCAACTACCACTCGAGCCCGCTGCTGTCGCTCACCGTGACCAATCGCGCGCAGGTCCGCCATATCGCATCGATCGTCGACGGTCTCCCGTTCCTCGCATCGCTACACGGCGTGGCCTTCTCGTGCCCGGCCCTGATGCCGGCGCCCACCGATAGGTTCACGTTCCGGGCCTCGCCGGGCGGCCCGGCCCTCGCCCAGGTGACCGAGCCGGCGAATCAGCCGACCAGCGCCGGGCCCTGCTTCATCACGACGCTGTCCATCCGCGGCCACGGCGAGCCGGGACTGCTCGAAGGCGGCAAGCTGCTCCGCCAGGCCGGAGCCATACTCGGAGTGAAGCTGACGACCAGACCCTGACCGACGTCAGCCGGCCACGCCCGCAAGGCTCGAGACATCTAGGACCTTGCTCGCCGGCGGCGCCGTCGGCGCCGCCTGCGGCCCGTAATCGCCGAGATCGACGATGATCGTCTCCTGGATGTTCTGCGCGCCCGGAAGGTCCATATCGAGTGTCGTCTGCACCCTGCGGACGAGGTGATTAGCGTCGATCCAGACGTCCTCCGGGATCACGCCGCCCGGGAGCGCCTGCTCGAGAATCGAAAGGGCCGGCTTCGCCAGATTCCGCTCGGACGCGGGAACTGAGTCGAGCAGCCGCGAGGCGTTGAGAAACGCTCGGTAGTGGGTGGTCGGGGTGCCGTCCACCCGTGCCTGACCGAGATCCACGATGCTGCCCGACACCGACCGCAATGACTCGAGGGTCTGGCTCGGATCAGCCGTTGACGGCGAGGCTCCGAGCGACGACAGCCCAGGAACCCCGGCGAGCTTGGCGATGTCGACCTTGATCCACTTTCCTGGAGCCCCCGAGAGCGAGCCCATCAGCGCGGACGGGAACTTCACGTACGCGGTGGCGCCGATGATGATGATCTCCGCGCGAATGTCGGAACCGCCGAGCTGCTGCGTGACGTCCGGGTCGGCTCCGAGGTTCATCGACATCGACATCGAGGTGGCGTGGTCACGGAGATCGACGACGCCACCGCCGGTGGCGGTGATTGGACCGCTCAGAGCCGATGAGGTCAGCTGGAGCGACATGTGCAATCGGTAACCCGGCGTACTCGACGACAGCGTCGCGGCCTGAGCGATCGGGCTGCCTACCCCCGCGCCGCCCGAACCAAATAGCAGGAGCGCCAGCGCCGCGACGACAACCGCGATCGCGGCGCCTGCGCCCGCGAGCAGCTTCGAGCGATGGCCGGACGCGCGAGACGGCGGAACCGACGGCGAAACCAACGGCGAGGACGGCGCGAGCGCCGGCGAAGCCGACGGCTCGCCTTGCGTCGGCCCGGTAAACCCTGGGGGCGGTACCGATGTTCCCACGGCGCCTGGATCGGCACGGCCGCCCCCAACTTGAGATCCGGTGCGGTCCGGTGGACGTCCGGCGGGATCAGCCGCTCATGCCACCGTCGATCGCGAAGGTGTGCGACGTCATCATCGCGCTCTCGTCACTTGCCAGGTAGAGCATGCCGTAGGCGATCTCGTCGACCGTCGTGTGCCGGCCGAGCGGGATCATCCCATCGAACGCCTTGGCTGCCTCCTCTTGCGGCAGGCGGGTCGCCCGCATCTCGATGTCGTCCTGGAAAGGGGTCGACGTCGGCCCTGGATGGATCGTGTTCACCCGGATGCGGCGTGGCGCGAGCTCCTTGGCCGCCGTGCGCATCAGGCCGACCTGGCCGTGCTTGGCGGCGATGTACCCGGACACGCCGGGCGCTCCGATCAGGCCGACGACGCTCGAGGTGATGATGATGCTCCCGCCGTCGCTGACATGGGGAATCGTGTGCTTGAGGACGTGGAAGCCACCGAGGATGTGCACGGCCAGCGTCCGTGAGAACACATCGGACGGATAGTCGACGATCTCGCTCACGGCGCCGCTGATCCCGGCGTTGCTGACGACGACGTCGAATCGTCCGTACCGCTCAACGCCCTCGGCCACGGCGCGCGCCACCGCGCTCTCGTCGGTCACGTCCGCCACCGACGACGAGGCGTTCTCGCCGCCGAGCTCCTCGACCGCGGCCGTCAGCTTCGCCTCTTCGATGCCAACGAGGTGGAGCTTCGCGCCTTCCGAGACGAACAGCCTTGCCGTCGCCAGTCCGATTCCGCTCTCGCCCCCGGTGATGAGGGCGACCTTGTCCTGCAGTCGCGCCATGGCGGCACCTTTCCTCGCTCGATCTCTCAGAGCGGCAGTCTGTCAACCTTTTCGCCATGGCAGTGGTGGACGTGCCCATGCCCAAGCGCCCTTCCGCGGCGAGCATCTCGGCGGGTCATGATGCGCTCGCGCGTCTCCTGGGGGTCGATCGCGTGAGCACCGGCACTGACGTTCTAGCCCAGCACGGGCGCGACGAGTCGTTCCATCCCGAGGCTCCGCCGGACGTCGTCGTCTGGCCGCGGAGCATCGACGAGGCGGTGGGGATCGTGCGGATCGCCGTCGAGCACCGTCTCCCGCTCGTGCCGTTCGGCGCCGGCACCTCGCTCGAGGGCCACGTAGCGGCCCTGGCCGGCGGCATCAGTGTCGACATGCGCGAGATGGACGCGATCGGCAAACCGTCGATCGACGACCTCGACGTCACCGTTCAGGCCGGCGCTACCCGCCGCGCGCTCGACGCCCGTCTCCGTTCCGAGGGTGTGTTCTTCGCCGTCGATCCGGGCGCCGATGCGACGATCGGTGGGATGGTCGCCACCGGCGCTTCGGGGACGATGACCGTGCGGTATGGCGCGATGCGCGAGAACGTCCTCGCGCTCACCATCGTCACCGGCCGCGGCGAGGTGGTGCGCACCCACTCGCGAGCGCGGAAATCCTCGGCGGGCTACGACCTCACGCGGCTGATGATTGGCTCCGAAGGCACGCTCGGCCTGATCTGCGAGGCTACGCTGCGCCTCCACCCGATCCCGCCGGCGACGGCTGCCGCTTCGTGCACCTTCCCGACGGTGCGAGCTGCCGTCGAGTGCGTCACGCAGGTCGCGCAGTACGCGATTCCGGTGGCGCGGATCGAACTCGCCGACGAATTGCAGATCGAGGCGATCAATCGCCATGACGACATGTCGTTCACGGTGGCGCCGACATTGTTCCTGGAATTCCATGGGGCGTCGGAGGAGGACGTCGCCGCGCAGGCCAACGAGGCCGGGCAGATCGCCGCCGAGCACGGGGGCGGCGACTTCGCGTGGGCCTCGGACGAGCAGGAGCGCCGCCGGCTGTGGCACGTCCGCCATCGCGCCTACGACGCGGCCCGCGCGCTCCGCCCCGGGGCCAAGGGGATGACCACCGACGTGTGCGTGCCGATATCGGCGCTCGCGGACTGCATCGCCGCGGCGCAGGAGGACATCGCCGCCTCCGGTCTGGTCGCGCCGATCGTCGGGCACGTCGGTGATGGCAACTTCCACACCGCCGTGCTCGTCGATCCGGACGATCCCGACGAGGTGGCGCGGGCCGAGGAGTTCCACACGCGCCTGGTCGAGCGCGCGCTCGCGCACGAGGGCACCTGCACCGGAGAACACGGCGTCGGCTACGGCAAGTCTCGCTTCCTCGCCTCCGAGCACGGAGCCGCGGGCGTGGAGATGATGCGCGTGATCAAGCGCGCGCTCGATCCTTACAGCATCTTCAATCCCGGGAAGGTCATCGCGTGAAGGCGCCGGGGAAGGCCGATTCGTGACCGAGGACCTACTCGCCGCTCTCGGCCGCTATGACTCGCCGACGCTGGCCAACGCGATCGAGACGCTCGACATCCAGCCCCGGGACGTCGGGTTCGCCGACAGCCGTATCAGGTGCATGTTCCCCGAGCTCGGACGGATGGTCGGTTACGCCGCCACGGCCACGATCGTCGCGCGCGGGGCACCGGGCCCGGACTGGGCCGGCGCCGGCAACGCCGGGCTCTACTCGTACGTGCGGACGATCCCGGCGCCGCGCGTCGTCGTGGTCAAGGATCTCGACGACCCGCCCGCGCACGGGTCGCTGTGGGGCGAGGTCCACGCGACGATCTTCGGCGCGCTCGGCTGCGCCGGCTGTGTCACCGACGGCTCGGTGCGCGATCTCGACGAGGCCCGGGCGATGGGCTTTCACTTCTTCGCGTCCGGGCCCTCAGTTTCGCACGCGTACGTGCGCGTGGAAACGGTGGGCGAGCCCGTCGAGATCGGGGGGCTGACGGTTGCGCCCGGCGACCTGCTGCACGCCGATCAGCATGGCGTGTTGAAGATCCCGGCCGAGATCGCCGCCGAGCTTCCGGCCGCGGCAGATCGGGTGATCGAGACCGAGCAGGCGCTCCTGCGGTGGGTGCGATCGGACGAGTTCGATCCCGATCGCCTCGCCGAGATGCGCGCCCGGCACTGAGCGGGCGCCGCTGACAACCGGGCTACTCGAGCTTGTCCGGTGTCACGCCGGCGTCCAGCATCGCCGCGTACAGATGCGAGGCGGCCGCCGACAGACTGGGGTCGCCCAGGCCGCCGCGCTCGAGCAGCACCGCGAAGTACTCGCGGATACAGGTCAGCACCGCTTGCGCCTCCTGCGGCGTGAACTGCGCGGTCACGACTCGATCCCTGGCCATTCCGGGTCCCGTCAGACCGCCGATTCGAGGAGTTCAGCGTGCTCGTCTTCCGGAGGCGTGCCGTGGCGCGCGGGCTCCTCCGGTTCGTGAGGGCGCGTGATCCATTCGAACTCGGCCGGGGTGAGCGCGCGGAAGGCCACGGCTGCAGGGTAATGCCACCCGGCGTTGGCCCGCAGTTGGACCCGGACGCTGCGTGGCTCAAGTGCATGGCGTCGGCAGCCGATAGAGGGGCCAATCAACTTCCGCGCGGGCGCGGCCTGCGCTACCCCATCACCGCCGCCTTGGAGGACCCGCAAAAGATGAGCGCCACCGATCAGCTGAACGATTCCCGCGTTGACGGGAACAACAACGAGCCGCGGCTCGTCCTCGACCTTGACCTGATTGAGGCCCAGGCGCTGCGCGCTTGGCTCCTCGAGACCGAGCTGAACGGCACGGCCGCCACCGATACCCCGGTGGTGAACTCCGCGCTGGCCAAGCTCGCCCGGGCGGTCGACACCGCGCAGGCCACCGTGAACATCCGTCGCGAGTTCCAGCAGGCCGGTGTCAACCTGGCTCACTGGTCCGACGAGCAGGTGCTCGAGCTCGGCCGTCGTATCGCCGAGGCCGTTCGTCCAGTCCTCAACATCTGAAAAATCGCCAAGGCCCTTCGCACGGCCGAATAGAACTCGATGTCCAGCGCTTCCGCCCCCGCACGTAGAACGTCGATCGTCGCTGTGGCGATCGCCGAGGTCGCGGTGATCGGGGCGGTGGCGGTCGTCGGCGGCGGCGCCTGGCTGCTGGGCCTGGTGATCGGCGCGATCTTAGGTGTCGTCGCCACGCTCACCGTCGTTGGCAATTCGACCGAGACTCGGATCGCTGTCGGCGAGCCGGCAGCCGAGGCCCAGGTCGACCCCGTCACCGGACTGCCGACCCACGAGAAGCTGGTCGCGGACCTGCAGGAGGCGCTCGATGCCGGCGACGACCGCGTCC
>Ga0335081_10007246_pt1 | contig 17730 bp, 15 predicted proteins | sample Lox_Sample_35_FD_206713 | JGI IMG/M metagenome (GOLD analysis project Ga0335081, IMG submission 206713) | Soil microbial communities from Loxahatchee National Wildlife Refuge, Florida, United States - Lox_Sample_3.5 | ecosystem: Environmental > Terrestrial > Soil > Wetlands | place: USA... | reverse complement strand
GTCACCACCACTTCCACCGTCTGGCGGCCGATCACCGGCTCGAGGTACTCGAGGGTCACCTCCAGCCCGAAGACCTCATGCGGTGACACGATGTAATGCGCGTCTCCCTCCGTGATCCGCAGGAGCGCGCCCAGACGCGCGCGCCGGGTGGCACCGGGCCGATCGACATGCCCGGCCTCGTCCAGGAGGCTGACGAACGGAGCGAACGAGCCGTCCAGGATCGGGACCTCGGGACCGAGCAGCGCGACGACGAGGTCGTCGATGCCCTGCGCGTAGATGGCGGCGAGCAGGTGCTCAACGGTGTCGGCACGGTGGGCGCCGAGCCTCAGGGCTGTGCGTCGCTCCGTCGCCGCCACATGATCGAGTCGCGCCGGAATGGGGCGCGTCCCGCTGAGATCGCGCCGCTCGAACGCGATGCCGGCCCCGGGGGCGGCGGGCTCCAGCCGCACGGACACCTGGGCGCCGGAGTGGAGGCCGGTGCCCGTGATTTCAACGGGTCGTGCGATGGTCCGTCGCGGCACGAGCGGCGTCTGCGGCGTCGGTCAGGGCATCAACCACCGGCGCAAGCCGGTAGAGGGCTGCCTGCGCGCGCAGAAAGTCACGGTGCGGCCGGGCCGGATAACCCGACACGGCCGCTCCGGCGCGCACGCTTCCCATCACGACTGACTTAGCCGTGATGGTGGCTCCACTCCCGATGACCACGTGATCCCGGATGCCGGCGCCGCCGGCGATGATGACGTCGTCGCCGATCTCACAACTCCCGGCGATGCCGACCGTCGCCATGACGAGGCAACGCTTGCCCAGGCGCACGTTGTGTCCTATCTGAACCAGATTGTCGATCTTGGTCCCTTGTCCGACGACCGTGTCGTCGAAACTGCCGCGATCAATGCAGGTGGCCGAACCGATCTCCACATCATCCTCGAGACGGCATCCGCCGATCTGTGGACTCCTCCGCAGTTCGTCCCCGCGGCGAATGTAGCCGAACCCCGCCCCGCCGATGACGGCGCCGGCCTTCACCACGACGCGGTTACCCAGCCGGACTCCCGCGCAGCACACCGCGTGAGGGCCGATCCGACAGTCATCGCCGGTGACAACGTTAGGTCCGATCCATGCCCCTGCCTCAATCTGGGTCCGGGCTCCGACGCGCCCGCCGGACTCGATCACGGCGAAGGGGCCGACGTAGCACTGGGCTTCCAGGTGCGCATCCGGCGCGACGCGGGCGAGAGGATCGATGCCGAGGGGCGCCGGGGCCGCGGGGGCAAACGCCACGGCGGCCCGCTGCAGCGCCTCCTCCAAGTCCTCGACGATGATTCGTGTAGCGGGGCCGCCAGTCTCCGGGGCGAGCCGGGCGTCGATCAGCACAGCGCCCGCACGGGACGACCGAAACTGGGCGAGGTGGGAGGGGCTCCGCAGGAACCCCAACGCGGCCGGCCCCGCTCGCTCCAGCGAGGCCATCGACTGGAGCAGGAGGTCACCGTCACCCTCGAGTCGGCCGCCAACCAGTTCGGCGACCGACCGAGCGGTGATGCGGACAGGGGCGCGGCAGGTGGTCAGGGTTGGGCCTTGATCTTGTCAATGACCTTCTGTGTCACTTCCAGCGATTTGTCGGCTGCGACGATCAGGCCATCATTGGCGCTGACATCGAAGATCATCGCGTAGCCGCCCTCGGTCCGGACGCTCTCGATGGCCTGGTTCACCTTGTTATGGAGCGGTGCGAGCAGCTCCTGCTCGCGCTGAGCCGCCTTGTCGCGCAGGGCGTTCGCCCGTTGCTCCAGCTGATCCCGCTGGGCCTCGAGGTCCTTCCGCTTGGCGGTCTTGGTGGTCGCCGACCACATGACGGATTTCTGGTCGAAATCCGCCGCCGCCGAGTCCAGCGTGGCCTGAAGGCTGTCCATCTGGGACTTGAAGCCCGCGAGTTCCTTGTTGTAGGTGGACTCAGCCTGAGCATAGCCCGGTGTCGCAAGGAGAACGGCCCGAGCGTTGATGTAGGCGAGCTTGGTGCCGCCCTGGGCCGCCAGCGGGTGGAAGCCCCCGCTGGCAAGGAGCGCGGCCGCTGCCAGGCAATGGAAGAGGGACCGACGGACCATCGAAAGCTCCCTGCTGAATGTGGGGCTGCTAGAAGAAGTTCCCGAGCTTGAAGTGCAGCTTCCAGCCTGGATCCGGATTGCCGTTGATGTCCACCTTGTCGAACCCGTATCCCAGGTCGATGCCGATCGGTCCCAATGGGGACAGCACCGCCACCCCGAAGCCGGCGCCACGGAACAGCCGGGTGGGGTCGTACTGCGCAGCGGTGCGATAGACGTTGCCCGCGTCCAGGAAGGTGTCGAAATACAGGGACTGGCTGACGCGCGCGCCGGCCTCAACCGTGAACGCCGCGTACGACTTCCCGAAGCTGTTAACGCCGGCCGCGCTGTTGCCCCCGGCGGTGGGGTCGAACCCGTTGGGGGTGATGGAGAACTCGCTGTACCCACGGAGCGGGATGCCGAACTGGGTGCCACCCATCGAGTACAATTCGGTAAAGAAGGGGCCTGCATCTCCAAAAATGAATCCGCTCTTTGCGGTCAGTCCCAGGACGAACTGTACTCCGCTGCCCAGCTGGGCATTGCCGCCGGCGGACCCGAGGGGGGCGTAGTAGCGTCCCTCGAATTCAAGCTTCTGGTAGTTGCCGGTGCCCCCGAGAATCCCGCCATTGAACTCGAGCGATGCCGCCGTGTACGCACCGCCGGTCGGGAACGGGAGGCCGAACCGAGTGTCTCGGACCAGGCTGCCCGCGATGGTCGACCGGGTGCATTGCGAGCAGTTGAAGGCGGTCCGAAGGTCGACCGAGCCCCCGCTGAAGCTGATCCGCTGCAGCCCGTATGAGGCATAGATGCGGGTGTAGCGGGAACTGAAGAAGGGGAAGCCGAACTGCAGGCTTCCGCCGAGTTGGCGGCGCTGGCCCAGGTCGCCCACGGTGAACTGCTGACGCGAATCGAACAACGTCAGGGTACCCGAGGTGCGGGTCTCGAGGATGGCCGGGTCGGTGTAGCTCAACGTGAAGTCGCTGATGTTCTTACCGAACTGCCACTGCAGCTTGCCCCGTTTCCCCCGACCGAACAGGTTCGGCTCCTCTAGCCCGAGGAAGCCACCCAGCCCGGTCCCCTGCCCGAGCGACGCCCCGAAGTTGACGTTCCCGGTGCGCTTCTCCTCGACACGAAAAGTGATATCGACGTCCACACCGTTGTCCGTGGGCTTCACGTCGGGCGTGGCCATCGGCTGCTGGAAGAACCCGAGATTCGAGATGTTCCGGTAGCTCTGGATGAGCCGGTCGCGGTTGAACAGCTCCCCCGGCACGAGGACGATGGCCTCGCGAATGACACGCTCGTGCGTCACATCGTTGCCCACGATATTGATCTTGTTGATCGTGGCCGGCTGCCCCTCGCGGATGGTCCACTTGAGGTCGATCAGCGGCTCGCCGTTCGGTCCCGTGCGCCGGGTCTCTTCCGGCGTGATCTGGGCGTAGATATAGCCATTGTTGCTGTACAACGTCTGGACCTTGTCGGTTGCCCCGTTCCAATCAGTGCTGTTAAAGGGCTGACCGGCGCCGCCGTCGGGTCCGAAGGGGTACAGCGCCATCAGGTCCTGGGTGCTGAAGCGGCGGTTACCGGAGATCTGGAAGGTGCCGATCTTGTACGCCTTCCCCTCGTCCACGGCGAGGTGGAGGACTGCCTTGCCGTTCAATGAGTCCACGGTGATCGAATCGTGGAGCACCTGAAAGTCGATGTAGCCCTGGCTGCCGTACCATTCCGGCAACCGCTCGCGCATGTCCTGCTGGAGCCGGTCATCATCGTACCGCCCGTTCTGCCACCAGAAGAACCCCTCGGGCTTGGTGCCCATGTGCTTGACGATGGCCTGGTCGGTGAAGCGCTGATTGCCATCAACGGCAACCTCGCTGATGGCCACTCGATTGCCTTCATCGACATCAAAGACGATCCCGATCTGGCCCTGCCCCGGTTGGGTTTCGATCACCTTGACCCGGGCGGCGTAGTAGCCCTTGGCATGGTACATGGAATCGATCCCGGCGCGGGAGCGCTCTACCGCGGCCCGATCGACCGGCCGCCCCTCGGCGAGCTTGACCCGGTCCTTGACGCTGTGCTCGGAGAGCTGCTCGACGCCCTTGACCACCCATCGGGTCAGGATGGGGCGTTCCTTCACCATGATGATCAGAATCACGCGACCGGTCGAGTCGTCGCCCTGACGGACCGACACCTGATCGAACTGGCCGGTCTTGAAGAGCGTGATGATGGCGCGCTGGATGTCCCGGTAGTTGGTGGCCTGCCTGAGCAGCAAGCCGGAGCTGCCGATGACCTGGGCCGCCGTCAGCCGAACATTGCCTTCCACGGCAATGCTGTCGAGCACCGGGGCCGACGCGGGTGGCCCCGCGGGGGCCTGCTGGCCCTGGAGTGAAGGCAGCGCCGCGAGGGCAAGGCAAAGGGCCAGAGGAAAGGAGCGCACGCGGGTCACGAGGAAACGATACCGGCGACCCCGCGGGCCGCCGGCGCAGGTGGGAAGCTCAGGCCTTGGACCCGCTCAGGGCGCGGAACGCGAGTCGCTCTCCGTCGGGCGCGACGTCGACCTCGATCTCGTCGTTCCGCGTGAACTCGCCCAGCAGGATCTTCTCGCTCAGCGGATCCTCAATGTACTTCTGGATGGCGCGCTTGAGGGGCCGAGCACCGTAGCTCTGATCGTACCCGTGCTCCACGAGGAAGTCCGTGGCGGCGGGCGTCAGGCGGATCAATTCCTCCCCAATACGCTTCTGAACCTCCCGGACCAGGATCGCGACGATCTGGGCGATATGCTCCTTGTCGAGCGGATGGAATACGATCGTATCGTCGATCCGGTTCAGGAATTCCGGGTTGAACACCTTTTGGATCTCGTCCCGGATTTTCTCCTGCATCTTCTCGAACGAGGTCTTGAAGTCCTGCCCGTGGAAGCCGAGGGTCTTCCCCTGCATGATGTCCCGGGCCCCGACGTTCGACGTCATGATCACCACGGTGTTCTTGAAGTCGATCACGCGGCCGTAGTTATCCGTGAGGTGGCCCTCGTCCAGCACTTGGAGCAGGATGTTGAAGACATCCGGGTGGGCCTTTTCGATTTCATCTAGCAGCACCACGGAATAGGGCTTGCGCCGGATGGCCTTGGTCAGGGTGCCACTGTCCTCATACCCGACATACCCCGGGGGAGCGCCGATCAGGCGACTGACCGAGAACTTTTCCATGTACTCGGACATGTCCACCCGGATGAGCGCTGACGGGTCGGCGAACAGGAACTTCGCGAGCGCCCGGGCCAGTTCGGTCTTGCCCACGCCGGTGGGTCCGCAGAAGATGAATGAACCGATCGGATGCTTCGGGTCCTTGAGCCCGGCCCGGGAGCGGCGGATGGCCCGGGAGATCGCCTTGATCGCCTCGTCCTGCCCGACCACGCTCTGGTGCAGCTCTTCCTCCATCCGGAGCAGGCGCGCCGCCTCCTGCTCCTGGAGGCGGGTCACTGGAATGCCGGTCCATCGGGAAACGATGAACGCGATATCGTCCTCGCTGATCACGGGACGCCGGGTCTGTCGTTCGCGCTCCCACTCCTCCTGCTTGAGGCGGATCTGGGTTTGAAGGTCCCTCTCCTTGTCTCGGAGCGCAGCTGCCCGCTCGAAGTTCTGATCGCGAACCGCGTCTTCCTTCTCCAGGTTCACCTTCTCGAGATCGCTCTTCAGGGTTGCGACTTCGGCTGGCGGCACCTGGGAGGCGAGGCGGGCGCGGGCACCCGCCTCGTCAATAACGTCGATGGCCTTGTCCGGCAGGAAGCGGTCCGTGATGTAACGCTCCGACAGGCGTGCCGCGTCGGCCAGCGTCTCGTCGGGGATCGTCACCCGGTGATGATCCTCGTACTTCTTCCTGAGGCCCTTGAGGATCTCGATGGTTTCGTCGATCGTGGGCGGGTCGACCATCACGGTCTGGAAGCGCCGTTCCAGCGCGCCATCCTTCTCGATGTACTTCCGGTATTCGTTGAGGGTCGAGGCACCGACGCACTGCAGCTCCCCGCGCGCCAGGGCGGGCTTGAGCATGTTCGAAGCGTCGATCGCTCCCTCCGCCGCCCCGGCCCCCACCAGGGTGTGCAACTCATCGATGAACAGGATGATCTGCTTGTTCTGGGCGATCTCATTCATGACCGCCTTCAGGCGTTCCTCGAACTGCCCCCGGTATTTCGTGCCGGCAATCACCGCGGCCATGTCGAGCGACAATACCCGGTGGTCCTTCAGGACATCGGGGCACAGGCCGTTGGCGATCATCAGGGCCAGGCCCTCCACGATCGCGGTCTTGCCAACACCGGGCTCGCCGATGAGTACGGGGTTGTTCTTCTTGCGGCGGGCCAGGATCTCCATGACCCGCTCGATCTCCTTGGCTCGCCCGATCGTCGGGTCGAGCTGGCCCTCGGCGGCCAACTGGGTCAGATCCCGGCAGAAATGATCAAGAGCCGGAGTCTTGGACTTCTTCTCCGATTTCGGCGTGGCGGCAGGGGTCGGGGAACTGCCCGTCGGCTGGGGTTGGGGCATGTCGCTCCCCAGCAGGCGCAGGGTCTCGGCCCGGCTCTGCTCGAGATTGACTCCGGCGTCGGTGAGCACCTGGGCGGCGATCCCCTTCTCCTCCCGCAGCAGGCCGAGGAGCAGGTGCTCGGTTCCGACGTAGCTGTGGTTGAGTTCCCGGGCCTCGGTCATCGCCAGTTCCAGCACCTTCTTGGCTCGCGAGGTATAGGGGAGATCTGGACCGGTGGCCGCGGCCGCTTTGCCCTTCTTGACGGTCTCCTCGATTTTCTGCTGGATCTCCTCGAGATCCACGTTGAGGTTCTGCAGCACCGCGGCCGCGACGCCTTCCCCCTCCCGAATCAGGCCCAGCAGGATGTGCTCGGTCCCCACGTATTCATGGTGAAGCCGCGCCGCTTCCTCGCGAGCCATCTGCAACACCTTCCGTACCCGGTCGGTGAAGTTGTACCCATTCATGGCGACTGCCCTCGGCGTCCAGCTTCATCATCAAGCAACGCGCGAACGAAACGCGCGCGGCGAACACTCAGGTCAGGGTCGTTCGGTTGCACCCCCTCCGCCGCCGCCAGATGGGCAGGCTGGGCGTGCACCAGGAGCTTGTTCAGCGCGTACATGCCGCAACGATCGATCAGACCCAGCCCCACCCCCAGGCGCACGCCGGAGAGGAGGTTCATCGTCTCGTCGAATGACAGGGTCCGCGCGTGCCGCAGCAGGCCGTACGCCCGCCACACCTTGTCCTCGATGATGGTCGGCACGTCACGAAGCAGCACATCGCGCGCCTGATCCTCATATTCGATCACCTGCCGCACCATCTTTCCCAAGTGGTCCAGAAGTTCCTGCTCCGACTTCCCCAAAGTCGTCTGGTTCGAGAGCTGGAAGAAATTCCCGACCACCTCGCTGCCTTCACCGTATAGGCCCCGGAAGGTGAGCCCCACCTGCGCCAGCCCTTGCAGGACTTTGGAGATCTCCTTGGTCAGGACGAGGCCCGGCAAGTGGATGAGGACCGAGGCGCGCAGCCCGGTCCCTACGTTCGTCGGACACGAGGTAAGGTAACCAAACTCCGGGTGAAATGCGAAGGGAAGTCGTTGTCCCAACTCATTGTCCAGCCGATCCACATCCTGGTATGCCAACTCGAGATCGAACCCCGATCGCAAGCCCTGCAACCGGAGATGATCCTCTTCGTTGAGCATGACTCCCACCCGATCCTGCACCAGGAGGGCCGAGCCGGGCCGGGCCCCGACGTCCCCCTCGATACCCGCCAGCTCCTTGCTGACCAGGTGCCGTTCGTGGAGCAGTTGCCGTTCGGTGTGATCGAGCCGATCCAGGTGAAACGTCAGGGCGTTCCGCAGGGAGACAGTCTGCTGCGCTGCCGCGAGCACGTCCCGCAGCACGGCCTGCCGGTCGGCCAGATTGGAGCGCGTCGCAAACGGGTAGGTCGCCAGGTTCCGGGCCAGCCGCACCCGGGTTGAGAGCACGAGGTGGCTGCCCGGGCCGCTGGCATCAAGCCATGCCATGCCCCCATCGGGCAGGAGGCTCAGATCAATCATCCGTCACCTCCCAGGATCCGCAGCTGGTCGCGGAGCTCGGCCGCCAGCTCGAAATCTTCCGTCTCCACGGCCAGGCGGAGGCGCTTCCGCAGCTGCGCGACATTGGCTTCCGGTGCATGGGCGGCGGGTGCCCCCGGCACCGCGTACCGCTCGCCCAGATGCCGGCTCGAGCCGTGGAGCCGGCGCAGCAGGTCGCGAAGCGCGGGGGCGAAGGTGCGGTAGCACTCCGCACAGCCGAGCCGGCCCGATTCCCGGAAATCACTCAGCGTCGCGCCGCAGGTGGGACAGGCCTCTGGCGGATCGATGCCCGCGGGCAGGGCCTGGGTTGCCTCCAGCCCCTTTCCCATCGACGCCAGGAAGGTCCCTACCGGTGTCTTCCCCAGGCTGGCCGTCGTTTCGACACCCTTCTCAGCGGCACACCGTTCGCACAGGTGCAGCTTGACCACCTGATCCTGGGCAATCTGGGTGAGGAAGACCACCGCCTCCCGTTCATGGCATTGCGTGCAGCGCATCTACTCCCCCACCGCTACCCGGTCAACCGGAATGAGACGCCCTGCATCGACCGCGAGCACCCGGTCAGCTCGGCTGGCCAGTTGCCGGTTATGAGTCACCACGACCATCGCCGTCTCGAAATCGCGGGCGAGTGTGGCCAGCAGGTCGTGCAGACGCTCCGCCTGCCGGAGATCCAGATTTCCCGAGGGCTCGTCGGCCAGGACCAGCCGGGGATCATTCGCCAGCGCCCGGGCCACCGCCACCCGCTGCTGTTCCCCCCCCGAGAGTTCTTGAGGCCTGTGACTCATCCGCTCGGCAAGCCCGACCTGGGCGAGAAGCGTGCCTGCACGGATTCGTGCCTCCTCGGGCGCGATCCCCGCGATGCGCATCGGCATCATGACGTTCTCGAGCGCGCTGAAGTCCCGCAGCAGGTGGTGAAATTGAAACACGAAGCCGATTCGCCGGTTGCGGAGCTGGTCCAGCTCGGTCTCTCCCACCTCGTCATAGCGTTGGTTATCCAGGATGATCGTGCCCTCCGTCGGCCGATCCAGGGCGCCGAGCAGGTGTAGCAGGGTGCTCTTGCCGGCGCCGCTCTCGCCCACGATTGCCACGAACTCTCCCCGTCCCACGTCCAGATCGACGCCGGAAAGGATCTCGAGCGGGCGCCCATCACCGCCCTGGAAGACTTTGCGCACCCCGCGCGCCGACAGCACCGTGCTCATTCGTATCGGATCGCCTCGACCGGCAGCAGGCGCGATGCCGAGCGGGAGGGGTAGAGCGTAGCCGCCACCGCCAGCACGAAGCTCCCGGCCAGTACCACCGCCACGTCTCCCAGTTGGACCCGGATAGGCAGATGATCGATGAAGTAGACGCTCGGGTCGATCCGTATCAGATGTCCCCGGTCTACCGCGAATGATACCAGCAGACCCGTCGCGAGTCCGACCCCCACGCCGGTCAGCCCGATTATCGCCCCCTGGACGAGGAAGATCCGCCCCACCGCGCCGGCTCGAAGGCCCATGGCCTTGAGGATCCCGATCTCACGGGTCTTTTCGGCGACCACCATCGTGAGGGTGGCAACGATGTTGAAGGCCGCCACGATCATGATGAAGAAGATGATCAGGCCCATCGCCAGCTTCTCGAGCTGCAGGGCGCTGAACAGGCTCTTGTTCTGCGTCTCCCAGTCCAGGGTCCGATACGGGTATCCCAGATCCTTCTCGATCCGGCGGCCGATCACTGGCGCCTGCCAGGGATCGGCAAGTCGAATCTCGATCCCGGACACGGCGCTTCCCAGGCCGGTGAAACGCTGCGCGTCGGCCAGCGAGATGACGACGAACTGATTGTCGTAGAGGAACATCCCGGTATCGAAGGTCCCCGTTACTTCGAATCGCCAGTAGCGGGGCACTCCAACGCCAAGGGCGCGGTTCACGGCCGGAGGTTTAGCCGGAACCAGGGTGACCACATCGCCCGGATAGACGGTCAGCCGCTCGGCCAGGCGGGCACCGAGGAGGATGGCCCCGTCCACGTCGGACCGGGTGGGCTTGAAGGAGAGGTCCCCTCGGGTCAAGGTATGGGCCAGGGAGGTAACGGCCATCTTCCCGGTATCGGGGTCGAAGCCGAGCAGGTTGACCCCTTCGGCATAGTCGGCGCCCGCGGAAATCACGGTCTGGCTCAATACCTCCGGCGCCGCGGCAAGGACGCCGGGCTCCCGCCGGACCCGCTCGATCACGTGCTGCCAATCATCCAGCCGCAGGCCATTCCCGTAGGTAAGGACTCGCAGATGCGGGTTGGCCACCAGGATCCGCTCCCGCAGGTCGTTGCTGAGTCCATTCATCACGCCGAGGACCACGATCAGCGCACAGACGCCAACCGCCACGCCGCCCGTCGCGATCACGGTGATCAGTGAAGCCCGGGCCGAGGACCGCCGGCTCCGCAGGTAGCGCCCCGCGATCTCGCGCTCCAGCCGCGAGGGCCAGCGGATCAGGTCCCAGAATCCCGCACCGGCCGGCACTTCAATCCTCCGGTCGCATGGCGGGAAAGAGGATCACATCACGGATCGAGGGCAGATCCGCCAGAAGCATCACCAACCGGTCGACGCCGATGCCCATCCCCCCGGTGGGCGGCATGCCGTACTCCAGGGCGCGGACGAAGTCCGCGTCGTAGGGCTGCGCCTCCTCGTTTCCCGCCTCGCGCTGGCGCGCCTGATCCTCGAACCGCGCTCGCTGGTCATCGGGGTCGTTGAGCTCGCTATAGGCATTCACATACTCGCGGCCCTGGATGAACAGCTCGAACCGTTCGGTAAGACGCGGATCCCTCCGGTGGGCCTTGGCGAGCGGCGAAATCGCCTTGGGGTAATCCACGACGAAGGTGGGCTGCACCAGGCGGGGCTCGAGAAAGGTGGTGAACATGGCATCGAGCAGCTTTCCGCCCGTGTACCCGTCCACCTCCTCCGCCGGGAGACCCGCCTGGCGGAGCCGGGCCCGCATCTTCGCCTCGCTAGCCTGCCGCACGTCCATGCCACTTTCCTCCAGGATCCCGTCCACGAAGGCTACCCGGGCATACGGCGGGGTGAAGTGGAGGTCCACCCCGCCCCGCGTCAGGCTCAGGCTGCCCCCGGTCACCATCCGGACCAGCTCGACGATCAGCGATTCGGCGAGCTCCTGCATGTCCCCATAATCGGCGTAGGCCTGGTACAGCTCAAGCATGGTAAACTCGGGGTTGTGCGAGCGATCCATGCCCTCGTTTCGAAAGTCGTGGCCGATCTCGTACACTCGCTCGAGGCCGCCGACGATGAGACGCTTGAGGTACAGCTCGTCTGCGATGCGCAGGTAGAGCTGGGCATCCAGCGCGTTGTGGTGGGTCACGAAGGGTCGGGCCGCCGCCCCGCCGTAGAGAGTCTGAAGCACCGGGGTCTCCACCTCAAGGAACCCGCGGGCATCGAGAAAGCTCCGCATAGCCGTCACGATCCGGCTCCGCAGACGGAAGACTTCACGCACTCCCGCGTGCACGGCCAGATCGGCATAGCGCTGGCGGTAACGCAGCTCCGGGTCGGCCAGACCGCCGTGCAGGCGGGTGGTGCCGTCTGCCTGGACCTCCACCTTGGGCCTGGGGAGCGGCCGGAGCGACTTGGCCAGCAATTCGATCCGGGTCGCCTTCACGGTGATTTCACCGGCTTTGGTCCGCATGAGATGACCCGTGACGCCGACGTGGTCATCCAGGTCGAGGAGCGAGATCAGGGGCCATTGTTCCCCCAGCTCATCGGCCCTGAGGTAGAACTGGATGCGGCCGCTCACGTCCTCCAAGTGGCCGAAGACCACCTTCCCCTTCGGGCGCCAGGACTCAATCCGGCCCGCGATCCGCACTTCCGGCCCCGGTTCGGCCCCGCCATCGCGGAACAGCGCCAGTGCGCCCTTGGCCAGATGGGTGCGCACGAACCGGTAGGCAAAGGCCGGCACATTGAGCCCGCTCAAGGCCGGCAGTTTGGCGCGTCGGGCCTCCTCGACGAACGACCGCTCCTCGGTCACGCGGCCTGACTCCCGTACTGCTTGAGATAGGCCTCGATGAAGGCATCCAGGTCACCATCCATGACGCGCTGGACGTCGGTCACCTTGAGCTCGGTCCGGTGGTCGTTCACCATGGTGTAGGGCTGGAAGACATAGGAGCGGATCTGGTTGCCCCAGGAGTTGTCCGTCTTGGTGGCCTCCAGCTTCGCTCGGGCCGCCTCCTGTTCCTCAAGCTTCTTCTGATAAATCGCGGCGCGAAGCATCTTCATGGCCGTGGCCCGGTTCTTCGTCTGACTGCGTTCCTGCTGGCAGGCCACCACGATGCCGGTCGGAATATGCGTGAGGCGAACGGCGGAAGATGTCTTGTTGACATGCTGACCACCCGCGCCGGACGCGCGGTACACGTCCATCTTGATGTCCTCGTCGCGGAGGTCGACCTCGATGGTGTCGTCGATGTCCGGATAGACGAACACCGACGCAAACGACGTGTGGCGACGGGCCTGGGAATCGAAGGGTGAGATCCGGACCAGGCGATGCACCCCTTTTTCGGCCTTCAGGAACCCGAAGGCGTATTGGCCCTTGATCTCGATCGCGGCGGACTTGATGCCCGCCTCCTCCCCATCGAGGCGATCGAGGATTGTAACCTCGAACCCGTGCCGCTCGGCCCAACGCACGTACATTCGAAGCAACATCTCTGCCCAATCCTGGGACTCCGTCCCGCCCGCACCGGGGTGAATGGTGACGATCGCGTCGCCGGCATCGTCCGGTCCCTGGAGCATGGCCTGCAGCTCGAAGGTCTCCACGGCGTGCCCTAGGCTGGCCAGTTCGCGCTCCAACTCCTGGGTGAGCTCGGGGTCCGGCTCGGACTCCAGGAGTTCCACCATCGCTCGAGCGTCACCCAGCCGACGGGCAAGCTCCGTCTCAGGAGCCACCCAGCTCTTCAGTGATTTGATCTCCTGAACCACCTGGCGGGCTTCATCGGGGCGGGACCAGAAGGCCGGCTCGGCCTGAGTCGCTTCAAGTGCATTCAGCCGGCGCTGCTTGGCCGGGAGGTCAAAGAAACCCTCGAATCTGGGTGACACGCCGCTCCAACTCGCTCAGTCTCTCGCTCAACTCTCGCATGGCTCCCACGGTGTGACGGTAGACAATGAAAGATACACTGAGCCAGGCCCGGGACCGGCGAACCGAGTCGGCTGAAAGCGCTGGCCCGCCGAGCTAGAACAGGCTTTGGCCGCCTGCGAGGATCTCGTTGAGGGCGTCGTTGAAGTAGGTGGTCGACTCGGCGAGGTCCCGCCCCACCTGCTCCGTGTATTCCTCCCAGCTTTTCTGAATCTCCTCCTGGAAAAGCTCACGGAGCGTGCCGTTGGCCAGTCCTTCCTTGCGGCGGTCCGGATAGTAGACCGCCAAGTCCGAAATGAGGGCTCGCGCGAGTCTGCGGGCCTTCTGAGCCGGGTCCTGGGACAGAAACGGATTCACCGGCCGGCCCGAACTCCGGGCTGGCGGAGCGTGCGACCCTGCCGCCGGGGACGGGGGCGGCGCTGGCGCCGCACTGGGTGCGGCTTGGGCCGCGGGGGAAAGCGGCCGCCCGGCCGGCGGTGGAAGCGGAACCGCCGGGCCGCCAGGCCTAGTGGGCCGGACTGCAGGGGGGGGCATGACGCCAGGCCGCGGCGGCGACGCAGCGGGCGGGAACTGCCTCGGTGCCGTCGGTCGAGGCATTCCCGGCACCGCCGGCGGGGGCGCTGCGGTGGGCCGCGGTGCCGGAGCGGAAACCGGGGCTGCGGGCACTGGCGCCTGCGCCGCGGCGGCTGGAGGTGGCGGCGCCGGGGCAGCGGGCGACGGCGGCGCGGCGGGTCGGCTCGGTGGCGCTGCGGAGGCTGCGGAGGCTGCGGAGGCCGCCGACGGAGGCGCCGATGGGATCGGCGGGACCGAGGGCCGGCGCAGCGTGATTTCCGGATCCTCCGCAGGTTGCGGTGGTACCGCCGGACGCCGCGGTGCCGTGGCTTCCTCGTCCGCGGTCGGTGTCGCGGGCGGGAAAGCGGGTCGACGGACCGTCGCCTCGGCGTCTACCGGCCGGACGACCGGGCCGGTCGAGACAGCGGGGCGGCGCGCCGTGGCATCGAGGTCCAGCGCCCCGGGCGCGCCCGACGCCGCTGGGCGCAGGGATGGTGGCTCGGCGTCGGGAGGGGCCGGGATGGCCGGTCGGCGAACCGTTGCCTCCAAATCTGGCCCTCTTTGCGGAGGCACGGATGGCCGGGGCGCGGTGACCTCGGCGCCAACTATCGGCGCGGCCGGAGGCGGGGTCAACGGCCGGGGCGGCGGGGGTGGAGGTGCGCCCACGCTCAAACCCTGGGCTGCAGGCTGGGCGGTGGGAGCCGCCAGATCCCCCCGAGTGACCGGGAAGACAGCCGAGCAGATCTTGCAGCGCGCCCGAACCCCAGCCGGAGGGACCTTGGTAGGGTCCACCCGATAGATGGTCGTGCAGGAAGGACAGGTCACGTTCATGCGTCCCCCTAGCGGCCCTCTCCGGGGCGGCGATCGCCTGGATCGTCCGACTCGCTTTGCTGTCGGCGGTCCACCACGAAGACGGAACCGGGTAAGGTCTTGGCGTAACTCTTCATCTCGGTAGCCAGTTCACTCACCTGGGCGGGATGCGTGAACCGGCGGCTCCGATTGGTCACGATGCCGATCGAAAGGGTCATGAGTGGCACTCTATGCAGCTGGCCCCGGCGGTCCTTTCCGAAGAAGTACCCCGCCCGACGGTCTTGGTCGTTGTATTGCATGGGGACCAGAGTATCAAAGACCGCGATAATCTCGGTGCACACCTCACCCACGTGGGCCAGGGGGATCACGAATATGAAGTCATCGCCCCCGATATGGCCCACGAAGCCCCGAGTTCCGAGGAGTCCCTTGACCACATCATGGAGGATCCGGGAGAGAATGTAGATCACCCGGTCCCCATCGTAGTAGCTGTATCGGTCGTTGAATTCCTTGAAATGGTCGAGGTCCGCGTAGCAGACCGCGAACTCCGCTCCGGAATCCAGCTGCCGCCGAATCTCGCGCTCGATCTCCGTCGTCCCCGGCAGCCGGGTCGAGGGATGCACCGACACGTCGCGCTCGGTCCGGGTGAGAATCGCGTCGATCCGGGCTCGGCGCTCGGCCGGGGAAAACAGGCTCGTTACCACTTCGTCTGCTCCCGCGGCGAACCAGCTTTCGACCTCCGCCGCGTCGTGACGGCCCGACAGCATGACGACTGGCACGATCGCTGTAAAGGCGTCGCTTTTCAGGCGACGGACCAGATCGACCGGCCCGGCCCCGGGTTGGTCGGCGTCGAGGAAGAGAAAGCAGGGAAACCCCCGCAGGATGATCGAACGAACCTCCTCCGCTTCCCTCAGGACCAACAGGGGAAACTCACGGCTTTCCGCCCAATGCCGGACCAAGTCGGGGACGGCCTCCGCAGCCGGCGCATGGTACAGGACGGTCGGTCGGGTGCGCAGCCTGTGGCTCCGTGGCGAAGCGTAAGAGGTTCAGAAAAATCAACTTACGAGCGTTCCCGATGTCCGTCAACTGTGCGCCGAAGACCTAACCTGCCCCGGGAATGTGCGGCAAGAACCGGGCGCGGCCGCGGCTCCCGACTCAGACGAAGAATACGGCGATCGCGACCATGGCATAGAGGGCCAGCAGTTGCACTCCCTCGAACCAGTGCGACTCCCCATCAAGCGTGACGATGGACGCGAGCACCGTCGCCAGCCCCATGGCGACCACCTCGATCGGAGTGAAGACCAGATTCATCCCCTGCCCCGCGCCGCTGCCCGGCATCGCCAGCCCGATAAAGACGAGGAGAGGGGCGATCAGCAGCGCTACCTGAGCGCTCGAGCCCAGCGCGATGCCCAGGGCGAGGTCGAGCTTGCCTTTCCTCGCCACCACCACAGCGGTCGCGTGTTCCGAGGCGTTGCCGATTAGGGGAATGATGATCAGCCCGAGGAAGGTCTGTGAAATCCAGCTGGACGCCTCCGCGGCGCGCTGGACGGCGTGGACCAGAATCTCCGACTCGATGGCGATGCCGCCGGTCGCAAGCGCCAGCACGCCGAGAGCCGTGGGGAGGCGCCAGGGACGGCTATAAAGGGGGGCGGGCTCCCCCGACAGGATCGGACGGTGGGTCTTGAGGGAGAAGAGGAGCGAGCAACCGTAGGTGACAACCAGCACGATGGACACCGCAACGGAGAGATGCGACTCCGCCAACAACGCAGCCTGACCTTGGTGGAGGGCATGAAAGAGCGTTGGGAACATCAACCCCGTTACAGCCAGTGCCATCATCCCGGCGCTCATGCCAGCCGCGGTGCGATTGAACCGGACGATCGGCTTGCTGAGTCCGCCGGCCAGCAGGGAGAGACCGAGGATAAACAGCAGATTGCCGAGAATGCTGCCGGTGAGGGAGGCCTTGACCAGATCCACGAGACCCGCCTCAAGTGCCACGATGGCGATGATCAGCTCGGCGGCGTTACCGAATGTGGCGTTGAGGAACCCACCCAGCGTAGGGCCGGTTCGGACGACCAGTTGCTCCGTGGCCTCTCCCAGGTACGCGGCCAGGGGGAGGATGGCCACGCTGGCGACGCCGAAGACCAGGAGCGGGTGGATCGAGGGGAATCCATACGCCAGCACGATGCTGGCCGGAACCGCGAGAAGAGGCAGACGCCTCCATGTGAACAGGGGCTGATGGACCGGCGCGATGCGCGGGGGACGGTCGCCGGAACGCCCCGTGTGATCCCGGACCTGTTCCGTCTCGCGGCGTTCAACCTTCTCGGGCGGGCGGTCGGGCCGGTCGCGCCGCTCGCTCCGTTCCTTCCGCTCTCGGCGGTCTCCGCGACGGGGCCGGTCGACACGCTCCGGAGGCTCGACCGGCTCCGCTCTTTCTGCGCGTGGCTTCGGCTCGGGCGGCCTACGGGGAGCGGGAGGGGTGGGAGTTGGTGGTGCGGCCGGCGCGGACGCCGGCATGCCCAGCACCTCACGCACCTTGGCCACCGGGACCCCGAGGTCCCCGAGACTTGCCGCCACGACACCCTTGCCGTCCGCGAGCAACGCGCCAAGCAGCTGTTGAGCCCCAAGTTCCGCGCCTTGGGCTGCACTCCTGGCCGAATCGATAGCTCGCCTGGCCCCTGAACGCAGCGGCAGTTCCGCCGGGTCGCCGCCTGCCGGGCCCTTCCCTTGCGGGCTGCGCTTTTCCAAGCGCTCGCGCAGCGCCTCGGGGGAGGCGGCGAATGTGGTGAGGATAGTCGAGAGCGTCGGATCGCCGCTCTGAACCAGGGCGAGGAGAAGGTGCTCTGTCCCGACGTAGTCGTGCTGCAGCCGCTGGGCCTCGGCGCGGGCGGCGGCGAGGAAATCAGTCAAAGCGGCTTCGCCTCGTCGATCAGCATGATAGGTATGCCATCTTCAACGGCGTAGACGAGCCGGCACGCGTGACAGACCAGAGACTCGGGGTCTGGACGGTACTCGAGGTCGCCCTTGCACTTGGGGCAGACCAGGATCTCGAGCAGCTCAGGGGCCAGGGTCATGGGCGTCAACCTTGTGTCGGGAAGCCGAGGCGGGCGAGCGCAGCGGCGTCGCGCCGCCAGTTTGGGAGTACCTT
>Ga0335081_10007244_pt1 | contig 17731 bp, 4 predicted proteins | sample Lox_Sample_35_FD_206713 | JGI IMG/M metagenome (GOLD analysis project Ga0335081, IMG submission 206713) | Soil microbial communities from Loxahatchee National Wildlife Refuge, Florida, United States - Lox_Sample_3.5 | ecosystem: Environmental > Terrestrial > Soil > Wetlands | place: USA: Florida... | reverse complement strand
AAGCGAAGGAATTGGGAAACGCCGGATTGAATTCAAGCGTAGCCGTGCTTTTCTGCCGCGCGATGGTGATGCTTTCTGCGAATATCGCGTTGGTCCGGCCCAGATAAACGAAATCCTGGCCGCCGCTGTTGGAATGATTGTCGCCGACGAGAATGCCGGGTGAGCCAATCGCCGTGACCAGATTTGTTTTGCCCAAGTACAGCGTAGCGGTGGCACGATTGACCGGGCCGGCGGCGCCGACCGAAATCTGATTGAGAACGGCCATGAATTTGCCGAGGCCGGACATATCCAGCGTGGCGCGCTGTGAGCCGCCGCTGTTGGCGGCGCCCTGGCGCACAATGAGATTTGCCTCTGAATTGCTGATGACGAGCCTGCCGTCTGGCCCCGTCAGGGTTGCATCAACGATTTGCGCTGTCCCGTTGTCGGATTCCGTGCCCACGATCAGACCGTTCGTGCCGGAAATGTTCAGCGTGCGGCCGGCGGCGATCAGGGTCGTGTGATTGCCGTTGGTGTTTCCATATTGCAGGGACGCGATGCTGAAATCGGCATCCACGACGTTGTTGATGTTGGAGGCAGCGGCCACGCTTCCGTTGTCGTAAAATTTCACGTCATCGCCCGTTCCCAGTGCTGCCGGCGACCAGTTGGCGCCAGTGGACCAGTTCGTGTTGGCGCTGATATAGTTGGTCGCGTTCCAGAGGGCCACAATCGGCGGGCGCCCGCCGGTAAAGAATTTGACGTTCTTCCATTGCACCCCGGCCGAGGCGGTGTTCAGCGTCCCGTAGCAGCCGTATTTGAAATAATGCGAGGCGGTGGAGTTGGAACCGCGGGTCCATTGGCCTGCCAGCAGGCCGTTGATGTAAGTCTGCACATATTGGCCGGGAACATGGAGGATATTCACGTGCACCCACGTGTTGTAAATGTTCGTCACCACCACGGTGTCGCTGTAATGTTTGAGCGAGCCACCGTTGGCCGAGAAGCCGCGCAGCATGAACAAGGTGGCGTTGCCGTTGCCATCGGAGCCGAAAATTTGCATGACACATTCGTTGTCGGTGGGCGGCAACAGCCTCACGTCGCCCTCAAACTGCTGGTTGCCGTTGGTGTAATCATTAAGAGCGCGAATTTCGATGCGGTTGGAGTCCGGATTCCAGAGATTGAACGTTTCCACGCCGCCGGAATTGGTGTAAGTGCAATAATCGTCAGAGCTGATAAAAAAATAGCTCGGCACAGTTTTGATGGTGAACAGCACATCGTTGGTCTCCGGTTCAAGCCATTCGTTGTAAGTCATCTGCGTCCAACCACCGCCGATTTGAGCCCGGGCGGACATAACTGCGCCACCAGCCATCAGGCCGGCCAACGCGCCCAGGACCGGCATCATCACAAATTTCAGTTCGTTCGCTCTCATACCGGTTTCATTGCAACTGCAACCGGTAATACATCTCCGGCGTGTTTAGATTCAGCGAATTGGTAAAGTTGAAATTGCCATCGGCATCGAAGGCATTTGTCGCCACGCGCTCCCACTGGTTCAACGGCACCGCCAGATTCGTTGCGACCAGGACCGAAAACCCCCAGCCCGCAATGCCGTTGGTGCCTCTGAATACCAGATTCGCACCGCTCACTTTGACCGAGCTGAATTGCGGCGGGGCCGCCGGCAGCGATACAAAAACCAGATCCACCGATGCGTTCGCCACGTTGTTCGAGAGATGCGCAGTGAACCCGCCGCCGGAAACCGGCGTGGCGAGGACAAAATTGAACCCCGCGCCGGCGATGGAATTGGAATATTCAATCAGCGGAATTTGTGTGGGCAGGGAAACGGCCGGCAGGGAAGTAACGCTGATGACGTTGGAATTGCCGCCGGTCACGAGACTGGCCGCAGTGAGGTTCGGCGCCGCGTCAGCGGAAAACTGGAGTGTGGCGTTGGACAGCGCCACCTGGCCCACCGGCGCGCCGGGCGCGCCGACCTGGCCGCCCATCGCGAGCACGCCGCCGTTCACCGTGAGGGTTGAAGCCCCGCCACCGGCAACGATGTCGCCGTCGCCGGTGACCGTCCCGCCGCTGAGGTTCAGCGTGCCGACGGGCAGCGTGCCGCTGCCGGTGTAACGCGCCAGCCGCAACATCGAGTTGACCGTCAGCGTGGCTGTGCCGTTGACGTTCACCGTTCCTAAGACGACCGCAGCGGCGCTGGCGGAATTCTGGTAGCCGGCCTCGAGTGTATTCACGTCCAGTGTGCCGGCGCTGAACGTCAAAGTCCCCGTGGCCGTGCCACTGCCGCTGCTTGTCTGGCCTTTGCCGACGAAAATCGCATCCGCCAGCGCGTCCACCGTGCCGCCGCTCAAATCCACCGTCCCAACGGTCGTGCTGGCGCTGACGCTCTGCGCGGAAAAATCGCCGATGTTCAAAACTGACACCCGGTCGGGCCCGAAGCCGCGCAGGAGCAGTGCCGGCGCAGAATTCGTGAATGCCGGATTAAAGGCCAGCGTGGCCGTGCCCTTTTGCCGGCCAATGGTGATCGTGTCCGCGTAAATTTCGTTATCTACGCCCAGGTAAATCTGGCTGGGGCTGCCGCCGTTGGAGTTGCTGTCGGCGGCATCAATACCAACGTTGCCGGCGGCAGCGATGTGGTTCGTCCGCGCCAGATACAGCGTAGCGACCGGACGGTTCACGGTGCCCCTTACGCCGACAAGTACCCGGTTCACGTCCGCGGAAAAATTTCCGAGGCCGGACAGGTCGAGCGTGGCGCGCTGCGAACCGTTGGTGGCGCTGCCCTGGCGCACGATGAAATCCGCATTTTCGTTGACGAGGTTCAGCGAACCGCCGAGGCCGATGATCGTGGCAAATACGGTCTGGGCGCGGCCATTGTCCGTCTCCGTGCCCACGACGAAACCATTTGCGCCGGACACGCTCAGCGACCGGCCGTCGGCAATGCGCATCGTGTGGTTGCCGTTGGTGTTGCCGATTTGGAGGGAGGCGATATTGCCGCCGAAGTTGGCGTCCACAACATTGTTCACGTTCGACACGGCAACGCCGATGGCGCCCGCGTCGAAAAATTTCACGTCATCCAGAAATTCTGGAGTTTCTGCCGGCAACCAGTTTCCGCTCGCGGACCAGTTGTTCGCGCCGGCGCCGGGGCCATTCCAGACCATCGTAGTTGCACTGTGGCTGGAAACGGTAAGCGTGAAACCGGTTGCCGCAGTTCGTCCGCTGGAATCCGTGACGCTGACGGTGAGGAGCGCTACGCCCGTTTCATTGGGTGCTGGCGTGACGGTGACGGAAAGATTCGTGCCGCTGCCGCCGAAAACGATGTTCGCGTCTGGCACGAGGCCGGGATTGGACGACGAGCCGGTGACGGTGAACGTGGCGTTGGAAACGTCGGTGATGGTGAACGCCAGCGGGCCGGTGGAGGTGTTGGGCAAAATCGTGCGGTCGGAAATTCCGGAAACTATCAGCGGCGTGCCCGTCAGCGAAATCACAAGCTGCGGCCGGACGGCGGCGTCGGCATTTTCGCGCGAAGCGTAACTGGCCGGGTTGGTCGAGACGGAGAACAATTCCAGCGATAGCTGCTGGTCGTTCTGCATCGCGTCCAAGACCTGCGGTGTCACGTCAAATGAAACGGTCCCATTGGTGGACGGAATCCAGGTGGCAAACCGCTCGCCGCCGCCGGGCTGGCTGTTCCACGTCACGCCGGCCTCGGTCCAGTTGTTCGAATTGGCGACGGCGACGCCTTGTTCGATTCCATTCGCGCCGACGCTCAACGGGGTGAGCACAACGCGCGCCTGATAAATCGTTCCCGACACACCGCTCAAATCCCAGCGCAGATAACTTTGCTGCTGGTTGTTCGCCGAAGCATTCTGCTGCACCGTCAGATTGGTCGCCGTGCCGAAATTGGTGTTCGCACTCGTGCCGCCGCGAACGGTGGCGTCGGCGACGGGCGCGAGCGTATTGGCCGTGACGATGGCGTCCGGCGCGACCTGCAATTCGAGCATCGCCCAGTCAATGCCGAGGTCGCCCTGCGCGGCGACGTTGAACTGGCCGTTGGTGAGCAAATCGAGCCGGCCGGCCAGATCGAGAACGCGGACGGTCGTGTTGGTTCCCGTGCCAATGGGCAACCAACCGAGATTCGAAAATGAAGAACTGTTGTTGGTGTTGCCAAGATAAAAGACGTCGCCGCTCGCGGAGTTGCTCGCGCGCATGGCGAGCGCGAGCGTGGCGGCGGTGACGTGCTCATCCGCGGCGAGCGTGAAATTGAACGTGAATGGGATCCAATGGTTGTTGGTGACGACGTTGAACGGATCAAGCGGCTGGCCGGAGGCAATTGTTTCGACCGCGTTGCTCCACGCCGCATCCAATGGCACGACATCGCGCGGAATTGCATTCGTGAATCCGTCAATCACGCCGAGCCAATAATCGCGCCGCTGCGAGCCGGGCGCGGCCAGACGGTCCTGCAACTGCGAAAAATAAATGCTGTCGGGGAAAACATTCGTCGCGTTCGAACCGGACGAATCGTAATCACCGGGCGCGTGCGGCATGTTGGTGTAACCGATGTTCCAGGCCGTGCCGTTCTGAATCGGGCCGATGGAACCGATGAGCCAGTTGTTCGCGCCGGGCGGACTCTGGACGATGAACCCGCCGGCAGCATTGTTCCAGATGACGCAATTCGCGCCTTCCCAGCCGTGGCCGGTGCCGTAGTTGCCGGCGTTCTGGATGTCGTTGTTGTTGCCGTGAACGGTGATGTTGTCCCACAAAATGCCCGTGGCCCAGCGCTGATGTGGGCCGGCCTCGGCGTGCGCGCTGTCGCTCGTGCCGTCCACAAAAACATCCGGGCCGAGGGTGAGCGATTGCGTGACGAATTGATGCCGGTCCTGCCGCGTGTAACAATATTTCACGAGACAATACGAAACGTCGTTCATCACAAAGGCGTAGCGGCGGCTGCCGGTGATGATGGAAACGGGATCGAGCGATTGGCAATCCTGCACGGTGATGAATTTGTCGCCGCTGTTCAAATTGACACAGGAATAGCCGAAGTATTGCGAGTTCACGTCGCGCGCCCAGCCGTTGACGACCTTGTCAAATTGAATGAACGTCCAGCCGTGCGTTTCGTTCGTCGTGCTGCCGAAGTAATCCGATTTGCCGAAAATGTGTTCGACGCCGACGTTCGTGATGCGTCCGCTCCAGGTGAACGGGCGGATCGTGCCATTCGTGTAATGCAACGCGTCAATCGCGCAGGTGATGGGCGCGTCCACGAAAAGGTGGTTGCCCTCCAGGTGCGCGATGACGCGGTCCATGTCCATCAGGTAGCCGCTCGGCGTCCACGGCACGTCCGGCGGCGGGCCCAGCAAATCCATCCCGAGGTCGTCAATCCAGTTTTGCGTGGCGACCCGACGCACAAAAACCTCCGTCCCCACGGAGAGGCCGTTGGTGTTGTCCACGTAAAAACTGCGCGCGCCGGCGGGGACGTAAAGACTGGTGATATTGTGCGCCGTGCCGCTGGCGGCGGAGCCGGAGCCAGTGATTTCGATGAGGGTGTATTGATTGGTGGCGGTGGCTTCGAGCACGACGCCCGAGCCGTTGGTGGCGCTGCTCATGCCGCGCAGGACGACGCCGCTGGCCTTGATATTGAGGGTGCTGACGCAGGGATACACGCCGTCACTCAAAAGCACCGCGCCGCGAAAGCCGTTCGCGTCCAGCGGCAAACCGGAGACGTAATTGATTGCGGCCTGGATGTTCGATACGTTGTCGCCGGCGACGGGCGTGACGACAATTTTGACCGGCACAATGTTGGTCGAAGGGAGCGGAACGAGTCCGCCTTTGTAGCCCACGCCGGATTCGTCAAGGATGCGATTGCCCCAGGCATCCGGCTGGGAAATAAGTCTGCCGCTGGAGCCGGGATAAACCCAAACACTCAGGTTGGTGTCGCCGAAGACGGGAAGGGCGGGCAAGAGCAGACAGAAAATCAACGCCAGGAAACACAACGTAAAGAGGCGATGAGACATATTCAGGCTGTATAAAAATCCGCTCTTTTAGCGCAATTGCAACCGATAGAATTGTTGACCGGCGCCGGGGTCAAACCCGTTGGTAAAACTGAAGTGGCCGCTGGCATCAAATGCGTTCGTTGACAGGATGGTCCAGTTGGTCAACGGCAAATTCAGGTTCGTCGAAACCAAAACTTCGTACGGCCAGTCCGGCACGCCGCTCATTCCGCTGAAAACGAGACCGTTTCCGTTCGCCGAGATGCCCGAGAATTCCGGCGGCGGCGTGGGCGACGACACGATGCTCAACACGCCGTTGGTCAGGCCATTCGTGTTCCACGCCAGATTCAGCGCCGGAATCGCCGGCACGATGTTCGTAAAGGCGCCGCTGTAACTCGCAGCGTTGAACAGTTTGAAGCTGTCTCCGGCGGCCAACGGATTGCCGCCAATGTTGGTCACCATCAGCGTCCCGCCGTAAGCCAGGGTTCCTCCAACCTGCGCCAGGTCGTTGGTCACCGGCGATTTGCTGACCTCCATGATGGTGATGCTCCCGCCGTTCAAAGTCAGATTGTTGGCGAACGCCAGCGTCGTCAGCGATCCGCCCGGCGCCAGCGTCGCGCCGCTCGCGACGACGACGTTCCCGGCGATGCTCCCGCTGCCGGTCAACGTCTGCCCGCCCGCCAGCGTCAGCGTCACATCGCTTCGGCCGCTGGCATCCAATATCGCGCCCGCCATCACGTCAATGTTTGCGCTCTCCAAAATCGAACCGCTGCCCGTCAGGAAAACTATTCCATTGCTGATAAGGGTGTCGCCGATGTAAGTGTTGACGCCGGCCAGGACAAGTTCGCCACCACCCGTCACGTTCAGGCTGCCCGAACCGCTGATGACGTTGCTCACCGTCAGGCTCGGCGGCGTGCCGTAATTGGCCACGTTGAACGTCGCATCTCCCTGCAAAGTAATTGGACCGATGATCACCGACGGGCCCTTTTCGCCGAATACGGTGGCGCCAGCCATCAGCTTGACCTGCTTGTTCAACGGACTGGCCGTCAACGTCCATAAATCCAGCGTGGCCCCGTCCTCCACTGTGAGCGTTTTGGCCGAGTCGCCCAGTTGGCTGGTGGAGGTCTGCACGGCAAACGTGCCTTGCTGTACGTCAATGTCGCCCAGGGCCGGATCAATGCTGCTGACGCCCACCAGCGAAACTTGGTTCGTTCCAACCTTGACGAGGTTGAACGGGCTGTTCGGTGGACTGGTGTTCAGGCTGGCCGAGCCGCCGGAATTGCGGATGTCCCAGCGCTCCGTGCCGCCGAAGGTGGTGTCGCCGGCAAGCGTCACGTCCCGCAATGCGGAGGTCTGTTGCGGGCCGCTGTTGATAACCGCACCCTGGCCCCCAACACCCGAGCCGGAAACCGTGACCGGCTCGCTACCGAGGTTTTCGCCATTGATATCCAGTGTCCCATTGTTGGTGATGAACGTTTCTCCACCGGCGTCGCCAAGCGCGGCGGGTGAGCCGACCTTGACCGTGCCGGCGAGAATCGTCACGGGCCCCGTGAAGTCGTTTGCCGTGTTCAGCGTCAACGTACTGCTTCCCGTTTTCACGATGCCTGCCGCGCCGCTGATGCTGCCGGCGCCGCCGATGCTGAAATCATTCGCACTGGAATCGTTCGTTATGACCGCCGGCATGACCAGCACGCCCGACGGAATGGTCACGTTCGTTATGACTCCCGGCGTGTCGTCAAACAACACGCTGTCGCCGTTGTAAAACCGGTCAGCTCCGCCCAGCGCCGGATTGAACCAGTTATAGGAATTGGATACATCCCAGGCGTCGCTGGAGGTTGAAGCCCAGACCAGGTTTGCCGGGTTGCGAGCGATGATTAAGGTCACCGCGGCAAAGTTGGTCAGGCTGTCGCCGGCTCCGGCCAGGGTGAGGGTGTAAGTGCCCGTGGGCGTGGTGTTCGAGGTCGTGATCGTCAACGTTGCCGAACCGGCACCATTCAGCACCGGAGGATTGAAGTTCGCATCAACGTCCGCCGGCAAACCGCTCACACTAAACGTCACGCCGCCGGTAAAATTTGTATTCGTCGAGATTCCCACGCTGAAATCGGCCGTGCCGCCAGGGAGGACCGCCTGCGAAGCCGGGCTTGCCGTCATAAAGAACGGCAGAAGGCTGCCGGCCGCAGGGGGAGCGAGTGTGAGATCGAATTGCTGGTTGGCGCCGCCGCTGTAAGGTTGCTGATCCAGTTGCGTTCCGGCCGCGAAGCTGCCGCCGGGCACGTCCAGGCAAAGGCCGCTCCGGCGGTTGATGAAATAATAAAGTCCATTGCCGGCGGACAACGGCATCCACTGGTCATTCTGGCCCGAACCAAACGGCCATTGGATAATCGGCGTGCCGGCGTTTAAGGAAGCGCCGCTTACGTTCATGTCCAGGCCGCTCTTTTTATTTTTGATCTGGTAAAAGCCGCTGTCGGTCGGGACCAGGGCCCAGAGGTCGTTGCCCAAACCGGCGGTCTGTCCGATGACGACCGGCGCGCCGTTGGTGGTTGCCGCGTCCCGCACCAGCAGGGTCAGGCCGCTGTTACTGTCCTGCACGAACGCGTTGCTGCTGACGTCCGGCGAATTGAAAAACACTTCGACACCCGCTGTCGAAAGCGAGCCGCCGGCCAGGTAATTCTGCGAATAGTAGTTTTCCGTGCCGTAAAGCTGGGATTGGATGCTCGCGTTGATGACCGTATTGTTGAAAAGGAAATTGTGCGAACTGGTCACCACGTTCGTGCCGGTCGAGCCGTTGCGCAGGCCGTTGTTCCCCATGAGACTGTTGCAGAGGATGCTGTTGTATTGGGTCGAACTGCGCGGCGTGCTGCTGTTGTTATAAACGTTGATGTCGCGCCCGTCATTGTTGCAGACGTTTCCGAGCGCGAGATTGTGCGACGCGCTTTGCTCGATGAACACGCCGTAACGGACGAGGTCGTGGCAGTAATTGAATTTCACCACGCTGCCGCTGGTGGAAGCGTCGCAATCCACGCCGTCCTGATTGACGGCGGTGACTTCGCAGTCGGACACGAGGCTTTTGGCGCTGCTGTTTTCCAGCCAGATGCCGCGCGCCGCGCCGCCGTTGACGAAGCAGCGGGTCACGATGCGAGGGGTTGACCCGCCGGTGAAACGCACCACATCAGAACTGCCCACGCGCGGATTGTCCGGCCCGAAATTTTGCAGAGTGACCGAGTCCAATTGGAGCATTGATCCGCCGGCAAAATACACACCGTTGTTCCCGGTCAGGCCGCCGCCATCAATGGTGCCGCCGGAAATGGAAACATGCACGGGCGCGGCGCCGCCCGTGATAGCGGCGCTGGCCGTGGTCGAGGCATTGATCTGGATCGTTCCGTTCAACAGCACGCACGTGTTGGATTGCAGCGTCAACGGCGTGGCGCCGACCGTGAACGTGCCATTAAGATGCAACACAATCACGTTGCTCGGATGCGCGGCGAGCGCGCTGTTGTATTGGGTTTGCACGTCGTCAATGGTGGTCGAGGAAATGGTCAAGTCCGTCCGTCCCAGGCCATTGACGATTGCATCGGTGTGCTGGTCGTTGATCAGCGGCGGATAAAAATAATCCTGGCCCGAAGCGGCTAACGGAGCCTGGTAAGCGATAACGTGGTTGCCGGAGCCGCCGCTGGAAAAATCCACCGCGTTACCGGACGTGAACAAATTGTCCGCGAACGTGCTCCCGCTGCCGCTGGAGCTGATTCCTGCCGTCGAGTTGGTGCCCATCGCATCTGAGACGATCATGTTGTTGGATCCAGCGGCCACGATGCCCGTGCCGTTGTTGTTGCAGGTGTTGTTCGCCACGACGTCGTCATCCCCGCCAGCCAGGTCAATCCCGACGGTGTTACCCACGCAGACATTGTTGGCCACGTCCGCCCATGCGCACGAAAGCCAGATGCCCTGACCATTGTTGTGGCAGTAATTCTCGAGCACCGCCGTCTGCGTGGAATTCTGGATGCTGATGCCGGCATGGGCCGGGCTGCCCGAAACATCACAGCGCGTCACCGTCATTTCGTTGTCATAGGTGGTGTTGCCGTCGCCTTTCAGCAAAATGCAATCCAGCCCGCAGTTTTGGACGATGACCCTGTCAATGTTCACGCGGGCCGCCGCCGGCGCGTAAATGCCCTGAATGCCCGCACCATTGGCGTCGAGCAACCCGCCGGCCACGGAAACATTGGTCGAGCCGGAGGCAATCGTGATCAACGGAACCGTCACGGATGAATCAACGGCCTTGATCGTTGCGCCGCTGGCCACGAGGCATTCCTGCGAGCCCAGCACCAACCCGGCGCTGCTGACGAGATAAGTGGCATTGGTCAAAAGTTGAATGACGATGATGGAATTTGGATTGGCGCTGCGGGTGTTGTTGATCACCGTTTGCAGCACCGCGAGCGAACCGGACGTGTCATTGATGGTCACTACGCTGTCTCCCGAAGGCTGCTCGATGAACGCCATATTCGGCGCCGTGTACAGCATCCGGCCCGCTCCCTGTCCCGCAAAGGCAAGCCCGGTCGGCAAAGCCATCCAGACTGCCAGGCTGACGAGATTTCTTAAAACTGACCTCATGAATTGTCGGTTCGCACCACCCGGTTTTCGGCCACCGTCGGGCGCTTCGCGTTAAGATTGAATGTTCTGGCTGTCATTCCAGCCGTAACCGGTAAAATGTCTGCGGGGCGTTCAAATTGAGCGAATTGGTGAAATCGAAATCGCCATTATCATCGAAAGTATTGGTCGCCACGCGCTGCCATTGGTTCAACGGCACCACCAGATTGGTCGAGGTCAGCACGTAATACCCGGCATGCGGTGAACCGCCGCTGCCACTCATTACCAGGTGACCGCCGACCAGTTTGATGTTTCCAATTTCGGGTGGCGCAGCCACAACCACGCTCAACACGCCGTTGGTCAAACCAGCGGTGTCCCATGCCAGCCCGGAGCCCGGTGTCGGCGGAACAACGTTCGTGAAGGAACCACTGTAAGCGCTCGCGTCGAACAGCTTGAAACTGTCGCCGGAGGCCAGCGGATTGCCGCCGATATTGGTCACCATCAGCGTCCCGCCGTAAGCCAGGGTTCCTCCGACTTGCGCCAGGTCGTTGGTCACCGGCGATTTGCTGACCTCCATGATGGTGATGCTCCCGCCGGTCAGCGTCAGATTACTGGCGAACGTCAGCGTCGTCAGCGATCCGCCCGGCGCCAGCGTCGCGCCGCTCCCGACGACGACGTTCCCGGCGATGCTCCCGTTGCCGGTCAAGGTCTGGCCGCCGGCCAACGTCAGCGTCCCATCGCTCCTGCCGCTGGCATCCAACATCGTACCCGCCTCCACATGAATGCTCATGCTTTCGGGAATTGAACCACTCCCCGTCAGGGTAAGTGTCCCTTGGCTGACTGTGGTTGCGCCGGTGTAGAGGTTAACCCCGGCCAGAACCAGATCACCACCGCCAGTGACTGTCAGGCTGCCGGAACCGCCGATGACATTGCTCACCGTCAAGCTCGGCGGTGTTCCGTTAGTGGCCTGGTTGAACGTCGCATTTCCCTGCAAAGTAATTGGCCCGATGATTACCGAGGGCCCCTTCTCGTCGAACACCGTAGCGCCAGCCATCAAGTTGATCTGCTTGTTCAACGGGCTGGCCGTCAACGTCCATAAATCCAGGGTCGCGCCATTCTCCACCGTGAGTGTTTTGGCCGAGTCACCCAGTTGGCCGGTGGAGGTCTGCACGGCAAACGTGCCTTGCTGTACGTCAATGCCGCCCAGCGCCGGATCAATGCTGCTGACGCCCACCAGCGAAACCTGGTTCGTTCCAACCTTGACGAGGTTGAACGGGCTGTTCGACGGACTGGTGTTCAGGCTGGCTGTGCCACCGGAATTGCGGATGTCCCAGCGCTCCGTGCCGCCGAAGGTGGTGTCGCCGGCAAGCGTCACGTCCCGCAACGCGGAGGTCTGTTGCGGGCCGCTGTTGATAATCGCACCCTGGCCCCCAACACCCGAGCCAGAGACGGTCACGGATTCAGCGGTGAGATTGAATCCGTTCACGTCCAGCGTTCCGCCATTGGTAACGGAGACAGAGCCGCCGTTGGAACCCAGCGCTCCGGCATTGCCCGCCCGAAATATTCCGCCGCCAATATGCACACTGCCCGTGAAGCTGTTGCTGGTGTCAATCGAAAGCGTGCCGTTGCCGTATTTGGCCAGCCTGGCCGAACCACCAATACCGCCGGACCCGGTGAATGTGTAATTGCGAGCGGCGTTGCTGACAGTGACGCCGGCTGGCTGAACGATTCCCGTCAAATCCACCGTCGTAGCGCCGGGCGCGCTGTCATCAAAAGTCACCGAACTGCCGTCCTGATAGAATTGACTGGTGTCGTTCGTAGAATTCACCCAATCGGCCGTGGTTCCCAGGTCCCAGATGCCGGTGTACACGCCATTGGTCTGGCCGATCCAGGTGAGCGGGACAATGGGGCTTCCCGGACTGTTCCACATCAGGATGTTGGTGATGTAGGCATCCATCTCGTAAGTGGGATTGTGGCTTTGCTCATAAACACCGTCCTTGAAATAAAAATCCCCGGCCCCGTTGTCCTGTTGCGTCCAGACCAGTTTTTGGTTGATCCAGACCTTGATGGTGCGGGTGGTCAGGTCGTGATCCACGTTCAGTTGGAACCAGTGGTTGCCGAGATTGGTAGCCAGGGTGGTGCCACTGTAATCATGGACCGACCCGCCGTAATTCGTGAACCAGAACGCCATGAACGTCGTGGAACCGTACGTGGACGATTGGGCATCGCCGGTGTGAATCTGAAAGACGCAATAGCTGTTTTCATTGGAGGGCGCCATCAGGGTGGCCTGATACTGAATCTCGCCGTTCGTATAGTCCGGGGTGAAACGCTGCTCGGTGCGTGGCAGGGTGGTGTTGCCGACGGAAAACGCCCCGTCGTTGGTATAAGCCAGACAATGGTAAATGTTGTTGGTGAACCAGTAACGCTCGTTCTGGGGCGCGTTCGTTGGGGATTGAACGCGGAAGGTCACCGTCTTGGGAATCCATCCGGTCCCGCCGATTTGGGCAAAGGCGGGCATGGAAGAAGTGACCATCGCGAGCATCACCAGCGTTGGTTTCAGTGATTTCAATCGATTTCTTTCTCGCGCATGCACCGGTTTGTCACAAGTTGGGGCCTAACTAAATTCGCCCGGCTTTCGCTGCGATTCAATCCCCGGAGCGGTCTTTTCCATGAACGGCGTAGTGGCACGGGCATCTCGCCCGTGCGTTTCGGTCCGAACGCGCGGGACGCCCGTGCCACTAGCCGTTGTTCTGTAAGACATGGGCGGTAATTGTCGTCTTCACCTTGGACGCCAACTAATAGGTCGGGTCGTAGTAAGATTGATTTGTGGTGTACTGCCAGGGGATCAATTCGGCGTGGCCATCGGCAAAGTTGGCATTGCCGCCCTTGGAACTGTGCCGATTGACACACACGGTATTGCCGCTCGCACTGGATTTGGGCTCCCAACGACCGTCGTCCAGGCAGGAACTGGTGCCGCCTGGCGGCATTTCAGCATAAGTGGACGGTTCCTCGGCTATCATAATCTTGTCGGTAGGAGTGCGGATGCTGGTTGATCGGAAGGGGTAGGCGGTGGCAGTTTTGGCGGAGCCATTGAATTCCAGCGCCATCCCAGGATTGACACCGGAAGCCGTCAGCGCACCGCCGTTCATGGAGTAACTGAAGGGATAAACGGGATTTCCCGCCGCGTTTGGAAGCTCCCAGGACCTTTGCGCCGGACAGAGAAAAATATTGGTGTCCCCACCCGTGGACAAGAACCTGATGATGGGACTCTGATCCAGCGGAGGCGTGAGTCCAAAAGGAGTCAAGGTGTTCTTTGGACGCCAGTAGATCCAATCTTCAGGATGGTAGCCGTACTGCCGTGACGCCGAAGCGGGGAAGTTATCCTGATTGTCATCGCAATACATCCTGATGCCCAGCGCAATTTGCCTGAGGTTGTTAACGCAATAACTTTGGTAGGCTTTCTTCTTCGCCGCGGCGAGCGCCGGGAGGAGCATCGCCGCCAGAACGGCGATGATGGCGATGACCACGAGCAATTCTATCAAAGTAAAGCCGACGCTGCGCGAGGTGCGCCGCGTCAGCCGCCGTTTGAAACCCGAGGCGCACCCTGGCCTTTCAATTCGCTGCTCGTTTTCATGTATTGTCGTCATTCAAAATCAACGGTTGCGCCGGCGCCGGGCCGGCGCAACCCGTCCGGTCATTGCAGCTTCAGGATGAAGAACTGCCGTGGCGCATTCGCATTCACGGTATTGGTGAACGAGAAGTTTCCGCCCTCCATAAACGTATTGGTGGCCAGCGGCGTCCAGTCGGCCAACGGCTGCGCCAGATTGGTGCTGGTCAACACATAGTAGCCGTTGCCGGAGGTCCCGTTGGTGCCACTGATCACGATGTTCCCGCCTTGCACGCTGATGCCGGTGACTACCGGCGATTGCGTGGGCGCGCTCGTGAGCTGCAGACCGATGAGGCTGTTGGCGGTATCATCCACCAGGTTGCCGGCGTATCCTGCCGGAAGCGCCGCCAGAGTCAGGCTGGCGTAAGGATCCGTGCCGGTGTAGCTGATGAGCGGATAAGTTATGCCGGTGGCAACGCCCGTCAGAGACCCGATTTTAAGGGTCGTCGTGCCGCTGGTGGCGATGGTGCTTGCCACAACATTGGTGACACCCGCGCTACCGTTGACATTTAATTCCAATGTCCCGCCGGTGAGTACCAGGTATGTCAGCGGCGCGCCGGGAGCGCCGGCGGTGTTGGCAACGCTCAGGGTGCCGTCGGTGAGGCTAATGTAACTGGTGCCGGTGGCGTCACCCACAATGGTGCCGGCTTGCACCGTGCCGCCCTCGATGTCCACCGTGGCAGTTGTACCTGCGGCCCCAGTGCCGCCGGTGGTGAATGCGAGATTTAAATTGTTGACGGTGAGAACGCCCGTGCCGCTGACGTTCACCGTGCCGGTTGCCGGTTTGCTGTTGGAAGCCGGCTGGAGGCCCACGTAGAGATCGCCCACGTTGACGCTCCCGGCATCAAATGTCAGGGTGCCCACGCACGGGGCGGTCCCGGTATTGGAATGACTCGGCGAACGGCCCACTTGCATCGTGGTCACCAGCGCATTCACCACGCCGCCGGAGAAATCGGCCGTGCCCTCGGGCGCGGAGGAAGCGCCGCTTTGGGAAAAGGCGTCACCCATGGTCCAAAGCGTTACCGGGCTGACGCCGTCCGCGCCGCGGAAATAGGCCACCGGTCCGTTGACCGGAACCGCGTTGGTCAAAACCGGATTGAACGCCACGGTTCCCGGCTGTTTGGATCCGCCAATTTGAACATAGTCGGCGTAAATGGCATTGGTCTCGCCCAAATACAAATAGGATTGCCCGCTGGAATCACCCTGCACACCGACGGAAAGCGCGACCATGGTCGGGCTTCCGGTCGCGCCCTCATTGACTGCGTTCGTCGAGTTGAGTGTCAGCCGGTTGGTCATCGCCAGGTAGGCGGCGCCTATCGGCCGGGTGCTGATGGTGGAAGCCGAACCGATCAAAAGCTGACTGATGTTGGCGTTGAACTTGCCCAGGCCGGACAAATCCAGCGTCCCCAAATGGCTTCCCGAACTGACGCTCGTCAACCCGACAAACACGGCGGCGCCGGTGTTATTGACATTCAATTGGCCGCCCAGGCCGGCGATGGTGACGTTTTCCAAGGTAGTCTCGCCGAAGTCCAGGGATGAGTTGCCAACGGTCAGATTGCTGGTCGTCAACGTCACGCCGTTGGCCAGCAGGGTGTTTTGGTAATTGTTGAGATTGGTGTAGGTCAGCGACCTGATCATCCCGCCAAAACCGCTGTCCACGATGTTGTTGACAAAGCCGGGATTGGCGATGCCGCCCGGCCCGTTGCCCACTGCCGAGAACGGCGAACCGCCGACGGCTGCAACGTCACTGAAGATCACAGAATCGGCGGCGGCCGGTGCGCCTGGTAACTGCCAGTTCAACGCGTCCGACCAATTGGTATTCAGATTGGGAACATCGGCGCCGCTCCAGACCACATAGGGCCTGACTCCCGTAGGCCCGCTGGTGAGCGTGAGCTGAACGGCAGTCTGGTCGGAGCTTTCCGTGATGCTGCCGGCGTAGGCCGGACTGGCGGAGGGCAGCGAGCCCAGTGTAAAGTTGAAGCTGCCGCCGATGGTACTGGAGGATTTGATGAGCGATATGGTGGTCGGATAACTCGCGACCGGCGGCAGCGAGGCGACGTTGATTGTATTGGCGGCCCCGCCAGCGGTCAGGCTGGCGACGTTGATCGGTGTCCGGGCATAAGCCACCGCTACATTCAAGGTGGAGTTGGCCACGCTCAAACCGTTCAGCGTGGTGACGCCGGACACACCGGACACGTCAAGCGCTGCGGCGCCAACATTCACCTGCGTGCTGGCCGGAATCGAGCCGCTTCCGGTCAACGCGAGTGTGCCGGCGCTGACGGTCGTATTGCCGGTGTAGGTGTTGGCCCCGCTCAAGGTGAGCGTGCCGCTGCCGTTCTGGGTCAGTCCACCGGCGCCGGCAATGGCCGTTCCCACCGATACATTGTCAGTCCGGTTGAAAATTAACGTGCCGTCATCCTGCACATTGCCGGAGGGCAGATTGCCGTTCGCGTCGCCATTGCCAATTTGCACCGTCGCGCCGCCGGCGATGGTCAAATCACCGCCGATGGCGCTGTTGGCGTTGTCGAGCACCAGCGTGCCGCCGTTGACGGTGACGCCACCGGTGAAATTGTCGCCGCCCGTTTCAGAAAGAGTTGCCGACGCGCTGCCGTCCTTTTCCAGACCCGTCGCGCCGCTGATGCTGCCGCTGCCGCTGAAGGTGTAAGCCAGCGTATTATTGGTAATCGTGCAGGCCAGCGGCGTGTGGGCGGCCGTCAGCGTGACGACGCCCAAATTGGCCGAGTCGTCAAAGATGACAGCGTCGTTCTCGTTGTAGGCGACGGAGTTGCCGCCACTCAACCAGTTCTTGGTCGTGGTGTTCCAATTGTTGTCCAGGTTGCCGACCCACTCATCTGTTTTTGCCGTGACCGGACCATTGGTGATGACCACCCAGATAGTGCTGACGTTGTCATTGGTGAGGTACCCCTGAAAGGTGCTTGGCAGCGTCCCAAGAGTGGGCGTACTGCCGCTGAACGAATTGTAGGTCATGACGGGAAATTGGCTCGGATAACCAAGCACGACGGGCAACGAACTGATGTTGATGATTTCCGAGGTGTCGATAGAAAGAATATCCGCCGCCGCAGCAGGTGTCATGCTGTCCACAAGCGAAAACTGGTTCGTCGCGCCGCCGCTGAGAACATAGTAACTCAACGGCTGGGACGCGGAACCCACGGTGTTGCTGACCACCAGCAAGCCACCGGTCATCTGGATGTAGCTGATTCCACCACCGCAGGTAATCTGGTTTGCCAGCACCGACCCGCCAGTTATGTTGATTTGGGCCTGGGCGGAACCGATGAAGCTGTTGGTTGCGGCCATGACCAAATTGTTGTTCACCACCAGGGTTCCGGTCCCATTCACGTTGATGGTCCCGGTCACGCTCGGCGTTCGAGCCGAGGATGCCAGCATGGCATTGGTCAGGTTGTTGACGTTAATGGTGCCGGCGCCGAAGGTCAGCGTGGCATTGTTTGCCGAACTGCCTCCGCTGGCGGACGGGGAATTCCGGGCCAGCCACATGGAATCC
>Ga0335081_10007243_pt1 | contig 17735 bp, 20 predicted proteins | sample Lox_Sample_35_FD_206713 | JGI IMG/M metagenome (GOLD analysis project Ga0335081, IMG submission 206713) | Soil microbial communities from Loxahatchee National Wildlife Refuge, Florida, United States - Lox_Sample_3.5 | ecosystem: Environmental > Terrestrial > Soil > Wetlands | place: USA... | reverse complement strand
CACCCTGGTGATAACGTTATGGCGGAACCAGTTGATGCCACGCTCCGCCGCCAGCTTGTTGACGCCGTTAGGGTTGACGCGGGTATCGATCGGCCCGCCCATCAGCACCATGGAATGCGGAACGTAAGGGTCCTTGTCGGCCTCCATCAGCGCCACCGCTGCCAGCACCGGCACCGAAGGCTGGCAGACCGCGATGACGTGCACGTCGCCGCCCAGCACGTGCAGTATGGAGATGACGTAATCGATGTAGTCGTCGAGATCGAAGCGGCCTTCGCCGAGCGGCACCATGCGCGCGTCGGCCCATTCGGTGATGTAGACGTCGTGATTGGGCAGAAAGGTTTCCACCGTGCCGCGCAAGAGCGTGGCGTAGTGGCCCGACATCGGCGCAACGATCAGCAATTTCGGCTGCGGCCGGCGCGGCGCGCGCGCGAAGGCGCGCTCGAAATGCAAGAGGCGGCAGAACGGCCGCTGCCAGATGCAGTTGATGTGCACCGGCACATGCTCGGCGCCGACCACTGTCTCGCGGATATGCCATTCCGGCTTCTGATAGCGGCGTGTTGAGCGCTCGAACAATTCCATACTTGCGGCAACCGACTTGCCGTAAGCGGTATGCGCGAGCGGATTGGCCGGATTTTTGAAGAACAGCCGCGTGGCGTCGGCGAAGGCGCGCGACGGATTGAGCGCGGCATGGCCCATTTCGTAGAACCAGTACATCGGCGTCGCCAGCAATGTGCCGCTATCGCCCGGCAGCGTTGCCGCGCCGTCGAATTCACCGATCGCCATTGAATCAGACCCCGGCCTTTTGTGCGTTGCGGCAGACTGTCGTTTTTCGGTCATAGGGTCAACACTACAGATAAATTATTCGCAGCCGGTTTACAACGCCGGCCACTTATAACTAACTGAAACTATGGGTGTTTTTATCCTATTCGCCGGTCTGCAACAGCGTGCCCTGCACCCGCGCGCTCTGCAGCAGCTTGCGGAACGCAAATGACGCAGCCGCGAACAGCACAAGGTTAAACGCCAGTGCCTCGAGCATCAGGTCGGCGCGAAAGACATGGCCAATCAGTAGCGCGCGCATGCCCTCGAATACGTAAGTCGGCGGCAGCGCCCAAGCGACGTATTGCAGCCAATAGGGCAGCACCGCCACCGGGTAATAGACGCAGGTGAGCGGCAGAAACAGGAACATGATAGTCCAAGCCAGACTCTCGGCGCCCATGCCATTCCGCAGCAGCAGCCCGGCGACGAAGATGCCGATCGACCAACTCGTCAGCAGCAAGTTGGCGAAGAAGGCGGCGAGCGCTAAGCCGAGCGACCACAGATTAAAGCCGAAGAAGGCGATGGCGAGGATCGACACTGGGATCATGCCGATCGACAGCCGCACCACGCTCATGATCATCAGCGCGCCGATGAATTCGACCGGGCGCAGCGGCGACATCATGATGTTGGCGAGGTTGTGCGAATACATTTCCTCCAGGAAGGAAATCGAGAAGCCAAGCTGACCGCGGAACAAAATGTCCCACAGCAGCACCGCGCCGATGAACACGCCGGCGGCGCGCGCGAAGAAACCGGCGTTCTGCGCCACGTACATCTGCAGAAAGCCCCACATCAGCATCTGCACCGTCGGCCAATAGATCAGGTCGAGAATGCGCGGCCAGGATGAACGCAGCAGATACCAATAGCGCCGCACCATGGCGCTGACGCGCCTGACGGAGAAATTGACGCCGGCGTCGCTGGCGATCATTGCGCGGCCTCGCGCTGATTGCGGCCGCGCGCGACGTCGAGGAAGACGTCCTCCAGCGTCGCGCGGCCGTAGCGCGCCAGCAGATGCGCTGTCGCGTCGTCATCTTCGATGCGGCCTTGCTTCATGATGATGACGCGCTCGCACAGCCGCTCGACCTCGTTCATGTTATGCGAGGCGAGCAGGATGGTGGCTTGGTTGTCGCGCTGGTAGGCATCCAGCCGCGAACGCACCCAGTCCGCAGTGTCGGGATCGAGCGAGGCGGTCGGCTCGTCGAGCAGTAGCACCTCGGGCTTGTTGAGCAGCGCCTTGGCCAGCGAGACGCGCGTCTTCTGCCCGGCGGAGAGCTTGCCGTTCGGCCGGTCGAGGAATTCACCGAGCTCGAGATCGGCGGCGAGCGCGGCGATGCGGGCGTCGATGTCGGCAACACCATAGAGCTGCGCGAACACCGACAGATTCTGCCGCACCGTCAGCCGCGTCGGCATGTCTACGTAAGGGCTCTCAAAATTCATCCGGTGCAGCACGCGGTAGCGCTCTTTCGGCATCTGCGCGCCCAGCACGCTGACGGTGCCGGCGGTGGGGGTGACCAGGCCCATGATCATGGCGATGGTGGTGGTCTTGCCGGCGCCGTTGCCACCGAGCAGGCCGGTGATCGAGCCGGGCGCGAGGCGAAAGGAAATGCCGTCAACCGCTGCCACGCCCTTGTAGAGCTTGACCAGGCGGTCGACGCTTACGGCGCTGGTATCGCTGGCATCCATAGCTCTCGTTGATGTGCCGCTCCGCCGCAGCGAGTGCAAGCCCCGCCGGCAATTGGTGCACGCGCTGCAAGGTACTACATTGGCCGCATGCCGGCCCTCGAACTTGCCCAGAACCACCCGCGCCGCAATGTGCGGCTCGACACGCTGGTACGGTTGCGCTGGCTCGCCATCACCGGCCAGACCATCGCCGTGCTCGGCGTTTATTACGGGCTCGACTTTCCGCTGCCGATCTATGCCTGCCTGGCGGTGATCGCGCTGGCGGCCTGGCTCAACGTGGCGCTGCGATTGCGCTTCCACATGACACAGCGGCTCGATCCCGACCGTGCCGCCTGGCTGTTGGCTTTCGATATCGCCGAATTGGCGGTGCTGCTGTTCCTGACCGGCGGCTTGCAGAACCCCTTCGCCTTCCTATTCCTCGGGCCGGTGCTGCTGTCGGCGACCGCGCTGCCGCCGCGCTTCACGTTGATGCTGGGCGCCTTCGCGGTCGCCTGCGCCACCGCGCTGGTGTTCGTGCATTTCCCTCTGCCTTGGAGCGGCGAGGATCCGCTGCGGTTGCCGCCGATCTACATGATGGGCGTGTGGCTCTCGATCCTGCTCGCCATCGGCTTCATCGGCGTCTACGCGTGGCAGATCACCGAGGAATCGCGCCAGCTCGCCGACGCGCTCGCCGCCACCGAGCTGGTGCTGGCACGCGAGCAGCATCTCTCGCAGCTCGACGGATTGGCCGCCGCTGCCGCCCACGAACTCGGCACGCCGCTTTCCACCATCGCGGTGATCGCCAAGGAGCTGGAAAACGCCATCCGCGCCGATAGCCCGCAGGGCGAGGACGTGAAGCTGCTGCGCGAACAGGCCATCCGCTGCCGCGACATCCTCGCCAAGCTGACCGAACTGTCCTCGAGCGGAGAGCCGTTCGACCGCATGCCGCTCACCGCACTGCTTGAGGAAGTGGTGGCCCCGCACCGCAATTTCGGCGTCGCCATCGAGGTCGCGCTGTCCGGCGAACGCCGCGCCGAGCCCACCGGCGCGCGCAATCCAGCGATCCTTTACGGCCTCGGCAACCTGCTCGAAAATGCCGTCGATTTCGCGCGCGAGCGCGTGGTGGTGGGCGCGCAGTGGAACGAGGATGCGGTCGAGGTCAGCATCAGCGACGACGGGCCCGGCTTCGCGCCGGAGATCATGGCGCGCATCGGCGAGCCCTACGTAACCAGCCGGCGGGTCAACGCGGAAACAGCCGCCGAAGAACCGGCCGGCCTCGGCTTGGGTTTAGGCTTTTTCATTGCCAAAACGCTGCTCGAGCGCTCCGGCGCCAGCATTACCTTCGAAAACAACGCTCTTCCCGAGCACGGCGCTATCGTGCACGTGCGCTGGCGGCGCGAGGATTTTGAACGGCCGTTAACCTTCCCGGCGCCTTGAGATAGCTCAAAGGCGTTCCTATCTGCGCTGATATAACGCAGCCAAAAATCAAGGGCGACAACGTGGATATGGTCATGGACAGCGTCGCGGAGCGTGCGGCGAAAGAGCAAATCCCGAGCGAGCGAACGCTCTTGATCGTCGAGGACGACCGTTCATTTCTGCAACGGCTGGCCAAGGCGCTCGAACAGCGCGGTTTTGCCGTTGCGACCGCCGAATCGGTCGCCGAAGGCTTGTCGCAGGTGGAAAAGGCGGCACCCGCTTTCGCCGTGGTCGACATGAGACTGGGCGATGGCAACGGGCTCGACGTCATCTCCGCGCTCAAGCGCCGCCGTCCCGAGGCGCGCGCCATCATCCTCACCGGCTACGGCAATATCGCGACCGCGGTGAATGCCGTGAAGCTCGGCGCGGTCGACTATCTCTCCAAGCCCGCGGACGCCGACGACGTCGTTGCCGCGCTGCTCGCGGTCGACAACAAGAAGATCGAGCCGCCGGAACATCCGATGTCGGCCGACCGCGTACGCTGGGAGCATATCCAGCGCATCTACGAATTGTGCGGCCGCAACGTGTCGGAGACGGCCCGCAGGCTCAATATGCACCGCCGCACCCTGCAGCGAATTCTCGCCAAGCGCGCGCCGCGGTGACGCGAAACCTCGCCCGACTAAGTCGTAGCGCCTGCGTCGCGCTTCTGCTCGCCCTCGCCTGTATACCGATTGCGTCGCCTGCGCGGGCGAGCGCCAACGTATCGTGTGCAATCGAAGATGATTTCCTTAATCTAGAGTTGGAAGCAATCGCCGGGCGCGATGGGCCAATCACACAGGTGCAAGTCGGCAAGATTGCGATCAAGAAGGCGGCGGACTTCGCGCTTGCCGTGACGAATGTGTCGTTCGATAAAGCACAGATAATACAGCAATGGATGCTCGGCGACGACATGCGACTGCAAATCGGGGTCGCCAACGACCAGGCAAAACAGGCGATCGATCTCGTCATATTGGCGCGTTACGACGCCAAGCAGGACAAATATTTCGGGCGCTGTGTTCTGACCCTGTCGCGCGCGAGCGTGAGAAAAAAATTGCAAGGCCGCATCAAGCAATGCGAGGCCGGCTAGCGGCTCACATCACATCCCCATAAGGCCCGTTCGGATCGGCGAGCGATTGCAGGCGCAGCGCGGCCGCGCGGGCGAACAGCAGCAGCATCGATTTGCGGGTGGCGGCCAGCAGGCGATGCTCGGGCGCCTCGCAGTGGAAATGCGCGCCAAAGGCGTCGGCCACGATCAGCCCGGTATCGGGCGGGAAGATCTCGCAGGGTACTTCCACGGTGGTGGCAAAGAACAGCCGGTCGCAGTGGGCCCGGTAGTCCTGCCATTTCTGGTCGGCGCGGAAATCGGCGATCGAGGATTTGATCTCGACGATCCGCAGCTCGCCGCCCGAATCGAGCGCCACCAGATCGGCGCGGCGGCCGGAGGGCAGCGGCAGTTCGCTCACCACGCAGAAGCCATGCGCGTGCAATAGCCGGGCGGCGCCGCGCGCCACCGCCAGCGCGGTCTCCGACTGGCGGCCGTCGACGGGGAGTTCCACGGACTTCTTGGCGGCGAGATTCATGACGCGACCTTAGCACGTTCGGGAAAGGCCTTGGCGAGCGCGGCCCGCTCCGCCTTGAGCACGCCGCGCTCGGTGATCAGCCCGCTGACCAACCGCGCCGGCGTGACGTCGAAGCCGTAATTGGCGACCGGCGAGCCGTCTGGAACGATCTGCACGGTCTCGACACGGCCGTCTTTGGTCTTGCCGGTCATGCAGGCGACTTCATCGGCCGCGCGCTGCTCGATCGGGATTTCAGTCAGCCCATCGTTCAAGGTGAAATCGATGGTCGGCGACGGCAGCGCCACATAGAACGGCACGTTGTTGTCTTTCGCCGCCAGCGCCTTCAGATAAGTGCCGATCTTGTTGCAGACGTCGCCCTGCGCGGTGACGCGGTCGGTGCCGACGATCACCAGGTCGACCATGCCGTGCTGCATCAGATGGCCGCCGGTATTGTCGGGGATGACGGTGTGCGGCACGCCATGTTTGCCGAGCTCCCAGGCGGTCAACGAAGCGCCCTGATTGCGCGGCCGCGTCTCGTCGGCGAACACGTGCACCGGCAGCCCCTTGTCGTGCGCCATATAGATCGGCGCGGTGGCGGTGCCCCAATCGACTGTCGCCAGCCAGCCGGCATTGCAATGGGTGAGCACGTTGACGCGCTCGCCTTTCTTCCTGGCCGCGACGGCCTCGATCAATTTCAGGCCATGGCGGCCGATCGCCTGGTTGATCGCAACATCCTCCTCGGCGATTTCGCCGGCGCGCCTTAACGCAGCGTCCGCGCGCTCGCCGCGCGGCCGGTTGCGCACCGCGGCCAGCATCTCGTCGAGCGCCCATTTGAGATTGATGGCGGTCGGCCGCGTTGCCTTGAGCGCAGCGCAGGCGCGCTCGAGATTTTCGTCGGAGGCATCCTCGCGCAGCGCCAGCCATACGCCATAGGCGGCGGTCGCGCCGATCAGCGGCGCGCCGCGCACCTGCATGGTCTTGATCGCGCGCGCGGCGTCGGCAAGGCTTGTAAGCCGCGCCGTGGCGAAGCGGTGCGGCAGCAGCGTCTGGTCGACGATGCCGACACTCTGCTTGTCGCCCTCGAGCCAGATGCTGCGCGTGTCCTGCCCGTCAATTTTCATGGTGCAAGAGATAGCGGGGTTTGCCAGGATACGCCACCTTTGGCGGCCGACTGGGGGACTTCATGGCCATCGACTACGAAAAAGAATACGACAATCGCGGCCGCGTTAAGGAGCATCCGGAGATCTTCGCCCGCAACGAGCGCGACGCCGCGGCCTACCGCGCCAGCGCGCGCGGCGCCGAGCTCGGGCTGTCTTACGGGCCGACGCCGCGGCAATACATCGACCTGTTTCCAGCGAAACAAGGCAGCCCGCTGGCGATTTTCATTCATGGCGGCTGGTGGCGCACGCGCGACCCGTCCGCCTACAGCCATTTCGCCGCCGGGCCGAATGCGCGCGGCATCACGGTTGCAGTCGCCGGCTACGATCTGTGCCCGCAGGTGTCGATCGCCACCATCATCGAGGAGATGCGCGCGGCCTGCCTCTATTTGTGGCGCAAGAAGCGCCAGCGCATTCTGGCGATTGGCCATTCCGCCGGCGGGCATCTTGCCGCCTGCATGGCCGCCACCGACTGGAAGATCATTGCAGCGGACGCACCCGCCGATCTGGTGCCCGCGGCTTACGCGATCTCCGGCGTGTTCGACCTCGCGCCGCTGACGCAGATTTCGGTCAATGCCGACCTGCGGCTTGACGACAAAAGCGCGCGCGCCTGCTCGCCGCTTTACTGGCGCGTGCCGGCCGGCCGCATGCTCGACGCCGTGGTAGGCGCGCTCGAATCGAGCGAATTCCTGCGCCAGAGCCGCACCGTCGTAGAAGCCTGGCGGCAGGCAAAAGCGCAGACCCGTTACGAGGAAATCGCCGGCACCAATCATTTCACCGTGGTCGATCCGCTTACAAATCCGGAAAGCGCGATGACCAAGCGCGTCGTCGAATTGGCCCAGCAGGTCGCCGCGATGGCGCTTTAGAACCAGTACTGCCGCGCGAACACCACTGTGAACAGTGCGCCGACGATGACCACAAGCACACGCACAATATTCTGCGGGACGACGCGCGCCAGATAAGAGCCGGTCACGCCACCCATGATGGTGCCCGCCATCAGCGCCAGCGTCGGCGGCCAATGCACCGCTCCTTGCGCAATGAAGACAACGCTGGCGGCCAGCCCGTTGAGGCTGGAGACGAGATTCTTGGCGACGTTGGCGGAGCGATAATCGCCGCCGGTCGCCACGCTGAACACGCCGAGAATGAGGATGCCGACGCCGGCGTTGAAATAGCCGCCGTAAAACGACACCGGCAGCAGCACTTTCAGACTCGAAAGATTGAACTCGATCTCGTGGCCGCGACGGGCGGCCCGCTTGCGCATATAGGCGCTGATCTTTCCGGAATAGGCGAACAGCACGGTGGCAAAGCCGAGCAGCAGCGGCACAATCGCGGTAAAGACGCGGGCCGGCGTGAGCAGCAGGCAGGCGCCGCCGAGCGCCGCGCCCGTGATCGAGATGACGATCAATCCGATGAAGTCGCGGTTGAACGGCGGCAATTGCGAACGGTCGGCGAGTGCCGCGAGGAAAATGCCGGGCATCAGCGAAACCAGCACGGTGACGGTGGCTGCCTGCGGCGGTAACCCTGCGGCAATGCCCGCCGGATACAAGATCACCGCGGCGCCGCCGACGACCGACGCTGTGACGCCAGCGATTAAGCCGGCGCCGACGAGGAAGGCCACCGTGAAAATGTCCATCAACTTGGGACTGCTAGAAAAATGCCTGAATTCCCGTCTGCGCGCGCCCCAGAATCAGCGCGTGGATGTCGTGCGTACCTTCGTAGGTATTGACCGTCTCGAGGTTCGAAAGCACGCGCATCACGTGGTATTCCTCCGATATGCCGTTGCCGCCGTGCATGTCGCGCGCCAGCCGTGCGATGTCGAGCGCCTTGCCGCAATTGTTGCGCTTCATCAGCGAGATCGAGGGCGGCGCGGCGCGCCCCGCTTCCAGCATGCGCCCCAGGCGCAGCGCGCCGGAAAGCCCGAGCGCGATCTCGGTCTGCATGTCGGCGAGCTTCTTCTGGATCAGCTGATTGGCGGCGAGCGGGCGGCCGAACTGCTTGCGGTCGAGCACGTATTGCCGCGCCGCGTGCCAGCAGAATTCGGCGGCGCCCATGGCGCCCCAGCAAATGCCGTAGCGCGCCATGTTGAGGCAGCCGAAGGGGCCGGCGAGGCCCTGCACGTTCGGCAGTAAATTCTCTTCCGGCACCACCACGTCTTCGAGCACGATCTCGCCGGTAATGGAGGCGCGCAAGGAGAGCTTGCCTTCGATCTTCGGCGTGGAGAAGCCTTTTGCGACGCGCTCGACAATGAAGCCGCGGATCTTGTTGTCGAGCTTCGCCCACACCACCGCGATATCGGCGACAGGCGCGTTGGAGATCCAGGTTTTGGCGCCGTTGAGCTTGTAGCCGCCGGACACTTTCTCCGCGCGTGTCGCCATAGAGCCGGGATCGGAGCCGTGGTCGGGCTCGGTCAGGCCAAAGCAGCCGACGATCTCGCCGGCGGCGAGCCGCGGCAGATATTTGCGCCGCTGCGCCTCCGAGCCGTAAGCGTAGATCGGATGCATGACGAGCGACGACTGCACCGACATGGTGGAGCGATAACCACTATCGACGCGCTCGAGCTCGCGCGCGATCAGGCCATAGGCGACGTAGCCGAGGCCGGCGCCGCCATACTCTTCCGGGATGGTGGAACCGAGCAGGCCGAGCTTGCCCATAGCCGGGATCAGCGCGGCATCGTATTTCTCCTCGCGCCAGGCCTCGACCACCTTGGGCATCAGCGTGTCCTGCGCGAAGCCGCGCGTCGAGTCGCGCACCATGCGCTCGTCTTCACTGAGCTCGCTTTCGAGATCGAGCGGATCCTGCCAGACGAAATTGGAGTCCTTCAGGGACACCGCTGGCTTTCCCGGCGCTTTTTCGGCAAGCTGGCTCATTACGAACTCCACGCCATTGGGCTGTCTTGCGCCGCTATTATAGCGCAAGCCCGCTTCCGGCAACCAGCCGGCGGACCGATGTTTCGGGGTGCAGCGATGCGACGCCTTGCCGTTGCGACCGTGGTGCTTGGCGGCGCGCTGCTTACGGCGACGGCGCAGGCGGCGACGCTGTTCGAATGCTCCAATCCGAGCACGATCTACCGCACCGTCTGCAACGACTCCGAGCTGCGCGCGCTGGCCGGCGAGATCGACGGCGAATTCGCGCGCCTGCTGCGCGGCGCCGATCCGCTCACTGCCATGCTGCTCAAGCGCGATCAGGACTGGTTTGTCGATATGCTTGCCGCCGGAAATCTGTTGGGCTTTGAGGGCCAGAACGATGCGGTCTATGCCCGCCTCCTGGTGGCGCTGAAAGCACGGCGCCGCGCGCTCGCTCGTCTGCGCAGCGGACCGGTCGCGACGCCAGAGGGACACTGGAGCAACGTCTTTGCCGGCGCGACCATCGCCAAGGCCGACGGCGCAGCCTTCACTGTCAAACTCGACGCGCGTTTGAGCTACCCGGACGAGAACCGAGGCGAAATTACTTGCGCCATCACGGCGACCGTGGCACCCGGCAAAGATGGCTGGTATGCCGCCACGCTCGACGAGAAGAAAGACGCCAAAGGCAATGCCGACATCATTCGTTTCAGGCTGCAAGGCAACACGCTGCGCGTCGTCCGCGAGCCGAGCAACCGAAGCACCGTTTGCACGGCGATCGCGCTGGGCGGCGATGAAAGCGAACGCCGGCAAAGCGCCGACGTGCTGACCGGAAGTTATTTCGCCTCGGGCCCCGCCATTGCCGCCGGCGCCAGCGCCGCGGGCGCGGTGGCGCCGTCGTTCGATTGCGCGCATGCGGAGAAGGCCGACGAAATGGAAATATGCGCCGATCCCGATCTGGCGGCAGCCGACGCCGAGATCGCCAAGGTATATCGCGAGACCATGCGCCGGCTCGACGGCAAGCTCGCCGCGTATTTGCGCGCCGACGAGCGCGCTTGGGCCTCCGACAATTCCGACGAATATCTCGCGCAACTGCAGCCGGGTTCCGACAAAGAGCAAAGCACGGTGCACCATACCAACCTGGCGCGCGCCGAGCTTTTTTGGCGTCAGCAGGCCCGCAAGCTGATGCTCGCCAATCTCGACGAGACGCGCCAAGGGCTGGAAGGGCTATGGGTCGGCCACGATGCCTCGCTCAGCGTCGGCCCCGCCAAGGGCAAGAGCGACGGCACTTTGCATGCGCAGGGCGGCAAGGGCGTCGCCGGCGACTACAAATCCTATTGCACCTATGAGGGCACGGGCAAAATCGAGAACGGCGAATTCGACGTGCCCGACTTCCCCACGCTGACGCGCGACGGCGCCATGCTGGTGGTGGCGGCAGAAGAGCCCGACGGCGATAGCGACCACGAGCAGCCCGGCTATTGCAACCGGCTGCGCTCAGCCAAGGCGCGGATGTTTCCGGTCAAATCGGGCAGCGGCATCGAGGCGGTCTGGCAGCGCATGCCCTGAGGGCGCCGACACAACAAGCGTCTTCGCTCCTATTCTTGGCGGCGCGGGGTACGCCGCCATCCTAAACGAAAACCCCGCCGGAAACCGGCGGGGTTTGAGACCCGAAGAACGTGGGGCGATCAGATCGCCATCTTCAAATCCTTGGAGGCGCGGAAGGCGACTTTCTTGGAGGCCTTGATCTGGATCGGCTCGCCGGTCGCCGGATTGCGGCCCATGCGGGCGGCGCGCTTACGCACTTGCAGGATGCCAAGACCGGCGATCTTCACCCGCTCGCCCTTCTTCAGGTGCTTGGTTATCATGCCGATCAGGTCCTCCATCATTTCGAGGCCCTGCTTCTTTGTCAGTTGATGCTGCTCGGACAACGCCGCGGCCAGATGCCGGGTGGTGACCGGTTTGGGTTTTGATGAGGCCGCTACCATGGCTGCCATTGGAATTGCTCCTTGGCGCGCAGAATGCGCGAACTCAAAGCACTATGAGATTCGCGAGGGCCCGCAAACAGGAAATCGGCCCTCGCAACGCTTTAAATCACAGAAAGCTCGATTTTGAGGGCTTTTGTGGGGACCCGCCGTTGCCGCTGCACCCGGTTTGGTCTATCTCAAGGGCCAAAGCGCCCGTAGCTCAGCTGGATAGAGCGTTGCCCTCCGAAGGCAAAGGTCGGACGTTCGAATCGTCTCGGGCGCGCCATTTCCAAAACCAAAAAACGTCTTGGGGGAACGCCATGCCGATTTCGCGCCGCAAGCTGCTGATCACCCTTGGTTTCGGTTCCACCGCGCTACTGCCACGCGCGGCCTTGGCCGCCTATCCCGACCGCCCGATCCACCTGGTGGTGCCGTTCGCGCCCGGCGGCAACGCCGACCTCGTCGGCCGCCTGGTCGGCCAGTACATGTCGGCGGCGCTCGGCCAGCCGGTGGTGATCGACAACAAAGGCGGCGCCGGCGGCAGCATCGGCGCGGAAGCGGTCGCGCGCGCAACGCCCGACGGCTACACGCTGCTGGTCGGCTCGAACGGCCCGCTCACCGTCAATCCGTTCGTGCAGGCGCACCTGCCCTACGACCCGCTGAAGGATTTCGTAGCCGTCGCGCTGACCAGCTACGTACCGCACGTCATCATCCTCAACGACAATGTCGCTGCGAAAACCGTGCCCGAATTGGTCGCGCTCTCCAAGAAGCAGCCGGTGAACATCGCCACCAGCGGCGTCGGTAGCGCGACGCACATGACGCTCGAACGCTTCAAGGCGGCGACCGGCGCCAATATCACGCACGTGCCCTATAAAAGCGGCGGCGCGTTGCTGCCGGATCTGATCGCCGGCACCATTCAGGGTGCGATGACGGAATTTTCCACCGCGCTGCCGATGCACAAAGGCGGCAAGGCGCGCATCCTCGCTGTCGCCTCGGCACAGCGCTCCAAGCTTGCGCCCGACGTGCCCACTTTCATCGAAGGCGGCGTGAAGGATTTCACCGCGCAAAGCTATATCGGCATCCTGGCGCCGGCCGCAACGCCGCCGGCGATCGTCGCGCAACTGCAAAAGACCGTGGCCGGCGGGCTCACCGCCGGTCCGGCGCCTGAGCGGTTGCGCGCGATGGGCTCTGAAATTGCGACGGCGGAGCAGATGACCGCGGCCGGCTTTGCGGCCTTTATCCATGCCGACTACGAGCACATGCGCGACGCCGCCAAGCTCGCCGGCATTACCCCGAAATAGAAACACACTGAATGCTATCGGAAAAACAGAAGCAGATGGTGGCGTTGTTCGAGACGCATGTGGGCGCCGAACTCAAAGGCGATCTCGACACCACCATGGCCACCATGAGCGCCACGCCACATCTCAACCGCGTACCCACCATGGCGGGTAGCGTCGGGCAGGCCGGCGTGCGTACCTTCTACCGCGACTACCTGATCGGCAAATTTTTTCCGCCCGACGTAAAGATGACGAGCGTGTCGCGCACCGTCGGCGAGGCGAGCGTGGTGGAAGAACTGGTGATCAACTTCACCCACACGACCGGGATCGACTGGCTGCTGCCGCCGTTGGCTTCGACGGCGACAAGATCTCGCACGAACACATCTACTGGGATCAGGCCGGCGTGCTGCTGCAAATCGGCCTGCTGAAAGCCGACGGCCTGCCCGTGACAGGCGCCCGCAATTGCCGGCGCGGGTGTTTTAAAGCGCGCTTCAGCCCAGCCGCGGCAATTCGCCGACCACCGGCATGCGGCGTGGCTCGGGCACGTAATATTTGCCGAGCCTCACCATCGGCCGCGGCTTTATCACGATCGACATCAGCCGGTCGCACAGCGCCTTGGGCGAGGTCGGCTTGAGCAAAAATTCGTGCGCGCCGTTGCACAGCGCCTCCATCACCGCCGAGCGCTGCGCGCGGCTGGTCACCATGATGATCGGCAAATTGGGGCGCGGGAACACGCCGGGTGAGCGCACGATACGCATCACCTCCATGCCGGTGAGCACCGGCATGTCCCAATCGAGCAGCATAATGTCGGGGTCGCAGGTGCGGATCGCCTCCAGAGCGGCGAGCCCGTCGGCGGCTTCCATTACCGCCTTGGCGCCGAGATTGACCAGCATGGTCCGCGTGAGCCGGCGCATATAAGCGTTGCCGTCGACGATCAGGATGTTGAGACCCTGAATCATCTTTTCGATCGACTTGTTGGCTAGGACGCGCGGCACATCCGCCATGAGAACGCAAACCTTTCTCCCGTTGCCGGAACGCTAGAGCAAAGCTTCTGTGATTTTACTAAGATCAATCGTTCAATTTTTTGAAAAATACCGCCGCCTCGGCTCGAAAATGTGCGGCAAGCGACATAGCTTTGATGGCTAACGGAGCATTAAGATGGATCTCCACTCGTGAAGCTGCCCGGTCCCGACCATCCGATCAGCATTGTGCACAACGACAAACGTGTGCGCGTGAGCTTTGCCGGCAAGGTGATCGCCGATTCAACGCGCGCGCTGGCATTGCAGGAAGCGAACTATCCTCCTGTTAACTACATTCCGCGCGCCGACGTCGACATGGCCGCGCTCACCCGCACCGATCACGCCAGCCACTGCCCGTACAAAGGCGACGCCAGCTATTTCACGATTGCAGTGAACGGCCGCAATGCGGAGAACGCGGTGTGGAGCTACGAGCGGCCTTTCCCCGCCATGGCCGAGATCAAGGAACACCTCGCGTTCTATCCAAACCGCGTCGACAAGATCGAGGAAGACTGAGCGCAGTGGGTCAATCTCTCACGTCATGCCCGGCCTTGTCTTGGCCATGACGAATTGGAGCGGCAACGAATTTTCAAGCATAGCCTGTCATGTTCGGCCGCAGTGGGAGACCGTTGCGTGGCCGAGCTTACCCCGCGTTCGCATGACCCGGCATTGTTGGCGATCGGCGCAGCCTGCGCGGCGGGCGGCCTCTATTTCGTGCTGGTGGGCTGCGGGCTCGCTCCTTCGCCCGGGAAAATCAACGGTCCGCTTTGGCTCGCTATCTGCGTCGGGCTGGTGTTTCTCGCCGGCGGCGTCATGGTGCTGGTCCGCGGCTGGCTCGGCGTGCCGGATAGCCAAGACCTGCCGGAGGACGCGCCGCGCGCGCTCATCGCCCTGCAATGGCTCGCGACAGTGGGCGCCGTCGTCGGCCTCGCCACGGCGGCGACCTGGGTCGCCTTTGGCGACGGACCGCGTCAGTTCGTCTTGCCGATATTGGTCTGGGGCTCATGGGCGGAAGGCATCGGCCGCGCGGGCTTTGCCCTCGGCGCGCTGCTGGCCTGGCTGATCGCCGTTTTGATGGCGCGCGCCGGGGCGAAGAAAGTTTTCAGCAAGAAAAACTCAATGCGTTAGTGCACGCGCGGCGCCTTGAGGAATTTGGCGCGGTCGGAGGAATTCACCGACACGTCGAATGTGACGCCTTCGCGGTAGAGCGTGAGCGGCACCGCGACGCCGGATTGGCCGAGCGACCAGACCTTGCGGTAGAAAGAGGCCAAGGTCGAAACGCGCTCGCCTTTCACCGCCACCACGACGTCGCCGTTCTTCAGTTCAGCGCGCGCCGCCGGCCCCTTGGGCGCGATGCCGACGACCACGATCTTGTCCTCGATCTCGGTCGAATAAAGCCCGAGCCAGGGCCGCGTCGGCTTGTTGACGCGGCCGAACTTGCGCAGGTCGTCGAGTACCGGTTTCACCAGATCGATCGGCACGACCATGTTGAGGTGCTCCTCGCGGCCCTCGCGCTGGCGCTCGACCTGCAGCGAGCCGATGCCGACCAATTCGCCCTTGGGCGAGATCAAGCCGGTGCCGCCCCAATTGGGATGCGCCGGATGGGTGAAGATCGCCTGGTCGAGCACGTATTCCCAGTAGCCGGCGAACTCCTGCTTGGCGGCGACACGCGCGGCAAGCGAACGTGTGCGCCCGCCGGCGCCGCCCATCACCACGCGTTCGCCGACCTCGAGCGCGCCCGATGAGCCGAGCGGCAGGCTCGGCAGATCGAGCCGCTCGAGCGCCTGCACCAGGCCGAAGCCGGTTTCCGAATCGAAGCCGAGCGCGTGGCCGGGCGCCACGCGGCCGTCGCCAAAATGCAGCCAGACGGTCTCGGCTTCGGTGATCAGATAGCCGATGGTGAGCACTAGGCCATCGTCGATCAGCACGCCATTGCCGGCGCGCTCGGTGCCAAGCGTGTCGGCAGTGAAGGCATCGACCGGGATGAGCGAATGGATGCCGACCACCGCGCAGAGCGCGCGTTCGAGGTCGTAGCCGTAATCCTCCGGGCGCGGCTGCGCGGCCGCCGGCACCTTCCATTCGAGCAGCGAGGCCATGGAGAGCGCTCCCGTTGCCAATCCCGCCGCGCATATTACGCAGATCATGGCGCGAGAGAAGCCGTGTTAGTGTAGGCGCATGATCCCGCTTTCGATCCTTGATCTCTCGCCGGTATCGGCCGGCTCCACGGCCGCGCAGGCGTTGCGCAATTCGCTCGATCTGGCTCGGTTGGCAGATCAGCTCGGCAACACCCGCTATTGGGTGGCCGAGCACCACAATCTGCCCAATATCGCCAGCTCGGCGCCGGAGATCATGATCGGGCAGATCGCCGCGGTGACGGAGCGCATCCGCGTCGGCTCCGGCGGCGTGATGCTGCCCAACCACGCGCCGCTGATGGTGGCGGAACGTTTCAAGGTGCTGGAGGCGCTGTATCCCGGCCGCATTGATCTCGGCCTCGGGCGAGCGCCCGGCACCGACCCGGCGACCTCTTACATGTTGCGGCGGCGGCAAGGCATCAGCGAGGAGGACGACTTCCTCGAACGCTTCCAGGAGCTGATGCTGCTGGAGACGCGCGGCTTTCCGGCAGGCCATCCGTTTCACAATGTGTGCGCGATGCCGTCGGAGGTGAAGCTGCCGCCGATCTATCTCCTGGGCTCCTCGGATTATTCGGCGCAATTGGCCGGACAGATCGGCGCGGCCTTTGCCTTCGCGCATCACTTCGCGACCTTCGACGCGGTGGAGGCGATGAAGCTTTACCGCGACAATTTCCGCCCCTCGGCCGCGCACGCCGAGCCTTACGCGATCCTGGCGACGCACGTGGTGTGCGCCGATACGGACGCGGAGGCCGAACGGCTCGCCACCACGGTGGAGCTCAATTTCGTGCGGCGCGCCAAGGGCGAGTACCTGCCGCTCGCCTCGCCGGAGGATGCCGCCAAGTACGATTATTCGCCCATCGACAAAGCGCGTATTGCGCAGAACCGCAGCCGGCTGACGGTCGGCTCACCGGCGACGGTGAAGGCACGGCTGCACCCGCTTATCACGGCGACGCAGGCCGATGAGCTGATGGTCACCACCATGGTGTTCGACCATGCCGCGCGCCGGCGCTCGTATAAGCTGCTGGCGCAGGCGTTCGCCTAAGCCCTCCCTCTCCCCGTACGCAAACAGAGATGCTAGAAACCGCACGGACGCGACAGGCCTTTTGCGTCATCGATTGACAGAAACTGGGAGGTTCCTTTGGGCAAGCAGTTCACCCTCACCACCACCGACAAGCATTCGCTCGGCGCCTACCGCGCCGACCCGCAGGGCAAGGCGAAGGGCGGCATGGTCGTGGTGCAGGAGATTTTCGGCGTCAACCATCACATCCGCGCGGTGTGCGACCGGCTCGCCGCGCTCGGCTACGTGGCGGTGGCGCCGGCGGTGTTCGACCGCTTCGTGCGCGATTTCGAGTGCGGCTATACGCCGGACGAGATCGCGCATGCGCGCAGCTACCTGGGCAATCTCAACTGGGAGCACATGATGCACGACATCGCCGCGGCGCAAGGCGACCTCAAGGGCGTCGGCCCGCTGGGCGTCATCGGCTTCTGCATGGGCGGCACGGCGGCGTTCCTGGCGGCTTGCCGCCTGCCCGGCCTGTCGGCGGCGGTCGCCTATTACGGCGGCATGATCGGCAAGTTCGCCGACGAGAAGCCGAAATGCCCGCTGCAGATGCATTTCGGCGAGAAGGACGAGAGCATCCCGATGGCGACCGTCGAGGACATAAAAAAGAAGCAGCCGCAGGCGGAGACTTACGTCTATCCGGGCGCCGCGCATGGCTTTTATTGCGACGAGCGCGGAAGTTACAACAAAGCTTCCGCCGACCAGGCCTGGGGACGGACCAAGGATTTCCTGGCGAAAAATATGAAGTGACGCGGCTATCCCTCCCCCTCTTGGGGGAGGGTGGCGGTCCGCAGGACCGCCGG
>Ga0335081_10007242_pt1 | contig 17735 bp, 15 predicted proteins | sample Lox_Sample_35_FD_206713 | JGI IMG/M metagenome (GOLD analysis project Ga0335081, IMG submission 206713) | Soil microbial communities from Loxahatchee National Wildlife Refuge, Florida, United States - Lox_Sample_3.5 | ecosystem: Environmental > Terrestrial > Soil > Wetlands | place: USA... | reverse complement strand
CCGAGGGAAAGAATAAGCAAAAAGGCGAAAACTCGCGGTCCCAGCCGTTCTTCGATTGCAACGATCTTCTTATTCATCGGCTCGCGTATTGCCCGGAAAGCAAGCCCGAAAACTAAGGTGGCAATGGTCAACTTTAGCGGAGCGAAAAACGCAGATTCAATGAGCCGCATGGACAAAAGCGGTTCCGGCCCCATCAGGTGAGAGAGCACAAGAGTAAGGGAACCGACAACAAGCAGGAACAGTTCTAGGTTATGCTCGACTTTCTTCACGAGCATAGGGAGGAGCAGGATTAGCAAAAATATTATGAGGAGAATGTACGTAATCATTCTGACGAGTTAGTGTTATTTGTTTGGTTAAGAATATAATTTTAGCAGAATGTAAAGAATAGTGGGACGAAATTAAATAACCTTTGTTCGATTTTGGTATTATAGTGCATATTCATTGTTGTTAAAAAAGAGCAGCATGCAATGATACATTCTTGCCCAGCGAACTTTTATGGTCACACATTTAAATGCTGATGAATCTTGAAAATGCTCTTCTTCTTGCCCTTGCGACCATCGTTTAAAAGTTCAGTTTAACAGAAATCCTTATTGTAAAAAACTCTAAAATTAAATTAAGATTGATGTGATCCTTCATTGATGAAACCGTTTCGCGAATCAGGTAACGTTTTGATCATAACCAGATAATTTGACCTTCCCGTTGAGTATCTCTTATAAAACCTGCTGAACGATGTATATGCATGTTACTACTCTCCTAAGCATTATGTCGATTGAGCAAAAAATACGGGACCCCCTGCAGAGGGGCCCCGTATTGTATGATGCGTTTTTTTACCATATATCAGCGCTCACTATAGATTGAACTAGTTACACTTGTCGCCTGATGATATGATGAGGCTCGCAACATCGCCTTTTTTCGCGATGTCACCGGCTTTCAACTCACCTTCGATCACTTCACCTTTGATATAATCTGCTCCGACATAGGAAAGCACCTTGACTTTTCCGACTTCCAAGAGTTCGTGGGACTTAGTTTCGCGGTATACCGGGAGGACATCATTTACGGTTATTCCCTTCCTCACATCCGCGGTTCCGCTCTGGAACAGGCAAACAATGTCGCCCTTCTCCATGATTCCCTTGACAGCATTCTCTTCACGCTCCGCTGGAATCGGGGAAAAGACGACAGCGTTTGCCCTCAATGGAAAGACCAATGAAGCCCACAGCGAAAAGATGGTAAAAATCTTTGCAACCGTCTTCATTTTACTTCTCCTCTGGTGCTATTGCCCATCAAGCGCCAGATTCAGTTCGAGAACATTGACCACTGGTTCGCCGATCAGGCCGAGCCAGCGTCCCTGCGTATGACTTTCTATCAAAGCGCGTATCTTGGCTTCATCAATTCCGCGGATTTTTGCTACCCGATGCAATTGATACTCGGCTGCGGCAGGGCTGATATGCGGGTCGAGGCCACTGCCCGAAGCGGTAACCAGATCCACCGGTATCTTCGCCTCGTTGCCCGGGTCTGCAGACCGAAGGGCTTGAATCCGCGCTTGCACTGCCTTCATGAGGTCCGGGTTGTTCGGGCCGAGATTAGATCCTGATGACGATCCCCCGTTATACGGATAGGGGGTCGTAGCGGACAGTCTTCCCCAGAAATATTTTGGGTCCTCGAACTCCTGGCCGAGAAGCGAAGAGCCGACGTCTTTGCCGTTCTTCGTGATGATGCTGCCGTTCGCCTGATGGTGAAACATTACTTGAGATATCCCGGTCACCACCACGGGGTAGATAATCCCTGTGAGTATTGTGAACAGCAACAAGGACATGAGTGAATTGCGAATAATTGTAGTCATTGATTCCTCCGTTAGTTCTTTCCTTACCACCGATACATCGCAGCGAGCGCGAACGTATTCTGTGATGTCTTTGTGTCATTATCAAACGACATAACGTTCGACTTATCATGACGATACTCAGCCCGCAAAATGAGACCCCCGGTCAGACGCATCTCCGGAGTCAGTGTGAATTCGCCCAGCTCCTGCGGCATGGCGGGACCAAAAGCATCAGCGTCATTCATAGACTCGCCGCGGATCGAGATGCTGTAGGTATCATTGATATCATACTTTACGATGCCCGAGATGCCGGACAACTTCTGCGTTCCGAGACCGGCAGATTGATCCTGTTGGACGTTGTCGTAATTCAGGATAATGGACAAAGGCTTTATCGGCTTGATCGTTGCAACAAGGTCGAGCAAGTCGCGTTTGTCATGATTGTCGTTCGTCGTTTCCGGGCCCTGCAGATAATTGATATACGCCGAGAATAGATCACCAGTTGCAATGTTGACGCTCACTCCGACCGTCTTGCCGGAATTGTTGTCCGAGGCATTGTCCCAGCCGTTCAACAGGAACAGCGCCGCATTTACGTTGTCGGTGAACACATAGCTCGCTTTCACGCCGGTATGGGTAAGCGGTTCCGCCCAGGTAAACAGCAATGACCGGGAATAATTGGGATTGTCGATCGCCTCAATTACTTCGGCACCTACAAAAGTGACCATCTTCCCGGCATCAAACCGCAGCCCCTTGCCGACCGGCGCAACGTAGCTCAGGTATGCTTCGGTTAAGTCAAAAGCCTCCGTTGAAGGCGTGCCTGAAAATCCCACTCCCGCCGTATTCATCAGCTTCGCGGTTTCTCCAGCCATCATTTTCACATGGTATCCGATGAGGCCTGCCGCAGGATCCCTGTTAAACACGATTTCTGCCATATCAAGTTCGAAGCTGTTCGCTGGCTGATCAAATGCCCGCAGGTCATTCGTTCCCGCGCTTCCTCCCGGACCGCTTGCATTCGGGTTGTAGGTATAGCCGCCCTGCAGATAGATGCTCATGCCCAGCGCGTTCTTCACGTCTACTGGATTCAAACCTGCCGGCTTCGCGTCCTCAGCGAAAGCCGCCGCGGACAGCGCTGCCATGGCGCAGAATATCGCTAAACCGATTTTCAAACCTAGAATAGAACCCATTTTTTTCATCTCAATCTCCTTACAATTAATTAAACAATATGCAACGCAGTTATGATCATATCAACCAGCTTGATGCCGATAAACGGCACGATCAGACCACCAACTCCGTAAATCAGAGCGTTATTCCGTAAGACCACCGACGCACCAAGGGGCCGGTATTTCACGCCCCGAAGGGCCAGAGGAACCAGGAAAAAAATAATCAACGCGTTAAAGATCACGGCAGACAACACCGCACTCTGTGGCGTTGCAAGACCCATGATATTGAGCGCTCCGAGCGCCGGATAGATGGAAATGAACGCGGCGGGAAGGATGGCGAAATATTTTGCCACATCATTCGCGATGCTGAATGTGGTGAGCGTGCCGCGGGTCATGAGCAATTGCTTCCCGATTTCGACGATCTGAATGAGCTTTGTCGGGTTGGAATCGAGATCCACCAGGTTACCCGCTTCCTTTGCCGCCTGAGTCCCACTGTGCATGGCCACGGCAACGTCAGCCTGAGCAAGGGCGGGCGCGTCATTCGTTCCATCGCCGGTCATGGCCACAAGCCTTCCCCCCTTCTGGTATTCACGGATCAGTTTGAGTTTGGTCTCCGGCGTTGCCTGGGCCAGGAAATCATCTACGCCGGCTTCGGCCGCGACAGCGGCTGCGGTGAGCGGGTTGTCGCCCGTGATCATGACCGTTTTGATCCCCATCTTCCGCATTTCTGCAAATCGTTCCTTGATTCCTCCCTTGACGATATCGTTCAACCGAATGACGCCGAGCACTTTTGAACCTTCAGCTACCACGAGCGGCGTGGCGCCCTGCTTTGCGGTGTCATCCACGATCGACCGGACATCGGCAGGAAACACGCCGCCTCTTTGTTTGACATATTCTTCAACGGCATCGGCAGCACCTTTGCGCACCTCCCGGGAGTCAAAATTTACGCCGCTCATTCTGGTCTGAGCTGTGAAGGGGACAAATACCGCACCGATATTATGAATGTCTCTCGACCGGAGACCGTATTTTTCCTTGGCAAGGACGACGATGCTTCTTCCTTCAGGCGTTTCATCCGCTAATGAAGCTATCTGCGCTGCGTCGGCAAGTGCTCCTACATGCACTCCCGGGGCGGGAATAAACTCCGTGGCCTGCCGGTTTCCGAGGGTGATGGTGCCGGTTTTATCAAGCAGCAACACATCAACGTCACCGGCTGCTTCCACGGCCCGTCCCGACGTGGCGATCACATTTGTCTGGATCATCCGGTCCATGCCTGCAATGCCGATGGCCGAGAGCAACCCGCCGATGGTTGTCGGGATGAGACAGACCAAAAGTGCCACGAGCACGGTTATAGTGACCGGCGCTCCCTGGCCCGCCGCTTTGACACTGAAGAGGGAATAGGGAAGAAGCGTCACGCATACGAGCAGGAAGATGATCGTCATGCCCGCGAGCAGAATGTCGAGGGCGATCTCGTTCGGCGTCTTCTGCCGTTTCGCGCCCTCAACCAAGCTGATCATCCGGTCTAGGAAGGTCTCTCCTGGACTTGTCGTGATCCGCACGACGAGCCAGTCGGAGAGGACTGTGGTACCGCCCGTTACCGCGCTTCGATCTCCGCCGCTTTCTCGGATCACGGGCGCGCTTTCGCCGGTCACAGCGCTTTCATTCACTGATGCCACACCTTCGATAATTTCTCCGTCCATGGGGATGATATCACCCGCTTCCACGAGCACGACATCACCTTTTTTGAGCTCTGACGAAGCGATCTTCGTGATCTCTGCATTCGGTTTCGGTATCGCCAGACGTTTGGCCATCACATCACGCCGTGTTTTTCGTAGTGACTCGGCCTGGGCCTTGCCCCTTCCCTCTGCCATCGATTCCGCCAAGTTTGCGAAGAGCACCGTTATCCAGAGCCAAACGGAGATCTGCAGGATGAAGGAAGGCGATGCCTCGCCTTTTCCTGTAAGAATTGCATGGAAAAACAGGAGCGTCGTCAAGATACTCCCGACTTCCACGACAAACATGACAGGGTTCTTGATCTGGTGTACTGGGTTCAATTTTCTAAACGAATCCCATAATGCTTTTTTTACGATCGTCGGTTCAAAGAGCGATCGCTTTTTCGATTTGCTGCTCATTATCATTCCTCCTCAATGGTTCCTGTTATCGTACGGCCATCAAATGTTCGGCAATTGGCCCGAGCGCCCAGGCAGGCATGAACGTCAACGCTCCGACTATCACGATGACCCCGATCAAAAGCGCCACGAACAAGGGTGTATGGGTCGGCAGCGTTCCCAAGCCGGCAGGAACTTGTTTCTTCTTCGCGAGCGAGCCGGCTATGGCGAGCACCGGGATAATCACCCAGAAGCGGCCAAGGAAAATGACAAGGCCGAGTGCAGTGTTATAGAAGAACGTGTTTGCGTTTAAGCCAGCAAAAGCGCTGCCGTTGTTGTTCGCGCAAGATGAAAAAGCGTAGAGGATCTCGGAAAATCCATGCGGACCAGGGTTCGCTACTCCCGCTGCTCCTGCTGTAGTCGCAACCCCGACAGCCGTGCCGATCTTGACCAGCGCATTCACGACCAACACTGAGATCGAGGCCATCTTCATCTCGAACATCTCTATCTTTTTTCCAAGATACTCCGGCGTGCGCCCAACCATGAGGCCGGCTATGAAAACCGTGATAATGGCCATGATCAGCATGCCGTAGAGCCCGGAGCCGACACCTCCGAAAATCACCTCACCAAACTGGATCAGGACTAGCGGGTACAGACCGCCCATCGGCGTGAAGGAGTCGTGCATGGAATTGACAGATCCATTTGAAGCAGCTGTGGTGGCCGTGGCCCAGATCGTGGAATCAACGATCCCGAAGCGCGCTTCTTTTCCTTCCATGTTGCCACCGGGCTGCATATTACTTGCCTGTTGATCAACGCCGATAGACGCGAAGAGGGGATTGCCGGTCTGCTCGCTCCAGGTACATAAAGCCATCAGCGTGACGAGGACCAGGACCATGGCGGAAAGCAGAGCCCACCCCTGGCGCTTGTCTCCAATCATTCTCCCGAAGGTGATACAAAGCGCCGCTGGTATCAGAATGAGTGCCAGCATTTCAAGAAAATTGGAGAACGCTGTCGGATTCTCGAAGGGATGGGCCGAATTCACGTTGAAGAACCCACCGCCATTCGTGCCGAGTTGCTTGATCGCAATCTGTGAGGCTGCCGGACCAAGCGGTATGACCTGCTCCTTCATTTCCGCTTTTTCCGTCACCGGATTCCCCTTTTCATCTTTGACCGGGTTGCCCTGGGCATCGAGTTTTGGGTTGTCGTAGGTGATGGTCTGAGCGAGCGACACAGTCTTGTATTCGTTGAAGGTTTGCACCACTCCCTGCGATACAAGTAGCAACGAATAGATCAGCGCAAGCGGCATCAGTATGTAAAGCGTGGAGCGGGTAAGATCGTACCAAAAGTTCCCGATGGTCTGGGCGGAGTGTCTCTTGAACCCGCGGATCAAGGCAACGAGAACGGCCATGCCCGCAGCCGCGGACAGAAAATTCTGCACGGCCAGGCCGACCATCTGGGTGAGGTAGCTCATCGTCGTTTCCCCGCTGTAGGACTGCCAATTCGTGTTGGTTATGAAGCTCATGGCAGTGTTGAAAGAGAGGTCCGGCGACGCGGCTGGGAACTTTTGCGGATTCAGCGGTAGAAAACCCTGTAAGCGCTGCAGGAGATAGACTAAGAAAAATCCTGCTGCGCTGAAGAGAAGCAACACGCCGGCGTACTTTTTCCAGCTCATTTCCTCTTCAGGCTTGATGCCGCAAAGCCGGTAGAAAAGCCGCTCAACAGGGCCGAGCACGCGGTCCAGCCCTGAAGGCTGCCCTTCGTAAACACGCGCCATGTAGACTCCGAGCGGCTTTGCGAGGAGCAACAAAACGCCAAAGAATATAACTATTTGCAAAATATCATTGCCCGTCATGACAATGCCTCCGGTTTAAGAAGTGCTATTAAGAGATACACCAACAACCCTGCGGCGAGAATGCCGCCAATCCAGTAGAATAGTTCCATTCCCTTCCTCCTTCTAGACTCGCTCAACAAGTTTTACGAAGAACCAGCTTGCAACAAAGAGCACAATCGTGATGCCGATGAACAGGATATCCATGAGTCTTCCTCCTTTGCATTGATAAATATAAACACAACCGGCGTTAAATTGCTGATAAAAATGGTGCAAAAAGAATTAAAATTTTATAAAGATTTACCATGATACTTTTGTCCCGTAATCCATATAAAATTGTAAGAATATGTAATAAAATAGTCGCCCAATGCGGAATCAACCATCGCTATATTCACCGCCCTCGGGCCTCTTCCTAAACTTGATACTCTGGATAAGGGACGCTAGGCGGCCTTAATTCAGCGACAGTAATTCATCATGCAGGTTTCAACCTGCAAGTTTCTTTCCTTTCACTCCCCTCATACGGAATTGCTGCAAGCCTGAAGCAACAGCAAAAGGGAAGGTCTTTTCGCACCCATTTCCCTTTCTTCGCACGGTCAGTCTCGTTCCTGCTCTTCATCGTCTCTCTCGCCAAAAGACGGGCGTATACCCAATTTCAGTATTTTTTTCTGAAGCGTGTTCCGGTTAATGCCAAGCAGTTTCGAGGCATGTACCTGGTTGCCCGAGGTCTTTGTGAGTACAAGCGAGAGAAGACGTTTCTCCACACGCTGTGTTACCATTGAATAGATGTCGCTTGTTTCGAGTCCGCCCATACGGTCTACGACATCGGCAAGCTTTTCCTCAAGATAGTTTTCAAAGGATGATGAACTGGCGTGGCCTCGTTTGAATATCTGAGGGGGGAGGGAATCGAGGAATATTTTATCACTCTGTGAGAGGGTGATAGCGCGCTGCACCGCATTTTCCAGTTCGCGGACGTTTCCAGGCCAGTCGTATTTACGGAGGATATCGAGAGTTTCTGGAGTGAACATCTTGGATTTGGTTCCTGACTGGTATTTCTGCACAAAAAAATCGATTAAAGGAGCAATATCGTCTTTCCGCTTCCTGAGAGGCGGGATGTCGATCTGGATCACATTCAGACGATAAAAAAGGTCCTGCCGGAAACGTTTGTCTTGAACGGCCTTCTCCAGGTTTTGATGAGTGGCAGTAATCACGCGCGCATCTGTTTTGATGGTGTCTTTACCGCCCACACGTTCGAACTCTCGTTCCTGGAGCACTCGTAAAAGCTTGCCTTGGAGCGACATACTCAGGTCGCCGATCTCGTCCAGATACAGAGTCCCGCCGGCAGCCGCTTCGAATTTTCCTATTTTTCTGGCTACGGCTCCGGTAAACGCGCCCTTCTCATGCCCGAAGAGTTCGCTTTCAAGGAGTTCCGATGGAATCGCTGCAGAGTTTACGGCGATAAAAGGTCTGCCAGCGCGAGCGCTGTGGAAATGAATTGCTCTGGCTACGAGTTCTTTCCCGGTGCCGCTCTCGCCATGTATCAGTACGGTTGCATCGCTTTCCGCGACCCTCCCGATTGTTTTGTAAATCTCCTGCATGGCGGGCGTATTGCCGATCAGTCCGCCGTCGTATTTATCCCGCACTTCGTTCCGAGGGACTTCAACCTCGAGCGAAAGCCTCCGTATGTCGAGGGCCTTCTGAACGAGAACATTGACCTCCTCGAGATCAAAAGGCTTCGTGATGTAATCATAAGCCCCTCGGCGTATAGCTTCGATCGCGTTCTGCATGGTTGCTTGGGCGGTCATGATTATAACCGGGATCCTGGCCTGTCCATTCTGGATTTTTTCGAGTGCGTCGAGCCCGTTCATGCCCGGCATGCAAATGTCCATCATAACCAGGGAGATATCGCCTTTTTTGATCCTCTCGATAGCCTCAACGGAGCTCCCGGCAACCTCCGTGTCGATATCTTGCTTTTCAAGCGACTTCTTCAGAACCCAGCGCACACTTTCCACGTCATCGGCTATAAGAACTTTCTCGTAACTCATCGTTGTTCCTCATTATCAGAGAAGGAGCTTTAATCCAGTATTCTTTGTCCCCGATGAACATAATCTTTGTATCCAAATCGTGATGGCTCTTGGAAAATGGCGTCCTGAAACCAACAGCACAATTCCAAGAACCGCATATTCCAAAGCAAAAATGTTCATATCTGTCTCCTACAAGTAATCAAGTTCTGGAGTATCCCGAGTTTGTCAGCGCTTTTCTATAGACTCTGCGGTTAAGAAAGTGGGGCCTAAAGTGCTTCGATAAGAGGGAGGATACATATCTTACAATCTCCCTTCTGGTCCATCCTGACAATCTTACGGATTGTTGCAACAACGTTGTCTACCAGGCCATCCGCAACGATAATCTCGACATCCATTTTTGTCATAAAGTCTGCCACATATTCTGCTCCACGGTATAACAATGTCTCCCCTTTCTTAAAGCCGTTATTTACACGTTGGCTAACCATTGTTTCCTCAACCATTATTTCATCGATTCCCATGTCTTGAAGTGCAGTTTTTACCTTTTCTAAAGTTAACGGCCTAATTATGGCTTTTATCAGTTTCATGATGCTCCTCCTTTCTTTCTTGGTTTTGAAATATCCGTGCTCGCTGTTCCAGGCGTATAATAGTTCCCTTGCCTGTCCATGGCGGTAATAAGCTTTACCGTGGCAAAGAGGCATTTCGCGTCAACTGTACGCGTTCGTTGAGGGTCCTATCGCCTCTGCTCACGTACGCTATCTCGTCCTCATGCCTGTCGGCAAGCATCCATGCTCTTTGATAAAGATATTTCGGTTGTTTCAGGATTACCCTGAATTGTCCGGCCTCAAAATTCACCGGCATGAAGAGTCCGGACTCTCGAGCAAGAATATTAGCCTGCACGAACGCCCATTCACTCCCTGTTGTAAATCCTTTGCTCTGGCCGATCGGAAAACCAGCCGCAAAACCCATAAGCAATAAAGCGATCATCAATGCACCTCGAATTATTATTTTCATTGGCCTTCCTTACTATGAGTTTGTGGTTCGAAAACCACATCGCTCTATCCCATAATTTTTCAGCTGTATCTTACGACCATCTCTCCTGAAGTTCGGGATTGCACGTTGACGATCGTTTCACCCGCATGTATTCCAAAAGGCGACGCGGCGTACTTCTGCAATATTTCCTCGATCTTTTCGGCTTGCCGACGGATCACGTTTCAGGTTAGCCACCCATCTGCAGGCGACCCGCTTGAGCTAAAACTCATCGTTCTGTATGGGATATGAGGATCAAGCCCTGATGCGGACGCGGTGACCATGTCGTTGGGAAAAACCAACTAACCGCTAACAATGCGACAGCGATGCCAAAATATGTGACGTTCATTGCCATCACCTCCTTTGCGTTGTTTAAATATAAGCACATTCGCCATAAAGATGCTGTTAAAAAGATTGCAAAATAATAAAAATATTATAAAGATATTTTAATATATTTTTTTGCCTTGCACTCCATATATAATAATATGAATATGTATAGTATGGTCGCTCAATGAGGGACCATACACCACCTCAACAGCCCGTGTGATTAAAATATCAAACGAATTTATTGCATATTTCTGATGGAATAATTCCTGTCTTTTGCTCTTTAACTGACATCGAGGTGGTCAATATCGCGATGCCTGGGAACATTTTAGTGTGGTGCCCACATGTTCATTGTCCGCAGGCTTGACGGTAGCAAATAATATGACAACCCGTGGCAGTCTGGAAATAGAAGCGGAGTAGGAAACTTTAATCGTATCTCTGGTGAAAGAAAATTGAAATCGGGCTATGGTCGTATTGTCGGGGCTAGCCTATCTGGAGTATACGGTTAGCGATCAGACGGGTGGTAAACATCTATAGGGACGGTTTGGAGCCTGCATCGATCGGGCAAAATCAAACACCTGGAATCATTTTATCTGTCTCCGTCACGAGGATCTCATGTAACCAGGTTCCAATGTCTGAAGAGGTTTCCCAAAAGTCTTTTGGACAGCTCGTGCTCCGGGCCTTCAAAGTTTATATATTAGTGATAGCGTTGGTCCTCCTGGACACGGGTTTCAAACCAATGATCGATATGTACATATCGAAAATTCCAGCACCGATCTTCTACTGGGGTAATATTACCTCGACGATTCTCGACAATGCCACGCTTGCCGCAGCGCAACTTGGACTGCTCAAGTAAAGGGTATCATGATGGGCGTCATCATCTCAGGCAGCATGCGGATCCCTGGAAATATTCCGAATATCATCGCAGCAAACAAGCTGCACATCTCGATCAGAGCATGGGTAAAGGTCGGCGTGCAGTTCGCCCTGGCGATAATAGCCGTCTATTTCAGCATACTCTACTTCTAAATTTTCCTCATATCGTACACAATCGAAAAAGCTGTTCTCGTACAAGGTCCCTTGCCGTTATTGCGAGCTGAAGGCGAAGCAATCTCGTGGTATGTCTTGGGATAAATTCCGCACACGCGTGTTTTGCAGTCGCCAGAATCCGGGATTGCTTCTTCGTTTCTTTCCCCACAATGATAGATAGCATGGGATGTTTGAGGCGACTGAACAGTGCACAAATTTTGTACTGAAAACTGCACATTATTTATTCAGATGCTTAAATCAGTGGCTATCTCCTCAATAATTTAATTAAATTTTATTTCTTTTGCATTCAATCTTAGCAGCAATTTTACGCCGATTGCGCTTATATTTACGCACACAAAGGAGGCGATATCATGAACGTTACCTATATGAATATTTCTGTCGCATTCTTCCTGCTCAGTTGGTTTTTTGCCAGACTCTTTTGGCAAGCGGTAAAAGAAAGCTACAGCACTAACTCACCGCGGAGACATCATTCTCGCAGCCGGGCTGGAATTTTCTACATAAGAGATCGATGCGGCCCATTCAGAAACCAACAGCATTTATTGCAGGGAATCTGACTGAAGTGTCTTTGCTTTTTCTCTCAAACAGATTGTTATTAGATGCTACTAAAAGTAGAGGAGGAACCTTTAAATGAACCTTACATTCTGGCTGCCAGCGATGTTTATCCTGGGCATTGTATTGATGGCGCTTTGTTACCTGTTCATGGAAGTATGCGAGAAAATTTAATCAATTGAGGTGATTTCAATGATGATCTATCTGACGGTAGCTGTTGTGGCGTTCTTGTTCATTTACCTGTTTTTGGCGCTGATCCGGCCGGAATGGTTTTAACAGGGACATCAAGGCAAGCTGAAATACCTATTTAAAAAGGAGTTAAACAATGTTTATGCAAACCTGGTTTTTACCTATATTGATTCTGGTAACGGCGAGCGTGGTCGCGTTTCCCTTAAGTCGATACCTGGCGTGGATCATGGACGGAAAATACCGGCCCTTGGCGGTCTTTGGATGGTTCGAAAAACGCCTTGATAGCGGCCCCCAGAACTGGAAGCAGTACCTCGGCTCCATGCTCGTCTTCAATTCGTTGCTGTTTGTCTTTGGTTTCCTTGTGCTGGCGCTTCAGCAATGGATGCCGCTTAATCCTGACGGCAAGGTGATGCTTGCCCCGAGTACGATCTTTCATAGCGTTGTGTCGTTCATGACAAACACGGACCTCCAGCATTATTCGGGGGACCAGCACTTGTCGAACTTCAGTCAGATCTTCTTTGGCCTTGGCAATTTTTTTACGTCAGCAGCGATCGGTTTCTGCGCACTGACCGGCATCATCCGGGCTTTGCGCGGAGATTCCTCCCTAGGCAACTTCTTCGTGGACATGTGGAGGGTAATTGTCTACACGTTCGTGCCCGTTGCCGTTGTGATAGCCCTCTTTTTTCTGGTACAAGGCAGCCCGATGACCTTCAAAAGCTCTTATCAGGTATCGACACTCGAACCCGCGGCCATGGGGACAACGGACAAGGGCGAGGTTAAGAAGCAGACCATCGTAGTCGGACCGGTGGCGGCCTTCGAGTCTATAAAGATGTTAGGGACAAACGGCGGCGGATTTTACGGCATGAACTCGACTCATCCTTTCGAAAACCCCACTGCCGCGTCGAACTTTGTGAACACGCTGTCGATGATGCTCTTCCCGTTCGCGCTTGTCCTCATGTACGGCCGAATGCTCGGCCGAAAGCGGCACGGCGTAGCCCTTTTTTCGGTGATGCTGACGTTGATGGCGGGAACAATTATCTGGGCGATCTACTTTGATACGTTAAAACCGAACCCGGGCTTGACCGCTCATCCAGTGGCCCGAACGTATGAAGTTCCTAGCGCAACAGCGCCGGGCGGCAAGCAGACGGTGTCTCTGCCGGCAGTCGCCGGCTTGCCCGTCGACCAGCATCTGGGCAATCTCGAGGGCAAGGAGATGCGTTTTGGAAACTCTGCAGGCGCAACGTATGCGGCTATAACGACGGATGTGACTGCAGGCGCCGTGAACGCCGAGCACGATAGCCTTAATCCACTTGCCGCCTTGGCTCCCATGGTTGGGATGTGGCTGAACTGCATCTTCGGCGGCAAAGGCGTGGGGATGATCAACATGTTGATCTTCCTGATAGTCGGGATCTTTATAGCCGGACAGATGGTGGGCCGGACGCCGGAGTATCTCGGCAAGAAAATCGGGGCGCGCGAAATGAAGCTCGTCACCATCGCCCTGCTGATCCATCCGCTGATGATCCTGATGCCCAGCGGTCTCTTCGCCGCAATGGATTGGGGACTCAAGGCCGTCAGCAATCCCGGGGCACATGGTTTTACGCAAATATTCTACCAGTTTTCCTCGGCTTCCGCAAATAACGGTTCCGCCTTCGACGGCTTAGGAGTGACGTACGGCTTTTTCAATAACCCGAACCCGGCGCCGACCGCTGTCGCATGGGACATTGCTACCGGACTGGTAATCGTTATCAGCCGCTTTATTCCGATTATCGCGCCGTTCATCATGGCGGTCTCTTTGGGGGAGAAGAAGGCGAGCCCCTTTGGTTTAGGGACCATGCGGGATGACACCCCCACCTTCGCCCTCTACTTGCTCAGCGCGATTATCATCGTCGGCGCATTGCTCTTCCTTCCGATCGCAGCGCTTGGACCATTTGCCGAGCATTTCGGGCCGATCCCCTTCGGCGGGTGAGCAGGAATGAGTACGTTTATGAAAATTCTGGAACGCTTACAATAAATTGTGAGATTTTTAAAAAGGAGTTCGATATGAATAAAGCACCGAATACTACAGAAATAGAACAGCACGTCCGTGTGGCTCCGGACCAGCCGCACCACCGTATAAAAGCAAGAAAGCTGCTGGAAAAGGAAACGACGATGGCGGCGCTCAAACAGGCATTCGTCATGCTGCGGCCGGACATCCAATGGAACAATCCCGTGATGTTCGTCGTGGAAATCGGCGCCATCCTGACGTTGCTGTTTATCGCGAAAGCAGCGCTCGGAGATTCCGGGAGCCAGGTGAGGATGGGTTATTTTATCGCGGTCGACGCATGGCTTTTCCTGACCGTATTGTTCGCGAACTTTGCCACAGCCCTTGCCGAGGCCCGGGGTAAAGCACAGGCGGAATCGCTCCGGCAGACGCGTCATGACACGGTGGCTTTTCGTTTAAAAAACGGCAACGGCATCGAACAGGTTTCCTCGAACGTTTTGAAACCAGGCGATCGGGTCGTCGTGGAGGCGGGACAAACGATCCCCGGCGACGGAGAGATCATCGAAGGGGCCGCATCCATCAACGAGTCGGCGATTACGGGCGAGTCTGCCCCGGTCATTCGCGAGGCGGGCGGTGACCGGTCCGGTGTAACCGGAGGTACCGTCGTACTCTCCGACCGAATCGTCGTACGAATCATGAGCGGCGCCGGCGAATCATTCCTTGACCGGATGATCGCTCTGGTCGAGGGTGCCATCCGGCAGCGAACGCCGAATGAGATCGCCCTTACACTGGTGCTCTCCGCATTTACGCTGGCCTTCTTGATCGTGGTGGTTCCTCTTTGGCCGATGGCCTGGAACGCCGAACAATACATGATGGGCTACCTGGGGATCACGGAACCTTTGCACAGCCTGGGCACAGATGTTCCGACCCTTATAGCGCTTTTGGTCTGCCTGATTCCCACTACCATCGGCGCATTGCTTGCCGCCATCGGGATCGCAGGCATGGACCGGGCTTTACAGGCAAACATAATCGCCAAGAGCGGCAAGGCCGTGGAGTTGGCGGGAGATATCGATGTCGTGTTGTTGGATAAGACTGGCACGATCACGATCGGGAACCGGCATGCGACGAAATTCCTGACTATAGGAAATTATTCGGCTACCGAATTAGGCCGGTTAGCGGCCCTGGCATCCGCTGCCGACGAAACGCCTGAAGGCAAAAGCATCGTGACGCTGTTCGAGAAGCAGAGCAAAGCCTTGATCAGCGCGCCGCAGAACGCATTGTTCATCCCCTTTTCAGCCCAAACGCGCATGAGCGGCATCGATCTTCCTGATGGACGGCGGATAAGAAAGGGTGCGCCAGACGCCATCATCAAATTCGTCGAGGAAAATCACGGAAGTGTTCCAGCTGATCTCGACGACGTGGTCAATTCCGTCGCGTCCAAGGGCGCGACGCCCCTCGTTGTCGCTGATGGCGGTCGCATCGCGGGCGTGATTGCCCTCGAGGATATTTTAAAGCCCCACATGCAGGAACGATTCAAACGGCTGAGACAGATGGGTTTACGGACTGTCATGATCACCGGGGACAATCCCGTTACAGCTGCCGCCATAGCCGCACAGGCAGGAGTCGACGACTTCATCGCCCAGGCCACTCCGGAATCCAAGCTCGCTTACATCAGGAAGGAGCACGCTCAGGGGAAACTCGTGGCCATGATGGGAGACGGCACGAACGATGCTCCGGCCCTGGCCCAGGCTGACGTAGCGCTGGCCATGAACGCAGGAACTCAGGCGGCCAAGGAAGCGGCCAACATGGTGGATCTGGACAGCGATCCCACAAAATTGATCGAAGTCGTGGAAATCGGAAAACAGTTATTGATGACACGCGGCTCCCTAACGACCTTTTCGATCGCGAATGATGTGGCGAAATATTTTGCGATCATTCCGGCGCTTTTTGCCGGAACGTTACCATGGTTGAAAGCGATCGACGTCATGCATCTGCATTCCCCGGTATCGGCCATTCTGTCGGCTGTCATCTTCAACGCGCTTATCATTCCGGTACTCATCCCGATCGCGCTTAGGGGAGTCAAGTACCAAGCGCTCGGCGCCGATGCTTTGTTACAGAGGAACCTGCTGATCTGGGGACTGGGAGGCATTATCATTCCCTTTATTGGCATCAAACTGATCGACATGGCCATGGTGACTATGCGCATGGTCAGCTAACGCTTGAAGGATTTAAGGAGGACATATACATGAAACAATATATTTCGAAGGGTATCTTGCTGCTGACAGTCTCAGTAATCATCAGCTGCATCCTCTATCCGATGGTACTATGGGTGATAGGACAGACCATCTTTCCTTTTCAGGCCAACGGCAGCCTGCTCGAAGGTCCTGATGGAACCGTAGTGGGATCGAAGCTCATTGCCCAGCCATTTACAAAGGACGAGTATTTTCAACCCCGCCCCTCGGCGGCGTCTTACGATGCATCTGCCTCGGCCTCGTCGGCCCTCGCTGCCTCCAACTATGCGCTGCGCGACAGGGTCGCCCGCTCGCTCGGTCCGATCGTAAAATATAAAAGCGGACCCAAGGCCGGCCAGCTGGCAGCGCCCGATATCGAGCAGTGGTTCCAAAAGGACATTTTCCAGGGCAACCCGCACATCGTCTCTCAGTGGGCTAACCTGCACAACTCCCTTGCTCAGGCCTGGGTCGGTGCTGACCCGAAAAACGGTGCTTATGTGGACGATTGGGCAAAGGTGCACCCCTCTGTAGTAGCCCAGTTCATTAAGGACAATCCGGCAACACCTCAGCCAAATGCAGCTGATCTGGCCGTCGTATTCTTCAAGGACTTCTCAGCGGAGCATCCCGGACAGTTCCCTTCATCCGTGACCAAAACAGGGCCCGACGGCAAGCCACAGACGACGATAGAGCCGGTCAAGGAGGGTTCTGACATTCAGTCGATTTTCTTTGACATGTGGCGGCAGGACCATCCGGATGCGGACCTTCAGGATGTTCCCGGTGACCTCGTAACCGCATCCGGTTCCGGGCTTGACCCGCATATCACGCTTCAGAACGCAGAGTTTCAGCTTGATCGGGTCGCCTCCAAATGGGCGGCTGACTTGAAACGTGATCCGTTGGCAGTCCGAAAAGAGATCGAGCAGATATTGCAGAAGAACACCTCGGCTCCGTTTGGCGGATTGGCGGGTGAGAAGTTTGTGAATGTGCTGGAAATCAATCTCGAACTTCGCAAGCTCTACGGGGTGCCGCCGTCGTAGCCGCACAACAGCAGAGATAATATGAATGAGGTGATCCGCATCCGCACTGTCGAGCGCGGAGAGGTGGCAATTTAATAACAGTTAAAGATTGTTTCAAGTCTCACGTTACCGCAACCTGAGATTGTGACTTGGGACTTGACACTCAAGACTACAAACTTGATTCCTAGAGGAGGAACCGATGATACCCAAGGATGTACTGAAGCTCGCAAAAGAAAACAAGGCAATGATGGTGGATTTCAAATTTATGGACTACCCCGGGCTATGGCAGCATTTCTCTACACCGGTGGAAGAACTTACCGAGGCCGTTTTCGAAGAAGGTTTGGGTTTCGACGGCTCGAGCATCCGTGGTTGGCAAGCCATCCATGCGAGCGACATGCTCGTAGTACCGGACGCGGAGACGGCAGTGATGGACCCCTTTACCAAGTAC
>Ga0335081_10007241_pt1 | contig 17735 bp, 17 predicted proteins | sample Lox_Sample_35_FD_206713 | JGI IMG/M metagenome (GOLD analysis project Ga0335081, IMG submission 206713) | Soil microbial communities from Loxahatchee National Wildlife Refuge, Florida, United States - Lox_Sample_3.5 | ecosystem: Environmental > Terrestrial > Soil > Wetlands | place: USA... | reverse complement strand
GCGCGGTGAACTGCTTTTTGCCATTTTGCCTGCATCTGCCGCGCTTCAGCGCGGTTCATTTTGGGTTCAAACTTGCGCTCCGCCCGCCATTGCGCTGCGATTTCCTTCCGGTTTTTCCAATAGCCCACGGCCAGACCCGCGAGATAGGCCGCGCCCAAAGCAGTGGTTTCGAAAATCTTGGGGCGGACCACCGGCACACCGAGCAAATCCGCTTGGAACTGCATGAGGAGATTGTTCTGCGTCGCACCGCCGTCCACCCGCAGCTCCGATAATCCAGTCCTGGAATCTGCCCGCATGGAATCGAGCAGATCAGAACTCTGAAAAGCGATGCTCTCCAGTGCTGCACGGGCAATGTGCGCCGCATTCGTGCCACGCGTAAGACCTAGGATAGCGCCTCGCGCATACGCGTCCCAGTGCGGACTGCCGAGGCCTGTAAACGCCGGCACCAAGTACACCCCGCCGTTATCGGGAACCTTCGCCGCCAGCGTTTCCGCCTCGCGCGAGGAACGAATGATGCCCAAACCTTCACGCAGCCACTGTACCACCGCGCCCGCGACGAAGACGCTGCCTTCAAGCGCATATTCGAGGCGCTTACCAAAGCGCCACGCGACCGTCGTCAAAAGTCGGTTATGCGATTTGACCAGCTTGTGTCCAGTGTGCAATAGCATGAAACAGCCGGTTCCGTAAGTATTCTTCACCATGCCCGGCCTGAAGCAGCATTGTCCAAAAAGCGCCGCCTGTTGGTCGCCCGCAATTCCCGCGATCGGGATGCGGGCGCCCAGCACGTCCGCCTTGGTTTCAGCGATTACGCCGCTCGACGGGCACACTGCCGGAAGCACAGCGTGCGGCACGTCAAGCATTGCCAGCAGCTTCTCGTCCCAGTTGCCAGTGTGAATGTTGTACAGCAAGGTACGAGACGCGTTGCTGGCATCGGTGATGTGCGCGGCCCCTCCGGTAAGTTTCCAGATGAGCCAGCTATCCACTGTTCCGAAAGCCAGGCTTCCTGATTCGGCGGCTTTCCTCGCGCCGCTGACATGATCTAGAATCCAGCGCAATTTTGTGCCTGAAAAATAGGGGTCGAGGAGTAGCCCGGTGTTGACGGAAACAAGCGAGCTAAAGCCCTTGTTCTGCAGTAGCTCGCAGTCAGTCGCCGTGCGGCGGTCCTGCCAAACGATGGCGTTGCATAAAGGTTCGCCGCTTTTGCGTTCCCACACCACGGTGGTCTCCCGCTGGTTGGTGATGCCTAACGCGGCGATGTCGGATGCCGGAACGCCTGCGCGCTGCAGTGCCAGGCGTGCCACGGCTAATTGCGTTGACCAAATCTCGTTCGGATTCTGTTCCACCCAGCCCGGTTTCGGATAATGCTGCGTAAGCTCATGCTGCGCCTGTGCCCGAATTGATCCGGTATGGTCGAAGACTATGGCTCGCGAACTGGTCGTGCCTTGGTCCAGAGCCAGGATGAAGGACATGGATTTACTTTTTCAAATATTGTGGAAAATCGGTAATCAGGCCCGCAAGGTTCAATTCGGCACAGCTCATATGTTCGGATGGCGTCACTGCGCCGTATACAAATGAACTCCATCCCTCGGCTGCAGCGCCTCGCAGCATATCTTCGTCGAGCGTATTGTAGTCCCAAACGATGCTCCGGAGCTTCGGGTGGTTGCCGTGGCCGCCTAGCAATTCCTGTAATTGCACGGGGCGATGCGCGACGAGAAACCCGCAGTCCACATCCAGCAATTCAGCGCAACGCACGACCAACTCGTGCAGGAATGAGGTCACAAATAGCTTGTGGCTTCGTTGATAACGCCGCAGAACTTCCAGTACTCTCGGAAAAACATCCCGAGTTTTGATTTCGACATTCCACATGACGTGAGGGAATTGCTCCAATGCGTCGGCCAATGCCGGAACAGGGTGGGCGAGCGCCTGCTCGATTTCACGCCGGGTCAGTTCCGCCACCGCTTGCCGATCGTGAAGCACGCGGTCGTGAATCAGCAGGACTTGCCCGTCGCGGCTTAAGCGCGCGTCGGTTTCGATCCCATCCAGACCCATTTGTACTGCAGCCTCAAAGGCGGCAAGCGTATTCTCCGGAACCGAGTGATGGTAGCCGCGATGGGCTATTAAGAACATGGTTTGTTCGCTCGTGGAAATATTCCTGGGGCATCGAAAAAACGCGAGGCGCGAAGAAGATCATTGCCCGGATTACCGAGCCGAACAGCGCTCGCGTAGCGTCGCTCCTGTGAGACAGTACGGCGAGGCGGACTGCAGAGCGCACTCTTGATTGTGCATACGCAGGCCAACGCTCGCCTACCGGTGGCATACCCGGAGATTCCACGCTCCTGGGAGCACGAGGTAGGCTCTGCATTTTACCGCAACTCGCATTGGTGAATTGCCCCTTTTCCCAGTTTACGCTGCGCGGGCCCGATGCCGGGGCGTCCACGGCATGGCCAGTAATGCCTGGAGTTCAGAAGCGCATTCCCGCTATCGGTAAGACCCTAAGGTGCATATAATATGGGCTCAAAACCAATGAGCGCGGTCGGGCACGCCCGTTAATCACAGTTGTCATAGCTAAAGTTCGGAATCGTCAGAATCTATTTGAGCAAATGAATCTGAAAACTATATTCACCAAGACCGGCAAAGGCATGCTCGAAATGAAGAACAAGGCCTTGCCCAAGGACATTAGCCGGATCTTGACGCTCGTCGACGGCAAATCCACTGTCGGCAGTCTCCTCGGCAAAGACGATAAACTTACCGAGAGCAAACTGCGCGATATGCTGAAAAAGCTGGAGGACGAAGGCTACATCCGCATATTTTCCAGCGGTCCGGAAACCCTGTTTCAGGCTGACCTTGACTTCACCAAAGGCGGAAAGGGAATTGACGTCTCGGAAGTCAAGGCCGATGTTTATAACCAGGCTAAGGCACGTCAGATAGAACAAAGCCAGCCACCTCCTAGAGTAGGAACCCAGCCACCTCCTAGACCCGGATTAACGCAACCGCCTCCTAGACCCGGATTAACGCAACCGCCTCCTCGGGGCGGATTGACTCAGCCCACGAGGCCGGCGCCCGCTGCACCTTCAGTTGCCGACCTGGCGCGCGCGGAAGCGGAGGCAAGAGCCAAAAAAGAGGCTGAAGAAAAAGTCAGGAAAGAAGCAGAAGCCCGTGCGAAGGCGGAAGCCGACGCACGCGCCAAAAATGATGCGGAAGCGCGCGCTAAAGCGGAGACGGAATCACGCGCACGTGCCGAAGCGGAAGCAAAAGCAAAGGCACAGGCCGAACTGAAAGCAAAGGCGGAAGCCGAAGCACGTGCCAAGGTAGAGGCAGAAGCAAAGGCAAAGCGAGAGACCGAAGCGCGCTTGCGGGCGGAAGCGGAATCACGCGCACGTGCCGAAGCGGACGCGAAAGCAAAGACAGAGGCCGAAGCGAAAGCAAAGTCGGAAGCCGAAGCCAAAGCAAAGGCAGAGGCCGACGCTAAGGCAAGGGCTGAAGCGGAGGCCAGGGCGACGGCGGAAGTAAGAGCAAAAGAAGAGGCCGCAGCCAAGGCGCGCCTCGAAGCAGAGGCCAAAGCCAAGGCCGCGGCTGAAGCCCGCGCGAAAGTCGAGGCCGAGGCCAGGGCACGGAAAGAAGCTGAAGAAAAAGCCGAGGCCGAAGCACGTAGAAAAAAGGAGGAGGCCGCTCTAGCAGCTAAGTATGAGCAGGAAGCCAAAGCTAAAATAGAGGCAGACGCCCAAATCAAGAGAGACGCCGAGACCAAAGCCAAGGCAGAAATGAAAGCAAGAGAAGACGCCGAGGCTAGATCGAAAATCGAAGCCGCTAAGTACGAGCACGAAGCTAAATCCAAAATAGAGGCAGAAGCCCGGAACAGGAGAGAGGCCGAGACCAAAACCAAGGCGGAAATGAAAGCAAGAGAAGAAACCGAGGCGAGATCGAAAATCGAAGCAGAAAGACGCATGCAAGCAGAAATCCAGGCGCAGCTTGGAGCTGGAGAAGGCGCACCGGTCAAACCTCAAGACGAGGAAAAATTGCGTAAGGAAGCACGCGCCAAGGCGGAAGAGGCGGCCTGGGCGAAGGCCGAAGCAGAAATCCGGGAAAGCATTCGAGAAAGCGCCAAAAAAGAAGGGAAAGCAAAATCGAGCCGGATGGAAGAGGCTGAAAAAGAGGAAGAACGAAGAAAAGCCAAGGAACGGGAGGAGCTCCAGGCCAGGGAAAGAGCCAAGGCAGAAGAAAAAGCCAAGGCGGACGCAGAGGCCTTGCGTGTAGCAAAGGCGAAAGCCAAGGCCGAGGAAGAGGCCAAGGAGCGGGAGGCGGCAAAAAAAATGAGAGCCTCCAAGAAGCCGTTCAACTGGAAACCCGCTGCGTTAATACTTGGACTGCTTATTGCCGCGGCCGTCGGCTTAGTTCAGTTGATCCCGCTGAATAATTATATTCCGCGTATCGAAAAACTGGCATCCGATACGTTGCATGAACCCGTCTCGATTAATAATCTGTATGTATCGCTTTTTCCATCCCCACAAGTCAAACTCGAAGGCTTCACGATCGGCACGCTTAAAGATATCAAGATAGAAACGGTGCGCGTGCCTGGATTGGATCTGGTGCTGGGCGGAAGCACCCAGTTAGGCGATGTGCAGGTCGATACCATCGCGTTGGATCAGGACGCACTCCCCAGGCTTGCGCGGTGGACTACGGCAACGGGCGGCACGCCAGCGCTGCAGATCAGCCGCGTCGACTTTAAAAACGTGAGACTTGCACTGCGAAATATTCCCTTGGCGCCGTTGCAAGGAATAATCAGCCTGGCGCCGGACGGAGCAGTTCGGCAAGCCTCATTGCAGACTTCTGACGGCAAGTTGAGTGCGGAAGTAACCGGGAAGGACCGGCAGTACGAGGTTAAGTTAAGCGCGAGGGGTTGGCAATCGCCAATCGGCCCGGAATTCGCGTTCGATTCCCTGGAGGCCCAAGGCGTGGCGACAAGCAGTGAAATGCAGTTGAGCAGTATCCGCGCAAGACTTTATGGGGGCACGGCAACAGGTACCGCCGACATCCACTGGGATAGCGGGTGGGGGCTAAGCGGCGACTATGATGTCAAAGGAATGGACGTGGAGCAGGTGATGGTCGTTTTCAGCAGCCACATCATCGCGAGTGGCACCCTGGCAAGCAAGGGCAATTACAGCATGCAAGCGCAAACCCCGGAAAAGCTTTTCGATGCGCCGCGCCTTGAAAGCACGTTTAACGTCAGCAAGGGGTCGCTCAATAACATGGATCTGACGCGCGCTCTGCAAATGCCAAGCAGGAACGGCGTGCGCGGCGGCAAAACGCTGTTTACGGAGTTCTCGGGAAACTTGTTGTATGGCAAGGGCGCTTATCAATTTAAGAATTTGCGCCTTGTTTCCGGCCCGTTGGGCGCTACCGGCAGCGCGGATATTTCGCCTAACCATCTGCTGTCAGGACGAGTAACCGTTGAACTGAAATCAGGCGCGACCTTCATCAAGAACTCGTTCTTGATATCAGGCAATGTCAATGATCTGGTGCTGCGCACCAACTAATCAAAACCACCGCACACGCTTCCACTCCTGTTCTCTGCCGAAGGGAAAATTATGAATTCCTTGCCTGCGACCATGCGCGCGGTGGAAATCGGCGCGTATGGCGGGCCGGAGGTGTTGAAGCTCGCGAGTCGCCCGGTTCCCGCGCCAAAAGCGGGCGAGGTATTAATCAAAGTCGCGGCATCCGGCGTTAATCGCCCCGACCTGCTGCAACGCCAAGGACACTATGCGCCGCCACCGGGTGCGTCCGATCTGCCCGGCCTGGAAATCGCCGGCACGATTGCCACGGTCGGCGAAAAAGTCAGCGGCTGGCAGGTTGGCGATAGCGTTTGCGCGCTGCTGGCCGGCGGTGGTTATGCCGAATACTGCGCGGTTCCCGCCTCGCAATGCTTGCCTGTTCCCAAGGGCCTAAGTCTTGTGGAAGCGGCATCTCTTCCAGAAACATTCTTCACTGTGTGGAGCAATGTATTCGAGCGCGCGGCGATACAGCCCGGTGAAACGTTACTCGTTCAAGGCGGCACGAGCGGCATCGGAGTAGTTGCAATTCAAATGGCGCGCGCTTTTGGACATCGCGTTTTCGCCACCGCGGGCAGCGCTGAAAAATGCGCCGCTTGTGTTGCGTTGGGCGCGGAGCGGGCTATCAATTACAAAACCGAAGATTTCGCGGAGATTATTAAGAATTCGACCGGCGGCAAAGGCGTCAATGTGATTCTAGATATGGTCGGCGGCGATTATATTCCGCGCGAATTGAAAGCACTCGCCGACGACGGGCGCATTGTAATGATCGCCTATCTCGGCGGATCCAAAGCGACTGTGGATTTAGGAGAAATTCTACGGCGCCGGCTGACGATTACCGGTTCCGCCCTGCGCGCTCGCCCGGTCGAGTTCAAAGCACGTATTGCAAACGCCCTGCGCGACAATGTATGGCCGCTGATCGAATCGGGCAAAATCAAACCCGTCGTTTACGCCACCTTCAAGCTTGCGGATGCTTCGAATGCACATCGACTCATGGAAAGCGGCGTGCACATCGGAAAAATCGTTCTGGTTGTATGAAACCGGACTTAGGCCACCGCAATAGCCGGTCGGTCGGTCTCCTCGACTTTTGCCGGGGCGGACTCTGAATTTGTGTTTGGCAGTTTGCGTCGCAGCATCGATAAATCACGATTTTCCGCTATGGTTCTGGCAAAACGGATATTTCGCTCCATTTCTTCAAGGTAAAGGTTCTGCCCGCCGAAGTGGCGCTGCACGTAGCGGTATGCGCCGCCTAATGTTTCGTCCATGCGTTTGCTAGCTGAGCGGTGAAAAACCGGGGTTTTGAAAACCAAGTCGTCGCCCGACTCAAAAAGCACTTCCTCGCTGCCGTCCTTCTTGCGCCTGCGCGCAATTCCTCCCAGCACAAATTCTGGATACAAGCGCTCGCGGCATTTCTCCAAGTAACAACGGTCAGCCATCTGCGCGATGATATCAGCGGAGCCAAGCAGGTTGCCGAGCAAGCGGAAAGCCAAGCTCGGGACCTTGATTTGCTGCACCGGAACCTCGTAGCCTGTGAAATGCAAAAGCTGCGCCGCCACGCCCGCGAGATCCGGCATGCCGACCTTGGGCATGTATTCTTCCAAAAAGCGCGCTCCACGGGACACGTGGTACAGCGTATATTCGGCGCCGTTCTGGTGTCGAGTATCTTTAACGTGCCGGATATAGCCACAGTCGTGAAACAACGCGGTGATAATTCCCAGCCGGAACAGCCTTTCCCCAAAGTGTTCGGTCCCATGCGCAGCGCGTTCATACCCATCCATCAGGCGCGCCATTGCGAGGGTCACGTCAAGTACGTGTTGGAGATCGTGATATGAGGTGTCGCAAGACACATATCCCGGGTATTTGCCGGCGTAAAGACGTGATACATCGCCAAATGCTTGCGATAATACGTCGGGATTCGGATCAGGATACAGCTCCTGGTAGATCTTGCAGATTTCGTTGCTGACGGCAATCGAATCGGTTGTTTTAACCTGGTTGGTAACATCAAACTCATTGCGGCGCGTTTGCATTATTATTCTCCATAAACGCAAAATCATTGCGCCCAATTAGACCCGGAATTACTGAATATTTCAAGAAAATTTCAAGCGCGCCAAAATCGAGCGAAGAAATTTATTCTTTTCAGCGGCTTCTCGGCCGAAACGCGATGATTGATCAATTTTTATTGGTAAATCCTTAATCCAATTGCGCAACCAATTCAAAACAAGCTGGTCGATCTTTTGCTATAGTAAAATGTACGGAGGAAAACTGACGATGGACGAAGCCGATATTATAGCCATCAAGCACAGGATCAGCGAGCTCAAAGTGGAACATCGCGACCTGGATGAAGTCATCACGAGGTTGGCCGAGTCACCAGCGGTGGATCAGTTGCAGTTGCAGCGCTTGAAAAAACGCAAGCTGCTATTGAAAGATCAGATCTTCATGCTCGAGGGCCAGCTCACTCCCGATATTCCTGCATAACGCGGCGCGCCGGCGCGATCCGCAGGGCTCATGTGGTCCGGCGATTTGTAATCAAAGTCTATCCGGACCCAACAGAACACCTATTTCCCAGTCGCCTATGCCCGGTTAATTAACGGTGAAGCGGCTTGAGCAGCCCGTTTTCCCCACCCTCACGGCGCATTCTTTCGCATTGCGCGGAATCGAGCTTGGTGTTGCGCGGCGTCGTTTCATCCCGCATCAGGTTTTCCGGCTCATCAACATGTTCACCGCTGTTCATCAACACGTGAGCCAGCTCATGGGCCAGGCTAATGCCCAGGTCTCTAACACCGAATGCGATCCAAATGGTGTCGCGCAGTTCCGGGCGCGTCCGGCTGTTGGCCCGACCGATCGCTTCAGCGTCAAAACGTTCCACTTGCAGGGTGTCCTTGACGAAGTACACGGTGGGTTTGGGAAATGGCGCAAGGCGCGCCAGCTCTCTTGAAACCGGTGTATCGTAATATTTGAATCTTTCCGGCGCGTCTAGCAGGTGCAATTGCGCGCCTTGAATTTCAATTCCACACTGGCTAAGAATTTTCGCGGTTGTTTTTACGGCATCGAAAATGTTTTTCTTGCGCCAGCCGGTGGAAGCAAAAAAAACCAGCGTGGGACTGAACCCGTATGCCGCGTTCGCGAAACCGCCTGCGGTATATATTTGTGCCGCTCCAAGCGAGTAGCTTTTCACCTCTCGAACCGGGTTTTCGGCCCACCCCGCGCCTTGCAGCAGGGCCAACATTAAAATTGCCCCGGGCGCGCGCTTTAGTGCGGATCTATACATTTCGGCCTTTGCAAGCCGGGACGCGGGCCGGACACGCCTCGGAGATTGCGAATCGCTGCCGATATTCTAAATTTCGACTTCGATGTCGCTGCCCGAAACCCTGACGTGGTAACTAACAACCCCTACGGTCGCTGGCGGCCCGAGCACTTCGCCGGTAGTCACATCGAAAGCCGCGCCGTGCCAGGGGCATGTTACTTCCTTGCCGTTGAGATCGCCCTCCGACAACGGGCCGCCATGGTGGCTGCATGTGTCGTTAATCGCAAAGTATTTCCCGTCCACGTTAAACAGGGCGATCGTCTTTTCGCCCACCTCGACTGCTTTACCCTGCCCTGGAGCAATATCTTCGGTTTTCGCCACCTTTACGAATTCTGCCATGACTCACCTCCTTTGGAACCTCTGATTAAGTCCCGTGCGGTTGCGACGGTGTGCAATCCGAGTGCAGGACGAGGCGTGAGGAGCGCCGTTTGCTTGGGGGCAAACCAGCGACGAAAAACAACGACATGCGCCGGGATTGTCCCGTCCCTCCGGGTTGCAGCAAAATGCGGCGTTTGCATCGTTGCGCTCCTCGGCTTCGTAGGCCCGGCTACGACCTTCGTCGCGCGCCTTGCATCCATCCGGATTTTGCCAGCAACGCAATTCGCGGAGGACTTAATCAGAGGTTCCTTAGTATCCATCAAATTGTTCAGCCCGGATGCGAGTTGAATCCACACCCGCTAGGCTTACGGCTTTGGTAATTCCTGCGACCATACCCGGTGGTCCGGCGATATAGAACACCGATGTCATGATATCCCCAACATGCTGACGCAGGAAGTCCGCGTCCACAAAACGCCGTTCGCCGTCCCACGGCTGGCGCGATTTCTCGGCCTCCGTCATTGTCGGAATATATTTGAAGCTTACATAGGCACGGGCAATTTCCAAGAACTCTTTGTGAAAAGCCGTGCCTTCCGGATTTCGATTAGAATAAACCAGAGTGATTTGCTGCGCGAGCCTGCGGGCAAAAGCGTCGTTAATCATGCTGCGAAAAGGCGTGATGCCAATTCCGCCTGCGATGAAAACAGCCGGCATGGCATTGTCCTTGTGCAGCGTGAATGAGCCGGCCGGGCCGACAAATTCTGCCGATGTGCCGAGCGATATTTCTGCAAGGCTCCGCTTTAACGCGCTTCCGGTCATACGCGTCGCAATTTGCAAACGCCCGGTCTGCTGCGGCGGCGAAGCGATGGAGAATGTCCGGCGATTGCCCTTGGCATCGTTATATGGCGGATTGGCAAGAATTAGCGTCAGGAACTGGCCGGCAGTGAAACCAAAAGCGGCCGGCCGCTCAAAAGCGAAGGCCATCGTGCCCTCGGCCACTTCAGTGCGTTCAATCAACCTGGTCGTGAATTTTGGCACGTTTTTTTCGCCGGTAAGGTTTGCGCTCCGCGCATTTGCCTAGCCGCCGCTCAAGGCCTGCAGGATGATCACCTCATCCGAAATTCGCAGCGGCACTTCGAGCCCGCGCACTTGTTCGCCATTAATAAATATGCGGATGTGGCGGCGGATCGCATCCTGCTCGTCTATCATGCGGAACCGAATGCCGGGGTAGCGCGAATCGAGATCAGCGAGCAGCGCGGCGAGAGTCGCTCCGGCGGCTTCCACCTTGCTGCGATCTCCAGTATATGATCGCAACGGGCTGGGAATCAGCACTTTCATAGCGTAGGTTCTGCGGCCTCGACGGCATAAATGTGCGGCAGATGGCTGGCGATGCAGGACCACTTTTCTCCTTCATTTTTGCTCGCCCACACCTCGCCGCTTGTCGTGCCGAAGTACACTCCGACAGGATGGTGCGCGTCGGCGGTCATCGCCTGGCGCTTTACCGTGAACCACCCCTGGTTGCGCGGCAAACCGGCATCCAGCCGCTTCCAGCTCTTGCCTGCGTTGCGCGACACGTACGCCGCGGGTTTGCCGCCGGGACTGGTACGCGGCCATACCGAAGTTCCGTCCATGGGAAAAACCCAAAGCGTCGCCGGATCACGCGGGTGCAGCACTAGCGGAAAACCGATATCGCCGATTTTCTTCGGCATGTTCATCCCGATTCGTTCCCAGCGCGTTGCAGGCCGCTCCAAACGGTATATGCCGCAGTGGTTTTGCTGGTATAGCAAATCCGGCTGAAGCGGGTGCCGCCGCACGCAATGCGGATCATGACCGTATTCAGGATTGGGAATCGGCAGGAAATCGGCGGCGACGCCGGAATTGAGCGGCGTCCAGTTTGCGCCTTGGTCAACGCTTTCAAACACACCACCGCCCGACATGGCAAGGTAAAGGTGGCGCGCGTCGCGCGGGTCTACCATGATCGAGTGCATCTTCGGGCCATCAGGCGTGCCATCCTGTTCTCCCCCCGTCCACTTCGCGTACATCGGATTCTCATTGAAACCTGCTACAGGCGCCCACGTGTCGCCGCCGTCTTCGCTCTTGAACAAGCCCTGCGGAGACGTCCCCGCATACCAAACGCCGGGTTCGCTTGCATGGCCGGCAGTCAACCAGAACACGTGATCCACCACGCGCCCCTTCTGCCCTTCGGCTGCCTTGGGAAAAGCGGGCGGTTTGGACGCTTCTTTCCAGGATTTGCCCAGATTGGTGGAGCGGAACAGGGTCGGGCCTAAATGACCCGTGCGCGCGGTCGCAAGCAAGGTGCGCCGGTCGCGCGGGTCAAGCACCATGTGGTGCACGATGTGGCCGAAAAACATGGGCCCCGCGATTTTCCACTCGCGCCTGGCCTTGTCTGATTTGAAAATGAAAGCACCCTTGCGCGTCGCGATAAGCAAAGCAACGAGCCCGGTCGCCGGTTTTGGCACCGAAGGTTTTACTGGAGCGGCATTCATAATATTGGCAAACGAATTTGAGAGGGGGAAAAGCGGCTACATTTTCTCACTATTGGCGAAATAATTCGAGTTCTAGAACGGGTTATGCCGCGGCCTAAAGTGAAAGCAAAACCGCGCGTACGGCTGTGACAAAACGCTGTGTATAGGCGCTGCTCCGGAGCGCTTTGGTAAGCTCAAGCTGCACGCCTTTGTTCGATTGCCCGCGGTTGCAGATATTTTCGGGATTCGTTGCCTGGAAATGATGGCCATCGTTGCGGACATCGAGGCCTGCCTGTCGAAGTTCGGCAGCCACTTTATTCTTTAACCAATGGTCGAGACCACCGATTAAGATGCGCTCGTCATGTCCGACACAGCCGTGAATGGTGATCACGAATGAGCAGGTCGACAACAGCTCAAGGCATGAAGGCTCGTCAAAGCGCCGGCTGGTAATATGCAAGGCTGCATAGTTGCCCCGTTTTTTGATGCCTTCAAACAGGTAGAGATTGAAATCCTCTCCGGCGATGGCACGGGCGATTTCTGAAGTGCTCGATTCGATCTTGCCAGCATGCGGAGCGATGACCGCTACGGGCGAAAAAGGACGCCGCAACACGGTGCGCCTGAAATCGATTCCCTCGACCTCATGCTCCACGAGCTCGCCAAAGCTATGGTAGCGATCAATGTGCATGCGCACCAGTATCCAGCATAACGTCGCACTCACCGGGCCCAGCGAGTGCAGTTCGTGAGGACCCGGTGTGGCGACAAGTTAGCCATTCGCATTTTCACGGAATGCTGAAGACTTCCTCAGCGGACTCGTCTGAGCCATGCTCAACCCGAATGACCTTGCAAAAATCTGAGCGTCCATGTTTCCAACAAAGAGACGACCAGTTACGAAACAAATAATATGCGGCTCCAGACGTTCCCCATTCTCCCAATCCGGCGCACACGAACAACGCGTGTTCGGGATGACGCTGATTCTTCATCCGAAGAAGAATCCCGTGGTCGTGCTTCGCGCTATCCGTGATTCTTAAGGAGCCGGCAAACCGCTTTTATGATTTCCGATTCGGTAAGCATAGTGAGCTAATGTAAATTACGCGAAAAGAAGGATGACGAACTAGATGACAATTTAGTTGACATTTTATGCGACAACGACCGCCCCGATCTCACCTATCACTTTTGTCGTACCCTGTCATCCTTTTCCCCCGATTCATACGTTACGCCGGACAGGAAATTGATGCAACTTCACCGATACTTTCACTCTTGAAATTTGTGTTTTTGTCATGCATTTCTTCGCGGTCTAAAATAAGCTTCATTTCCGTAATATGATTCACGCTCATTTTCTGCGTTCCACCCCGGAATGCCGAGAATGGGAACCGGCGCCAGTTCGGCGGTGCGGTTAAAGTGCCGCGCATCGCTGAGATATCTAGCGAGCTTCTCGTCGAGCATCTGCAATCGCTGTTCCAGGGCGGCGGCGAAGTAGTCCGCATCCACCGAGAAAATCACCGCGCGGCCGGTGACGCCGGTAAAAGGCTGCAAGGCTTTTTCATAAATAGCATGGCCGAACAAAACAAATTTCATTTTGGCAATCACCGCGTCTCGATTGCCCCAAAACAGTTCCTTCCATTTGAAATCCACTAGCAATTGCGCAAGGCCAGGGTCGCTGGTCGCCACAAGCACCCCGCCCTCGTCGAAGAGCGTGAGCGCATCCTGCACCGGTCCGCGGTTTGGTCCGCCCTCGCTGATCATCTTTTGCAGCGCAAGAAAGTGCCTGCGATTAAGCGCGGCTTTGCTCTTTGGAAATGTGAGCCACACGAGCGCATTAAACAGATCGTGCCAGCTTTCGTTTCGTACTTGCACCTCGCCCTTTAAATAAATCCGCGCTTCGTATTTATCCTCCGGATTCTCGGTTCTTGTACCTTGCGCAACGAAACGCAGCGGCAAACCATTGGCGTTCGCTATTCCCCTGTCTTGCAACAGATTCGCGTAATCGCCGAAGCTGGGCCAATCCGTGAGTCCCGATAACGAAAATCCGGCGGGCCTGAGCGCCTCGAACATTGCGGAACGCATAAGGAACAACGGATCCCAGCCACCCGGCGTCAATTCATCCCTCCTTGAGCTTTGCGAGCCGCTCTTTTTCAGGGAGTTTCGCAATCTCCTTCACCGCTTGGTAAAACTTTGCAAGATTTCCTTCATTTTTCGCGAGCAGCTTTTGGAACTCGGGCACAAGCTGGGTATAGGTGGTGAGCGAAGCGAGGTAGGCATTATTCGGCACCGGCGGAAACCACTGGTCATAGCCGCTATAACCGCCCCATTTTTTCTTGAGCTCTGCGTATCCCTGCTTGAATTCGCTAAAAATCTGGCGCTTGTTTTCCCGCTTTTTTTCGTCGCTGATATCCGAGCGATAGAGCTCATCCAGCATCCAGCGGTATTTCATTACCAGCTGGATAAAATCGTCCTTTCTCTGTAGTGCGACATCGTGCGCTTGACGTTGCTCGGGAGTTCCATATTTTGCAAGCCAGCGCGATACGCCCTCCTCCTGCACGGTGACCGCAAATGATTCGTTAAACGTGGAATCGTCCTGCACGTACAGGACTTGGTGCGCAAGCTCATGGAAAATCAGACCCGCTACTTCGGTCTCCGGATCATAAATAAAAGTATTCAGTACCGGATCATTAAACCAGCCGAGGGTGGAGTATGCTGGAACGCCCGCCACGTAAACGTCGTAGCCATCGATTTGCAGATTATCGGCAAAACGATATGCGTCACTTTCTGAGAAATAGCCGCGGTAGCTGACGCAGCCCGCAAAAACGAAGCACCATTCTTTCGGTTTTACCGAGAACTCGGGCGCTGCAAAAACGTTCCACAACACATAAGGCCGGCCCAGGTCTGCATAACTTCGGAAGCTGCGGTTGTCTGGAAGTGCGAGTTCACGGCTCGCGAATTCCCGAATGCGCAAAACATTTTCCAGCCTGCGCTTAAGATCGGGCGGCGTGCTTGGATCAGACAGGACCGTTTCAATCGGCCGTTCTTTCTCCAGAATCCCCGTTTGCCCGCCGACGGACTGCAAGTAGTATCCCATATTGACGCAACTGCCCAATAGCGGCACGAGCAGAAGAAGAAATAAACGCTTGCGCGTTTCAGTGGTGCGCAAAGCGGCCACCTTTGAGGAAAGCGCAAATTTCGCGCGCGGCGCGGGAAGAGAACAGCATGCCCGAATGGCTAAGGTTCATCACGATGTGGTCCCTCATTCCTTTCAAGCGCGTTTCGTCAACCGTGACAACACCGTCATTGGGGCGGGGCAATCCGCGAATCAGCAGCCTTCCCAGACCCAGTCCGCGGTCGCCCGCAATGCCTCCGATCTCGAAGTTTCCCGCGATGCCGGAGTAATTTTCGTGGGCCAATGCGCTTGGCCCGAGCAGCCAGCGCCCCCCTGCGATCTTAGCCACCGCGCGCGCAGCGTAGCTGCCGTTGCAAGGCGCGCCCAACAGCACAATGCGCCCGATGCGCGCGTAAGCATTTTCTTTCAGCATTTGCAGGATCACCACCCCGCCAAGGCTGTGACCGAGCAGGTGCACAGTATTCGCGTCCAGCTCGGCGGCCGCGCGCGCGAGAAGCAGCGCGTTTTGCGAAAGTGTGGCGCGCGTCGAGTCGTACGAAAAACAGCTCGCCGCATACCCACGGCGTCCAAGCCGGTAAGCCAGCAAGCGCATGACCCAGCTGCTCACCCACAGCCCATGCACCACGATAACCGCTTCCTTTGGCCGCGCGGTCAAAGACATGTTGCGGCATCATTCAAAATTTTCGTTGCAGAAACGGCAGGAGTTCAGCGAGCAACGGCTCAGGCGCTTCTTCCGGTATGAAATGCCCGCTCGGCAGCGCTTTCCCCTCCACCCGCTGCGCTTTCTCGCGCCACGTCGCCAGGACATCGAATAAAGGATGCATGCGCCCGCGCTCGCCCCACAGCGCGAGTACTGGACAAGTAACTTTGCGGCCCAGGTCCTGTTCGTCCTGTTGATAATCAATGGTCGCAGCTGCGCGGTAATCCTCGAGGGTAGCGCGCTGCGTCCCGGGCAGTTTGAACGCGCGCAGATACTCCTGCATGACGGGCTCATCAATGGCTCCGGGCACAATACCCAATGCGCGGAAAACGAAGCGCAGAAAGGCTTCCGGCTGCGAGGCGATGAGTACTTCGGGCAAATCGGGAACCTGGAAGAAAAACCAGTGCCAGTAGGAAACTGCCAGTTCCTTGTTGGTGCTGCGGAACATCGCATGCGTCGGCACGATGTCAATCACGCACAGCCTCTCCACTGCATCCGGGTGATCAAGCGCAAAGCGATGCCCCACCCGAGCGCCGCGGTCATGGCCCACGACCGCGTAGCGCTTGAATCCCAGCCCTTCCATGAGCAACTTCATATCGAGCGCCATGGTGCGTTTGTCGTAGCCGTCGCGCGGCTTGTCCGAGTCGCCGTAGCCGCGCAGGTCGGGGCACACGACGCGGTAATTGGGCAACAGCTGCGGCACGATCTTGCGCCACATCAATGCGGTTTCCGGGTAGCCGTGCAGCAACAGCAGGGGCGGCCCTTCTCCCGCCGTCCAAACGTTAAAGCGCACGCCGTTGGCGCGCACCAGCTGCTGTTGCATCGCGTTCATGTCCCGTCCTCATTAACGCTTTCGATGCGTTCCACCCGGCGCCCGGTACTGAAATACCGGTCAAGAAATGCGCCCACGCCTTTCATCCACAAATCGCGGCTCTGAAACAAGCCGGTGTTGTGATCGCCGCGAATTTCCAGAAATTGTTTGGGTTCGCGCGCGGCTGCAAATAAGCGCTCGCCATGCACAAACGGGACGATTTCGTCCTCACGGCTGTGCAGGATCAATACCGGGCAGGTCACAGCCTGCAGATATTCCCGGGTGTTGTACTGATAACGCGTCAGCAGGCGCACCGGAAACATGTAATAGTGTTTTGCGGCCAGGTCCGGCACAGACGTTAAAGTCGAAGCAATAATCAGGGCGCGCGGCTTTACGCGGGCCGCCAACCAAGCGGCAACCGCGCCTCCGAGCGATTCGCCGTAAAGCACGATTGAAGAAGGCGCGATGTGCCGCGTTTCCAGTAGATATTTCCATGCCGCTTCGGCGTCCTGGTAAGTACCTTGTTCCGAAGGCTTGCCGCCGCTCTTGCCAAATCCCCGGTAATCAAAAATCAAGACCGAAAAACCCAGTTGCTGAAACATCGGCAGGTATTCGAGCCGGTGCGCAATGCTCCCACCATTGCCGTGAAAGAACAGCACCACGCCGCGTGCTTGCGGTGCCGGTACAAACCAGGCGTTGAGATTTTCCCCCGGTGCGCTAATTGTCGCCTGCTGATATTCCAGTCCGGCATCACGCGGGGTAGCGGCATCATGCCTGCCGAATTCCGGAAAGTAAACAAACCGCGACTGAAAAAAGAACAACAACAGGCACATTGCGAGGTAGGCAACCGCAACGGTAATCAGAATGTTCGAAATCATGCGCACCATTCGCTTCAGAAGTTACATCATCCGCAAGCCCGGCATGCCTACGAATCCGGGCAGCGACTGGATGCGCTTCATCCAGGAAAGCACCGCGGGATAGGGATCGAGAGGAATTTTGCCCTGTTCGGCAAGCGCCACATAAGGATAGCAGGCGATATCGGCTATGGTCGGGCGCCCCAGCGCCAGCCAGTCGTGCTGCTGCAAATGCTGCTCCAGGATTTTGAGCGCATTATGGCCCCCCGCTTGCGCCTCAGCTAAATCGGCTTTGCGGCTAAATAGCACAATCGCGCGCGCGCGGGCCAAGCCGTACAGAATCTCGTTTTGCGCCATCGCCAGCCACTGCATGACTTCCGCCAAGCCTTCGGCATCCAGCGGCAGCCATTTTTCGCCGCCGAAACGGCGCGCGAGGTAAACCAGTATCGCGGTCGAATCCCAGATAGTTCGGCCTTCCGCTTCCAGCACGGGTATTTGTCCGCGTGGGTTGATCTTAAGAAACCATGGCTGTCTTTGCTCGCCTGCGGCTGAATTGACGCTTACCGTTTCATATTTCTGATTAAGCAATGCGAAAAACAGGCGA
>Ga0335081_10007239_pt1 | contig 17736 bp, 15 predicted proteins | sample Lox_Sample_35_FD_206713 | JGI IMG/M metagenome (GOLD analysis project Ga0335081, IMG submission 206713) | Soil microbial communities from Loxahatchee National Wildlife Refuge, Florida, United States - Lox_Sample_3.5 | ecosystem: Environmental > Terrestrial > Soil > Wetlands | place: USA... | reverse complement strand
GGCGCCGCTGGCCCGGACATTCCGCTTCTTCAAGCGTGAATTGGAGCTCCACTTGAGGAAAGAAGAAGAGGTCTTATTCCCACTCATCCGGCAGATTGAAACAGCGGTTCATTCGGGCGCCAAGCCGCCGCGGTTTTCGTTCGGATCGATTGCCAATCCGATCGGCATCATGGAGGAGGACCACGAAGGCGAAAGACGCCAGATCGAACGGATGCTGGATCTGACCGGCAACTACAGCGGCCCACGACCGCGGACCGCTCAACTTTATGGTCCGCTATTCGACCGGCTGCAAGCGCTCGATGGCGATATGCGGCTGCACGTGCACTTCGAAGACGAGATCCTGTTTCCGCGTGTCCGGTTCCTGGAGGGCGAATCGTGACTGTCCTGATGTGGCTGCTTTTGGCGCTGCCGGTTGCCGCGCAGACGGGTACGCCCGCCTCGCCCGAAGCCGGCAAAGCGCTCTTCATCGGGGCGGCGCATTTTGCCAATGGCGGTCCCGCGTGCGCTTCTTGCCACAGCGCTGCGGGGCTGGATTTTCCGGGAGGAGGCAGTATGGGGCCGGACCTCACGAGAATCTACACCAAACTCGGTCCAGACGGCCTGAATTCGGCCCTGGAAACGCTCTACTTCCCCGCGATGACTCCGATCTATGTCTACCGCCCGCTTACACAGGATGAACGTGGCAATCTAATCGCCTTTTTTCAAAATCTAAGCCCGCAACGGGCGGCAGGGTCCACGCCGGCGATCGGCGGCATCGCGCTGGCCGGCCTGGTGATCCTTGTCGCCGCTACCGCGGTTGCCGGGCGGCACCGTTTGAAGCCTGTACGCCGGAGGCTGGTGGCGCGGGCGCGGCTGGAAGCCGGGAGGCACGCATGAGCTGGATCCGGGACCTCATCGATCCCAAGGCGCGCACCTGGGAGCAATTCTACCGGAACCGCTGGCAGCACGATCGCGTCGTGCGCAGCACACACGGCGTCAACTGTACGGGCAGTTGCTCCTGGATGATCCACGTCAAGGACGGAATCGTCACCTGGGAGATGCAGGCCACTGATTATCCAAAGCTCGAGGCGGGCCTCCCGCCGTACGAGCCGCGCGGCTGCCCGCGAGGAATCACATTCTCCTGGTACCTGTACAGTCCGCTACGGGTTAAGTATCCGCATATTCGCGGAGTGCTGCTCGACACGTGGCGGGAAGCGCGGGCGAGAAACGCCGATCCCGTTGAAGCATGGGCCGAAATCATGGAGAATGCGGAGGCGCGCCGGTCCTATCAGGTTGCGCGCGGCAAGGGTGGATTCCGCAGGGCCGGGTGGGACGAAGCGCTTGAGATCGTGGCGGCATCGCTGCTGTACACCGCCAAGAAATACGGACCCGACCGTGTGGCGGGCTTCTCGCCGATTCCCGCCATGTCGATGGTCAGCTATGCGGCCGGGTCCCGCTTCTTGCAGTTGTTCGGCGCCGCGATGCTGAGCTTCTACGACCTGTACGCGGATTTTCCGCCCGCATCGCCGGAAACCTGGGGCGAAAAGACCGATGTTGCGGAAAGCGCCGACTGGTTCAACAGCAAGTACATCGTCACGACGGGCAGCAATCTGGATATGACGCGCACGCCGGACGTGCACTTCGCTATCGAGGCGAAGAATCACGGGACGAAACTGGTGGTGCTGTCCCCGGATTTCAGCGAGGTGTCGCGCCACGCCGATTGGTGGATTCCGGTGCATTCCGGCATGGATGCGGCGTTTTGGATGGCGGTCGATCACGTCATCCTCAAGGAATTCCATGCCGTCCGCCAGACGCCGTATTTCGTGAATTATCTCAAGCGGTTTTCCGACAGCCCATTTCTCGTGGTGGTGGAAGAATCCGGCAAGGAATTCAAGGCGGGGCGGTTCCTGCGCGCCGGGCAGCTTCCGCGTTATGCGGGGGTCGAGAACCGCGAGTGGAAGTTTCTGGTGCTGGATGCGAAGACCGGCGAGCCGCGCATGCCCCGCGGCGCCATTGGCAGCCGCTGGCAGGCGCGCAAGGGGCAATGGAATCTTGAGCTGAAGGATGAACTGGAGGATGCGGAAATCGATCCGGTGCTCAGCTTGTTCGAAACCCGTGATGCCGAGCTCGCCGTGACCTTTTCAGACTTTGGCGCGAACCGCACCTTTCAGCGCGGCGTTCCGGTGAAGTACGTCGAAACGGCGGCCGGCCGGGTCGCGGTGACCACGGTTTATGATCTCCTGATGGCCCAGTACGGCGTCCCGCGCGGGCTAGCAGGCGAGTATCCGCAGGATTACAACGACGCCAATGCGTCTTACACCCCGGCATGGCAGGAGAAGTTCACCGGCATCGGCCGCAATACGGTGATCCAATTCGCGCGTGAATTCGCGGCGACTGCCGAGAAAACCGGGGGCAAGTGCACGGTGATCGTGGGGTCCGGCGTGAACCATTGGTATCACAGCAACCTGCACTATCGCGCCTCGATCGCAGCCCTGATGCTCTGCGGATGCATCGGCGTGAACGGCGGCGGATTGAACCATTACACGGGGCAGGAAAAACTGGTGCCCAGCGCTTCGTGGTCGGCGCTGGCCATGGCACTCGACTGGAGCGCGCCGCCGAGGCTTCAGAATGGGCCTTCCTTTCATTACGTCCACAGCGACCAGTGGAGGTATGAGAGGGGCGCGGTCGAGCCCCAGCCCGATAAAGGGCCATTCGCCCGCCATGTAATGGATCAACAGATAGACGCGGTGCGCATGGGCTGGTTGCCATTCTATCCGCAATTCAACGAAAACCCGATTGAGGTGATCCGCCGCGCGGAGCAGGAGGGCGCGAAGACAGAAGCGGAAATCAAAGAACGGGTGGTGACGCAGCTCAAGCACAGGCGGCTGCGGTTTGCAGTTGAAGATCCTGACGCCTCGGAGAACTGGCCGCGCGTCTGGATCATCTGGCGCGCGAATGCGATTCTCTCCAGCGCCAAAGGGCACGAATACTTCCTCAAGCACTACCTGGGCACGCATGACAACGCTATCGCGGAGGAAGTGGCGAAGGGATCGCTGGAAGAGGCGCTCTGGCGGGAACCCACTCGAAAAGGAAAGATGGACCTGGTGGTGGACCTGAATTTCCGCATGGACACCTCCGCACTTTACTCGGATATCGTGCTACCCTCCGCCACCTGGTACGAAAAAAACGACCTCAATACCACCGATTTGCACTCCTACATTCATCCGCTGGGGGCGGCGGTTCCACCCTGCTGGGAATCGAAGACCGATTGGGACATCTTTAAAGCTCTGGCGGCGAAGGTGAGCGCGCTGAGCGCAATGCAGTTCCCCGGCCCCTTCCGCGATATCGTGGCTACACCGCTCGTCCACGATACCGAAGACGATCTGGCCCAGCCGAGGGTGCAGAACTGGTACCGCGCCGAATGCGAGCCGATTCCGGGCAAGACCATGCCGCACCTCTCGGTGGTTGAGAGGGATTATGCAAATCTGTACCACAAGTTCTGTTCGCTCGGGCCGCGGCTGAAGGAGGAAGGGCTTGAAGACCGCGGCATCCACATCCCTGTTGACGACCTGTACGACCGGTTCGCCGCTGCGGCGCCGAAATACGAGTGGGGTGGCCGCGAGTATCCATCGCTCGTGGAAGCCGTGGACGCCGCTAACACCATCCTGCATTTCGGGCCGGGAACCAACGGCGAGATAGCTTATCGCAGCTTCGAAGCCCGCGAGCGGGAAACAGGCCTCCATCTCGCCGATCTGGCACGGGACAATCGCGGCATACATTACAATTTCGAGGCGCTCAAAGCCCAGCCCCGCAGGATTTTGACCAACGCCTGCTGGTCGGGCATCACCAATGGCGGCCGGGCCTACAGCGCATACTGCCAGAACATCGAACGGCTGGTCCCCTGGCGCACGCTCACCGGCCGCCAGCACTTGTACCTGGACCATGAAGCGTATCTTGCGTTTGGCGAGAACTTGCCGACCTTCAAGCCGCGGATCACCGCCGAAGCTTCTCTGAACCTGGCGGGCAGCCGGGCGGAAGGCAAGTGCGTAATGTTGAACTGCCTGACGCCGCACGGGAAGTGGCACATTCACAGCACATATTCCGACGACCTGCGCATGCTGACGCTCTCGCGCGGCATGGAGCCGTTCTGGCTGAATGACAAGGACGCGGCGGAGATCGGAGTCCAGGACAACGACTGGGTGGAGGCCTATAACGATAACGGCGCAATCGTGACCCGTGCGGTGGTCAGCGCACGCATCCCCGCGGGCGTTGGCTTCTTTTATCACGCGCCGGAGCGGAGCATCGCGTTTCCAAAATCGCCGATGCGCCGGAACCGGCGTGGTGGCGGCACCAACAGCATCACGCGCCTGCGCCTCAAACCCGTGCTGATGGCCGGAGGGTACGGCCAGCACTGCTATCGGTTCAACGATTACGGGCCTGCCGCCTCCGATCGCGACACCTACGTGCTGGTCCACAAGCTGCCGGGGAAACCCCAATGGTGATCGCAGGCGGGGAGCGGAAATGAACGTACGCGTGCAAGTTTCGATGGTCTTCCACCTGGACAAGTGCATCGGATGCCACACGTGCAGCCTGGCGTGCAAGAATCTTTGGACCAGCCGCCCGGGCACGGAGTACATGTGGTGGAACAACGTGGAAACGAAGCCGGGCACCGGCTATCCCACGCTTTACGAGGACCAGGAGGAATATCGCGGCGGCTGGGAGGTTAAAGACGGCGAACTGCGGCTGAAGCTCAACACGCGAGCCGGCGAACTGCTGAACATTTCCTACAACCCGCGCTTGCCGGCGCTTGACGACTATTACGAGCCGTGGACCTATACCTACAACGATCTGATCGATGCGCCAGCACAGGAAGATCAGCCCGTGTTCAAACCCGTCTCTCTGGTTACCGGCAAGGAGATGGAAATAGAAGCAGGCCCGAATTGGGATGACGATCTGGGCGGGTCGGGGATTTACGCGGCCCACGATCCGAATCTGCGCTCGTTGAGCGACGAGCAACGGCAGGGGCTCCTGGATGTCGAGCGGGTCGTGTTCTTCTATCTACCGCGCATTTGCAATCACTGCGTGAATCCGAGCTGTGTGGCGGCGTGCCCGGCGGGCGCCATCTACAAGCGCGGCGAGGACGGAATCGTTCTGGTCAGCCAGGAAAAATGCATGGGCTGGAGAATGTGCGTCTCGGGATGCCCTTACAAAAAGGTCTACTACAACTGGGAGACGGGCAAGTCCGAGAAGTGCATCCTATGCTATCCGCGCCTCGAAACGGGCCAAGCGCCGGCGTGCATGCACTCCTGCGTGGGGCGCATCCGGTATCTGGGAGTCCTCCTATACGATGCCGATCGGATTCAGCAGACCGCGGCCCAGCCGGACCACGAGCTGGTGGATGCGCAGCGGGAGATGATCCTGGACCCGTTTGATGCCGAGGTGATCCGCCAGGCGAGGGCGGACGGTGTTGCCGACCACGTGATCGAATCGGCGCGCAAATCACCGGTGTTCAAGTTCGTCAAGAAATGGAAGATCGCTCTCCCGCTGCATCCCGAGTTCCGCACGCTGCCGATGCTTTTCTACGTTCCGCCGCTGCTGCCAGTGACCGGATCGATGAGTGACGAAGGGCTGTACGAGAGCTCTTCCGATTTTTTCAGCTCGCTCGAAAGCGCACGTCTGCCCATCCGCTACATGGCCAACCTGTTTTCCGCGGGGGACGAAGAGCAGGTAACCCGGATTTACAGAAAGCTCATGGCAGGGCGGTATTACATGCGGGCGCAAACCGTGGGAGATGTGGATGGCGAGAAGATTGCGCAAATGCTCGCCGAAGCCCAAACCACAGCGGAGGAGCTGAAGGAGATTTACGAGCTGACCTCGCTTGCGGGCTTCGACGAGCGCTTCGTCATTCCTCCGTTTTCCCGCGAAGCAGCCATCGAGCTGGTGCAGATCACGCAGGCTCGGCAGGAGGGCGGCGGCATGGGATTTGTGCACGAGCCGCACCGGGGGCTTTAGCCGTGTATCGTCATTTCGCCACGCTCGTGGGTTACCCTGGGCCGGATCTGTTCCAGGCGCTCCATGCGGCGATCCAGGCGCTTGCCCCGGAGTTTCCGGAATCGGCGGCGATGCTCCAAGAGTTTCGTGATTCTACTGCTCCGCTGACGAACGGTGCGCTGGAGGAACTGTATATCCAGACGTTTGAAATACGGGCAGAGGGCGCGCTGTACGTCGGCCACCAGATGTTCGGCGAAGACTGGCGCCGCGGCATCTTCATGGCCGGCCTTAAGGAACGCTATCGCACCCTCGGGATTTCCGAGGGATTGGACCTGCCCGATCACCTGAGCATGGTGCTGCGGTATTTGGAAGTCGAGGAGCCCGGCCAGGAAAAGGATGAGCTGATTGGAGATTGCATCATTCCAGCGGTTCGGAAGGTGCTTCAGACGATCGAAGGCACGAGTCCATACAGCCATGTCTTGGACGCGCTCTTGCGCTGCCTACCGCCGCTGCAGAGCAGCGAGTCGCAATTCGAGGAGATCTCATGCAGGCCTTCTTCTTTATCGCTTTTCCCTATATTGCGCTGATTCTCGCGGTGGGCGCAGGCCTCTACCGGTATTTCTCCCACCGCTTCAGCTATTCGAGCCTCTCCTCGCAGCTTTTGGAAAAAAGGCAGCTTTTTTGGGGATCGGTGTCATGGCACTACGGAATCACGTTGATTCTCATTGCGCATCTCCTGCCATGGATTTTTCCGGGAACGGCAGCGGCGATATTAGGAAACCACACGCGCCTGGCGGTGCTGGAACTGACGGGCATCGCGCTGGGCCTGTATTGTGTTTTCGGGATCGTGGCGCTGATCGCGCGCCGGCTCCCGAACAACTCCGCAGCGCGCGCAGTCACTTCTCCGATGGATTGGATTCTTCTCCTGATCCTGGCCTACCAGGTCCTCAGCGGTGTTGGCATCGCCCTGTTTGACCGCTGGGGCGCGGCCTGGTATCTGAGCACCGCCGTGCCCTGGTTGCGGTCGCTGGCGCGCTTGCACCCGGACGCCAGCACGGTAACCGGGCTTCCGGTTTTCATCCAATCGCATTTCATCAGCGGCTTTGTGGTGATTCTGGTGTTTCCGTTCACCAGGCTGGTACACGTCTTCGCCATTCCGCTCGAATACCTGTGGCGCCCGTACCAGGTCGTCATCTGGAACCGGGACCCACGGCCGGCGCAATTGCCGGCTCTGCCAAAAACCGTTACAGTCCCTCCTCCCGCACCTCTGGAACCGTCCGACATGGAGCGCAGGCAGTTGCTCACCAGACTCGGTATTCTCGTGGGCGGGATCAGTGCGGCAATCGTCGGCATTCCCAGTATCGCCTTCCTGCTCGGCCTGCGCAAAGCCCCGGAGGTTTGGCGAGCTCTGGGAGCGGTGGATAGTTTTCCGGTTGGCCAGACGGTGGAGGTTTCGTTTCTCGATTCGTCACCCCTGCCCTGGTCCGGCGTGACCGCCAAGACGGCAGCCTGGCTGCGCAGAGAAGGCCCGCAGCAGTTCGTGGCGTTCTCGATTAATTGCACGCATCTCGGCTGTCCGGTGCGCTGGCTCCCGAACGCAGACCTGTTCATGTGCCCGTGCCACGGCGGGGTCTTCTATAAGAACGGCCGGGTGGCTTCCGGGCCGCCGCCGAAACCGCTGGTCACCTACCCTGTACGGCTGAGGAGCGGGATGGTCGAAATCCTCACCAGCCCGCTCCCGATTACGACGGTTTAAGAGAGAGAGACTTCTTGCGCGTACTGAGGCAAATCTGGCGCTGGTTCGACGAGATCACCGGCTTTTCTGAATCGCTCGGCCCGGTCCTGAATCATCCGGTGCCGCGGGCGCGCAAGACCAGGTGGTTCTACGTCCTCGGCAGCGCGACGCTGGCCGCCTTTCTCATCCAGGTGGTGACCGGAATCGCGCTCTCCAGCGCCTACGTGACCGGCTCCGGGCAGGCTTACGACAGTCTGCGGTTCATCACCAGCACGCCGATCGGCAGGATCATTCGCGGGATTCACTACTTCGGCGCGTCCGCCATGATCATCCTCATCGGCCTGCACACCATCCGCGTGTACCTGATGGGAGCCTACAAGTACCCGCGCCAGATGAATTGGTTGACCGGCGCCGGCTTGCTGCTGTTCACGTTGCTGATGGCTTTTACCGGACAACTGCTGCGCTGGGATCAGATCGGCTTCTGGACGGCAGTGGTCGCCTCAGAGCAGGCCGGCCGCGCGCCTCTGATCGGAAACTGGTTGGGTCATTTCATTCTCGCGGGCAACACCGCCGGGGGCGCTACACTGAGCCGCTTCTTCGCCGCGCACGTGTTCTTCATTCCTGCATTGATCTTCGTATTCCTGGCTGTGCACCTGTACCTCGTCGTGTTTAACGGCATCTCCGAGCCGCCCAAGGCCGGCAGACCGGTCGATCCGCGGACGTACCGCCGCTGGTACCACGCGCTCCTGGAGCGCGAGGGCATACCTTTCTGGCCGCAAGCCGCGTGGCGCGATCTGTTCTTCGGAACTCTGGTGGTGCTGGCCGTGTTTGTGCTGGCGCTGGTAATCGGGCCGCCCGAACTCGGCAAACCGCCGGACCCGACGATCGTTTCCGCATCGCCTCGCCCCGACTGGTACTTCATGTGGTACTTTGCCCTGCTGTCGCTCATTCCCAAATGGTCGGAACGTTGGGTGATGATCCTGGGGCCGCTGTTCTTCGGGCTATTTCTGATTCTGGTGCCGATCCTGGGCGGCCGGGGCGAGCGCAGTCCGCTGCGGCGGCCATGGTCAATTCTCATCGTGGCTTTCGTGATTGTCATGATTGCGCATTATTGGGCCGTGGGAATCCGCGCGCCGTGGTCGCCCCGCCTGGAAGCCCCGCCTTTGCCGGCCACGGTCGTCGGTGTGACCAGCGGCCCGATTGCCGACGGCGCTCGGGTCTTTTATAGCAAAGGCTGTGAGTATTGCCACACCGTTTCGGGCTATGGCGGCATTCGCGGTCCAGATCTTACCGATGCCGGAGACCGGATGAGCCCGGCGCAGATGGCCACGCGGATTTTCAGCGGAGCTGAGAATATGCCCTCGTACCGCGCGGAGCTGACGGCCGAGCAATTGAATTCGCTGCTGGCATTCCTGGCCTCGCGGCACCGCGTGCAGCTTCCCAAGCCGCCAGTGCTCCACGAGACTTCTCAACAAGGGGCAACAAGATGAGCGCGCAACTAATCGAGACCGGCAATCTGGGCTTTCCACGCATCGGACTGCATCGCGAACTGAAATTTGCATTGGAGCGTTTTTGGTCCGGCGAGTGGACCGCTGAGCAGCTCGAAGCAGCCGCGCGGCAGATCCGGTGTTCGAACTGGCAAATGCAGGCGGCGGCCGGCATACGGTACGTCCCTTCCAATGATTTCTCGCTCTATGACAACGTACTGGACACAGCCGTAATGACCGGCGCCATCCCGGCGCGGTACCGCAATCATTCGGACCGGGCGGAGTTGGCAACTTACTTCAACATGGCGCGCGGGAGCCAGGCGGTGCCCGCTATGGAGATGACCAAGTGGTTCGATACCAACTACCACTACATCGTGCCTGAGTTCGAGCCGGGAACGGAGTTCCGTGCGGCGGGCCGCAAGCCGCTGGGCGAATTCCAGGAAGCGCGGGCCCTGGGCGTGACCACACGGCCCGTGCTGCTTGGGCCATTTTCATTTGCGCACCTCGGAAAAATGCGCGGCGCCGGGTTGAGCCGCGCGGCTCTCACAGAAGCGCTCGTTGAGCCATACAGCCAGATTCTCGGTGACCTCGCCGCCGCTGGCGCAGCCTGGGTGCAGATCGATGAGCCTTGCCTGGCACTCGATCTCTCGCCCTCCGGCCTTCACCTGTTCAGCGGCATTTACGAAAAGCTTGCTGCGAGCGCCTCGAGCATCAAGATTCTGCTTGCCCCCTATTACGCCGGGCTCGGTGAAAACCTCGGCGCCGCACTCCGCCTGCCCATTGCAGGATTGCATTTGGACCTGGTCCGCGATTCCGGCCAGCTCTCTGCCGTCTTGGCGCAGGTCCCAGCCGGCTTGGTGTTGTCGCTGGGTGTAGTGGATGGCCGGAATGTATGGCGTACCGATCTGGATCGAGCGCTAGAACTGATCCGCAGGGCCGTAGACCGCATTGGCACCGAGCGCGTCCAGATCGCGCCCTCCTGCCCCCTGCTGCATGTTCCCGTCGACCTCGATGAGGAGCGAGGCCTCGATGCCGAAGTACGGCGGTGGATCGCCTTCGCGCGCCAAAAGCTCCAGGAAGTGAGTCTCCTGGCGGAGGCGGCGGTGCGCGATGACGCGGCGATTCGAGAGAGCCTTGCACAGAACCGTGAGGTTCTGCAGCAGCGGGCACGCAGTCCCAGGGTGGTCCATCAGACCGTTCGCAAACGCGTGGCGGCGATTGTTCCTGAAATGCTGAGCCGCTCGAGTCGCTTTACGGCCAGGCGCCGCAAACAGGCCGCCGTCACCCCCTTGCCGCCGCTCCCCACCACCACCATCGGTTCCTTTCCCCAGACAGCGGAGATTCGCCGCGCCCGCGCCGCGCGCCGCTCCGGAAAAATGGATTCAGCCCAATACAACACCCTGCTGCGGGCGGAAATCGAGCGCGCCATCCGTTTCCAGGAAGAGATCGGGCTGGACGTGCTGGTTCACGGCGAGTTCGAACGGAGCGACATGGTCGAGTACTTCGCCGAACAACTCAATGGCTACTTGTTTACCGGCAACGGCTGGGTGCAGAGCTATGGCTCGCGCTGTGTAAAACCTCCGGTCCTTTTCGGCGACATTTCACGGCCAAAACCAATGACGGCCGAGTGGGCGCGGTACGCACAATCGCTCACGAAGCGTCCGGTCAAAGCCATGCTGACCGGACCAGTGACCATGGCTGAATGGTCATTTGTCCGCGACGACTTACCAAAGTCTCAGGTCTGTTTCCAACTGGCCTTGGCTGTGCGGGACGAAGTTGCCGATCTGGAAGCCGCGGGCGTTCGCGTAATCCAGGTGGACGAGCCGGCATTGCGTGAGGGCTTGCCGCTCCGGCATTCCCAGCGCGGCGCGTATCTTGGCTGGGCGGTGGATGCCTTCCGCCTGGCAACCGGCGGCGCACGGGATGAAACGCAGATCCACACGCACATGTGCTACGCCGAGTTCGGCGAGATTCTCGACTCCATTGTGCGCATGGATGCGGATGTGATTTCCATGGAGGCAGCCCGCTCCCGAATGGAATTGTTGGACGCCTTCGCCGGGCGGGACTACCCGAACGATATCGGGCCGGGCGTTTACGACATCCATTCACCGCGCGTCCCATCCGCCGAAGAGATCAAGGCCCTGATTCAAAAGGCGCTGGCCGTGTTCCGGCCTGAGCAGCTTTGGGTGAATCCGGATTGCGGGCTGAAGACGCGCCGGAGGGAGGAAGCACGGCCGGCGCTCGGGAATATGGTGGCCGCCGCGCGGCGTGTGCGGGCGCCGCTGGCGCTGCCATTGCAACACGCCAGGCAGTCCGAAGAGATCGGCGCATGACGCTTTGCATCGAACCGGTGCCGCCGTTCCGCTTGGACTTTACCGCCTGGGCCATCCGCCGCCGTCCGGAGAATTTGATGGACCGATGGAATGGCCGCGCATACCGGCGTGTTCTGGCCATCGAAGGGAATGCGGTGCGGGTCACCGTGACGCAGTCCGGAGGGAAGACGGCTCCCAGGCTGCACGTAGTGGCCACGGGAGGACACACGGTTAACTCCGGCAAAGCGGCGGTCATCGCGGCACTCGACCGGCTGCTGGGGACCTCGATCCATCTGGCTCCCTTTTACCGCGCCGCAGCCAACGAGCCACGCCTGCATGAACTCGCCGCGAGGTTCCGCGGCCTTAAGCCGCCTCGCTTCCCGACTGTTTTCGAAGCTCTGGTCAACGGCATCGCCTGCCAGCAGCTCAGCCTGCTGGTGGGCATCACGTTGTTGAATCGCCTGTCGGAAGCTTGCGGGCTTCCGTTTCGGGAATCGAGCGGCGTCCAATATGCCTTCCCGCGCGCGGAGGATCTGGCAAAGATGAAGCTGCCGGATCTGCGTCCGCTGGGATTCAGCCGGAACAAGAGCCGTGCCTTGATCGAGTTGGCATCTTCAGTGGCCGAAGGACGCCTGGATCTGGAGAGCTTCGCCAAGCTGGAAGACGCTGAAGCTCTGGAGCGCCTGCTTGAAATCCGGGGCGTCGGCCGCTGGACGGCCGAGTACGTGCTGCTCCGCGGCTTGGGCCGCACCAATCTCTTTCCCGGCGATGACGTGGGCGCGCGCAACAATCTGGCGCGTTGGCTGCACCTCCGCAAGCCGCTGGACTATGATCGCGTTGGCCTCGTTCTCGGAAGATGGAAACAGTTCACGGGCCTGATCTACTTCCATCTGCTACTAACCGGGCTGGAGGCCTCCGGCGCGCTGGCTCCCCGCGCCGCATATGGTGCAGCGGCGCCCATCTGATGCACGGCCAAACAAATATCATCGGGGCCATGCGTTCCGCCCTTGCCAGACGTGACCTGTTGCAAGCGAAACACCTGGCGCAAGAGTTTTGCGCGAACAATGGTCCCACGCCCGAGGCTTTAGAGGCGCTCTCATGGCTGGCCCGTGGATCTCTGAATGCCGGGCGCGTTCAGCATGCGGCAGATTTTGCACGGGCGGTGCATCGGCTGGCAACGCAGCAGGCAAAGCAGCTCGACCTTGCTGGAGAGCCGCACCTGGCGACTGCCATTGGAGCTGCAATTGAGGTGCATGCACTGAGCATGGAAAAGCAGGGGAAGCGCGCCGCGGCTGTCCGCTTTCTGAACCGGCAGTTTGCGAAATTCCATGCGAGTCCCATCAGTGCGAGGATCCAAAAGAATCTGAATCTCCTGACGATGGAGGGCCAACCGGCGCCAAAGCTCGAAATCCGGCGATGGCTCGGTCTCAAGCCGCCCTCCCTGGCGAAATTGCGCGGGCGGCCAGTCCTGCTTTTCTTTTGGGCGCATTACTGCGAGGATTCCCGGGCGCAGGGCCGAATTCTGGCACGTATTCGGAAGCAGTTCGACGCGGCTACGCTCGCGTTAATTGGTCCGACCCGGTTATACAAGCGTCTTGACGAACATGGGCGCAAACCAGCCGGAGCCATCGAGGAAAAGCAGCGGATCAAAGACGTGTTCCTCAAGTACTACCAGGGGCTTTCGGAGATGCCCGTAATCATCGACCAGCGGAATCTCATCACCTACGGCGCAAGCACCACGCCCACCATCGTGCTGGTGGACCGCGGCGGCTTTGTCTCCCTATACCATCCGGGCAAGATGCCCTATCGCGATCTGACCCGCCGGGTGAAAGAGCTAATTTATGGCTCGGCCGCCGCAGCGTAGCGAAGGTAGAGGTAATCCCCGCCTTGTTTCACGCTCAGAATCCGAAGCCAGGGAGCTGTTTCGGGCGAGAACTCGATTCCCGAAACCATGGCGGGACGCGGCTGTTCTGCCTTCCTACCTGCAATCTGCGGAGCCAGCGTGAGAAAGAATTCGTCAACAAGACGGGCGCTCACGAATTGGCCAAATAGCGACGCGCCGCCTTCGTGAAGCAAGAGATTGACGCCCAGTGTTGTACGCAAATCGCTCAGAATCGAACTCGGAGCAACCGGGGCGGCCGAATTACTCAGGACACGAACTTCCGTGGAAGGGAGTCTGTCCACGCCGGCAGCACGTAGCCGCTCGCGGCCACCGGGCGTGGTGATAATCTGTGCGCGGAGGTCAGGCGTTCGAAAAACCGCGCGGTCGAGGTCGACCGTCCCGCTCGCGCTTACAACGATGGTATGGGGATGGCCGGCTTTCCGTAACGCGTCTTTGCGATATAGCCGGTATAGCGTCTCGGCTTTCGGGTAGATGTATTCTGCGATCCAAAGGTGATCCCTGGCGGCCGCTTCCAGAGTCCGCGAGCCAATTATCACGGCATCCGCAGACGCGCGCAAAAGAGCCATGATGAAGCGATCCCCTTCGTCGTGGCCGCTGATCTCTCCGCCACCGGCATGGCCCGGAATCTGATAGCTGACCACGCCATCCAATGTAGAGACAAAATTCCCGATTACGTAAGGCCGCTCCTGAAATGCTGGAGGGAACTGGAGATCACCATCGTAAAGCCGTTGAAGATCCGGCGGTAACACGGGTTGCTCAGGCCGCTTCGCTTGATTGAGCAGTGTTTGAATTGGCCGCATTTCGAATATCCCGAAGTGACGGCAGAAATCGTACCACGGCGCTCTGTGGAACTTTAACCTCGAGGTAGCCGACGTAGAGGTCTATTACGAAGATGTCGCGTGCAGTGATGCCGTGCAACCCGTGCTCGATGTCGAGCGCTTGTCGGAAGAACGCTCTGGCTACTCATGATTTTGTCTCTGGCTTTCCAGGTGGCGCGCACATTACCGAAGCTGGCCGCCTGTGTGTCGACCAGGCGGTCAAGGACTACCAACGACGCGCAGCCCTTATCTACCTAAGAGATTCTGCCATCTACATAGGTAAGCCCACCCAGAAGCCCACCCAACATGCCCCACGAAAGCCTCGTGCCAAAAATCCGGATCACCAATCCGGAGTGAATGCCAACCGGCTGGCATTCATTGGGTCACTCGCACCGAAAATCAACGATTTAGCGGTGCCTGAACATCCGCTTACTCCAAGCTCGGACAGTGATCGGCATAGGGGCGGCGGTCACCCGCCGACCCCTGCCACACCACCGTGCATACGGGTCCGTACACGGCGGTTCGAGTCGGTTAGGTCGGCACGTCCTCGAACAATGACGGAAGCCCGAGCGATTTGAAGTACGCATTCGAAAGCCCTACAGACAGGGCCTTGAACTGCCGCCGCCCAGCAGAAGCGCTTTGTGAACGGCGCTTTTGTCGCCGGGAGCTTCTGGCGTAGCGAACAACCGTCTTCATGCTGGGAGACCACGGAAACGCTTCGTTCTCGCGGGACGTTCGGGGACGCCGAGGGCGAATCCGGAAGTCCCGCTCGCCTTCAGTTTTCGTGGCCACGGCCTAACAACTCTGCCATGGCGGCTTGGGAATCACCCACCATTGCCATGCCTACGCTCTTGAGAAATCGGTCATAGCGGGCTTTGCCGCGGGCGACAGCTTGGTCGTGCACATCCCGCGGCGGTTCTGGAACGCAGGTCAAGAACGTCTTCGCCAGTACGTCTACAAATGCGAACAACGCCTGCTGTCCTATTCGGAGATTGCGAATTTCGCGGGCCATGCGATCCAGGCTCGCAGCGATCCGCTGTTCCGCCGCATCAACGCCGCTTTCACGGCCGGCCAGTTCCCGCTCGATCGCTGCGCGTATGAACGCGCTGTTACTTGAGAACCCGCCTTTCTTCGTCGCCGCCTCGATGCGATTGTTAAGGTCTGCGTTATATCGCACACCGTGAGTGACCGCCTTCTGCTTCCGTGCCATAGCCATAGGTGCCTACTCTGTAGGTGCGCGGATCGCCGGTATGTGACACGAGGATCGCCGTTGCACAACGTGCAACAAAAAGGGTTGAACCGTGGCACGCTGAAAGTTGTTCACGACGCGGCTGTTACGGCCCAATCCGCAGTCAAATGTGTTGCATTTCCTTTATGTTCCACTACCGTTGTTTTCGGCGTCTGATGATCTGGGTTGGCTGCGGAAGGGAAAACAATGCGGCAAACGTTTGAAACTTTCTGAAATTCTTGGTTGAAAATGCCAGGCTCTGAAACTATGGTGAAAGAACCCGCTGAATTTCTGAAGACAGCTGTCACGGACTGCTCCTGCCGCGGCGTACCGCTCAGAACCCGGTGGCAAGCAACGTCAGTAAGCAACTCGATCTAAACCGCCTCCGCACACGTTTGAGGGAAAAGCCGCGCACCAAGGTCGGTCAGGTCCGCCAGGCGTGGCCAGACATCAGGGATCTATTGGCCGCCGGCCACAGCCTCAAGGATATCCGGGTGTGGCTGAACGAAATTGGACTGGAAATCGGATACGCTCGCTTGTCGCACTACATCGGCCGGCTGCGGCGCCAGGATGAAGCGGCGCAGTCGCCGATTCGAGCTTTGAAACCGAGTTTGCAGGAAACCGGTGCGGCACTCGTCACCGAAACCGATCCAGAGCGACAGAACGGTATGGCGCCGGTAGCGGAGCCGATGGCTGATGACGGGCTGCGTCGAAATCCGCTTGCCAATGTTTTGGAGCGCCAGGGCAAGCGACCTGGCTTCAACTACAACGCTGAACCCGATCCGAAAAAGTTGATTTGACGGAGGAAAGAAATCCCAATGGCAAAAACGTCAGGACCGACCGGGACCAACGGTAGCGATAACCGCGGCGGCATACACCTCACCCTGCAAGGCAAGGGAGGCGTAGGGAAAAGCCTGATCGCCTCAGTGCTGGCTCAATACTTCAAGGAGCGCGGCCGTGATGTTCGGTGCGTGGATACCGATCCCGGAAACCGGACACTGGCCCAGTACGGCGCTTTGGGTGCCGACCGCCTAAACCTCCGGGACGAACACAATCGGATCGACCAGCGCTGCTTCGACAACCTTACCATAGTAAACCACTTGGTGATCTTCGTACCCACCGAGTCCGTTCTCATACAGCCACCAGAAGAAGATCGAGCGCCGAAACTTGGTATCGCCGTCTATCTGTTTGCCGTCGAGCCACTGCGTGAGCAGCGTCATTAGGGCGCGATTTGCAGTCAACCAGTTGCTCTGTAAATCCGGGATTCCCACCGGCCCGAAGAGCGTAATGAGAGCCCTCAGATGGCTTTCGGCTGCTATCATCGTAAGGATTCCAGGCAGACACCCCGCGAAATAACGGTTCAGAACTGCGGAAAAGCGGTTGAGCTTGTTTCGAGAGGCGAATCCCTCCATCCACCTGATAGCATCGTCGTAAATGTCATCTGCCGACGCGTGCGTTTTGGCCAGAGACAGAACTCGGCTGAAGATTATCAGGAATTGGTCATCCCGACAGACCCGATTGAAATTCTCTTGCGACAATCCCCCTTGCTGAAGGGATGTGACCCCGTTATAGCGCTCGTAGAGGGCTTCTTTAAGGTATACTTCCAGGCCACCAGCCACGCCCGCCGCTCCGCACGCGTCAATCAGCGCTTGACGTCCCTCGCCATCAAGGGCCCCAGCTATGTTGCGGGTCCGTTCGCAGAACTGCTGATATCCTTGGGCCCAGTCTTCGCTGGGCAATTCCTCCAGGTACGCCGAGTAGCGTTCCCCCAGGTAGGACTGGATCTCAGTGGCATTCACGACTTCATCTCCCTTCTCGAACGCAAACGCGCGAGTCCTCGCGGCGCCGTACTCAACAGTACAGGCTAACAAACTGGATCTTTCCGGGAGAGCAAGATCGCATGGCCTTGTCGAGAAATGGCCCTGTACCTGTGATGGATGCACCGAAAAGAATTTGTCGCACAATAGAGACACGCTCACTTTGGACGCTTTGCGCTCCGAACGTCGAGACACGATCGTGCGCCTGGCCAACAGGCATGGTGCTCACAACGTTCGTGTCTTTGGTTCGGTCGCCCGCGGCGAAGCCACCGAGAACAGTGATCTGGACCTGCTAGTAGCCTGCGATCCGGGCCGGGAGTGCGCTCGACCATGCCTGCCTCGTGCACGACCTTCGAGAGTGGAATTGCCCGATCTTCCGTTGAAAGTCGCGACCCTCGCTTGACCCACTTTACGACGCCTTCCTCTCTCTGGCAACTCCCTTCTTAGGTGATATCAGGACCTCTAA